>Ga0307412_10000700_pt1 | contig 19290 bp, 21 predicted proteins | sample DK1Cmetagenome_3_FD_203823 | JGI IMG/M metagenome (GOLD analysis project Ga0307412, IMG submission 203823) | Maize rhizosphere microbial communities from greenhouse at UC Davis, California, United States - DK15-C-1 | ecosystem: Host-associated > Plants > Roots > Rhizosphere > Soil | place: USA...
TGAGGGTTAACTTAATAGACACGGCTACGCATGTAGTACCGACAGCGGAGTACTGGCGGACGGGGGTTCAAATCCCCCCGGCTCCACCAAATAAGCGATACAAATCAGACACTTAGCGATCATCGCAAGTGTCTTTTTTGTGCCTGAATGGGTGGTTTTGGCTCGGTAATGCCAGCTTTATGACAGCTTTTGCACGTCATATACCCGAATTTACCTGTTCAAATGAACAGTATTAGATCTATTCTCTAGCGTGCCATCACTAGGCTATGATTGCGTTACGCCACAGCGCTACGAGAGTAGAACATGAACGCTTGGCTCCCGGCGCACTCTAACGCGTAGTTGCTTTATCGGGACTCATCTCATACGAGCTGAGGTTATGGACCCAAAAGGGCCAAAAAACATGCAGAAGAAACCAAACGTGCCAAGGAATGATTCCGAGGAACGGGTCTTCAATTTCGATCTCGAAATTCTGAAGAAGGCCCTAGGAAGTGGTGTGGTGAATTTTCCAGCCGGCCTAACCGGTGAAGAGCGAAGAGAATGGATACGCAACCGAAGGAAAAACAGCCAGCCCACATCGTGAACATGAGCGATCATTTCGAGATTACCTATCTCGACATGGCTGCGAATGAGCTGTTCCCGGTTGATAATTTCATCACGCACGTTGAGGAAAACGGCCTGATACTGCTAGAAGGTCGCTTGAAGAAGTCGGACGACATCCCTACCGATGACGGGGAATGGTTAAAAAAAGTTCTATTCGTTCGCGAACACAATCTCTGGCACTATCATATTGGCTATCCTTCCTATGACCCAGGAAAGCCGTTCGGAGACAGAACCTCTGAATATGTTCTTCATCTTCAGAGGCATCCTTGCGGGACGAAAACTACAATCGTCCATTGGGCTAAGCACCCTCCCTTCAAACTCCCCTCTTTGGAATGTTTCACAGTGACGCAACGCGACGAGTGACTGCTGGCTTCTCTCTACCAAACAAGTCTCGACGCTTCCGACTGCTACGCTGTCCTCATCAAGGAGGACATCACATGCCAAATTCAGACTTGCTCCCTTCTCTGCTCTACAAAATCAACGAGAACCAGCTCGCCCTCGAAGCAGCCATCATGGAGCTGACAAACTGGGTTGAGCAGCGAGGCTCGGCCGAAGTCGCTGAGAACGTGCGTGGCGCACTTTGGGCCATCGACAGGAATGAGGAGTTCATCAAGATGACTTTGGCGGTAATGATGGCGCCGGATTGACAAATCCTCACATCAACGCCGCGATAAGTCATTCGGTGCGCGCGTAAGCGAACTCTTTGACGTATGCCTGGCACGCTTGCAGCGCAATCAGTCCATCGTCGCCGGTGTCGGTGAGGGCGGTAATTCTTCATGCACGAGTTGCAGCGAATGCAACAAAGGATGAAGCACTGCGTGAGCCTATGACTATGTTTCTAACGAAAGACGAAATGGCCGAATTTACAGGCTATGAGCGACCGGCCGCTCAGTCACGCTGGTTGCATGGCAACTCGATCCCTTTCATTCGCGGCGGGGACGGGCATCCAAAGGTGTTGCGCCAAGTTGTCATCAGCCGTCTCGGTGGGCAGTGCGAGCCCAAGAGAAACCCCGAGCTCCGATTGAAATAATGTTTGATCTCAACTTTATCGTCGGGTGCATTATGAGCAAACTGACTCTCACTGAATGGGCTAGAGATCACTTCAGAACGCCTCCCAGCTCAAACACGCTGAGAAAGTGGGCACGCGAAGGGCGAATCTCTCCTGCCCCGATCAAGCATGGACGCAATTACTATGTGGAGCCAAATGCTCACTACCGTGAACCGGCGCGGCTTGATAGGACGACTGGAAGCAGTCTGGTTGATCGAGTAGAGGCGGCTCGAAGAGGGCAAGGATTATGAAAATTCTTTCTCAGGTCACCGTAAGACTGCCCAGGCTTATGGAGGCCAGCGAGTATCGAAAGCTGCGCTACGCGGGCAATAAACCTAGCCTTCAGCAGCTGAAAAAATGGATTGAAGAGGGCGAGGTCGTAGGGGAAATTACGGGAGGCATGTACTTCGTGGATATACAGGCGGCAGTCCTAGGGTCGAATGATCCCTTACTCGCGCAGATGCTTAAGCTTGATTGAAGCAAATCCAATCTTTTAATCGCATAAATCTGCTGCTCGTCGCTGCACGCTCGCCGATGCTGTCCGGCTCGATTACTGTACATCCAAACAGTATTCAGTAAGGCATTCCCGTGGATCACCTCATAGAAGACACCGACGATTGGCTCGGCACCCCGACCCCGCTCGAAACCTGCCGACATCAGCTCAGGATGTACGAGAACGAATTCGAAGCGCTCACTCTCCAGCTCGTGCGTGCGCTGGAAAATGTTCAGGGTTTGGTCCGTGACAACGATGCGCTCACGCTCGAGAGGAATTCCCTCAGGGCTGAGTTGAACGCTGCCAAGACTGCCGCCGCTGAGGCTGACCGGCGAGCGAACGACATCACAATCAAAACCAACTGGGAGCTGATGGCGAAGGACAGGCACATCTCACACTTGGCCACAGAGATTAAGACCCTGCAAGGCGAGAATCCCTTCGCCCCGTCCTTCCCTCATCAGCGGGACATTTCCTGAACATACGCCTGACACGCCTGAAGCGCGATCAGTCCTCGGTCTCCTTTATCGGTGATGGCGATAATTCGTTGAGCATGCGCTGGGTCAAGTCGGGCTCGTACGGCTGCATGATCCACGCCGCCGGCGCTGGAGGTGGTTGGCACGTCGCAGCCTTTGGCAACATCGGCTGCGTCGAGGAGGACTGACAGCCGCACATCAGCAGTAGCAAGGCGATCGCGCAGGCGATCTTGGTCACGTTGGGCATCAGTCATTTTCCTGAAGTGGGTTTGCTCGCTGGCCGACAAACGCTGCTCGAGCGCCTGCCGCTTGTCCTGCTCCGCCTGCTGCGCGGCCGCGGCGGCCTGGGTCAGTTGATTGAGGGTTTCGGCATGCAGCTTTGCCTGTTCGGCGAGCTGCTTTTCGTAACGCCAATCCTGAAACTGCCAGGCGCTGCCGAAGCCGACGAGCACAATCGCCAGCACACCGACCGCTTTCCACGGAACGACCATCACGGCACATCCTTGAAGAAGACGTGACCGCCCAGCTTGAGGGTCTGTTTCGCCTTCACCGTCCATGCAGGCGCTTTGATGCTTGCGGCGTAGTAATGCGTGGCGCCGCCGGTGGGATCCGGAACCTTGCCGTCGATCACCTGGTCAGCAGCGATCCGGCACTGCGCCAGCTCGCGGAACGGGATCTGCTTCACGCCGATCAGGAACTGATAGTTCGGGTCGGTCTTGTTCCAGCAGCTGAACTGCCATGGCTTTTGGCATACGCCAGCGTAGCCTTCACCCCACCACGACTTCTCCTTTCCATCGAACACGCGGTTGCGGATCGTCCAGGCGACGGCAATCTGCCCCGCCGTGCCTTCGCCGCGCGCCTCACCCCAAAGTGTGCGGGCGAGGATGTCGCGGTCTTTTTCGGTAACAGGCATCACTTTTCTCCAGACGAAAAAAAGCCCGCGGCTTGGCGAGCATAGAAAAAGATCTGCAGCAGCTGCTGCGTTGTGATAGACATTCTTTTCACCAGCAAGAATTAGACGTACAGTGGCACTCTGAGGTTTATTCTGTTAAATAAAATAGGATTGAGTCGCTCATGGAACTAAAGCACTTATCAGAAGCAGTGATGCATCGATGGAAAACCAAAGAAGTTCATGACACTGATTTTTATGGTTTCACAATAGGCTCAAGACGCATCAACACAATACTCGACATAGGTGCAAATCTTGGCCAAAGCATCATATCTTTCCGAATCCTTTTTCCAGACGCGACAATTCACTCGTATGAAGCAAACCCCATACTCATAGGGGAATTAAATAGCCTAGCGAGCGAAGTACCCGGAAACATACAAATAAACGCCTACGGCTTAGCCGATACAGGCGGTAGCTTTTATCTAAACATACCATATTCAAATGATGAGGCGTTCATAGAAGAGGCCTCTATCACTGACTCATATTACGAACTGCCTTGGGTCAAGCAAAAATTCTTGGAGCGAGGCGGACTTACAAGACTTGAAAAAGTCAAATGCGACTTGAGGGTTGGTGACGATTTAAAATTATCTCCTGACTTGATCAAGGTTGACGTCGAAGGCGCCGAGTCATTGGTTCTTCGCGGACTGAGAAGAACAATTGAGCGCTCTAAGCCAGTGATAATGGTAGAAAACTCAGACTGGCACAATGTATCTACAATTATGAAGTCCTTAGGATATGTTGCGCGTCGCTATGACCACGCTGAGAATAAGTTATTACCAATGAATGGACCCACCACAAACACGTTTTACATTCACGAAGGCCGCAGCCTGGGTGAATCCATAAAGAAATTATTTTTCCTTAAATAACCAAAAACTGTATTGGGCATTCCAACCAGAATCCCCGATACCCCTTTTGTGAAATTGCAGTGCCGCTCAATATGGATCTGAGTTTGGCTTGGCTTCCGGTGGGGAGACAGGCCACGCAATCATGAGTGGATATCCCATCTGCGCTTCGACCTTACTGAGATCGACTCGGTATTTCTTCCAGAGCTTCAGGCTAGCCAAGACTTCTGCATCAGCCTCATCAATATCGACAGCATCCTGCAAAGGCTTGATGTTGTAATCTGCGATTGCGCGCAGCCGCGAAATTTCAAGCGAAGCCTCAATAAGTTTCTGAGCTTTCAACTCTTCCTCGCTGAACCTTGGCTCCGGCGCATTACCTGCAGCCAGCCATAGCTGGTAGGCCTGCCATTCCGTATTTTCCGGGTCCGCTGGAATCCAGAACCCGGTGTCAGTGGTGACACTTTCGCCTTCTGATTGCTTGTAATTCATAGCTCGGCAGACGCCTCCCAGTGGCAAAGAAATGTTTCACCAGCATTACGAGCACAGTGCGCCCAGATGTACGCCGTGCTTGCCTGTACAGTGCGAAATGTATCTCCCGTGAATCCATTGGTCTGAACTCCGCCATCGGAATTACCTACAGTAAAAGCATTTACGATCCCCTGCTGATCCCAATATCGCAGAGTTGGGGTGGATCTCTTTTCAACCGAGAACTTCGTGCGCCCCATCGCCCGAGTCCCTGATCCTGAGCAAGAAAGGGTCATACCGTTGGAAATGTTTGGGGGGGCAAATCCAGAAATTGTTCCTGGCTTGATGTCCGTCGGATAGGACTTCTCGTAGTAGCGCTGACAGAGAATCAACTCTTCCCCATAACTCCGGTCCTCGTACCCCGTTGGCAAACTGCCCAGCTCAAGCTTCGGATAGAACAGCGTTCCGCCGATGAATCTGATCGTGCAGTTTGATCCGGCGGTCAGTGTTACCTGAGCGCCGCTTGCGACCACTACGGTGTTGACTGTTGCTGTAGCAGTCCCTTCCCAGGACAAGGTGTAAATCCCCCCGCTAATGAAGCTCCCTTCTATTACCTGTTCCAGCCCACCTGATGGCGGATTTACAGTTCGACCATTCTTGTTGACTTGGGAGGAAAGGCTCTGTCCAGAGGTGACAATGCGCCAGCGGTCGAACGTGTATTGACCAGCCGCCGTGGTTGCCTCGGCGGCGTAAATACGCTGATTGACGTTGAAGAGCGGGTTCATGATTAGGTTGCGGCGTGGCCCAACCTGAAGCTTGGCCCTAGCGCCAGCGACGGTATTCGACTCAGTGCCGCCTTTGCTGATGGGTTGCACGTCATCAATCTGAAGCGACGCGCGCGCGCTTGCAAGATCAGTAGCTCCGGTACCGCCCTTGGTAAGCGGAAGAATTTCGTAATTGCCGGTAGTCCCGAGTGCCGCAAGTTTATCGCCGTAGTCATTGAGGATTGCGCGGACCTGATCGGACAGATCCTTCTGGTATCCCTGCACCGGCATGATGGCGTAAAAGCCGCCGGTCGCTGTCGGGCCTTCGTAGTTCGGAGAGATCGACAGCGCGGTATTGCTGGCAATGTTGGTCACCTCGTACCAGCGACCGTCCGGGCCGCGAAAACCATCACCGACCCGGCTGTTGGCAATGAACGCGGTGCCTGTGCCGATCACCGCATTGGAATTTTGGGTGACAGAGACCGTTCCCGTCTTGTACCAGGGCATTGTGTATCTCCAAAAATGAAAGGGTCAGGCCAGCAACTTGGCGCAGAGGAATGGGCGATGGCCCTGATCAGTCCAAGCGGTGAACGCGAGGCTGTACATCATGATGCGGTTGTTTGCGTAATCGACCCCAAGAGCGCAGCCGCCGCCGGAGCCGTCGTTGTGGCAGTTCATCGTGAACGGGTTGAGCGATACGAATTCCCCTGCACCAAGGCTCTTGCTGATCCCCCACAGGTATCTGCGCCCAACGCTCAACTGCTCGGTACCGAGGTAGGTCCAGTTGCCCGCGGCGAACGTCACGACCACAGCCGGCGCTCCGCTGTCGTAAACAAGCGTTCCGGCGCCGTCCCACAGCCGCATCCCATACGCTGCGGTACCCATGGAAGACCAAGCCGCAACGAAATATTGACCGCTCAGCGTTTCGTTGACCCTGGACGCGTTCATGGAGAACCCGGTCCAGTTACCCGGTCCGCCGGTGAACCAAACGGAAATCGGAACCTGAATCGCTCCTCCCTGATCAGGTCGAATGAAGACCATGGGCGGGTCCACGCTGGTGACTGCCCTAGCAAATACGCCGGACGCGCTTGCCACCCCTGAATAGGTGCCTCTGGTGAGGACGCACAGCCTTGGGGCCTCCGAGTCGATCTGGACAAACGAATTGTCGTTGATGCTCTGAAAGCCGTAGCTCATGTCGAATACCTGATTGCGTAGGCTTTGGCCACGATCCTTGATTGAATCGTGGCCGCGCCGGCGGACGGGTTTTTAGGCAGAACAACAACCTGCCCTGCCGACGTGGTCACATAGGGGTAGGACTTCTGGTTTCCAGAGCCGTCTGCTTCTGACGATTGCACGTCCTGCGCCCTCGTCGGGATGATCATGAACACGCAGCTGGCTGGATTGAAGCCGGGGATATTCAGCGTGTAGCTGGGTACCGTCCCGCTGAAGTCAATCACGCCCTGCCATATCACTTGGTAGGTGAAGCTGTTGGTGTCCATAGCGAGCTGACCGCTCTCGTTAAAGACACGCAGTCCAAATAGCGCCATTGATTACCCCAGATAGCCGAGACGAACACGCAACACGTTGTTGGCGTCGTAGACCGAGACGTTCAGTGAGTTGATCACCAGACGCCCCTGCCCAGGAACGATGCCGTTTATTTCAAGCGTGCCGTCTTTGTTCAGGATCCAGCCTTGCTGGCCGGCGATGTAGTTGGAAGAGCTGATGTAATTGCCGATCTTCGCGTTGGTGATCGAGCCATCCATGATGAACGCCGAGTTCATGAAAACCTGCCCGCCCTGCACTGCAAACGGAACAGCGATCGCGCCACCCGCGATGGTGTTTACGATGGCGAACCGGTCAGCGCTGACCAGGAACTGGCTTTGCAATCCAGCTGGCCCGTTTTCAATACCAAGCCCGATACCGGCAGCGATGTACTGGCCCGTGCCGGAGTTGTATTGCATCTTCACCGACCAACTGGCCGATATCTTCCCGTTCACGTCGTTGACTATCGACGTATTTTGCTCGATTGCTGTTTGCTGACTGCCGACGGTCGTGCTCAGCTGAGTGATCTGCTGTACAGAGGCCTGCTGGTTGGTGACCACCACTTCCTCAAGCTCGGTGATGTTCGCCGCGTTCTCTCCGATTTTGGCGTCGAAGGTCGTTAGGCGCCCGGCCATTGCTTCGTTCTCGGAGGCGCGAACCTTCGATTCGGAAGCGATCGCGGCGGTGCTTGTGTGGCTTTTGATCGCGTCCGCGAGATCGCCAGCGCCGTCATCGTCTCGATAGGAGGCGCGAAGGGCTTCGAACGCTGTGGCCTGGGCAGTAACAACGCCATCGATCTCGATGATCTCGGCGGTGTTTGTCGCCACCTGCTGAGCAAGGCCATTGGCCGTTTCCACCGTCTGACCAACGTCGAGCCAGTAGAGCGGGTTCGGCGGCGGCATGTTGAGCGGTACCGGGCCGGTGGCCTGGTAGATCCGCTTGCCCTGCACCACCAGGTCGTACTCTTCAAAGGTGGCGTCCGGGTCATAGCCTTTCAGCCCATCGAGCGCGTCGATCTGGTCCTGCAGCCCTGGGATCAGATCTATTTTGTCGACGATGTCCTGCCCGAGCTCGGTCTCTCCGATCTGCCCTTTGATCAATTCAAGGATAGGCCCGGCGTTGGAGCTGGCCTGCCCCATCACGCCAATCCCTTCTGGGTACCACGGACCGACGTTGCCGGTACGATCCACCAGCCGCGCCCAGAAGAAGAACGTGGCGCCCGCCAGCAGGCTTTGCATGCTGTAGTCGCTCTGCGGGTAGGCCAAATCAGCAAGCTTCGTCGCAGCCTCTCGAGACGGCGAGGGGCCATACCAGATCTCGGTGCGCTGTGTGTCTTCTGCGCCAGCGGGGAAACCCCACTTGAGTTCAATCCCAAAGAGCAGAGATGTCGCAGTCAGGTGTGTGACCGCCGGCGGCAAGCCGGTTTTGCCCAGCAGGTCCGTCAGCACCGAGTTGGTCGGCACCGACGAGACATTCATGGCGCTGACCGCGCGAACCCGCGCCAGATACTGCCCTGAATAGATCCCGCGAACATCGACCATCAGCTCACCGGTACGCGTAACCTTGATCCACTCTCGAGCGCCCCACCGCCATTCAACGTCGTAAGCCACTGCGCCTGGCGCGGCATCCCAAGCGATGCTCATGCTGGTAACGGCGATGCCCTGCTCGACCACTACGTTCTGGCTGATCAGCACCCGCGCCGGCGCCGCTTGCGTACCGATAGGAATGCCACTGATTGGACGGGTATCAACGACAGCTCCGTTGTCGATGAATCCGAACTTGCTCGGTTCATGCTGGATGACCTCGAGCTGGTACTGATGCCACTCAGGGCGCGTAACGTTGCGGACGTAGAACTGCATGACCTTCAGGTCGTCGAAGTCGATCACCCAGCCGCACTCCGGCTCTGGCAGTTCGCTGTAACTCGCGGCCACGGTGACAGCACGACCGTTGACCGAACTGATTACCCGCGCTTCGGACTTGCCGCTGGGCAGGTTGACGTAGAGCCTGGCGCCCGTCGGGATCGTCAGATCGCGATCGAGGGTGATAACGCGTCCGGCCGCAGAAGATACCCGCCCACCATTCGCCCGCCCCGCCAGCATCGGATCGCCTACGGAAATGATTTGGCCGGGTTTGGGGATGCCGCCATCAAGACCAACCCGGAACGTCGCGCCGCGAGTCTGCAGCTGCTCGGTCACCAGCGCCCACTGGCCCGCGCGTTGCGCCTGGCCAAGAGACGTGCACCCAAACGCGTCCACGCTGAGTTCGCGAACTGAGCCGAGCTCACTCATCGCTTCATTATCGAATACCGGCTCCTTGTCGGTTTCGAAGCCCTGCGCCGGGTTGTCCCAGGACACCATCGCGGTGGTGTGGCGATCGCGCCAGCGGGTGCCGTCGTATTTGATGGCGCCGTTGTTGAGGATCTGCGACGGGCTGTAGCTGAAAACGGGGTCGCCCGGCATATCCGCATTGACGACGATCTGGCTGCCGTCCCAGTAGGCCATGCCGTGGAAGATCGAAGCCAAGTCTTGCAGCACTGCGTAGGCTTCGGCCTGCTTTTGAAAATACAGGTTGCAGGTGAAACGCGGCTCCTGTCCGCCCTTCCCGTCCGGCACCATCTGGTCGCAGTACTGCGCGATTCGATACAGCGACCAGCGATCAACCATCGTGGCGTCGATGCGCTCGCCGAGCCCGTAATACGGATGCAGCACCAGGTCGTAGAAAACCCAGGCCGGGTTGTTGGTGTAGGCCTCTTTGAAGGTCCCGTCCCAGATACCGCCGCTGGTACCGGTGCCGCCGGTGGCATAGGTACGCGTGACCGGGTCATAGTTAGAAGGCACGCGCACGATGCGGCCGCGCATCAGCACGGCGATCTTCGCGATATCGCCGCCGAACTGCTGGGCGTCGTACTCAATACAGCCGACGGACGTGAGCGGGTATTCCTGATCACTGTCGACCAGTTCGGCGACGGCCTCGATGAACATGCTGTCCTGCACCAGCGAACTGTTGGCCTCCGGCGTCAGGCGGCGGGCGCGGAGTGTCCAGCCGCTGCCCGCGGGCAGCTCGATCCGGTGGGAGCGCTCGTATTTGGTGACGTTCTTGCGATCGACGAACGAGGTCAGCACCGTCACATACGGACCATTGTCGGTTGAAACATCGATGGCGTAGTCGATCCGCACACCGTTGATGTTGCCGCTGGCGTCCTGAGATTGAAGCGTCGGCCAGCTCACGCGCACGCGCGCGGCGTCGATCATGTAATTGTTGATGCTGTACAGCCAGGGCGTCGAAGTGCGTAGCTCTTGGCCGACGGCTATTTCATTGCTGGACTCGGTGACACCGGACAGGCGCTCCTGGTGAAGCTCGCCGGAGCGGAACTGCCATTTCACACCGGGATAATTGATCGTGCCGTCTTGTGCCTGAATGGGCGTGCCGTCCAGCCGCACAGAGCGCAGGCCGTCGACCGGCCCAACAATCGGGCCCCAGCTCCAGATGTACACCAGCCGGGCGGTGGCCAGCGACGGAACGCTGTTGGACGCAATGCTTGGCTGATTTGGCTTGGACTGCCCGCCTTTGCTGCCAGTGACAGAGCGTCGCTTTCTCGGCGCCGTGCGCGAAGACTTCTTTGCTGCTGCGCTCATGCGCCCTCCATAATGCAAAAACCCGCCGAAGCGGGTTGAGTGGTACTTGATGCTTGAATTAAGTGAAGTCCGAATCAGCTTTTGATTCAGCGGCCCCTTTGATATACAGGCAGACCAAGAACAGGAGCGTCGCCACCATGACGGTAGAATTTTTTATCCACCCCACTGATAAAGACGGGGAGCCACTGGCCGGCAGTGATGTTTGGGTGGTGCAAGAACTGGACTACGTACACTGCATTTGCACAAATCCAGAAACAGCAAAAGTAATGTTGGCCGGAATAAAACAGGCACATTCTGTAAAGGAAGGTTTGCGCAAGGAAAGAGAAAAAGAGGTTGTTTACTCCAAGAATAATGAGACCGTAACAACGAGATCATCACTTGCCGAGAAAGTCGTAAAGCCCTGGAAAGGGGTAGTCAAATCCACTACGCCAATATCAAAACCCGCACAGACACCCGAAAGCCCGGCTGATGCGATGGCTAATTCGACTTCGACACAATCTTCCAAGCCAACACCGCCCTGAACAAAACTGAATGACAGTTCAAAGAATGTCCTGGGTGTAAATGCCCCCGGACTCAACGGCGCCGCCGATCTCACGCTCGCCGTACAACAGAGGATAAGGATTCCCCTGGGCGATCGTGGTCACTGCTGAGCCGAAGCCATAGCTTGGATTGTTGCCGTCTTCGTTCTTGTCGGCGGTGTTGGCTTTGGTGGTCGGGGACAGCATCTGCACCACGCCGCCCAAGCCAACCGCAGCACCGGTGGCGAGCAGCCCCATGCCAAGTGCCGAAGTGGTGCCGCCAGTGAACAGGCCGGCCACGATCAGCGCCACACCCAAGATCGTCTGGAACACTCCGGCCGACTTGCTGCCCTGAATGATCGGCATGATGCGGATCACTTTGGCGCCAGCACCGCGCAAGTCGAGCTCCTCTTCGCCAATGTTTCGTTCGTCGAGGAACACGGCAAACACCAGCCCTCGCTCCTCGGCGGTGCGCAGAAACGTCTCGAAGCCAGGCTTCATCTGGCAAAGCGCGCTCATCGCGTCCCGGAACCCAAAGAGGTCCAGCCGGTACTCGCGGCCGAAGCGCTTGCCTAGAACGCCGCCGAGCTTGATGGTCGTCATGGTCATGGTCGGTAGTCTCTGTGTCGCAGGATCAGTTTTACGCGGTTGGCCATGGACCACCCGTAAACCTCTCGGCTGGAGAGCCGGCCAGGCATGTGGTGATAAATGAATGGGCCTGACCCGCCGAGCGCCGGCGCTTGCTCGCTGGCAAAGTGCGGGTTGTCACCGAGATAGATGGCGGCATGGTTTGGGTGGAAACACGGTCGCCCGATCGTCGGCACCTGGAGCACCAGCATGTCGCCGCGCCGCGCCTCTTCAACTTCGTAAAAGCCTGCGGCCTTGAAGTTGTCCTCGTACAGGCTCGGCCCGTTCTCGTCTTCCCACCAAAGGTCGTGGCGTTCGAAATTCGGAAGCTGCAATCCGCCCTCGCGCGCATACCAATCGCGACAGGCGCCCCAGCAGTCCAGAAGGCCGTGGGAGAAATCGCGGCCCAGCAGCGGCGCTTCGAAGCCTGACGGCTTGAACCATTCGAACTCACCGCCTGGCCAGCCGACGATGCCCCACGGCAGTTCGTGCAGCTCACAGCTGACCCGGTCGGCCATGCTCGGCGCGGGCGCTTTGTCCGGGTGGCTATGGATGATCGCCAGCACTTCGCCCAAGTCCTCGGCGGCGGCTTGGTCCCGCTCGTCGATCTGAAAGTTCTCGCGCTCCGACTTCGCGCGATTCGTGCACGGCACGTACTGGCGACCGGTCGAGGTTTTCACCAGCAGCCCGCAAGCCTCGCCCGGGTAAGCGCGCTCCGCATGGGCGCGGATTTCGTCCTGCAGCTTTTGATTGATGCGCATTGGTTACCTCGAACTTGCGATAAGGCTTGCCCCCATGGAGCCGCCGAAGCGACGCGTGTTGCCACGCAGCTTGCAGCTACTCCACCAACCACCGCACTGGTCGAGCGCGGGGTTGTCGGTGGGTTCGTTTTTCTTCGTGAACATCGCGGCACCGGTGTAGGCGCAGGCCTCGCCACGGTAATCACCACGGCACGCCCACCGGCAAAGCTTGGTGATCTGCTGGGACGGCAACATCTGCCCTTCCATGTCGGTAGGACTGGACATCGAGAACGTCAGCGAGTCGAGCGTCTCCTCGGTCTTCTGCTCGATGTACCAGATGTTTTTCCGGCTCTGATTGCTTGCCGTGGGGTTTCCGTCGGGGAAGTTGGCCGCGTCCAGGTAATGGCGGAAGGTCTCGATAACCGTGAACTTCGCGCCGGCAAGGTCGCGGAACTGCAAGCACAGCGCAGTGATCGCGCCGCGCACGCCGCCAAGCCCGTTGGCAATTTGCAACGTCGGCGCCGCGGGCCGCCCGTCCCCACGGATGTCGAATCCTTTCGCTGTGATCTGCAGCGGCGAGTAGAGCTGCCCCTGCCAGACAATGTCGCCTTCCTGTGCATGGCCGTGGAACCGCCAGAGGTTCGCGCCCAAGCGTGTAGCGTCGAGTTCGAACAGCCGGATCTGGTTGCCCGGCTCGAGCTTTTGAATATCGGCGTTGTAATTCATGGGACTCCAGAAACAACAAACCCCGCACGGGGCGGGGTCAGTCATTGCTCTCAGTCAGGGGGTGTAGACCTGCTTGAAGGCAAAAGTGAGGGTAAATAGGCCGGGGCTAACAGCGCGGGGCTTGTATCCGTTGCACCGGTACCGCCCACGGACGCCACCAGGTGGCGTCCAAAGGAACGACTTGTAGCCTTCATGCCGATCGAGGAAAGCCCAGATCAGCGGCAGCTCCTCCCCCTGCTCCATCGAGCCGGTGTGCGTGAGATTCCAAACCTGACTTTTCGTGTTGATGCCGATGCCGCCGGCCTGCACGTAACCGTCACCAAACTCGTTTTCCCAGGTTCGCTGGGAGACGTCGCCATCGGCGCCCACTTCAACATCGTAGATAAATTCCTCGGCCATCAGCTCCGCCTCCAGAGGCGCCCGCCTTGGCGCATCTCCCGATCAAGGAATTGCCCCATTTGTGATTCCAGCGCAGCAGCGACTGAGTCGCCCTGCATTTGCGCGTCCTGGTTGCTCATCCCTGGCTGGCCCTGAACAGTCACGTTCGCATTGAAGATGATCGGCGCCGGCGCCGACGCGGGCGAACCACTACCCGCGCTCGAACCGGATTGCCCGACCAAAGCAGCTTTCCCGTTGCTCAGCGCTTCAAGCGTCCCTACGCCAATACGTGCCGTCGCGTCGGCATTGAACACGTATTCGCCGCGGTGCACCGGACCGGCGATCTCATCTCGCCGACCGTCGCCGGTGTAGCCGCCCTCCATGAAGCCAGCGCCAGCCATGGCGGTCATGCCAACGGCGGACGCGAGCGGTCCAGTTACGCTCAGGGCTGTGGCCATCGCTGCCGGAGCAGCGGCCGGGCCGATGATCGGGATTGCGGCTGTCGCGGCGTAAGCATTCAGACCTGCCTGCAACGACATGGCCGCAGCGTTCGCGCCAAGCGTGCCAGCGGCACTTGCTTGCGTGGTTTTACCGACCAGCATTTGCACGCCCTGGTAGATCAGCCACTGCGCCGCCATGTCACCCAGCGCCTTCAGCATCGACTTCGCGAAGTTGCCGACCATATCCCCCAGCGCATCGCCGGCATCCTCGGCGCCGCTCGCCACATCGGCGAAGAAGGTGCCAAGCTCACTGGTGCCAGTGTTCAGCGCGGTCGAGGTCACATCAGCAGCTATCTGCGAATAGTCCCTGGCGGCGTCCGCGTAGTTCGCCCAAGCCTCGTTGACGCCATTCATCCAATTGGCTTGCTGCTCATCGGTAGCCGCATAGAAGGCTTCCTGAGCGAGCAGCCGTTTGTCCAGCTCATCCTGCAGCACCTGCGTTTCTTTGGCGTACAGTTCCGGCAATAGCTGCCCGGTGTTGCGTTGCTCATTGAGCGCAGCCACGTCGGCTGCGTATTTCTGGCGCATGGCCAGGTCCGCGCGCATCCGATCGCGCGCCTTGTCGCCCATGCCGACGCCGGCCAGTTCCTGGTCGAAACCGTCCCCTGTCGTTTGAGTGGTCAGCGCTTGCGCGTTCTTGAACGCCGTCAGCTTCAGGTCGTCTTCGTTGGCCTTCTTCAGCTTGTTCAGCGCGTCGAGCTCGGCGGCCATTCCCATCAGCCGTTTTTTTTGCGCCTCGCTGAGCTTCCCCAGCTTTCCTTCCTGGAGTTCGAACGCAAGCTTCTGAGCCTCGGTGGCGTCCTTCTGCTTATCACCGGTGGTGTTGATCAGGTCGATCTGGCGCTTGTAGCCTTCTTCGGCAGACTCGAACGATTTGAGCTGTTGCTTGGCGGCAGAGGTACCCTCGGTAGCGTTCTTCCGCGCGGCTTTGGCGGCGGCATCATCGGATGCTTTCTGGGCGTCCTTCGCCGCTGCCGCTGAGCGGATGGCAACGACCATTTCCTTTGTGAGCAGATTGTTCTCGGCGATATACCGATTTGCCGCTTCCAAGCTGGTCTTGTCCTGAGCCGATGCAAGTTGCTTAAGCAACTGGTCCAGATACTTTTGCCCGGCTTCGTTTGCGCCAGCCCGGGCCGCAGCATTTTCACGCTCCGCCCGGGTATTGGCGTCCGTCTCGCCGGTGAGCTGCGCAATTACCTCACTCAGGCGCTGAACTGTCTTCGCCTTTTCCGTTGCCGCGCCGCCGCTATCTGTCAGAGCGTCGGCCATCTCAACAGTAATGCCAGGAATCACGCGCAACTGATCCGCGACAGCCTTCCAGTCAACAATCTGGCCTGCCGCCTGGTCAGCTGAAGCCTTTTTGATTATCTCCATGGCCGACTGAAACTCAGCCGGCAAAGGCGCGATGCCAGCCATGAAGCCGGACGCGCCAGCAAGACCTGCGTTTGTCAGATTGCTCTGAAACTCAAATGCGATCGAACCAGACGCGTCGGCCAGTTCCTTCTTGGCATCCTCTAACTCAGACTTAAGCCCTCGAAGGGCGGTCGATTGTGAGGCACGGTCCAGCTCGTTGAATTTCTCTATGAGCTTGTCAATCGGGCTAGATAGATCTCCGAGCTTCTTTTCGAGAAAGCTGGTGTTGTCGCGCAACGTGAGAAACGCGGCGGCAGCACCAATCGCCAGCGATGCAATACCGAGGGGTCCGCCGAGGACACCCATAATTACACCCGTGGTACGGCTCAAGCCCGCTTGCGCGGCCGCGACAGCGGATGTAGCGCGAGCTTCAACCAATCGCGCTTCCGCGAGCTGTATCGACATTTGCGTTTGCACTGCCGTGCCGCGCGCAGCAACTGCCTCTTTCTGAGCCAAAAATACGGATGTCTGTGCTTTTTGTTGCTCGGCCTGCGCAGCAAGTAACACGGATGCGGCTTGGGCTTTTCTCGCAGCTGCGTCTTTGAAAGCGGAGTAAACAGCAACGGCTGCAGAATCTGCAGCACTCACCCCGTAGCGAGTGAGGGCCGCAATCGCCGAGATGATAGCGACGTCTGCGAGGGTTTCGAAGTTGTCACCGAGCGCGCTTATCCCGCTGGCGAGAGTTCCGGCAAAATCAGTCGTTTCATTGAGGCGGCCGATGTACACGGTGAAAGCGTTCGAAAGATTTTGCACAGCATCGCGAACCGCCACGCTCATGCTGTCAGCAAGAATCCCGTTGGCCACGGAAGACTTTTGCAATCCCTCGGTCAGGATATCGAGGCTCAACTTGCCCTGCGCGCCGAGACTGCGGATTTCTTCTGCTGTCTTTCCGGTGGACTTGGCAATGGTATCAACCACGCTCGGCATGGCCGCAAGTATCGCCTGCCAGCCATCAGCTTCAACTTTGCCAGTCTGAAGTGCCTTGGAATACGCATCGATTGCTGAGCTGGCTTTGTCTGCCGTGGCGGAGTTGGTCACCAGCAAGAAGCTGAAACTGTCCATCACATCCAGCGCCTGGCTGGTGTTCATCCCCATCGAGCGCAGGCTGTCAGAGGTTCGGATGTACAACTCCTGCGCTTCAGCAAGGGGGCGATACGTACGCTTCGCCGTCTCCAAAAGCCGGCCTTGCACTAGGTCGTATTCGCTAACGCTAGAAGTAGCCATTCCGATGCGATCGGACATCTGACCGTAGGAGTCAGCAGCCTCGATTATCTTACCGATAGATGCTGCGCCAATGGCGCCAGCAAGCGCGCTCTTGATTAGCCCAGCAGCATCTTGGGCGCGGTCGCCAGCACGATCGAAAGCCCCGTCGATGCGACCCAGACTTTTGTCGATCTTGCCCGAAGCCTGAGCAACGCTGGAGTCTGCGCGCGCCATTTCCTGACGCAGCTGGGCTGTAGTCGCCTCGATGCGGACGAGCATCCCGTGTACGTCGCTATCGGCCATGCTTTTCTCCAGGCATAAAAAAACCCACCGAAGTGGGCTTAGAAAAATGTTGTTTAAATCACTTCAATACCCAACTTAGCCTCGTCGCTATAAACTCGGCCAGTTTTGATATTCACTACTTTCACCCAATACACTGTCGCAGAAAAGAAATAGTTATTTATCACAGACTCAAACGGATCCGATATTTTTGGCTGCTGATAATTTTTTGTAACCTGCAAATAACTTGGTGTTGCTTTGACTGTAAATACTATACGGATGTTTTCGCGTTCGGACTCCATCTCCGCACCGGTAATATTCAGCCTAGATCTAACGTGGAAAAACAGCGTATTTAGCGGAGGCTTTGGTACAGGACTAAACACAAGATAGTACCTGTTAATCGTCCTCTTCGTTATAAGTGCCGATGCACCGTAAGAATTTTGCCCCGAATACTGACCTCCGTTGTAAATATCCTCACCAGCAATGAACGCTGGGTAGACGGTTTTTAAGGCTGTCACTGCATCGAGGTTGCTTTTAAAACCGAAGCCCTGAGCATTGTGCATCGAGGCGTCTAACGTGAATTCACCAGAAGCCGCATTGAACTTTATCTGGGCAGGTGACACCTTCGAAGCTATTGAGAAATCGCCAAGCTTAGACATCCGCCCATAAAACGCTGAGTCTGTTTCGTATTCTCCCCTTGCGCCGCCCAATTTTTCTACCTCGCGCAAAAGCTCTTCGCCAGAACTGAAGAGTTGTGCCTTCACCTCTTTACCTGCAGGATCTAAATTCAAACTAACTTCCTGTGATCCAACTTTCCCAGAAGACGTCGGCACACGTTGAGTTTGACTCGACTGCGGGACAGAACATCCGGCAATCAGCGCGAAGACAGCGAGATAAAGACAGCCACGCATAAACGATACTCCCTGTAGAAAAGGGGAATTTATCATTACTGAATGCTCGGGTGCAGACTTTGAACATTATCTATCCAGCCGCCCCGTCAGAGCCTGTCGCAACTTCGCCGCAACGGTCGATGGCTTCGGCTTCTCTTTCTTTCCACCGGGCTTGCCGCCGAAGGGGTTGGTCATTTGCGTCCACTCGAGTTTGGCGTCCATGGCCAGGAACAGCTCCGGCATGGGCGTGCGCCAGGCCAGATCCGGCGACCAGCCGAGCCAGCCAGTGGCTACTGCATACAGCCGGTCGACGTAGCTGCCATCCTCGACAGCACTTACGCCGCCGCCGGCTTCGTCTTTCCCGGAGCGGTACCGCGCGGGTTGTACAGCGCCACCAGGTAAGCGTTGAGCTGCACAGATACTTCCAGAACGCCGGCCTGCCAGACCTGTTCGGCGACAGCCTCAGCGTCCTTGCCCTTCAAGCCAGCGCCGCCGGCGATGATCACCGCGCAGCCGTCAACACTCAGCGCGTTGATTGCTTGGGACGCGCCGCGCAGTCCGCCGAAGTGCGCCTCGATCGCGCGAACGGCCTCGAGCGTGGGTTTCAGTGTGTAGGTCTCACCATCCAGCTCGACTTCAACGGTACCGTAGAGGGTTTTGCTCATGCGTCAGATCCTTGGGAAGCGGGGCCGAAGCCCCTCAGATTACGGCGCAACGGCGGCCGGAAGGATTTCGAGGATGTCGGAGTTGATGCCGATCGTGACGTTGCGGCGAACCACGTTGTCAGCGGCGCCAGCGGCGACGGTGTTATTCATGACTTTGCCGCGCATGTAGAAGGTGGTCGGCAACACCGCTGGCGTTGCATCGGGGTCGCCATCGTTCAGGGTGATCTTGATGTTGTAATCGCCCTTGCTGCGGTCCTTGTGTGCCACCTTCAGCGCAGCCTGGCCGGCGTCGCCATTGTCGAGACCTACGGTCAGGGTCATGTCGCCGGCGTCCGCGGTGCCCTTGTATTTGCGCACCCGGCCGTCGCGCAGCGAGGTGAAGGTCACCGAACTGAAGGTGTCGCCGAACTCGCCGAGGTCTTCGATCTCGCCCACTTCGACGTAGGTGTCAGCTTTGTAATCCGTTTCGGTCGTGGCGCCGGACTTGGTGCCCAGCGAGAATCGGCAGCCGGCGGCTGTGTTGAGGTTGTCATGGGCCAT
>Ga0307412_10000701_pt1 | contig 19280 bp, 23 predicted proteins | sample DK1Cmetagenome_3_FD_203823 | JGI IMG/M metagenome (GOLD analysis project Ga0307412, IMG submission 203823) | Maize rhizosphere microbial communities from greenhouse at UC Davis, California, United States - DK15-C-1 | ecosystem: Host-associated > Plants > Roots > Rhizosphere > Soil | place: USA...
ACAATGACCCCGCCATGCAGGAATACCACGCCCTCGTGAAGCAGATCGAAGCGGGATACCCTATGCACCCGCAAGAGGTTCAGGACGTGATCGATGCGCTGAACGAGGCGGGATATCCGTCACAGGCAATCCTGCTGGCGGGGATGAAGATCAATTGGGATAGGTGATCGAGCAGACCCTATCGAGCGTTGCAGATTCAAGTATGCAACGTCATCAAGAATTTCTTCCAGTCTTCTGCAACGGTATGGGCGGAAAACAACTGGCGCGATCTGTGCCGCTGCCAATTGCTTACGTCGATCGCAAGCGCGTCGTCTTGGAGCAATGCACGGACCACATCCTGCGCCGCTCCGATGCTTTCCACCGCCAGGGGCGCCGGGGCGTCCTCCAAGATATCAGGAATCTCATAATATCTGGAATAGTGCGGATCATTGATCGACGGATGAGCCGCAACACTGCGGCCCAACGTGACCAACGGTATCCCGACCATCATCGCTTCCATGAAATTGAGCGTGTAGCTGGCCGGGTAGGTACCTAGCGAATAATAGACGCGATGCGCACTGTAATAGCCCTGCATCTCATCATAGGTTGCGGTCGGGCGAGAGAACTCGGACGGAGGGTTCCCGTTCCCATAGAGGACGCGCGGGAAGGGGGCCGTCGCCTGCTCATAGAATTCAAAGTTGGCGTGGGCCAAGCGACGGGTCGCCTGCTGGTAAAAGCTCAGGACCGTCTTTTCGTGGCCAGACCAGGACGGGAAGTCCTCTTCGAACTTGCCGAACCGGATAAGCGCATCGGCCCCCGCATAGTCGGGGATGTGGCTTTCATTCGGTGAGTATCGGACAATCTTTATCCTATCCCGATGCTGGGCCATCCAGCGCTCGAGCGGCGGACTGCTCTGCCCGATCGTGCGGAAGATAACCGGCTTCTTGATGTCTGCGGGGATCATCTCGACAATGCTGTGATCGTGCACCACCAAAATGACATCGAAAAGATCAAGGAACGCTGCCGACTGCACGCAACTCTGGGGGGTCAGCTTATCCCTGTTCCATAGATCAAGGGCGCCCGGCACTTGGCGTGCGGAGGGGATTGGCGGGCGAACAGCAGAAACCGGCTGCAAAGGGTCGCTCCACCCGCCCGTAGAAAATACTGAGAAACCGGCATGGCTCAGAATTTTGATATCATCATATTCAAGATAGCCGTGACAGCCGATGTAAAGAATCTTCTTGTGCATCATGGGCCTACGCCTAGCGGCCCATACGGTAACCCGCTAGCGTTTAGCGCAGAGCGCATCCCATTTTGCGTTGTGAGCGTCTATTTCCTTCACAGTCTCGTCGCTATCCGCCTTGTTCCCCGGATCATCGGCCTGCCCCTTGGGAAGCTGGGCATAGCTGATCGCCTTGAAGGCCGTGCAGGACGTGTCAGTCACAATTCTCTGGGGTGCGGGAGTGGCGCAGGCAGGCAGCGTTGCGCACAGCAGGATTGTGACGGACAGCTTCTTCGGCATTGATCGCCTCCAGGGTTCGGTTGAGGGTTTCAGTGGCCGCCTGCTCGCGGACCTCGGAGGCTCCGGCATCGCGGGCTTGGTCGACGGCGCTGTCCTGCGCACGGTCGGAGCAGCGGACAAGGAGAAGGATCAGCAGCAGGACGCCACCGGCCGCCAGCGCGGGCCAGAAGCGGCGGAGGAGGACGAGGGCGGTGGGGATCATTCCACCCACACAAAGCGCTGATCGAACACGTCGGAGGCCTCCTTTTCGGTGATGGCGTCGGTGCGTAGGATTTCCGCCACATAGGATGGTAGCAGTTCACGCGGGATGCGCTTGGGCATTCGGAAGCCGAGAGATCGTCGACCGTCCTCGAAGAAGCCCAGCACGATGAAGCCGTCGAGCGCAGCATCTGGCACCTCATAGCCCGCGATTCGCCTTAGCGCTCCCGATCAGCGCGCCGCGCAGACTCTCCGGCTTGTCGCCAAAGTCGAAATCCTGCGGGGTGCGCAGCACCTCGATCGGTGCGCGACCATCCTTGAAACGGATGCGGCGCAGTCTCATGGCTTCGGTTCCGGTGCTGGAGGATCGACAGCGGGCGCGTTGGCGAGGCTCTGGCCCATGCGATCGAGGCTGCGCTGCGTCCACCGCTCCTTGATGCTGTTGATGATCGCCATAAGGACGGCGGTATAGGCCGACGCCTCCGCCGCGTGGTTGAGGCTGATCGCCTGCCGGATGGCGAAGATCATGCCGACGGCTATGATGCCGAGCAGCATCACTTCGCTGAAATGATCCGTGGGCGGCTTGATGGTGATGAGAGAGCGGTTCATGCCACCCTCGCCAGCCAGCCATAGAGAAATGTTTCATTGGTGCTTCGCCCTTCGCACAGCGACAGATAGCGTTCACCCTGCAAGGCGTTCAGCAACAGCAACAGCCGGCGCTCGCCTTCGGCGCCGCGCTTTTTGAGGAAAGCTCCCAGCGCATCGCGGGTCTTCTGCCCAGCATTGCCGTCAACCAGCAGGTCCGCGAAGTCCTTGGCTTGGTTGTTCAGGCCGTTCAGCGCACGCTGGAGGAACTGCGCCGCGACCTTCTGCCCCATGTTGACGCCAGTATCGACCAACTCGGCCGCGATCGGCATGGACAGTTTGCCGATAAGGTCGAACCCCGGCGCGACGACATACTGCTTGAAATAGACGCCACGGGCAAAATCCCGCGTCATCGCCTCCATGGGGCCGGTGTAGCCATTATCCCGCGCCGTCGCGATCGTGATGCCGAAGTTGGTTTCGCCGCCGCAGTCCTTCGGGTCGTTCACATAGCCACCCTCGTTCGCCAGCACGTCCTCAATGATGCCGTTGATCGTTGCCATCTTCCTGCCCCTCTTCAATATCGGAAATCGGCTTGCCGAGCGTGTCGACCGTAGGCAGAGAGACCGCCATCTGCGTCCCGCCCACGATCGCCCGACAGATGTTCTCCAGCTCATGCGCTGCGAGCCTCACAGCCCTGATCGCATCAATGCTTTCCTGCTGCGTTGGCGCGCCCGTCATTTCCCAATCCTTTGCTCCAGGTGCTGGATGGTGACGGTCAATGCGGAGAGGGCCGCCGCCAGAGCGCGGTCGCTTTCGGTCCGCTCCCGCTCGTTCTGCTGGCGCGCATCGGTAATCCGGGTTTCACGCCAGACCAGATAGGCGATCATCAGCCCGAGCGGCCCGAACTGCCCGAATGTCGTCCACATCTCAGCCGTCACTATTCCACGCCCCCGCGCTCATGTTGATCCACGGGTTACCCCGACCCTTGGCGTTTTCGCCGTTGTATCCATCAGCGACCTCATACGAAGAAGCTGCCGGTCACATAGATTTGTACGCCGGTTTTCGACGCCGGGACATTGGCAGTTCCAAAATTGCCCAGCGCCCCGTTGCTGGTCAGGATGCGTATCAGGATCGTCCCATCGGTCTGCATTTCGCCGCAGAAGTCCTTGGTATTGTCAAAGGTGACATTCGCCATCGAACTGATCGTGACGGCCTGCGCATAGGTCGGCAGGAACGGGATATTGGGCTTGACCCGAAACGCACCTGATGCCGTCGTGAACGCGTTCGTGTTGAATAGAAGTGATGTCTTGAACTGGCAGATGCCGCCTTGGATGCGGTAGGATGTTGCCTGAGTTGTGTAAGTAAAAGAGGAATCGCCGGGAGTGGCAAAATCTACGGTAGCGATGGCGGCAAAATTGCGGTCAAATGAGTAATTGCCAAGAGCGACAGATGATGGAAGAGAAACGCTCCAGCCAAGCAAGGCATTGATTTCTATGTCATGATTCTCATCCGACGAAATCGCAACCGCGTTTCCGCTACCTGTCCCAATGTCGGAGAAGCGCGGATCGCGCAGGGTGAGGCGGCCGGCAGTAGTTTCGAACACGGCTCGCGTGCGTACTTGATTGGTAAGGCCAAGGATCTCACCGCCGATCCACACAACTTCGCCACCGGACTGAGTGAGGAGTGGTTGAGCCGTGCCTAGAGCCTCAAAAAAGCCGCCTGATTGCGCAACGAAATAACCACCAGTTACCTGGATTAATGACGCCGTCCCGCCGCCCCCAGGCCCAAGGAATAAGCCGCACGGGCCAAGCGCCAAGCGCCCGCTCGTCATGCTGATCTTGAAATCGGTATTTGATCCTGTCGAAGCGTACCAAGTGCCTACCGAAAGATAGGCACTTGCGATCTCAATTCGGCCATATGTTCCGTCCAGATGAAATTCACCGATCGTACCGAAGAGGTGGCCTCCAGCGTCGGACTGATAGAATTTGACGCGCTGCTGGAAGGTGGCGAACAGGCTTATGGAGAGTCCATCCACTCGGCCAATTTCTGACCAGGACTGCCCATCCTGATAAACCTGATAGAGAAGCGGCACCGTGCTTTCGGCGTTGCCCGATCCGTAGGGCCAGAACTTCAGAGCCTTGATCGAGGTCGTATCATAAGCATGATCGATAATGAGAGGGCGGTTGAAACAGCCCAATTCGATGACGCCGGCTTTCATGCCGCCGCAGCCGTCTGCGTATATGCCATTCCATCCATTGCTCACGCGCACATCGCCAAAGTCCGGTCGGTCTACGCCGGAACAATAGATGGCCCAAGGATACTGAATAACATTGGCTCGTATATTGGTGTTCGGCTGATAGAACTCAAACCCTATCCCGTCATGGCCGTATGAAGTGTCCTCGTAAGCATTGGTCGTTATATCGACGCCCAATGCAGCCATATCAGTGAAGGAGTGCGTTGCATCACCGATGACAAATACACTTCTGGTCACGCCGCAACCCTGGATGCGCTGCCCCTTGGTTGTTACGCTCGTAAGCCGAAGCCATCGGCCTTCAGGAACGAACACGTTGCGGCCAGTGTCGAGGGCGCGTTGCAGGGCCGGCGACCAATCAACGCCATCGGCGAACTGATAATAATAGGTGAAATTTACTGACCCGCCATCCATGATCGCGGTTTCCAGCACCTGGAACCACTCCTTGGCAGTGCCATCGTCGGGAAGAATCGGCCCGGTTGCGCTGCCCATGTTGGTGTCTGTGGCGGCGATACCGATCGCTACAGCATTGCTCTTGATAGCCGCATCGCCAGAAGTGGTTTCCAAGGCCGTTTCAACAGCCTGCAACGCCTCCTTGACCGTGCTGCCAGTCGGGATCGTGGAACCATCGAAGGTGCCCATGTCATTGTCAGAGCCGGGAACACCAATGGCCGCAGCCTGCGCCTTGCCGATGATCTGGGAATCAATCGCCTGCTTGGTCCGCAGCGGCGTCATCGTCGTGGCGTTGTCAGCCCCCGCCTCGGCCTGCCCCTGATTGGCATAGGGGCGGGCTGTGGCAGCAATCAGGGCAGGCGTAGCCCGCAGCACCGCTACGCCATTGTCCATGACGATCGATGCATCAGCGGGGACCGATGGCGCTGCGGGCAGATCCTTGGGGCGGATAGGCTCTGCCATCAGGCGCTCCTTGCCTTGATTATCTTGTTGAAGATGATGGTCGGCTGCACATTGTTGTGTGCCTCGCTGCCGCCTTGGGCGGTGATCGTGTGCGAGTGCGCCCCGGCTGAGCTTGTCGCTACGCCAAGGTCGCCATAATAAGTGCTCGTACGGATATTCCAGCGAGCGGTAGACGGATTGTCGGAGCCTCCAACGCCAACCGCCCCGAGCGTCGTTGTATGCGTGTGACTACCAGCAGAACCGGTTGCGCCTCCATGGTCATGTGAGGGAATTTGCGCCGTGGTGAGGGTATGCGCTTCACTGCCGCCAGTATCACCGAGCACATCGCCATCCACGCCGCCAGATTGATCCGTCAGGCGGTTTGCAGAAACGCCGCCCATATCGTCCTTGCCAGCGACAACGCGGCCCCGGCAGTCTGGAAGGTTGAAGGTGGTCGAACCGTTGCCAGAGCCATAAGTCGTGCTGATTATGGCGAACAGGTCGGCGTAGTCGGTGCGCGACACAGCCTGCCCGTAACAAAGCAGGTAGTTGGTCGGCGCCACAGTCCCGGCGAAATCAATCACCGTGCCCACAGGGACGCCGCTGGTTGTCGCCTGGGCAACGGTGGCGAGATCGGTGTCAGCCGAGCCGGGGCCAGCGTTTTGGACCGTGAAGCCGCCCATATTGAGGGGGGCGCGCATTCCGCCCAACCCATTGCGGTCGAGACTGTTCCCCAACGCCTGCGCGATGTCCTGCATCGCTGGATTGTGCTGGCTCGGCTCGATTGTATCGCCAGAACTGACGATCGTGCCGGGCGGGAGGCTGTAGCTACCGTCTGATGCGCGGGGCAATGGGCTGGCTCACTTCCTTGGAATTGAAGGAAGCGAAGAGTGGGAGCCAGCCTCGCGGAATTAGGGGGAATTTAACATGGTCGAATCAGGTAGGCAAGGATTGACCGCCATGGTATTGCTGAAGCCAATGGCCAACCAATCTATGCTCTATATCGTTGCCGTTATAGGTGGCAGCGTGTTCTTGCGGGCCGCCGTTACATCTTGGTGGCAGTCACACAAGGCGAAGGTCGCGGCTCGCGGCATACCACTGCGAAAGAACCGCAGCGGCGTCTATGTGGCGCGCAGTTATGTGCGGGGCATTGAGCGAGCCATGCACTGGTTTCTGCTATTGGCCATCTTGCCACTATTTCTGCTAGGCCTGGCAACGCGTATCTTCATGGGGCCGTCTTAGTCCCCCATCCAGTAGGGGTATGTGGCAGTGGTCGCGGCGGTTCCCCCGACGCCACCACGGCGGCTTGCAATCTCCTTGGCAGCCTGGACCGCCGCCTGATAATCAGTCTGACGGGCCTGCATCTCCAATATCTGCGCCACCGTGTCAGCCGGGTCGGGGTTTAGCGCGATCGGCGCGATCTGTTCGGCTCGCTCCATTGCCCGCTTGCCAGAACCAAGACGGAACATGTCAACCGCCCGCTTCCCGACGCCGCTGCGAAGCAACGTCGCCACAGGTGCGCCTGTAATAGCGGTCTCAACACCACCTTCCAATATCGGGCGCAGCAACCCTTCATCAGCGAAGGCCTGGTCAGCAATCGCGCGCTCGGCAGTGGCTGAATTGCCGGCCAGAAAGTTTGATGTGCCCGCCATCTTGTTCTCTAGATCACGCTGGAGAAGCAGCCGCGCAACATCGTCGCCCTGTTCGGGGTATAGCACGGAGAGGCGCCTTTCCGTCGCAGGCGTATTGAGGATGCGGAAGGGGTTGGTAGATTTTGACAATCCTTCCGCGCCTTGAACAAGGCGGTCGCGCGCGCCTAACTGCATCAATTCCAACCGTTCGGGCGTTTGCCTCCCTGCCTGGACAGCGAGAAGGTCGGGGTTCTCCGTTAATGCCGAGCGACCTTGGAGCAATGCCTCGCGTTCTGCCGCTGGCCCTGCGTAAGCCGCGCGCGCCTTACCGTATGCCGGGTTGAGCGTGTCCATTTCCTGTAACAATGCGCGAAGAACAGAGTTTTCCGCCTTGCCAGCTTCATCCAGTTCCAGTTTGCCTGTAATCTGGTTGCGGTGCTGCTCTAGCGCATCATCCATGCCGCGCTTGACATAATCGAGCGTCTGTGTCGTGTAACCGGGCGATGTGGCAGCGGTGCTAACCGTAGGTGCGTCAGAAAGCGCGCCATATGCCGACGCAATATCAGACTTTGCGAGGTCGTAAGCAGCCTGTGCTTCTGCGACCGTCTGCCCGCCAGTTCCGCCCGTCAATTGCGCAGCCCGCGCCCTCTTCAATGCTTCTTCGGCAGCGAACGCGTTTGCTTCAGCCTGGCCGATGCGGCCCAACTGATCATGAGGGATCGGATTAAGAACAATGTCACCGTTGGCATCGAGGGCGAGCCCCATGCCTTGCGGATTGCGCCGCTCGTTAGCCGCAATCGTCTTTGCCCGCGAAAGCCCTTGCTGGCCGAAGGGGGTGGCAAGCAGTTCATCAAGCGTCGGTGTGTTGACTACTGGCGCCGCGTATGCTTCCTCATAAAGCGGACCAGCGGCGGTCCGCGCCCGCTCAATCAAATCATCTGCGCGCTGCGGCACGTTGTCCAGCGGCCCCAGATCACGCGCAACCGCACCACGGAAGCGGTCGATCTGCCCCTGCGACCGGCGCGCCAGCATATCACGCACCTGCCCTGCGACAGTGGGATTGCGGCGGATTGCAGAGCCGGCCAATGCGGCAACTTCTGGAGACACATCAGCCAGCGTCATCGGCAGGCCCAAGTCCTGCCCTTGCTGCAATGCTTCCTCAACGGAAATGCCGGTGCCGCGATCCATAGCGTTGATTACAGCGCGCTCCCCTTTGTTTAGAGGGTCCTCAATGCGACTCCCGCCTACCAAGCCTCCGGCTTTACTGCCGAGGTATGAGCCTCCTAGCGCTGTAGCGGTGCCGCCAATAGCGCCATAGAGAGGGTCGTCAGACTGCGATGCGCCAGATGCCGCACCATAGATCGCATCCGCAGTCATAGGGTTAGCAAGAAGGTTCGCCACGGTCGGATTAGCGACCATGCGAGAACCTGCGCCCAAGCCAGCGCCTGTAGCAGCGGTCGCCAGCGCGCCGCCTGTCAGACCGCCAAGGAAGTAGGGGGCGGCATTGTCCTGCGCCATCCCCATGGCAACATCCGTGCCACCTTCGCTGGAGCCAGTCAGTTCCGCGATGTTGCCAAGCTGGCCTGCGGTCAGAGCGTTGCCCGCGCCGATCGCGTAGGAGCCAGGGCCACTATTAGCCCATGGCCCCATGATGGCGCCGGTCAGGCCTGCTTCCTCAAAGCCCGTAGGAGTAGGCGCGAACTGGATTGAGGCATTTCCAGCGCGCCGGGATTCAATCGCCCTGTCGAGGTCTTCGCCGAAGGGCTGAGCGCCATATTTCTGCGCGATGGTGTCCATCGCCGCTCGGTCAGCGCCATCACGGAAAGCCGCCTGCGCCTCTGCTGCGAAAGCCTTGTCGCGCTCCGTTAGGAAAGTGCGGTTGCCAGATGGATCATTCTGGTAGGGACCGGGAGAGCCCCCGCCATTGCCGCCGGCAGTAGGTGGAGGGGGCGGCGCACTGAATTGCCCAGGCTTTACGCCCAACAGGCTTGCAGACGCCTGATCGGCATTGCTCATTAGCTCATCAAGGCGGTTCAGCTTGTTCTCAATCTGCTGATCAGTGTCGCCCGCTTTCGGGAGGATTGAGCCGATAAAAAGCTGTTGCTCGGCAGGTGTGTTGAATTGCTGTCCAGACAGGCCAAGTGCTGCCGCCACATAAGCGGACAGACTGCCGGACGTGTCATTGAACACGCCGTTTGCAGGACGAGCAATAGCGGGCAGATATTCAGACGCGCCTCGCCCCTTAAAATTATCCTCATACTGCTTGCGCAACGCTGCAATACCGCTTTGCAGATTGCGCAGAGTGCCGCGCTTGGTTTCAAGCTCAATCCGCTGTGCACTGGTCAAGGCGTTCTGCGAGGCAGTGTCAGCCGGGCCACCCGGAATGATCTGCATCGTCGGATTGCCCTGAGCATCAGGCGGCCCCCAGCGGTAGCCCACAGGCGGCTTGTTCATGTTGGCGATGGTTGCTGCTGTAGATTCCGCCTGTCGAGCGTTGGCGTCTCGCGCTATATCGATCCGCTCGCGCTCGAACGCCTGATCTTCATCCTTGCGCGCCTCTTCCTTGGCTTTCCAGGGGTTGCGCACAATGATGCCACCACCGGCCTGAGCAGGCGGAGAGGAAGAAGTTGCGCTGTCAAACCAATCCTGAGCCATTACTTCTTCACCCCGCGCCGCCCATCTGGGCTAATGACCATCGTCCCCACTGGCACGCGTGCCATCTCTTCAGGGCTGGTAACTAGAACCGGCGTCCCCTCGCGCTGCTGCCATTTGGCAAAATCCACCCCTTGCCCGATTGATCGCATCTGATCGACGGTAAGGTGTGGCACGCCGGGGCCTGCCGTAGCCGGGGCGGGACTTCCCACCGCGCCCGGCTGCGGAGAGATAGACTGACCACCTCCTTTCGGTTCGTTGCCACCGAACGTCGCTGCAAGCCCGCGTGCGGGGCCGCTGTAAAAGTTCCCATCGGGCAAGGTTGCGGTGATCCACGGGTTGTCCTGGGTCGCCTTGGCTTTGAGCGCCGCAGCCCCTTCCGTGTCGCCCCGGCGCATCAATTCGTCATAGCCCGCGAGCCATTCAGGCAGGTTCTGCTGCTTTGGCTGCGCCGCCTTGAACATGACCCCCGCCATTTGCCGCACTTCCGGGCTGACATAGGGGTTCACCATCGCCTGCATAATGGCGGCATTGTCGCCACCGTCCGATAGCAGTGCCTGCGTCACGGCATCGCTTTCCGCCTTGTTCGCCTGGCTTGCCTTGTCGAGGCGCTTGGCATCCAGCGCGCCCATGACATTATCAACCACACGGCCCAGTCCCTGCGTCCAGTGGCCTACAGGAGAAAAGTCGGATTGCATCTGGTCGCGGGCAATCTCCTGCTGCGCCAGCAACTGTTCAGGCGTGAGGCGAGCTCCACCTTGCCCCCATACGAAGGCCTCTGCGCGCTGGTTCTGCGGCAAGCCGTCACCGATCCCCGGTGTGCCGTATCCCGTGGGGCGAATGTCAAAGGGCGACTGCGGGAGGGGGAAGCCGTTCATCATAGCCCGTAAGGTCCAATCGCAGCCTTCGCGCCAGCGCCCGCCAAGCCGAACAAGCCACCCATCATGGCGTTATGCTGCGCCAACTTGGCTTGGTAGTTCGACTGCACCAATCCCGAATAATCGACACCTCCGACGCTCGTCTGCGGAGCGCCGGGAGAAGCTTGGCCGGGATTGGCTAGCTGCGACTGCGAGAGAAGCGCGTTGAACTCGTTGAGGGGCTGCTGGCGGGTCGTCAGCGCCTCGTTGAAGGCCTGCTCGCGCCCAGTGAGCATAAGCTGGTTCATCTGGTCGCTGTTGTTCTGCCCCATACGCGTCATCTCGCGCTCATAAGCAGCAGTGCCGGGGCGAAGACCGGAATTGATAAGCTGCGAGCGCAGGGCTTCCGTCTGCTGCTGCTGCTGCGGCAGGATGCGGGATGCGCCAAGATCATAGGCCCAATCCGCCGCGTCCTGATTGTTGAACTCGAACGGGTTGGAAAGCGCTTCTTGCACCGCGCCTGACTGGTCCGCAGCGATCTGGGCGATGTTGTTCTGAGCAGTCAGCGTCTTGTCGAAGATCGCTTGGCCTTCAGGGGTGAAGCTGGTCGTCTGGCTGAACTTGGGAACGGTATAGGTTTTGCCGTCTGCGCCAACGAACGAGCTTGTGTCGGTCTGGTTATAGTTCACCGAACCGTAGGGGTTGCTCTGATCAACCATGTTCAGAAGCTGAGACTGAACAGCCGTATTCTGATTGAACTGGCTCTGAGCCTGGGCGGTTTCGTAGGGATCTGGGGCTTGAGGCGCTTTCAACTGGACGGTTCCTACTCAGGGTAGGCGCAGAGTGTCGTCCAGCCGCGCGTGTTGTGATTTGATACCGTATTTATATTCGTCGCGCAAGATTCCGACGATTATACCGTCTCTTCCCTTGCCGAACTGACTCCTGAGCCGCCCCTCAACCTGCCCGCCAAGCTTGCAGGCAAGAAAAGCCACCCATCGGCTTTCTGTGGTAATCGTCATGCGCTCGCAGCCAAGCTGATGATACACATAACGGCCAATCGCTTTCATGATGCCTGGCGTCCAGCGATGCCCATAGGCGGTCACATGGACGCTCGCCCCTTCAAAGCAATTGAAGATCACCCCGGCGCATATCTCTCCCTCCATCTCCAGTCCTATCGCTGTATATGGCGGGCAAAGATTGAATCCGAGGCCGTCTGCCACGAACCGGCCGACGCGTTCGTCAGTGACGATCAAGTCACAACCTCGGCCGTTTCATAGGTGAAGTCCATGCGGATCATCTCATCGTCGAGCGGAATAATCGAACCGCTGGAAACCTGATAGGCAAGCGCCAGGGCATAACCTTCTCCGCCCACCGACTGCCAATCCTGGTTGATGAATGAGGGAACGGATGCCCCCCAGACCGATTGCCCCCAAATACCCGTACCCCAGCTATTATCCCCGGCAAGGGATGTGGCATCGGGTGGGGGACAACCTTCCGGCGCATAGTCCGAACGCAGGCAGACGATCCCGTTAACGCGGGTGTTCGCGCGGGTCACGGCGCGGGCAATCTTGCCGATCTTGAGAGATGTGGGACTGCCAAGATCATCGAACAGAGGAACGACCTCACCGGTATAGACTTCGTCGTCATCGGTTCCGCCGACATTGGCGATCCAGATGCGGCCATTATCCCCACCGAAATAGAGTTGTCCCTGAAACACCTCCATGCAGTTGGCCTGCCAATTGGTGAAGCGCGCCCACGCGCCCGTTTCCGTATTGGATACGAACATGACAGGGTCAGCGCCGCCGATCATTTCAGGCGGCGCGATGACGGCCATCTTCTGCTCAGGCCAGATTTCGCACTGCCATGCCTTCATGCCGCGCAGGCGGGTGGCATCGGACCATGCGTCCGCTATCTTGTAGGAAACCGTGGCGACCGCGAGCGACGTGACATCAAGATTGATCGCCTTCGACAGCGGAACCAGACCGACACTGGTCGCTATGGCAATATCGCCGCCGCCCCGGAAGTGCGCACGCGGCCCAAGAGGGTGGCCGATGCGATAAGTGCCGACCTTGCTCCATGTCGAAGCCTCTTCCGGCGATGTGCCTTGGTAGACCGCGACCTCACCCTCGCTGGACACGAATATGCACTGCTCCGACAGGCCGGCATCAGCGGTCCCGTCCAGCGACCATGCCGCCCCGAACAGGAGCGAGCCGCCCCGCCCGAATATGCCGCCCAGAGGGAAGAAGTCAGCGGCACCGCCCACGGCATCGATCGGCATGTACCAGGCATTCATGCTGTTGGCCTGCGCGAACCAGAGCCGGTTCTTAAAGACCCAAACATAGGACATATTGGCGCTGGTCAGCCCGCCCGTGAATGTAGGCCCCGGAACCGTCAGGCTGTTAGCGCCATTCGCCGCGCCTGACCCGGTTCCGCTGCTGGTGATGGCCTCGTTGTCCTGGAAATCTCCGGACAGGCCGGTGAGGTAGAGGAATACGACGCCAGGCCCGCCGTCCACCACCTTGTAGATCGTAGCGGATTCGCCCGATGCCCCCCCGGTGATCGCCTGGCCAGCAAGGAATGTCCCCGTGACACCATCCACCTGTAGTATGGACACGCCGCCTGCGATCAGCGGCCAGAAATCCGAGCCATCGAAGATAAAGCCGGTGTCCTTGCCGTTCACGCCGACCAGATAGACGCCTCCCGAAGTGGCGAACTGGACCACAATCCAGTCGCCTCCGGTGAAGCCGCTCATAACATCGAGGTCATCCGTTGAGTTAACGCCGAACCAGTCGCCGGTCTCAGTGACAATCAGCGCATCTTCGTCCGTCACCATTTCCCAGCCGAACGGGAATATCACGGACGTTATGTTGTAGATCGTGCTCTCATTGGCCGCGAACAGCTTTTGGTTGCTGCCGTTCATGTAAGAGAAGATCGCGCGCGCCGGCTGCGTGCCTTCGCCCAGCGTTGCATATAACTGCTTTCCCCGCCGCAGCTTTACGCTGGATGCCTTGGGAAAGAAATTGTCGAGGATTGACGCGCCAGGCCCCTCGAACGAGCGCGGGTCGGACAGGCTGCGATTGCTGATCCAGCCCGCAACCGGCGCATCGAACTTGTGTGTCTGTGACTTCCGGGGCTTGGGGCGCGTTTGCCGCCTTGCGTAGACCATCAGCCGAGCCTCCAGGGCCAGCCCGGCTGCGTGCCGGCCAGCCAGCGCGCCTGCCTGCGGCGGATAGGCTTGGAACCCTTGTCCTTTGCCCCATACTCATCGAGCGCCTTGATAAAGGCTTCCTGATCGCCCGAAGCGTCGAGCTTCTTGTTCTCCCTCCACCTCCATACAAGCCCCAGCGTCAACAGCCGCTCGTCTAGTATGAAGCTATCCGTATCCGTGTCGAACTGAGCCTTAGGCGTAGTATCGGCCGCACGGGCATAGTTCTTGCTGATGTAGGGGAATGTGGCCGTCTGCCCGGCAGTCGGGACCGGAGAGAATTTCAACTTTCCGCCTGAGATGATCCAGCCACCGGGCCAAGGATTGAAGCCGAACGCCTCAGCCCTCAGGAACTGGTTCAGGTCATCGAATGAGGCATAGCCCCAAAACCAGCCAGAGAGGTCGTCTACCTTGCTGGACAGCAGCATGCGACCGTAGTCAGACGGCAAAGCAAACTCGCTCGTCGCGCCGTCCCCGGTGATCGTTGCAACGCTCTGTAGCGCTTGCCAGTCCTGATATTGGGTGACATCAGCCGCGACCTCGTTCACCCAATCGCAGATTTCCTGCTCAAAATTCCCGGAGGCGCCGAAGAATGTTGCCGGCTTGCGACCGATCAGGCGCAGCGCCGCCGATTGCATAGCCGACAAAACAGTCATTTACGCCGCCATCGCCGTTTCAAGCATGGACACCAACGAAGCGCGCGACGGGTTGCCTCGTGGGCGGGCCCCGGTCAGCTTCTCCAGCTCGTCCTTGATCTGAACATCGGAATATTCGGCAAAGGCATCATCGGCCTGCTGCACGATCGCGGCGATTTCTTCAGGACTGTTCTGTTCAACTGGCACGGCGGCGGCGCCACCAGCCTTGAGCGCGGCGATTTCCGCCTTCAGCGCCTCGATCTCTGTCATCGCGTCCGAGGTCTGGAAACGCTCTGCCATGAAGGCGCGTGCGGCATCCTTGAGGCGATTGGCGTTCATGCCCAACGACTTGACCGACTGGCCTTCCAGGTGGTGCAACGCTTCGATGCTGTAGATCTTCAGTGCTCGGCAAAGTGAAAGCTGTTCGGGCGTGACGCCATATTTGCGCAGCATTTCGAGCGGCGTACCAAGCGCCTCCTGCGCCGAACCTTCCTTGAACTGCCGATATTGCTCCGGCCACCTCTCAGCATAGGTCAGAACGTGGTTGCCTTCGCGCTTCCAGAATGCGTCGGTCGGGAAGATTGGAGCGTAATTCTTTTGCCCAGCGAACCGGACCTCAACGACCTCCTTGCGCTCCATGACGGGGTAGCCGGAAGTCTCCGATTTTGGGATATTCTCAACCTCGATGATCTTGAAAAATGGGGTGATCGTGATTTCTCGCTCATCGATTTCCACAACGCGGGTCATCTGAATATCCTTGGGTTAGAGGTAACGGGCGGGAGCCATGACCCCCGCCCACGTCAGTTAAAGGGTGCCCTTGCGCGCCCAGAAATAGGCGTTGATGGGCACGCCACCCGGAAGCGTGGTGGAGTTGGGGGCGTAGAAGCCGCCAGCGCCAGCAGCAGCCGTCATGGCAGGTTCGGTGATCGTCACCTGCGTGCCAGGCGCAGCGGCTGCGGCGATGGCAGCAGAGGCTTTGACGAACACATAGCTATGGCCATCGTCGCCAATCGCGTAGTCGCCCACCTTCGGGCTGACCATGTTCGGCTGATCGTACCAGACCTGGCCAGCGACCACGACCTGCGAGAGGTTGGGGCCGAGCGAGGGATTTGTGCGAAACGGAGAAGGCATGTCAGTATCTCCTTACGAGGTGGTGCGGGTGCGGTAGGAGAACAGCGGGTTCTCCAGCACGAATTGGCCGCTCCAGACGATGCCCTGCGCCACAGCGTCCTGGTTGATCGGGCGGATGCCGTTGCCGGGATGGAACGGCACAAAGTCCTGACCGGGGAACGTGTAGATCGCAGCGCCCTGCGTATCGATGCCGAACACGGTGTTGGCCGGCATGACGTTTCCGATACCGCCAGCAGCGACGATATCGACCGGACCAGCAGGCGTGATGTAGCTGAGACCCGAGAAGCCGAGCTTGCCCAGACGCTCCGACATGATCCGCTGATGCGCCACGAACGAAGCATCGATCGGTTCATATGCCAGCGCGTCCGCGATCAGCAGATCCGCATAACGACCGTTGCGCGAACGGTTGAGCGAGATGCGGTTGATGATCGGGCGAACGGTCGTCACGTCCCATGCGGTGAAGCCTGCCACATCGCCGGAGGCAATGTTGAAGGTACTGGTGCGCCAGTTGGGGACTGATGCGCGATCGATGCCGCCATAAGTGCCGGTGTTTGGCAGGATCGGCACGGCGCCGCCCAAGCCAATCATCTGCCGGCCGCCATCTGCGGTACCGTCGCCCACCATGGCGACTTCGAAGCTCTCCTTGGCAGACTTTTCGGCCGCGTCCAGATAGAACTCCATGAGGTCGATGACCTCTTCCTCGCCGCTGTTATACAGCAGTTCGGTGCCGTTCAGCGAGAAGGGCGCGACAACCCGCGACCAGTTCCACGAAGCGCTGTTCAGCAGCTCCTTGGGCGTGATCTCGATCTTGTCATAGCCGGTGAACCACTGCGCGGTCAGTTTGTCGAATTCGACCGGGATGCGAAGCTCCGGGCCGCCTGCGCGCTTTTCCTTGATCCGGCCACGATCCTTGAGGATCGCGGTCAGAGGGGTGGAGTTGTAAACGATATCCTGGACCTGTTTGGAACGCCGCGCCACGGAGGCGGTGAGCGTCTGGCCCATATCAATGCGGGTATCGATAGGCATTGGGCTGTTCCCTGTTTACGCTATCCTGCGGCGACGAACTTCGTCTTGCAGAATGTCGCGGATTGAACCGCCGCGTTCAGGCTCCATGTCTGGTGTGATGGACCCCGGCGCGGATTTGATGGATTTTGTGCCGCCGAGGTCAGAAACAGCGCGGCCGGAGGGTTCGCTTACAGGAGCCTGTTGGACCTGGGCGGGGACATCGGAAGCCGGATTGATCCGTGCAGCCATGTCATATGCCGCCTCAAGCCGATCTATCTGGCTCAAGTTAGTAGGAATCTTACCAGATTGCAGGAAGAACGCAATGTCCTGCTCCAGTTCCGCATAGCGCGGGTGGGTGGCGACGAAGGGCCCGATAACCGTATCGCGGATACGTTCGGCACGCTCCTGCGCAAGCTGCTGCTCCAGTTGCGAGACGCGGGGGTCTTGCTGGGGCTGCTGCCGAACTTCCGGAGCGATATAAGCGCGGGCATCCTGCCCGATATGCTGGGCCAGTGCTTCCGGTGCCACATTGAACGCCTTGAGAATATGACTGATCGCCTGCTGCGGCTGCATGTCCATATTCGCCAGCAGCGCCTTGAACCCCTCGGTAGGGTTTGAGCGCAGCGTGTTTTCCATGTTCACATAGCGGTCCAGCGCCTCGGGGAGCGAGGTTCCGGACTGTGTCGCCATCTGGTGATAGCGGACGAGGGGAGCGATAAATTCACGCGCTGCCTTTGTCTCGTTCTCATGCTCCGAGACAAGCCGCGCGACCTCGCCCTTTACCTCGTTGGGGACGTTCGGCCAAAGCTCCTTTGCGCGCGGCAGGAACTTCTGCGGCGCTTCGGGGTGGCGTGGGCGCCGGTCCTGATCCTGCTTGAGTTCATCCCTGGGCTGATCGTCTGCCTTGGCGTCAGGCTCAGCCGGATCCTTCGGCGCGAATTTGCCGCGCTCGTCACGCGCCTTCTCCGCCTTCGGATCATCAGCCTTGTCGACCTCTTTGGGATCCTTGGAAGGCTCGGCCTTTTCATCCTTGGCGTCTGGCCCTTTTGCTTCAGGTGTCGCTGGTCTCTCAGCCTTCTCCGCTTCGGCCGTCTGCTCCTTCACCACGCCTGCGATCGTGTCACGCAAGGAAGTTGGTTCGTCCAGCGTGCGCGGAATGCCGGCGCCAGAGGCGGACGGAGAGGGCGCATCGTCAATAACGGTGCTTGCCGGGGTGGAATCTGCGACCTGATCGTCCATTGTTCGGTTCCCTGTTAGTCCGCAACTGGGCTGACTGTGACAGGCGGGATTCGCCCCGCCTTTACGTCCGCGATGCCCGCCTTGATGTCCTCACGCCGCTGTGCGCGGTCAAATTTGCGCTCGACGGGCTTCAAGCGCTCATTCCCAAGTTCGATGTAATTCTCGCCCTGCGGATTGCCGTCCGCGCGAAGGGTGCGGCGATAACTCGCAAGACTGTCGTGCATCTTTCCGTCCATGCCGAGGCAGGGGGCAATCTGATCCGACAGGACACGCGGCGCGGAAAGCTGGCGTTGCGCCGCCTCGCCGCAGTCGCATGCCTGTGGAGCATCGAAATCAGCGAGCTTCACCACCCGCTCGAAACGATGCCCTTCAGCGCAGAGGAAATCATATAATGGGATGGCACACCTCCATCGCGTCGACGTGCTTTGTCATGCCCCTCTCCTTACGAAGCGATCTGGGCCGCCAATTCCTTGCCAAGGGCTGGCACCATCCCAAGCTCGGCAAGTTTGGCGGTTGAGGCTGTGTCGGCCGTGATGGCGGCGGCTACGTAGCTCGCGAGCGGCGGTGCCATGGACAGTTCGGCCAGACGCCTTGCGATGCCAGTTCCTGCCGTGATCTGTGCTGCAACTTCCTTGGCCAATTCGGTCGGCATGCCGAGTTCGCAGAGCCGTTTCACATTACCTGTTGCCATGTGTCATCTCCTTGGAAATCATGTGCCGGCGCGCTGCGAGTAGAAGGAAACAGGATCCGTCACATCGATGCGCCCGGCCGCCCTGTAGCCAGCGGCGTAGACAATGGCCGCGTCCCAATCATTTGCGTACCATGTGAGGGTGTCGGCAGGCGGGGTTGTCCCATCTCCCCCTGCGACGAGGCCATGGCAGAACAGGTCAACGACCACGCCATAAATCGCCGCCCGGTCGATGAGCCGCTTCACCTGCGTCAGCGTCATGCCGCCGATATTAACCCGACCCTGGCCGATCAGTTTGTATCCAAGATTATATTCGTTCGGATGCCCGTTCCAACCGATGCCAGTGGATGCGATCTTGAACCCGGCAGCGAGAAGCACGGCGTCGGTGGACGCATTATTACTTGAAAAAGGATAGGCAAAATCATCAAGTGCATTGTCTAAGCCGACATTTCGGAAAACATCACGCGATGCGGCAACGTCGATAGCCAACTGCGCTGCGCCAGCCACGACATAATCCTTGTGGTCCGGCCCTTGGCTTAAGATAGGCCAACCAGCATCGTGCAGTTGCTTGACCCTGACCCAGGCAGCGCCTTTGCCGGCAACCTTATCGGTATCGCCCGCCGCGTAGCAGGTAATTCCATATTTCTGCGCGATGGGCAGGGCGATACTCGGCAAGGACGCATCTTCATAGCGGTCGAAACCGAACATCACAGCGCCGCGAGCAGGTGTATTCTGGAAGGCCATGACCCGATCGACATAGACCGTGCAGGCGTCGTTCGCCGTGGTGTTGATGCTGATCTGGACGCCG
>Ga0307412_10000703_pt1 | contig 19258 bp, 15 predicted proteins | sample DK1Cmetagenome_3_FD_203823 | JGI IMG/M metagenome (GOLD analysis project Ga0307412, IMG submission 203823) | Maize rhizosphere microbial communities from greenhouse at UC Davis, California, United States - DK15-C-1 | ecosystem: Host-associated > Plants > Roots > Rhizosphere > Soil | place: USA...
CGCTTGTATGCGGGGCGGCTGCCGCCTCCGCGCCCGGTGCTTCGCCGGCTGCTTTTGTTCAGGACGCCATGTTCGCCACCTCAGCCCTTGCCGCTTCCGCCACCTCCACATCCGCCGCTGGCGGTAGCGGTGGTGTGGCGTCGATGTTCCTGCTGTTCTTCCCGTATATCGCGATCGCGGTGGTCGGCTATTTCCTGCTGCTGCGCCCGCAGCAACAGCGCATCAAGGCGCAGCAGGCGAAGATCAACGGCGTCAAGAAGGGCGATTCGGTCGTCACCGCGGGCGGCGTGCTCGGCAAGGTGACTCGCGTCGAGGACCAGTATGTCGAGGTCGAGGTCGCGCCCAACGTCCGCATCCGCGTCGTCAAGGCGACGCTGTCGGAAGTGACCAACCCGCTCGCCAAGCCCGCGAACGACTGATCCGATGCTCGATTTCCCGCGCTGGAAGATCGCCTCGATCCTGGGGTTGCTCGCCTGCCTGATGGCGCTGGCGATCCCGAGCTTCTTCCCCGAAGACCAGACCAAGGCGTGGGGCTGGATTCCACACCCGCGCGTCAACCTCGGTCTCGATCTCGCCGGCGGCAGCTATCTGCTGCTCGAGGCGGACACCGCCGATCTCGCGAAAACCCGCATCAATACGATGCGCGACCAGATCCAGAGCGAGATGTCGCGCGCACCCGCGATCGACATCGGCGACATCGCCACCGATAACGGCAAGATCAGCTTCATGCTGCGCGACGTCACCAAAATCGACGCGGCGCGCGAGCGGCTCAACAAGCTGACCGCCGGCGCGGGGCTGACCGGCCAGCGCGACTGGGATCTGAACGTCGTCGACAGCACGCGCGTGGTGATGACGCCGACCCGGGCGGGTCTCGACCAGGCGATCAGCCAAGCGATGGGCGACGCGACCGAAGTCGTGCGCAAGCGTATCGACGAACTCGGCACCAAGGAGCCGACGATCGTCCGCCAGGGCAGCGACCGGATCGTCGTGCAGGTGCCCGGCCTGCAGAACCCGCAGGCGCTGAAGGAGCTGATCGGCAAGACCGCCAAGCTCGAATTCAAGATGGTCGACGAGACGCCGATCTCGCCCGAGGACGCAGCCAAGGGCATCGTGCCGCTCGGCACGCAGCTCCTCGCCGACGCCGAGGGCGGCCCCGGTGGCAAAATCCTCGTCAAGCGGCAGGCGATCCTGACCGGCGACCAGCTCGTCACCGCGTCGCAGAGCAACAAGCAGGAAGACAACGCGCCGATCGTCAACTTCACCTTCAACAGCGAAGGCGGCAAGAAGTTCGCGCGGATCACGCAGACCAACATCGGCAAGCGTTTCGCGGTGGTGCTCGACAACACGGTTATCTCCGCGCCGCGCATCAACACCGAAATCCTCGGCGGCTCAGGCTATATCGAGGGCAATTTCACCGTCGACAGCGCCAACCAGCTCGCCATCGCGCTGCGCTCGGGCAAGCTGCCGGTCGCGTTGAAGGTGGTCGAGGAGCGGACCGTCGGCCCCGATCTCGGCGCCGATTCGATCCATGCCGGCGTGCTCGCCTGCACGATTGCGGTGATCGCGGTGATGATCTTCATGTTCGTCACCTACGGGCGGTTCGGCGTCTATGCGAACCTCGCGGTGATCATCAACGTGGTGGTGATCGTCGGCGTGCTGGCGCTGCTCAACTCGACGCTGACGCTGCCGGGCATCGCCGGCTTCGTGCTGACGGTCGGCACCGCGGTCGACGCCAACGTGCTCATCAACGAGCGTATCCGCGAAGAGCGGCGGCGCGGGCGCAGCGTGCTCCAGTCGGTGGAACTGGGCTACAAGGAAGCCAGCCGCACGATCTTCGAGGCGAACGTGACGCACGCCATTTCGGCGATCATCATGCTGCTGATGGGCTCCGGCCCGATCCGCGGCTTCGCGATCGTGCTGCTGATCGGCATCGGCACCTCGGTGTTCACCGCCGTGGTGTTCACGCGGATGCTGGTGGTAACGTGGATCCGCCGCGCGCGGCCTACGGATATGAATATATGAAACCGACACCGTCACCCCAGCGAAAGCTGGGGTCTCCCTGCGGCGCGCGTAACGCCCTCCCCGAAAAGACCCCAGCTTTCGCTGGGGTGACGAGACCCGTATGCGCCTGCTGAAACTCGTTCCCGACAACACCAACCTGCCCTTCGTCTCGCTGCGCGCGTGGGCGTTCGGGTTGACGATGCTGCTGTCGATCGCCGCGATCGGGCTGACCGCCGTGCGCGGGCTCAATCTCGGCGTCGATTTCGTCGGCGGCTTGATGATCGAGGAGAAGTTCGCGACTCCGCCGCACCTCGATTCGCTGCGCTCGACGATCGACAATCTGGGCCTGGGCGAAGTGCGGCTCCAGCAGTTCGGTGATCCGCGGACGGTGTCGATCCGCTTGCCCCCGCCCAAGAGCACCGACAAGGGCGCGACCGACGCCGTCGTCCAGAAGGTCCAGGCGGCGATCAACGCCAAGTTCCCCGACGCCAAATTCTCCAAGCAGGATGCGGTTTCGGGCAAGGTCTCGGGCGAGCTGATCTGGAAGGGTGCGCTCGCGGTGGTGCTCGCGGTGTTCGGCATCGGCCTGTTCGCGATCTTCCGCTTCGAATGGCAGTTCGGCGTGTCGACGGTGGTCGCGATCGTCCACGACGTGCTGATGACCCTGGGCTTCTTCGCGCTCACTCAGTTGGAGTTCGACCTCAACATCGTCGCGGCGGTGCTGACCATCATCGGCTATTCGATCAACGACAAGATCGTCATCGACGATCGCATCCGCGAGAACATGCGCCGCTATCGTAAGATGGACATGCCGCAGATCGTCGACCTGTCGGTCAACGAGACGCTGCCGCGCACGGTGATGACCTCGCTGACGATCCTGATCGCGCTGGTCGCGCTGCTGATCTTCGGCGGGCATGTGCTGCAGGGCTTCACCGCGGCGATGATCCTTGGCATCGTGGTTGGCACCTATTCGTCGATCTACGTGTCGTCGTCGCTGCTGATCACGCTCGGCCTGCGCCCGGACCCCACGAAGGGCGACGCGCCGACCGGCAAGGCGGTGCCGAGCGAAGGCATGCCGCCCAAGAAGCGCTGATCCGCCGTGCGGATGGATAAGGAGCAGAATAGCGACGGGCCGATCGTCTCGGCCTTTTCGCTCGGCGGCTTCAAGGTCGATGACGGCGTGTACCGCGCGCTGCTGCTCACCCCCGAGCGTGCCGACGGCTGGGAACCGCCCGCGCTCGACGCGCTGACGGTGGAGGCGCTGGCGCCGCTGCTCGCGCTCGATCCCAAGCCCGAGTTCCTGCTACTCGGCACCGGCGCGACTTTGGTGCGCCCGTCGCCTGCGTTCACCCGGGCCGTCGAGGCGCTGGGGTATGGCATCGAGGCGATGGACAGCCGCGCTGCCGCGCGCGCCTGGGCGGTGCTGCGCGGCGAGGGCCGGTGGATCGCGGCGGCGTTGTATCCGCTGGGCTGACCGGCGGCAGCGCCTGATTACCGTTCGCCCTGAGCTTGTCGAAGCCTGTCCTGAGCGGCTGGCTTTGCCAGCCAGCCGAAGGGGGCGTGTCCGGGGCACGTGCTTCGACAAACTCAGCACGAACGGAGGAGGTTAGACCACAACCAGCCCGCTGAGATGCTCGTACAGTGCATCGGTATTCGCGCTCCAGGCGAACCGCTCCGCCCCCTTGCGCACCGCCGCCTGCGCCGCCGGCGCGGCCAACACATTCCCGATCGCCCCCGCGAACGCTTTCGCGTCACGCGCGACGACGCGCCCGTAAGCGGCGTCAGTCACCACCTCGCATGCGCCGCCGGCGTCGGTGATGACGATCGGCGTGCCGCACGCGAGCGCCTCGACCCAGGCGTTCGCCAGCCCCTCTGACGCGGAGGCGAGCGCCATCACGTCGGCGGCGGCGATCAGCGCCGGCACGTCGGCATGCGGCAGCGCGCCGAGCAGCCGCACGCGATCGCCGATGCCGAGTGCGGTGATCTTCGCCTCGAGCGCGGCGCGCGCCTCCCCTGCCCCGGCGATCAGCAAGGAGACGCCCGGCAACGCCGCCACCGCGTCGATCACCACGTCATGCCCCTTGCGCGCGATGAGCGCACCGACCGAGACGACCAGCGGCCCGCTCACGCCGAATGCGGCTTTCGCCGCGATGCGGTCGCGCGGGGCGAAGCGGTCGAGATCGACGCCGGTATGGTGGACCCGAATCGTGTCCGCCGGGATGCCGAGCGCGGCCATGTCGGCGCGCATCGCCTGCGAGACGGCGAGCAGCCCGTCCGCCTGCCGCCCGGCGGCGATGACGCGCGCGGCGGTCGCGGGCGCAGTGCCCCAATGGTGGATGTCGGCGCCGCGCGCCTTGATCGAGACCGGCACGCCCAGCGCCCTGCCGAGCGCGACGGCGGCGGGGCCGTCGGGAAAGAAGAACTCCGCGTCGATCACGTCGAACGCGAAATCGCGGCGGATGTCGGCGAGCAGCGGGGCAAGCGCGCGGATCAGCGCGGGCACGTGGAAGCGGCCTGCCGTTCCCGGCAGCGTGAGGAAGCGAGGTCTCCGCACATCAAGCCCCTTCCACGTCTCGCGTGCCGGCAAGCGCACGAGCGGTGCGTAATGGCCGTGGCGCGAGAGCGGCCACGGCGGCAGCCCGACCGGGGCGACGACGCGCAGATCGACGTCGAAATGGGCGGCAAGGCCAAGCGTCTGCCGCTCGACGAACACGCCGAGATTGGGCGCGGCGGCGTGCGGGAACAGGGTGGCGAGGGTCAGCACGCGGAGCATGGTGCCGGGCTTATCGCAGGAAGGTTAAGAGCGCGCTGCCAAGGCAGCGGCGCCGGCGCGATTGCGTGATCGCGGATGCGCCTTATGATCGTCGATGGGGGAGAATGGACATGTCGTGGATGATGTTGGCGGGGTTGCTGGTCGCAGCGGTGGACCCGGTCGCGCTCGAGCCCGCGGGCAAATGGCGGCTCGACGCGGGCGCGCAATCCTGCCTGCTGATGCGCACGTTCGGGAGCGCGCCTTCGGACGTCACGCTCGTATTGCACCCGCGTCCGGGGATGCCACGGATCGATGTGATCAGCCTGCACGCCGCCGATGCCGCCAAGCCGAACGCGGAGCAGCCCGCCACCGTGACGGTGCTTCCTTCAGGTGAGCATTTCGACGGAAAGGCGGACACGGCGATCGTCGGTGATGGCCGGGCCCGCGATACCGCTTCCGTGCCTGTGAAGATCATCGACACGCTCCCCGCCGCCACGCATCTGACGCTCTCGATCGCCGGGGGGCCGTCCATGAGCTACCACCTCGGCACCGCAGCCAGCGCGATCACAGCGCTGAAGGCGTGCGAGGACGATCTGCTGCGAAGCTGGGGCGTCGATCCAGCACGGTTCCGGCCGATGGTCGAACCCGGCCAGCCCGGCTATGTGGATGTGCTGAAATATATGAAAGATGATTACCCGGCTGCGGCGCTTCACGTCTCGGGTAGAACGATCGCGCTGCTGACCATCGCAGAGACCGGCAAGGTCTCGGCTTGCAGGACCGTCGAGAGCGCCGGTCACCCTGCGCTTGACGCGAAGACCTGCGAGATCGGCAAACGCATTCGCTATCCGCCCGCGCAGGATGCGGGCGGGGCGCCCGTCAACAGTTGGACGGTACTTCCGATGCGGTGGATCTCGCGAGGCTGATCTCGAAAGGCAGGCCGTCCCATTCGTGCTGAGCCGTCGAAGTACATGCCGCGAGCGCTACGCTCGGGACCCGCCCCTTCGGCTCGCTGGCAAAGCCAGCCGCTCAGGACGGGCTTCGACAGGCTCAGGGCGAACGAATTTGAAGGCGCCTGCCGCATCGCCTCCACGGCTCAAATGCGCGTGTCACCCGGATAGGCGAACAGTACGTCGCTGCCCGCCGCCGCGTCGATGTGGCAGGTGCCGGTCAGCGTCAGGCATTCGCCGGCTTTCCAGGCGACGCCGTCGGCCACACCCGATCCGGTGACGGGGACGAACCAGCCGGTCACGCCTTCGGGCAGCGTGATGTCGCGGGCGCCGCCGGCGAAGCGTTCGATCACGAATTTGGGGCCTTCCGCCAGCACGATGTGGTCGCGGCCGTCGGGGGCGGGGGTCGGCAGCGGCACGAACGGCACCGGATCGGAGGCGGCCACGCCAGCGTCGAGATGGAGTTCGCGGTCGCTGCCGTAATCATAGAGGCGGTAGGTGAGATCGACGTTCTGCTGTATCTCGATCACGGTCAGCCCGGCACCGATCGCGTGGACGGTGCCTGCCGGCGAATAATAGAAGTCACCGGCCTTGACCGGCTTCCAGTCGAGCAGATGCTCGATCGAGCCGTCGAGCGAGGCGGCGCGCAGCTCTTCGCGGGTCATCGGCGCGAGCGTGCCGATCGCGATCGTCGAGGCCGGTTCGGCGGCGAGGATCAGCCACGCCTCGTCCTTGCCGCGCGGATAGCCGGCCGCGCGCGCCGCCGCGTCATCGGGATGGACCTGAACCGACAGGCGATCGCTGGTGAACAGATATTTGATGAGCAGTTCGGGTTCGCCGGCGTGCGGAGTCTGGAACCATACCTCGCCGATCGCGGGTGTGTCCGCCGCCGGATCGGGGAAACCGGGCCACAGATCATGCCGGCCCCAGGGCTTTTCAACGCGCTTGGTCGCCAGAAGAGTGGCCGTCATTCGAATCTCCGCTGCATTTGCGAAACGATCTAGCCCGAACGCATCGGGACTGTCATCCGATCCTTGGCGATCCCGTGTGATCCGTGGCGGAAAAGCGGCGGCGATACGGCTTTTTTCGAAGGGGATTGTTCGTGGCTCGGGCGTTCGGCTAAGGGTGCTGGCGATGCGTATCCCAATGTCTCGCTCGATCGCGCTTGCGCTTATCGCCGCTTCGGCGCTTCCTGTCGCCGGCTGCGCTTCGCGCGGCAAGGCCAAGGCCGATATCCCCTATGTCGCGCGCGATGTCGGCACGCTGTATACGGCGGCCCGCAAGCGGCTCGACATGGGCCAGTACAAGCTCGCGGCGGCGCTGTTCGACGAGGTCGAACGCCAGCATCCCTATTCGATCTGGGCGCGCCGAGCGCAGTTGATGAGCTCGTTCAGCTATTATCTCGCGCACGATTATACCAGTTCGATCCAGGCGGCGCAGCGCTTCCTGTCGGTCCATCCCGGCAACCGCGACGCGCCTTATGCCTATTATCTGATCGCGCTCGGCTATTACGAGCAGATCAGCGACGCGACGCGCGACCAGAAGATCACCCAGCAGGCGCTCGACGCGCTGGGCGAGCTGATGCGGCGCTATCCCAACAGCAAATATGCGCTCGACGCGCGGCTCAAGGTCGATCTCGTCCGCGATCACCTTGGCGGCAAGGAAATGGAGATCGGCCGGTTCTACGAGCGGCGCGGCCAGTGGCTCGCGGCGTCGATGCGGTTCCGCACCGTGATCGACGAGTATCAGACGACGACTCACGCGCCCGAGGCGCTGATGCGGTTGACCGAATGCTATCTCTCGCTCGGCGTGCGCGAGGAAGCGGAGAAATCCGCGGCGGTGCTCGGCGCCAATTACCCCGGCACGATCTGGTATGCCCGCGCGTTCAAGCTGATGCAGGAGCATCCGGTCAAGCCGGCCGCGAAAAAGGCCTGACCGTCAGGCCGGAGGCGCTGACATGCTGACCTCGCTTTCGATTCGCGACGTGGTGCTGATCGAGGCGCTCGACCTCGATTTCCATGAGGGACTCGGCGTGCTCACCGGCGAGACCGGGGCGGGCAAGTCGATCCTGCTCGATTCGCTCGGGCTGGCGCTCGGCGCGCGCGGCGATTCGGGGCTGGTGCGGCAGGGTGCGGCGCAGGCGGTCGTCACCGCCGTGTTCGATACGCCGCACGCGGAAGGCCCGATCGCCGCGCTGCTGGCGGAGAACGGCTTCGATCTCGAACCCGGCGAACCGCTGATCGTGCGCCGGATCGTCAAGGCCGATGGCGGCAGCCGCGCTTTGGTCAACGGATCGGCCGCGCCCGCCGCCTTGCTGCGCGAACTGGGCGCACATCTCGTCGAGATCCATGGCCAGCATGACGATCGCGGGCTGCTCGCGGCGGGCGGACACCGTGCGCTGCTCGACAGTTTCGCGCGTATCGATACCGGCACCGCGGCGCGCGCGCATCGCGCCTGGCGCGCGGCCGAGGACGCGCTGGCGGTGGCGCGCGCCGATCTCGACACGCAGGAGCGCGACCGCGAATGGCTCGAACATGCCGTCGCCGAATTGCGCGGCTTCGCGCCCGAGCCCGGCGAGGAGGAGGAACTGGCGACTCGGCGCGCGGGGATGCAGCGCGGCGAGAAGATCGCTGGCGATCTGCGCGCGGTGGCCGATCTGCTCGAAGGATCGGACGGCGGGCTGGCCCGGCTGCGGCAGGCGGCGCGTATTCTAGAGCGGCTATCGGACGACCACGAGGCGCTTGCCGAAGCGCTGGAGGCGATCGACCGCGCGATCGTCGAGGCAGATGCGGCGCAAGAGGGGATCGATACCGCCGCGCGCGCGCTGGCGTTCGATCCGGCGCACCTGGAGGCCGATGAGACGCGGCTGTTCGATCTGCGGGCGCTGGCGCGCAAGCACCGCGTCCAGCCCGACGCGCTCGCCGAGCTGGCCGAAACGCTGGGCGCGCGGCTCGATCTGCTGGAGAGCGGCGGCGCCGGGCTGGCGGTGCTGGAGCGCGCGGTGGCGGAGACCGCCGCCGCCTATGACGCCGCCGCCGCCACGCTGACCGAAGCGCGCACCGCCGCGGCGGCGCGGCTCGACGCGGCGGTGAAGGCGGAGCTTGCGCCGCTCAAGCTCGACGCGGCGCGGTTCCGCACGGTGGTCGTGCCGCTGTCACCGGCGCAGTGGAGCCCGAACGGCAAGGACCGGGTGGAGTTCGAGATTTCGACCAATCCGGGCGCGCCGTTCGCGCCGCTGGTCAAGATCGCCTCGGGCGGCGAATTGTCGCGCTTCATCCTCGCGCTGAAGGTCGCGCTCGCCGAGGAAGGTGGCGCGGCGACGATGGTGTTCGACGAGATCGACCGCGGCGTCGGCGGTGCCGTCGCCAGCGCGATCGGCGAGCGGCTGGCGCGACTGGCCGGGCGCACGCAAGTGCTGGTGGTGACGCATAGCCCACAGGTCGCCGCGCGCGGGCGCCAGCATCTGCTGATCGCCAAGAGCCACGACGGCCTCGTCACCCGCACCGGCGTCCGCCAGCTCGACGCGGGCGAACGCCGCGAGGAAATCGCGCGGATGCTGTCTGGCGCGACGATCACCCCCGAGGCGCGCGCGCAGGCGGAGCGGTTGCTGGAGACGGCGTGACGAGCCGGCATTGACGGTGGTTAAAACGGCTTGGTCAGCGTCACCATGATGCGTTTGTCGGGCTTGCCGTCGGGCGTCGTTTCCTGCGCGGCGTAGGCGTTGCCCTTCACGTCGCCGAGCATGAAGCCGAGGCCCGGACCGGTGTTGGGGTGCCAGCGATCGGGCACCGGGCGCAGCCGGAACTGGCTCGGCCCGACGCGTCCGCACACGATGATCTCCCCGTCCGCATCGGTGCCACCGTGGCAGCGCGACGGCACCACTACGGGGCCGGTGGTGCCGATCGGCGGGGTGTCGTCGATCGATGGCGCCTGGGCCAGCGCGAGGAGCAGGATCAGCATGGCGGGAGCATAGCGCAACAGCGGCCAGGGACCGAGTCAGGATTAGCGGGCGACAAGCGGTGCGGGCTGTGCTACAACGGGTGCATCCCGCGACCTGGCCCTCAAGCATCGTCGGACTGAGAGACTCCCGCGCTCCCGCTTGTTGGCGACGGACGTGTGCTTTGGCTCTCCTTTCACATTTCCCGACGCCACGCGACTGCCTTTTGGCCGTTGCTGTGCCAGCGCGCTCGGCCATCGGCTGAGCGCAGCCCCTCGTAGACGCCGGCCGGGGCCGGACGGTGTCTGCGTCTCTGATCTCGGCCCCAACCGGCACCGCGCGAATGCCCGGTGCCGCTACGCTAAGGAAATACCCATGCCGATTGGCACCGTGAAATTCTTCAACGCCGACAAGGGCTATGGCTTCATCGCGCCGGAAGACGGCGGCAACGACGCCTTCGTCCACATCAGCGCGGTGGAAGCCGCTGGCATGCGCACGCTCGATCGCGAGCAGCGCGTGAACTACGAACTGGAGCAGGATCGTCGCGGCAAAACGTCCGCGGTCAATCTGAGCGCAGCGTAAACGGATCGGGTGGCCCGGGGAATCCTCCCCGCGCCGCCCGCCTTCCCTTCCTTGCGGAGATACGCGATGAGCACCACTGTTCTTTTCTACCAGGATCGCGCGCGCCAAGCGCACGCCGATGCCGCGTCCGCAACCCTCGACAACGTCCGCGACCGCTGGCTTCGCGCCGCCAAGGCGTGGGACGAAATGGCGGTCCGCGCCGAGAAGACCGAACAGCGCCGCTCGGTCAACGAAGAAGCCAAGCTCTCCGTGAGCATGATGGCCATCTGACCCTTTCCGATCGTACCCGGCGCGGTGTAACCCGCCGCGCCTGGCACGAACGATGTGGCGCTTGATCCCCGGCCCCGCTCTCGTCTAGCCCGTCGCAATGTCGACACCGCTGCCCGATACCGAAGCCCCCGAGACCGAAGCCGAAGCCGCTGCGGAGCTTGCGAGCCTCGCCGCCGAGATCGCGCACCACAACCGCCGCTATCACACCGAAGACGCGCCCGAGATTTCGGATGCCGCCTATGATGCTTTGGTGCGCCGCAACGCCGCGATCGAAGCGGCCTTTCCGCAGCTCGTCCGCGCCGATTCGCCGTCGGTTCAGGTCGGCGCCGCGCCATCCGGGCATCTCGCCAAGGTAGCGCATGCACGGCCGATGTTCAGCCTCGACAATGCGTTCAGCGACGAGGAGGTGGCGGACTTCCTCGGTCGTGTGCGGCGCTATCTCAAGCTTGCCGACCACGACGCAGTCGCGCTCACCGCCGAACCCAAGATCGACGGCCTGTCCTGCTCGATCCGCTACGAGCAGCACCGCCTCGTCCGCGCGCTGACACGCGGCGACGGGCAGATCGGCGAGGATGTCACCGCCAACGTCCGCACCATCGCCGACATTCCCGAGTGCCTGCCCGATGGCGCACCCGACATTTTCGAGGTGCGCGGCGAGGTGTATATGGCAAAAGAGGATTTCGCCGCGTTGAACGCGCGGCTGCTCGCCGAGGCGGAAGCGGCTGGCAAGGACGCGCGCCAGTTCGCCAACCCGCGCAACGCCGCCGCCGGATCGCTCCGCCAGAAGGACGCCGCCGTGACGCGGGAGCGCCCGTTGCGGTTTTTCGCCTGGGGCTGGGGCGAAACCTCGGACCTGCCCGGCGAAACGCAAAGCGCGGTGATCGCCGCGATCCGCGACTGGGGTTTTCCGGTCGCCGCCGCTTTCCGCCCGGGCGGCACGCTGGAGGATGCACTCGCCACCTACAAGGCGATAGAGGCCGAGCGCGCCGACCTGTCATTCGATATCGACGGCGTGGTCTACAAGGTCGACCGGCTCGACTGGCAGCAGCGGCTCGGCTTCGTCGGGCGCGCGCCGCGCTGGGGGCTCGCGCACAAATTCCCCGCGCAGCAAGCGCAGACCACGCTGGAGCGGATCGACATCCAGGTCGGCCGCACCGGCAAGCTCACCCCCGTCGCGCGGCTCACGCCGGTCACCGTCGGCGGCGTCGTCGTCACCAACGCGACGCTGCACAATGCCGACGAGATCGCGCGGCTCAACGTGTGGCCGGGCGACCGCGTGGTGTTGCAGCGCGCCGGCGACGTCATCCCGCAGATCGTCGAGAACCTGTCGCGCGACGAGTCGCGTGGGAGCTGGCCGTTCCCGACGCATTGCCCGATCTGCGAGTCCGAGTCGGTGCGCGAGGACGAGGAGATCGACATCCGCTGCACCGGCGGGCTGATCTGCCCGGCGCAGCGGCTCGAACGGCTCAAGCATTTCGTTTCGCGCGGGGCACTCGACATCGAGGGGCTCGGCGAGAAGACGCTTGAGGAATTCATCGCACTCGGCTGGATCACCGAACCCGCCGACATCTTCCGGCTCGCCAAGCATCGCGACGCGCTGCTCGGACGCGAGGGATGGAAGGACAAATCGGTCGAGAACCTGCTCGACGCGATCGAAGCCAAGCGCGCGCCCGATCCGGTGCGGCTGCTGTTCGGGCTCGGCATCCGCCACATCGGCGTCGTCACCGCGCGCGACCTGTTGCGGCGCTACCACACGCTGCCCGAGGTCCAGGCATTGGCCGACACGGTGATCGCGCTGCGCGACGGCATGACGCCGGCGCTGGCCGAGGAGCCGCGCAAATTCCGCAACCGCGTCGACAAGGCGGTCGCCGAGCATATCGGCGTCGAGAATGTCGGCGCGGCGGTCGGCAACGCGCTCGCCGACTTCTTCCACGAACCCCACAACCGCACGGTGTGGACCGATCTGCTCGGCGAGGTCACGCCGCCGGCCTTCGCGCAGGATACGCGCGAGTCGCCCGTCACCGGCAAGACGATCGTCTTCACCGGCACGCTCGAGACGATGAGCCGCGACGAAGCCAAGGCGCAGGCCGAGTCGCTTGGCGCGCGCGTCGCGGGCTCGGTTTCGGCCAAGACCGATCTCGTCGTGGCGGGGCCGGGTGCTGGATCGAAACTGAAGAAGGCGAGCGACCTCGGGGTCGAAGTGGTCGACGAAGCTGGCTGGGCCGCACTGGTCGCGGGTGCGATCTAAAGACGAGCAATCGTTTCGGACCCGGTGATGCTTTTTTGCAACGCGGCAAAACTAGCTGCGTCGGGGGCTGGCGCATGACCCCTTTGTCATTTTACTTAAATAATCAGGTCGCAGGGGGCCGGGGACGGCGCGGACACCGCGCAGACTCGCGACATCGCGAATAATGATAAATGGGGGTTTCAAACATGCGTAATCAATTGCTTATGGGCGCAGCCATCGCCGCCTTGGTGATGCCTGCCGCAGCCAGCGCCCAGGAAACGACGGCGACTGTGCGCGGCAATGTCGTCGCTCAGGGGGCGCCAGTCGCAGGCGCAAGCGTCATCATCGAAAGCACCACCACCGGCGCGCGCTCGACAGCGACCACCGACACTTCGGGTTCGTTCAACTTCAATGGCCTGCAGGCGGGCGGTCCATACACGCTGACCGTGACCAGCGCGCAGGGCAATTCGACGATTACCGACATCTACACCGTCGTCGGCCAGCCCTATGACCTTCCGGTCGATCTTGCCGAGCAGACTGGCGGGTCCGACATCGTCGTCACCGCTAATCGGGTCCAGGGCGCCGGCGTCCGGTCGGACGGCCCGCAGACGATCCTGACCGCGACCGACATCTCGCGCGTCGCTTCGGTCAACCGCGACATCCGCGATCTCGCGCGTCGTGATCCGTTCGCGCGCTTCGAGGACACGTCGGGTTCGGGCGGCGGCAAGTCGATCTCGTTCGCCGGCGTCAACCCGCGCTACAACAAATTCTCCGTCGATGGCGTCACCGTCAGCGACAACTTCGGCCTCAACTCGGATGCCAATCCGACCCGCCGCGGCCCGGTGCCACTCGACGCGATCGGCCAGTTCTCGACCTCGGTCGCGCCATATGACGTGCGTCAGGGCGGCTTCCAGGGCGGCGCGATGGACGCCATCCTGAAGAGCGGCACCAACAAGTTCCACGGCAGCGGCTTCTTCAGCTACAACAGCGATGGGCTGACCGGTGACGCGCGTCGCCTCGGCGGCACCAAGCTCAACTTCGACAGCAAGACCTACGGCGTCACGCTGTCGGGTCCGATCATCAAGGACAAATTGTTCTTCATGGTCTCCGGCGAGCGCAACACCGAAGGCAACCCGCTTTCGCCAGCACCTGGGCAGGTGCCGAACCTCAACCAGTCGCTGATCGACAGTGTCACCGGCGCCGCCAAGACCGCGTTCCCGGATTACAACGCCGGCGGCGTGCTGACTTCGTCTTCCGACAAGGACGAGAAGATCGTCGGCAAGATAACGTGGAACATCTCCGATCGTCAGAAGCTGTCGCTCAGCTACATCAACGCCTATGACGAGACGAACTTCCTCCAAAATTCGAACACGTCCAACTCCACTCCTCAGCTTGGCCTTTCGTCGGACGCCTATAAGGCAACCGAACTGCTTCGCGCCGGCATCGTCCAGTTGAACTCGGACTGGACCGACCACCTTTCGACTGAGGCGCGTTTCCTCTACAAGAGCTACGATCGCGGCCAGTTGGCACTGGGTGGCAACAGCTTCGGCCAGAACCGGGTCTGCACCTCGCCGACCAGCATCACCAACGGCGGCTCGACGGGCAACTCGTTCATCGCCTGCGGCACCGGCTTACCCGTGGTCACGTTCGGTCCCGACAGCTCGCGCCAGTCGAATATCTTCAACACCGACACCTATTCGGGCTCGTTCCTGATCCGTTACAATGCGGGCAATCACGACATCAAATTGTACACCCAGTACGACCAGGTGAGGATCTTCAACCTGTTCCTGCAGAACACACGCGGCAACTGGTATTACGACTCGGTTGCCGATCTCGCAGCGCGCCAGGCCAGCTCGGTCACCTATCAGAACGCCGCGACTGGCAACCCCAACGACGCGGCGGCGAGCTTCGGTTATCAGCAGTACCAGTTCGGCCTGCAGGATGACTGGCGCATCAACGACAAACTCACCGTCACGGCGGGGGTTCGCTTTGACCTGTACGGCTCGCACTCGCCGATCCCGCTGAATCCGGGCTTTACGCAGCGCTACGGCTACCCGAACACGCTGAACTATTCGGGCCTCAGCGTGCTCCAGCCGCGTGTCAGCTTCAATTATAAGCCGGTGTCGGACATCTCGGTACGCGGCGGCTTCGGCATCTTCAGCGGCGGTTCGCCGGACGTGTATCTGTCGAACAGCTACTCGAATGCGGGCGCGGGCGCGGGCGGCGTGGGCATCACCAGCCTGACCATCAACCGCACTGGCGCGAACACCTACACGCTGAACGGTGCACCGCTCGATCCGGCGGTCGCAAGCGCGATCCTGCGCAATCCGGGCGGCGCCACCATCCCGGCGCAGCTCCAGGCGCTGATCCCCAACACCGGCGCGAACTCGCTCGCCAACATCAACGCGCTCGGCAAGAACTTCCGTATCCCGTCGGTGTACAAGGGCACGTTGTCGGTGGACTGGACGCCGAACAACCTGCTGGGCGGCGGCTGGGACTTCGGCGCTGACTTCTACTGGAGCAAGGTCAAGGATCAGGTGTACTTCACCGACATCCGCTCCATCCCGATCGGTACGCTGCCGGACGGCCGGACGCGCTTCGGCCCGCTGGTCGGCACCAACACCAACACCGATATCGTGCTGGCCAACACGCATAAGGGCCGCAGCTATATCGGCGTGGTCCGCGCATCGAAGACCTTCGATTTCGGCCTCGATCTCGACGTGTCGTACACGTTACAGGATGTGACCGATCAGACTCCGGCGACTTCATCGACCGCCAGCTCGAACTACGGCAACGGCGCGTTCCTCGATGGCAGCGGCGCCGCTTACGGCATCGCCAACGATCAGCAGCGTTGGTCCTTCAAGTATGGCGTCGGCTTCCACCATGCCTTCTTCGGTGACAACACGACGACGTTCCAATTGTTCGGTTCGACCAACGCCGGCCGTCCGTACAGCCTCACGATGACGGATGTCGGCACCGACACGCGTAGCGTCGTGTTCGGCGTGACTGGCCGTGACGATCGCTTCCTGCTCTACGTGCCGAAGAGCGGCACCGATCCTATCGTTGAATATGACGGCGACACGCAGTCCAAGCTCGACGGCATCATCAACGCCAACGGCCTTGCCAAATATCGCGGCAAGATCGCGCCGCGCAACAGCGTCCGCTCGCGCGCCTACACGCAGATGGATCTGCATGTGTCGCAGGACCTGCCGCTGTTCGTCGGCAAGTCCAAGCTGACGCTGTTTGGCGACATCCAGAACTTCCCCAACCTGCTTAACCGTAGCTGGGGCCAGTTCCGCCAGGCCGTGTTCCCCTTCGTCGAGGACGTCGTCTCGGTTCAGTGCCTTGGCCCCACCGGCGCGCCGAACACCGCTCCAAACCAGCCTTGCACGAAGTACAAGTACAGCGCGGCGGTCAACCCGAACACGAGCGTCGCGGAAATCAAGCCGTCGCTCTACTTCATCCGCGTCGGTGCGCGGATCAGCTTCTAAGCGCTCCGTCCATCGTGCCATCGCCGCCGCTCCCGAAAGGGGGCGGCGGCTTTGTTTTGGGGTTTTTGACGCCCCCTTTCCGTCAGGCGCCATTTAGGCTATCGGCGCCGGCAACCTTTTCACTCAAAAGCATCGGGCAGTATTTCATGAGCCTCCGCAATGTGGCCATCATCGCGCACGTCGATCACGGCAAGACCACCCTCGTCGACCAGCTTTTCCGTCAGTCGGGCACGTTCCGCGACAACCAGCGCATCGAAGAGCGCGCGATGGATTCCAACGACCTCGAAAAAGAGCGTGGCATCACCATTCTCGCCAAGCCGACCTCGGTCGACTGGACGCCGCCGGGCAGCGACGAGAGCATCCGCATCAACATCGTCGACACCCCCGGCCACGCCGATTTCGGCGGTGAGGTCGAGCGCATCCTGAGCATGGTCGACGGGGTCGTCCTGCTGGTCGATTCGTCGGAAGGCGCGATGCCGCAGACCAAGTTCGTGACCGGCAAGGCGCTCGCGCTCGGCCTGCGTCCGATCGTGGTGGTCAACAAGGTCGACCGCAGCGACGCGCGCATCCAGGAAGTGCTCGACGAAGTGTTCGACCTGTTCGTGTCGCTCGACGCGACCGACGAGCAGCTCGACTTCCCGGTGCTCTACGCATCGGGGCGCAACGGCTATGCATCGACCGACATGGACGCGCGCGAAGGCACGCTGATCCCGATGTTCGAGACGATCGTCAGCCACGTGCCGCCCCCCGCGGTGGAAGTGGCGGGCGTGCCGTTCACCTTCCTCGTGACGCTGCTCGACCGCGACAACTTCCTCGGCCGCATCCTCACCGGCCGGGTCAATTCGGGTACGGTCAAGACCAACCAGGCGATCCACGCGCTCGATAACGACGGCAAGATCGTCGAGGTCGGCCGCGCCTCCAAGATCATGTCGTTCCGCGGGCTCGAGCGGGTGCCGGTCGACGAGGCGAAGGCGGGCGACATCATCAGCCTCGCCGGCCTGACCGTCGCCACCGTCGCCAACACGATCGCCGACATCACCGTGACCGAGCCGCTGCACGCGCAGCCGATCGATCCGCCGACGCTGTCGATGCGCTTCGCCGTCAACGATTCGCCGATGGCGGGCCGCGAGGGCACCAAGGTGACGAGCCGCATGATCCGCGACCGCCTGTTCCGCGAAGCCGAATCGAACGTCGCCGTGAAGGTGACCGAATCGGCCGACCGCGACAGCTACGAAGTCGCCGGGCGCGGCGAGCTTCAGCTCGGCGTGCTGATCGAGACGATGCGCCGCGAGGGCTTCGAACTCGGCATCAGCCGCCCGCGCGTGCTGTTTGGCGAGGACGAGAACGGCAAGAAGACCGAGCCGTACGAAGTCGTCATCATCGACGTGGACGAGGAATATTCGGGCACGGTCGTCGAGAAGATGAACCTGCGCAAGGCCGAGATGACCGACATGCGTCCCTCGGGCGGCGGCAAGACCCGCATCACCTTCTCGGCGCCGTCGCGCGGGATGATCGGCTATCATGGCGAGTTCCTGTCGGACACGCGCGGCACCGGCATCATGAACCGGCTGTTCGAGAAGTACGGCCCGCACAAGGGCAACATCGAAGGCCGCAAGAACGGCGTGCTGATCTCGAACGGCGCCGGTGAGGCGCAGGGCTATGCTCTGGGGCCGCTCGAAGAGCGCGGCATCCTGTTCGTCGGCCACGGCGAGGCGCTGTACGAGGGCATGATCGTCGGCGAGAACGCCAAGACCGACGACCTCGAAGTCAACCCGATGAAGTCCAAGCAGCTCACCAACTTCCGCGCCAGCGGCGGCAAGGACGATGCGATCCGCCTCACCCCGCCAAAGAAGATGACGCTGGAACAGGCGATCGCCTATATCGACGACGACGAGATGGTCGAAGTGACGCCGAAGTCGATCCGGCTGCGCAAGCGGTATCTGGACCCGAACGAGCGCAAGCGGGCGAGCCGGGCTAAGGCTGCGGCCTGACGACGGCAGCGCGGGTCGTGGCGTAAGCCACGGCCCGCGCTGCGGCGGCTGGCCCGGCCGGCGCCGCTACAGCGGCGGCCGACGACGCGGCTTTGCCGCGTCGGGTTATTAGAACAAGTTCGTTCTGTCTTCGGCTCGAAGACGCAGAGAAGTATAGTGCTAAGGCCTGCTTTCGTGGCGGAGCAGCGCGACCGTTACCGGCCTCATCGCGGATAATTACGCCGATCTGGAAACGCTATAACCTCAGAACCGTCGTAATGCGTCACTTCCCCACCGGCACGGGTCTTGAGCGAAACAACCTCTGCGGTATCTCGATCAAACCATCCTGGCGGCAAACCACAAAGCTCTTCAACATCGGCACTCGAGATTGTGAACTCGGTAGCGAGTAGGTCAGCCTTGCTGCGAACATTGTTTTCAACAATCAAATTCAGGCTATCGCGCAGCGCCCGCGGAGGCTGAATCGACCAATGCTGATCGAGGGGTTCACCTTTCGACCACCCTTTCGCTGAATATAGTTTGTAAAGCTGCCTCGAAAACTCTTCCGGGATGATCCCGAGATCTGACAAGCGCTTGACCTGAGCCTTCACCGAAACGCGCCACCGCTCCTTTAAATTGACAAGCATCGCCAATGAAGCATGGCGCACTTCCCTCGGATATGTCGTAGAAGGCATCAGGAACGCGCTACCTAAACGGAATGCCTGTTGCTCAATAACACGGAGATTAGCCTGAAACTCCTCCTCCGGTACGGCATGATGAAGAACCGCATGGGCCAGCTCATGGGCTGCATCCATTTGGCGCCGAGGAAAAGACATCTTGTCGGTTGCCAGGAGAACGTGGGGCCTACCATCGGCGGGCGACCAGCTACAGAGGCCATCTAGCTTGGTAGTATTCATCGGAATGGTCGAAACCACGATTCCGATCCGTTCCATTATTGCAACAACATCTCCACATGGGCCTTCGCCCAATTGCCAGTGACGACGAAGCTGAAGCGCGATCTCCTCGATATCTTCGTCCCGTAGCTGGGTGTAGCTGACCCCATTTTGTACGTCAGGAATATCAA
>Ga0307412_10000704_pt1 | contig 19253 bp, 18 predicted proteins | sample DK1Cmetagenome_3_FD_203823 | JGI IMG/M metagenome (GOLD analysis project Ga0307412, IMG submission 203823) | Maize rhizosphere microbial communities from greenhouse at UC Davis, California, United States - DK15-C-1 | ecosystem: Host-associated > Plants > Roots > Rhizosphere > Soil | place: USA...
GCCGGAACACGAGAAAGTTGCCAATAAGCCTCCACTATTAAGCAAAAGCATACCAATTCGGTTTAAGTCCTTATACGCCCGTGATGCCTTATCCAATGCTGAACGAGAGGGCGCATATTTAGGAGGGTCGAGTATGATAATGTCGAACTTCTCATCATTCTCCCTTAAAGCCCTTAGTTGTTTATTAACATCAGATTGTATTGCCGTATGAGGCACTTTATCAAAGCCGTTCAGCTTAATATTTTGTTTTAATGTCTCTATGGCCAGTGCGGAGCTATCCACGCTAATTACTTCCGAGGCTCCGAGGTTTAAGGCATTCAACGTAAATCCACCAGAGTATGAAAAGCAGTCTAAAACCCGTTTCCCATTAGCATGCTCAGCCACAATTCTGCGATTATCGCGCTGATCGCAGAAAAAGCCAGACTTTTGTCCTTCCGCAATATTGATATGGTACTTAATGCCGTTCTCAACAACTTCAACAAATTCCGGTGGCGCTTCTCCTATTAATATTCCGTGAGACGCTTCCATGCCTTCATGTGCGCGGGCTCCGGCATCACTTCGGTCAAAAATTCCTTTTGGGTTCAGTTGTTTTTGAAGTTCATCCAGTAATATATGTTTTACTTTTTCAATTCCAGAAGTCAGGATTTGTACAGAGAGGTAGTCGGCGTATTTGTCAACAATTAGTCCGGGAAGATAATCAGCCTCGCTAAAAATCAGCCGGAACGCGTTAGTGTTAGTCGAGTTTAGTAAAGATTTTCTAGCTTCAATAGATTTTCGAATCCTAATTCTCCACCATTCATCATCAATTTCTACCTCTTTATTCCATTCAAGCACACGCACAGCTACTCTCGATTGATTGTTATAAAATCCATGAGCCAGAAACTCTCCGGCGTTATCTGTAACTGTAACTAAATCTCCATTTTGTGGTTTTCCCTTGGCAAACTCAATAGCTCCTGAAAAAATCCAGGGATGTAATTGGCGAACCGCCTTCTCTTTTCCTTTTTTTAAACGTACTTCGGGCATGGCGGCAAATCTATATAATCTTTTTTATCTGGGTATGAATAAATCCGGCGAATAGCAGCATCGAAATCTCTGTAATCATTTCTACATTTGGGGCATGCACGAAATTGGCTGGAACGATTTTGAAAAGGTGGAGCTTCGGGTTGGAACAATTTTGGAAGTTTTAGATTATCCTGAAGCTAAAAAACCTGCATATAAAATAAAGGTGGATTTCGGGGAGTTTGGTATTAAATGGAGCAGTGCTCAAATTATCAAACATTACACAAAAGAAGAATTGGTCGGCCGACAGATAATTGGAGTAATTAATTTCCCTAAGAAGCAAATCGGGAAGTTTATGTCTGAATTTTTGGTGACAGGGTTTGCCGACGAAAATGGCGATATAGTTCTGGCTTCGGTGGAAAGGGCAGTCCCGAACGGGCAGAAACTTATTTAAAACGCCTGGTATTTAAATTGAGAGAATGCGATATATAAGTTTTACAGATGATCCGATAATTGCACCGGATGATTTTTTTATGAATGAAGCTCTGAAGGAAGCCCGGAAAGCTCTGGAAGAAGATGAGGTGCCGATTGGTGCAGTAATTGTTTGTAATGGCAAAATAATTGGGCGCGGGCATAATTTAACAGAGCGCTTAAATGATGTAACCGCCCATGCCGAGATGCAAGCTTTTACCGCCGCTGCTGATTTTTTGGGAGGAAAATATTTACGGGATTGTACTTTGTATGTTACAATTGAGCCATGCGTAATGTGTGCCGGTGCTTCTTACTGGACTCAAATAAGCCGTATTGTGTACGGCGCTCACGATGTGAAGCTGGGCTTTAAGCGTATCAATCAGCGTATTACGCACCCGAAAACTGAAATAGTTGGCGGAATAAAAGAAAATGAATGCGCCACTTTAATGAAGGATTTCTTTCAGCGAAAAAGAAATAAAACCTGACATATTGTTGAACAATTTTTTTAAGCATAAGTTATCTTTGTGCTGTTACTATTAACCTTATAATTTTAAAACAACAAAACTATGGCTTTTGAATTACCAGCGTTACCATACGCAACAGATGCCCTTGAACCGCATATCGACAAGGCTACAATGGAAATCCATCACGGAAAGCACCACAATGCATATGTTACTAACCTTAACAATGCAATTGCAGGTACAGAGGCAGAGGGTAAAGGTTTAGAAGAAATCCTTGCCAATATCTCTAAATATGCTCCAGCTGTGCGTAACAACGGTGGCGGCCATTACAACCACGATTTATTCTGGAAAGTAATTGGGCCTAATGCCGGCGGCCAGCCAACTGGCGAATTAGCTGATGCAATTAATGCAGCGTTTGGCTCTTTCGAAGATTTCAAAAAGAAATTCAGCGATGCAGGTGCTACTCGCTTTGGTTCTGGATGGGCTTGGTTAAGCGTTGGAGCTGACGGCAAACTGCAAGTATCTTCTACTCCTAATCAGGATAACCCTTTAATGGACGTTGCTGATGTGAAAGGAACTCCAATTCTAGGCTTAGACGTTTGGGAGCACGCATATTACTTAAACTACCAAAATCGTCGTCCGGATTACATAGCAGCATTCTGGAATGTAGTTAATTGGGATGCCGTTGCAGAGCGTTACGCAAAAGCGAAATAATAGGTAAAAAACTTTTTGCCAAAAAGTAGTGTATTTAATTGTAATACACTACTTTTTTTATTTAACAAGAAACCTATGGCAAAGAGGAGCATATATTCTGTTGCAATTATGGCAATAATGCTATTGTCAAGTTGCGAACTTATAGGAGATATATTTAAAACAGGCGTTTACACCGGCGTTTTCATTGTAATTGCGATAATCGTGTTTATAATATGGCTTCTAAGCGCTGTCTTCAGGCGTTAGCTAAAATGTATCCATCAAGGCTTTTTTGTTACTGTTAAGCATTTCTGCAGGGATAATATCTAAAATCTCCTTTTTTAAGGAATTAATAATGCCCCGCTTTAGAAAATGCCGATGAGTAACAAGGCTTATTTCTCGGGCAGGGACCGGCGTTTTAAAATGCCTAACCTTGCCCATTTGTTCTCTCGTAAAGTCTGCCACACTAAGCTCCGGCAGTATTGTAATGCCAGCGTTTAAGTCCACCATGCGCTTTAATGTCTCCACGCTACCAGTATTATACTCAAATGTTTTTAGCGACTTGCCTTTTATTTTCTGCTGACAAATATTAAGAACCTGATTCCGCATGCAATGGCCCTCATTTAATATCCAGGTTTCGTCAATATTTATGTCCTCGGCACCAATTTGTTTTTTATTCCTTAATGTGCTCGATTCAGACGTATACACAACAAAATCTTCATAAAACAATGGAATCTCATGAAGGCTTTTGTCTTCCAGCGGAGTGGACAGCAGTCCGCAATCTAATAAGCCATTTTTCAGATTATTTATAATTTGCTCGGTAGTATACTCCCAAATAAGCAACTGCACCCTGGGATATTTTTCAGTAAAGCTCATAATAATTTTAGGCAAAAGGTAGGGCGCAACGGTTGGAATAACCCCGATTTTCAATTCGCCAGCAAGTTCATTTTTATGAGCTGCTATAATTTCCTGCAGTTTTGCGCTTTCGGCAAGGATCGCCCTGGCTTGCTCTATAACTTGTAAGCCAATATCCGTTGGGATAACCGGCTGTTTGCTTCTGTCAAAAAGTTTCACCCTCAGGGTTTCTTCAAGCTTTTGTATTTGCATACTTAATGTCGGTTGTGTAACAAAACATTTCTCAGCTGCAGTAACAAAGCTTCTATAGGTATCAACCGCAATAATATATTCTAATTGAACTAGTGTCATAATATTAATCTATGCAAAGATAGATAATATCGATTTTATTTATTGATTTGGATTTAGCAAGTTTACATTAAATCAAAACCAGAAAAATGGAAGAGAAAAGAAAATTGACATCTGCGTCTGGTATTCCTTACGTAGAGCATGAAAATTCTAAAACAGTTGGCTCTCGCGGCCCCATCCTGCTCGAAGACTTCATCCTGCATGAAAAGATGGCTCATTTTAACCGAGAGCGAATCCCAGAGAGGGTGGTTCATGCAAAAGGGTCTGGCGCCTATGGAATTTTTACAGTTACTCACGATATTAGTAAATACACGCGTGCAAAAGTTTTCAGCACAATAGGAAAGCAAACCCGTGTTTTTCTTCGCTTTTCGACGGTTGGTGGCGAGAAAGGTTCTGCAGATACAGAGCGTGACCCGCGTGGCTTTGCTCTTAAGTTTTATACGGAGGATGGAAATTGGGATTTGGTTGGAAATAACACGCCTGTTTTCTTTGTAAAGGACCCTAAGAAATTTCCCGACTTTATTCACACTCAAAAGCGCGACCCATTTACCAATTGTAAAAACCCTACAATGATGTGGGACTTTTGGTCGCTTAATCCTGAAAGCTTGCACCAGGTCTTGATATTGATGTCTGACAGGGGCACGCCGTATAGCTACCGCCATATGCATGGTTTCGGGAGCCATACCTTCTCTTTTATTAATAAGGATAATGAAAGGTTTTGGGTGAAATTTCATTTCAAAACGCTTCAAGGAATTAAAAATTTTACCGCGGAAGAGGCGGAGCTTATTAAAGGAAAGGATGCCGATTGGGCACAGCGTGATTTGGTTGATGCTATAGAAAGAGAGGATTTTCCGAAATGGTTGCTTCAAGTACAAATTATGACTCAGGAAGGAGCGAAAGATTTCCGCTGGAACCCCTTTGACCTCACTAAGGTTTGGCCACATCGCGAATTTCCATTAATTGACGTAGGGATATTAGAATTAAATGAAAATCCGGATAATTATTTTGCCCATGTGGAGCAAGCTGCATTTGCTCCTGCTCATGTGGTAGATGGAATAGGCTATTCGCCTGATAGAATGTTGCAAGGCAGAATCTTGTCTTATCCGGATGCGCACCGCTATAGGCTCGGAGTAAACTACGAACAAATTCCGGTTAACAGATGCCCTTACCTGGTAAATAACTACCAAAGAGATGGTTCCATGAGAGTCGATGGCAATGGCGGTTCTGCCCCCAACTACTTTCCGAATAGCTTTGACAATATTAAGCCAGATGAGAAATACCGCGAGCCTGCACAACAACTAGAGTCTTCATTCGCAGATTGGTACGATAGGAATGGCGAGGGAGATAACGATCATTATACCCAACCGGGAAACCTTTTCCGCTTAATGGATGAAGAAGCGAAGAAAAACACTATTGCAAATATTGTTGGAGCAATGAGTGGCATAAGTGGGTCCAAAAGGGATGAAATTATAAATCGCCAGCTTTGCCATTGGTTCCGTGCTGATTTAAATCTCGGAATAGGAATCGCAAAAGGCCTCAACGTTAATCTTGACAAAGCGATGGAGCATATGCCAGTATAATCAGAAACAAAAAAGGCAGCCCGAGAGCTGCCTTTTATAATTCGAGAATAACGCGTCTCAAAGGTCCGTGTAATTCGTGTCTATTAATTCGTGTTTATTTATTCTACAGTTACAGATTTTGCCAGGTTCCGCGGCTGGTCAACGTTGCAGCCCCTCATTACGGCAATATGGTATGAGAGCAATTGCAATGGAATAGTTGCCAGTAAAGGTAGGAATGCTTCATTCGCATCCGGAATTTCGATCGTATGGTCGGCAATCTTCTTAACTTCTTTATCGCCTTCAGTAACTATCGCAATAACAGTCCCTTTCCTTGCCTTAACTTCCTGAATATTGCTGATCACCTTTTCGTAAGATGAATTCTTTGTTGCAATAACAACAACCGGCATGTCTTCATCAATTAAAGCAATCGGCCCGTGTTTCATTTCTGCCGCTGGATATCCTTCAGCATGGATATAAGAAATTTCTTTCAGTTTTAATGCACCTTCTAAAGCTACCGGGAAGCCACTACCTCGTCCTAAGAACAGGCAATTACGGGAGTCCTTGTATTGTTCCGCAATTTCAATAATATGATCATCTGCCTGAAGGCATTTTTCTACCAGGCCAGGAATGTCTTCCAGCTCAGTTAGCATCTGGACAGTTTGGCTCTGTTTGATTGTGCCTCTTGTTTGTGCTATATAAAGGGCAATTAGTGTCAGCACAGTTACCTGGGCTGTAAAGGCTTTTGTAGAAGCTACTCCAATCTCAGGCCCTGCGTGAGTGTATACTCCAGCGTGCGTAATACGAGGAATGGAAGAACCAACCACGTTACAGATACCAAAAATCGTAGCGCCTTTTTCTTTTGCCAGTTCAATAGCTGCCATTGTATCTGCAGTTTCTCCAGATTGGGAAATAGCAATTACGATATCCTTTTCAGTGATAATCGGATTTCTATATCTGAATTCAGAAGCATATTCTACTTCAACCGGTACACGAGCGTATTCCTCGATTAGATACTCTCCTACCAGGCCGGCATGCCATGAAGTGCCACAAGCAATGATAATGATGCGGTCTACATTTTTTAGTTTTTCAGTATATTCCTTAATTCCGCCCAGCTGAATTTTGCCTTCATTTGGATAGATACGCCCTCTCATACAATCTTTAATTGAACGAGGCTGTTCGTAAATCTCCTTTAGCATGAAGTGGTCAAAGCCCCCTTTTTCTAAAGCTTCGAGTTTAAGCTCTAGCTCTTGAACATAAGGAGTTTGAATGCGGTTGTCGATGCTCTTGATAATCAGCTCATCTTTTTTAACATAGGCAATCTGGCTATCTTTTAAATAGATCACGTTTTTAGTATATTCTACTATAGGAGAGGCATCAGATGCGATAAAATACTCGTCTTGCCCCACCCCAATAACCATCGGGCTTCCCTTTCTTGCTGCTATTAACAAATTTGGGTCGTCCTCGCTCATAATAACAATCGCGTATGCGCCAACAACTTCATTTAAAGCCACCCTTACTGCTTCAAAAAGATCTAAGCCGTCTGTGTTCTGGATATCTTCAATTAATTGAATCAGAACTTCTGTATCAGTGTCGCTTCTAAAAACGTGTCCTTTTGATTCTAAGGCTTCTTTGATAATGGCATAGTTTTCGATAATTCCATTGTGAATTATTGATAAACGGCGGTCGCCGGAGCTATGTGGGTGGGAATTGCGGTCAGACGGCGCACCGTGGGTTGCCCAGCGCGTATGTCCCATTCCGATTTTTCCAGATTTATCAACCTCAGCAGCAAAGGCTTCCAACCCGGTTACTTTGCCAGCTTTTTTATACGTTTTTAGGTCTTTGCCATTATGCACTGCAATACCAGCGCTATCATAGCCACGGTATTCTAACCTTTTAAGCCCTTTTATTACAATGTCCCAGGCATCACGATGCCCAACATAGCCAACTATTCCACACATAGTAAAATTGTCTTTTCGTTAAGTAAATAATTATGGAAGAGCCTGAGACTAGTCAGGCTTCGTGTACAATACGTTCAGTTTTATTTCGTAGTTTGGATTACCTTTCCCGCCTACAACTACCCTTGCTGCTGTATTTCCAGCGGGGCTGATATTATATGTTCCAGTTAATGTTTTATTAATTGGTGCAAGGAAAGTATCAAACTCTCGCAATTTCCCGGTAAGAATATCTTGAATATAAGAAGTTATTACAAATCTATATTGCTTTTTTGCGCTGTCGTAGAATCCGCCAAACAATGGCTCGGAAACATATCTGGCATCTAGCCCAATAGCATTATCTGGAACAGGCTTTCTTTGTCCGGCGATGTCTGTTCTGTAAAGTGTTAGTCTAGGCGCTGGTTTCAGTGGAGAATCTGTGCCTCCGACTACTGAAATAACCAGCTCTGCTTTATTAACGGAAATGTTGCCGAGTGCTTTAAGAGCGTTTAGATTAGAGCCGAAACTCAACTTAGCCCTTAGTCCGGCTAGTGGCTGTAGGTATAGTTTATCTGCAGAAGGGTTTCCGATCTGAGAGTTAACTACCGAACCGGTGTAATCATGCTTAATATGAGATGCGGCACTGCTGCTGCTAATTGGAAAAGATACTAATGCAGGGTCTTTAATAGTTCCTGTATCAGGTTTTGTTTTATAGTACACCTCTAACATACTGTTGTTGGCAGCCTGTAAGTCCAAAAATGCAATTCCGCCTTTCCCTGCCAGGCTGGCCCTATTGCTTATCGTTAAGTATAGACCTTTAAAAAAGGTATTAAACGCAGCGCTGGTAGCAAAATTTGTAGTGGTGCCATTAATGAAATGCTGATTAAAAAATGCATTGTCAAGCTTGATCCTTAATTGAGGATAGACGGTAGCTGAAATTGTACTATCCTTGCGAACCCGTTGTGTAATACGGACAGAATCGCCCCAGGCAAAATGGACGTTGCCTTTTGATCCCAGAAGATCTCCTTTTGTCCAGGTTTTGTTATTTGAATAACTACCAGCTACATATGGAGAAGCAAGCTGGCTCACTTCAATAGTATAATTAGCAGAAGAATCGCCAAAAAATTCTTTACCATGGCGTAACACCAGCACAACAGAATCTAAAGTAGGCTCAGTGCCAAATGTTAAACTGCTTGATGGCAAAGAAACTGCCATCGCAAGGTTGGCTTCGGTTGTTCCAAAAATTGGGTCTTCCAGATAGCCAAGTGGATGCTGGTTTAAGCCATTTGTAAATACACTGTCCTCTCGAACTGTTAGGGCATTTATACTTGTATCAATAAACTCGCTTTTAAGTAAGGTGTTTGGGTCGATATTTAGGCCTACTAAGTCAGATTTTTGGCAGCTACTAAAAATAAAAAGACTTATTAATAGGACTAATAAATCTTGTCTTAAATATTTCATAGATCGTATTCTCTCTATTCTTTAAATTACTTTGCCGCTAAGATAGATAAAAATAGATTGCAAATTTACCTATTGTGCTGAAAGTGAAATAATGTAAATAACGGTATGCCCGCTTTACTAGTATAAGCTAAAGCCTTAGGAAAAATGTAAAGGGTTATTAAATTTCAGTAATGGAATATACTGGGGGTGTCCCCGAATACGCTTCGGCAAATGCAGCTTTTCTTGTAAAAAGGACATAAAAAAAAGGGAAAGCTTTATATGCCTTCCCTTTTTTCTTTGATTAAATCAGTTTTACGCTAAAGAAACCAGGTCCTCGTTTGAAATTTCTTCGTAAAGATTGTAATAGTTTTCGAAATCAGAAGTTGCCTCATACTCAAGGGTTGGCTTCTGGCTTTCCTTTACAAACTTTAATACTTCGCTGCTCACTTCTGCATCGCCAAAAACAACCGCATCTGAATAAGTGATCGCGCCTTTATGTAAAGCATCGCTATCACCGTCTTTAAATACTTCTGTATGCTCAGCTGTCATGCCGCCCATAATTGCTTTACGTGCGAAATCAGCAGGTAGCTTTTCGGTAAAATCATCATTGTAAACCGAATAAACTACTTTAGCATTTTTAAAAGTCGGGTCGTCTTTATAGGTAGTTTTAAGATAAACAGGAACCAAAGAACTCATTCGTCCGTGGCAATGAACCACTTCAGGAGACCAACCTAATTTCTTAACCGTTTCCAGCGCTCCCTTACAGAAGAAAATTGTACGCTCGTCGTTGTCGGCAAAGAATTTGTTATTATTATCTTTGAAAACATACTTGCGTTGAAAATATTCTTCGTTATCAAGGAAGTATACCTGCATCCGAGCTGAAGGTATTGATGCGACTTTAATAATCAGCGGGTTATCATTATCATCAATGATGATATTCATTCCAGAAAGCCTGATAACTTCATGAAGGCGATTTCGGCGCTCATTAATGTTGCCAAAACGAGGCATCAGAATTCTGATTTCGAATCCTTTGTCCTGCATCGCTTGAGGTAGTTGTCGGGTTATTTCGGAAATTTTTGTTAACTCGAGGAAAGGCGACATCTCGTGGGTAATAAACAGTAACTTCGTTTTTGCCATCTCCAATTAAAAATTTAGAAAAATAGAATTTGGGACTGCAAATATAAGCATTATCTTATGATATATCAATGATTTATGCAAATCTCTTTGATATATTTTCATTAATGCACACCTTTGCCCCAAATCTGGAATAACTGCACTTTGAAAATATTTACACTAAAGCAGGATTTATCGGCTTATTTGCTTGACCTAAAGAGCCAGGGTGACACAGTAGGCTTTGTCCCAACTATGGGAGCCTTACACCAGGGGCATTTGTCCTTAATTGATATTGCAAGAGCGAGCTGTGATACAGTTGTATGCAGCATTTTTGTTAATCCAACACAATTTAATGACCCTAAAGACCTTGAAAAATATCCTAGGCCGGTTGAGGCAGATATTGAAAAGCTGAAGACCGAAGGGTGTGATGTTTTATTTTTGCCATCAACCGACGAAATGTATGCTGCCAATGAAACATGGCATATTGACCTTGGATATCTGGAAAATATTCTGGAAGGCGAGTTTAGGCCTGGGCATTACCAGGGCGTTACGCAGATCGTGAAAAAGCTGTTTGATGTAGTGACTCCTGATAAGGCCTTTTTTGGCCAAAAAGATTATCAGCAAGTTATGGTAATTAATAAGATGGTTGAAATCTTCAAAATGCCGGTAGAGATTATAATGTGCCCTATTTTGCGAGAGGCAGATGGATTGGCAATGAGTTCCAGAAATATTCACCTTTCGGCAACAGAGCGTAAGCAGTCCCTAGCTTTGTCACAATCGTTGCTGGATGCCAAACGTAACTTCACGATGTCAACACTCGAAGCGCTCGAACAGCACTCTGCCGCCTTTTTAGAAAACAAAGAAGGGATAAAATTGGAATACTTTAAGATTTGTAATGCAAACACCTTGTTGCCCGCAAAGTCGAAAGATGAAGACGGCCTGGTCGCTTTAGTTGCTGCAAAAGTGGGGGCTACCCGTCTTATAGACAATATCATAATAAAGTAAATCTAAGAGGGATATAAAGGGCTGTTATGCCAGCTGATAAAGTTTTTCTAATTTTGTATTATGATTATTCAGGTTTTGAAGTCTAAGATACACCGTGTGAAGGTTACGCAGGCGGAATTGAATTATGTAGGTAGTATCACTATTGATGAAGACTTAATCGAAGCTGCTAATATAATTCCGAACGAAAAAGTTCAGATAGTTAACAATAACAATGGAGCCCGTTTCGAAACTTATGTTATTAAAGGCGAAAGAGGTTCGGGTATTGTGTGTTTAAATGGGTCATGTGCTCGTTTAGCCCAGGTTGGAGATATTATTATTATTATGTCTTATGGCTCTCTGCCAATGGATGAGGCAAGAAAATATGAGCCTATACTGGTCTTCCCGGATGATAATAACCGCCTTATCAAGTAATTACCCCTTAATGAGCAAATTAAATACGATAGAAAGCAAGGTTGTTACATTGGATGGCCTTCAGAAGTTGATAAACATCTGGCGGTTAAAGGATCAAAAAATTGTTTTCACCAATGGATGTTTTGATTTGCTACACCTGGGGCATATAGATTATTTGGCGAAGGCCGCAGATCTTGGAAATAAACTTATTATTGGGTTAAACTCAGATCTTTCTACATCTAACCTTAAAGGGCCTACCCGGCCAATTACTAATGAAAAGTCTCGTGCAAGGCTGCTGGCATCATTGTTTTTTGTTGATGCTGTAGTGCTTTTTGACGAACCCACCCCCTTTGATCTTATTTCGTTCGTTAAGCCAGACGTTTTAGTAAAGGGTGCTGACTACACTATCGATAAAATTGTTGGCGCCGATATCGTACTTGCAAATGGCGGTGAGGTCAAAACTATTGACTACATTGACGGTTATTCAACCACGGCTATCGAAAATAAGATTCGGAATTCATAGATCTCCGGGGAAACTTGCTCTTTGGTAGTCCGTTTTCTAATAGCTTCAAATACGGCATTGTAAATTCGTCACCGATGATTAAAGTTTTATGGGCTTGCTGCCTGCTTGTTTGTGGTATATTTATTGCCTGTAAACCGCCCATAAATGATTTGAAAACGGGCACTTGGCGGGCAATATTAGAAACAAATTCAGGTGCTGAAATTCCATTTATTTTCCAGGTAAGCCAATCTGAAGGAAAAAAGGCCATCCATATCATTAACGGAGCTGAAAATATTAAGGTCGAAGGCTTGATGTCCGGCCGTAATGTAACAATTCCCTTGCCTTCTTTCGGGTCTGAAATCAAAGCTAAATTAACCAGTAGTGGATTAGAAGGTGCCTGGATAAGGCATTTGCCCAATAAGGATTCAGAAATTCCGTTTCGAGCTGAATATAATATTAAGAAGCGCTTTGTTGATAGTGAAGCACCTATGTATAATATTACTGGCCGTTGGAGGACTCGATTCGTTGCGGAGGGAAGAGCTGATTCAACGATCGCAGTTGGCGAATTTATTCAGAAGGGAGCTCTGGTAAAAGGTACCTTTTTAACTGCTAGTGGTGACTATCGCTATCTTGAAGGTTCCGTAAGTGGGGATAAACTATCTTTATCAGCGTTTGATGGAGCTCATGCATATTTATTTACGGCTACGATTAAAGGCCCGCAGACAATTTCGGAGGGGAAGTTTTATGCCGGGGCATCGGCGGTAGAAGATTGGAGCGCTTCAAAAAATGCACAAGCATCCTTGCCTGACGCGTACTCCCTTACTTCATTAAAAGAAGGCACCTCGTCCATTGAATTCAACTTTGAGAGCTTAGATGGCAAACCAGTTTCTTTGAAAGATGATGTGTTTGAAAATAAAATTATTGTTGTTCAGTTATTTGGCTCCTGGTGTCCTAATTGTGTGGACGAAATGAAATATTTAGTTCAATTTTACAATAAATACCATAAGAAGGGGGTTGAGGTTGTAGGATTGGCTTACGAGCGTTCTGGCGAAAAAGAATGGGCGAAAAAAGCAGTAGGCAAACTAAAGCAGCGTTTAAATGTTCCTTATCCTTTGTTGCTAACTGGATATACACATAAGGAAGTGGTTAAAAGCATGCCTCAAATAGTTGACTTTAAATCATTTCCCACAACCATAGTAATTGATAAAAATAAGAAAGCCAGAAAAATACATACAGGTTTTACAGGGCCTGCTACAGGTGCTCATTACGCAAACTTTATCAAAGAGTTTGAAGCCCAGATTGATATGTTGCTGGCAGAGAAATAAATATGAAGCTGTTAAAATTATGCTGCCTTATCTTGGTGGCTTTTTTATTTTCCTGTTCAACTAAAAAGGTTACGCTAGAGCCCGTCAACATAAGAGCTAGTGTCCTAAATGTTTACAGAGGAAGTTATGAACGCTCGACAGACATTATAAATACAAAGCTGGATTTAAAGCTTAATTGGGATAGTTCATTCGTAATTGGCAAGGCCTGGATTGAGGCGAAGCCATATTTTTATCCCTCAAATAAGGTAATGTTAAATGCGCAGGGATTTAAAATCTATGATGTCGCCATCGAAAATAAGGATGGACACAAGTCTTTGGAGTATTCTTACAATGGCAAGATTCTCTCAATAACCCTGGATAAAACTTACACCAATCAGCAGAAATTTACGCTCTATATCGATTATGTTGCGATGCCTGCCAAGCTAAAAGTTGGCACCGATATTCCTTCTCAAAGCAACCGAGGCTTTTATTTCATTAATCCGACGGGTAGAGACACAAGCAAGCCTCAACAGTTTTGGACGCAGGGTGAGCCTGAATGTAATTCAACCTGGTTTCCTACTATAGAAAACCCGCAGGAGAAAATGACACAGGAAATTAACATCACTGTACCTAAAAAAATGGTGACACTCTCCAATGGTTCTCTCGACTTTTCCGAAGACAATGGTGACGGCACCCGGACAGATTCCTGGCGGCAGGAACAGCCTCATTCCACCTATTTAACCATGGTTGCCGGAGGTTATTTCTCTGTCATTAAAGATAAGTGGGAAGATAAAGAAGTAAGCTATTATGTAGAACCCGAGTATGCTAAATATGCTAAACTGATTTTTGGTAAAACCCCCGAAATGATGGGCTTTTTCTCTAAGAAGCTGGGAGTAGAATATCCCTGGGAGAAATATTCGCAGATTGTTGTACGCGATTTCAACGATGGTGCAATGGAAAATACCACGGCTACCGTCTTTTTCGACCGCATGAATATGACGGAAGCCGAATATAAAGACGAATCATATGAAGATATTATTTCACATGAATTATTTCACCACTGGTTTGGCGACTTGGTAACTGCAGAGTCATGGGCTAATCTTCCGCTAAATGAATCATTTGCTACCTACGGCGAGTATCTATGGAACGAATATAAGTACGGACGTGACTATGCGGATTTATACGGATGGAAAGATGCAACAGCGTATTTTAACAGCAACAAGTTTGAGTTAAGCCCAATTCGTTTTAACTATGCTGATAGTGAAGACATGTTCGATCAAGTTAGTTATCAGAAAGGGGGCCAGATTCTACATATGTTGCGAAAAACCGTAGGTGATGTGGCTTTTTTCAAAGCGCTTAATCTGTACCTTCAAAAACATGCATATAAAACCGCTGAAATTCATGACTTGCGGCTTGCTTTCGAGGAGGTTACAGGTACAGATTTGAACTGGTTCTTCAATCAATGGTTTATGTCGCCTGGGCACCCTATCCTCAATATAGAATCAAGCTATGACGCATCTGCACATAAAGTCTCCCTTAGTATTAAGCAACTACAGAACCTTGATAGAATGCCTTTGTATCGTATTCCAATGGCAATTGATATCTACTCAAACGGAAAAACAGAGAGGAAGGAGATTGTACTTGACAAACAAAATCAAATATTTAGTTTCGATGTGGCTGAAGCTCCTCTGTTAGTAAATGTTGATGCAGAGAAGTACCTGCTTTGCGAAAAGCGCGAAAAGAAAACTGTACAGCAATATGCGTTTCAATATCAACATGCGCCTCTTTTTCTTGACAGACTTGAAGCTTTTAAGGCACTAGAAAAGCAGCAATCAGAGTCGCTAGCGCATGAAGTTTGGCAGAAGGCCCTTGCTGATAAAAATTGGCAGATACGGGTTTATGCCCTTAATTGTGTGGCCCACCTGAATGATGTTGAAAAAAACACCGTTTATCCTATAATTAAGAAGATGGCAGTTGCTGATGAACGTTCATTAGTGAGGGCTGCGGCGATTTCTGCTTTAAGTAAGTCATTTGCCACAAAAGATAATACAGAAACTTATACCCTTGCAATGGCGGATAAAGCCCCAAGTGTGCAAAGAGCATTAAGCGAAATGAAAAAGCAGCCCAATTAGGTAAGCTGCTTTTCCTTTATTATTTGCGATTGAACAGCCCGAGGATGGCCTTTAGTATAGCCAAAGCAATTGCAAATTTTACAGTCGCAATAAATCCTGAAATATTAAACCCTTGCAGATAATGGTCTACCAGTAAAACCATCAACACAGTGATCAAAAAAGACACAAGTCCCAATGTCATAAAGTTGATCGGAAACGTAAGGAGTCTTAAAACGCTGCCGATGGTGGCATTAGCTAAGGCAATTAGTATCCCAGCCAATACAGCTGTTCCAAAGCCCGAAACTTCCACTTTGGGAATAAAATAAGCAGCTACCGATACGGCAACGCCGATAAGTAGTATTTCAATGATATAGTACTTCATAATTCTTAGTGGCGCTAAAAATAGAATGGAATAAGCTATTTCTAAAGCGTTTTTTTTGAAAGATTCCCTGAATTAATGTTTTTGGGAATTTCCGGTCGAAACTACAATTAGTGAGTCTCCGAAATCCTCATAATGGAACCAGCTTAATAGAATTATAAGTATAGGGTAGGTTCAGCCTTTTCCTGGAAGCCTGCACTCTTGGGAGGATTCGTGCAGCACCCATGGTGAGCAAATGTCTTTAAGCTGTTTGTCATTGCCTTAGCACTGCTTTGGGCCTAGTACCTGTCCGTTACAGATTGAAAAGTTTCTATAAAAGTATTTTCTATTTTGAAACATAAAGCTAATACCTATATTTGTAGTGTACTAATTAACTAATACACTAAATCAATGATAGAGATTACTAACCTAAACTTTGGATACAGTAGTAAAAAGCTGCTATTCGAAAACCTAAACCTTAAGCTTAAAGGAGGCCATATTTATGGCCTCCTTGGCCAGAACGGTGCGGGGAAATCTACACTGCTAAAAAATATTACAGGACTTGCCTTTCCGGTGGGTGGCAGTTGTAAAGTAAATGGAGTTGAATCATCCAGACGATTGCCCTCTACTTTGCAGGAGCTTTACTTAGTGCCGGAAGAGATCTACGTGCCAGCTATTCCTATTCGCAAATACGTAAAGCTTACCGCTCCTTTTTATCCGAAGTTTAATCAGGAACAGTTTGATAATTATTTGAAGGAATTTGACGTGCCGGCGGATGGTAAGTTAGATCAACTCTCCTTAGGACAACAAAAGAAGGCAGTCCTCTCTTTTGCTCTCGCAACAAATACCGAGTTGTTAATTATGGACGAGCCAACCAACGGGCTTGATATCCCATCTAAAGCCCAATTTAGAAAAATTGTAGCCTCTGCTTTCGACAGTGAGCGTTGTATCATCATTTCCACACATCAGGTAAGGGATCTGGATAATTTGATAGATACCTTAGTGGTCGTTCATGATAATAAAGTGGTGCTGAACAAGAGCTTAGATGAAATTGATGAAAATTTTTCCTTCAGAATTATTGAAGAAGATGAAAAGGAGAACGCAATATATTTTGAAGACCATTTAAGTGGAATAGCTGGTATGATGCCGCATCAAGCCTCAAAAGCAGGCCGGGTAGACCTCGAATTACTATTCAATGCATTGATGTTAAACGGAACTAAAATCCAAAACCACTTAAACAACTAGACACATGAATAATATCTTCTCATTTAATCGGTTTGCAATGCTTTTTAGAAAGCATACCAGCGAGAATCTGAAATTCTATTTAATGTCGCTGTTTGTGCTTTTTGGAATAATTATTTTATTTCTAACATTCCAGCTTATGCAAGATGTCGGCTTTCGTAACAATGATAAAAGGCAAGCTGTTTTTACTGTGTTCCTGTTTTTGGCAGGAACAGTATTTTCCAGCTTGATTTTTTCACCTTTTGGAAAGAAAACCTCTGCAACACAGAGCATCATACTGCCGTGTTCCAAACTCGAAAAATATAGTATCGCATGGTTGTATAGCCAATTAATCTTCCCCTTAGTGTATATTATAATATACTATTTAGTAGATTATGTTTTTGCCTTTAAGTTGTATAGCAATAATCATTTTGTACCGGTACAAATGTCACCGGTACAAAATCTGGAACTATTTAGCTCTGATGATTATAGAGTAAGGTTAATCATTCCTGTTTTTATTTTTCTAAATAGCTTATCTTTTTTTGGCTCTATATTTTTCAGGAATTATCAGTATGTAAAAACAGGTTTTGGCCTGATACTTTTTGTGTTTCTGTTAATAATGTTTAATCCGTTCATTGTCAGGATGTTTTCAGGTGTTAAAGTCAGGGGACTGGTGCTGTTCTCCCAGGTAAATGTTTTCAGGCATGGTTTCAATCTTGAGAATGCTTTGTTTTCGCCATCAACAAATGTTATGCTGGCGCTTGGGATATTCTTGTTGGTTTTTACGCCAGTAATGTTTTGGATAATTGCATATCATAAACTAAGAGAAAGAGAACTTTAGGATGAAGTTTAAAGATAATGAAGCTATATATATGCAAATCGCCGATCTGGTTTGTGAGAATATTCTGGAAGGCAAATTGCCCACGGGCGCAAAAATCCCATCGGTGAGAGATATGGCGATTGAATTACAAGTAAACCCAAATACGGTGATGCGTTCTTACGATATTCTGCAAAACAGAGAAATTATTTTTAATAAACGAGGAATGGGGCTTTTCGTATCTGAAAATGCCCAACAAATTATTAGAACAGATAAGCGGCAAAGTTTCCTGAAAATCCGCTTGCCTGAGCTATTCAAAGAAATGAAACTGCTTGAAATCTCTTCAACAGAGCTTATAAATCTCTATGAGGAATACAACACAAACTTAAAACCAAATCACAATGAAAACCAGTAACAAACTACTCAGCATTGTATTCATTGCTTTTTTTATGATATTATCTTACTATGACACCGATATTTGTTCGCAAGTTAAGAAGGCAAATCTGAATGATAGATACATTAATTATGAAGCGGTAAGTCAGAATAGGTTTGATTCCATTATTCTGGTTGGTTTACATAATGCGAACGTCGAAATAATAAAAAGCAGTACCTGGAAAGTATTGTTAAATAAAGCCCAAAAATCAGAGATTAATGTATCAGTTAAAAACGGCTACTTAAAGATTTGCCCGGATAAGACATTCTATCAGGATACCAGGGAGTCCTCGGTTATTGTTTTTTGTCCATCTGTAAAGGTAGTTAAGGCGTCAACTTATGTTTCAAGTCACAGCGAGTATTATTTTTATAATGATAAATCGGTCAAACTTATCGGCTTTGTGCAGCCAAGTTTAAAGGTAGAACTAGATAATTATACGACTGTGGCGTTGACGCAGACGCACTTAGACACTTTGATTGCTAATATTGGGGTTGGAGAAGGATTAAGCCAGTCACAATTCGTTGTTACAGATTGCCAAATTGAAAAACATGGGAAAATTAACGTCGGTGGAAAATCTAAGTTTACTATTCTAAATTCTCAGGTAGAAAATCTAAAATATACATTAGCCAACAGTTCGCGGGTTGAGGCAGACTCTAATTTTATGGACGAACTGTTAAGTAAAAGATAACGAGGGATATTCTTCTTTCGGAATCTAAAAATAATATTTATCTTTGCAATTATTCTGAGAAGAGGGGGCACTATGTCCCCTCTTTTCTTTTGCAGGTAAATTATGAATATTGAGCAAAAGGTAAGTGAATTAGTGGGGCAGAAAATTGCCGACCGGCCGGACCTTTTTCTGGTTGATGTGAAAATGCATCCTAACGGAAAGCTGATTGTCCTCTTAGACGGTGACAATGGCGTGGGTATTGCCGATTGTGTAGCTGTAAGTCGCCATGTTGGTTATCATCTGGAGGAAGAGAATGTAATTGAACACGCTTATAATCTTGAAGTATCTTCGCCCGGTATCGATGCCCCTTTAAAGCTTAAAAGGCAGTATGAAAAAAATATTGGAAGAAACTTAAGCATAAAGCAGATAGATTCTTTAAAGCGTGAAGGTACATTGCTTCAGGTTGCCGACGATGGAATTGTAATAGAAGAAAAAATAAAGGAAAAAGGAAAAAAAGCTGAACTAGTTGAAAGCCATATTCCTTTTGAGCAGATAACAGAAACAAAGGTGTTAATTTC
>Ga0307412_10000705_pt1 | contig 19240 bp, 19 predicted proteins | sample DK1Cmetagenome_3_FD_203823 | JGI IMG/M metagenome (GOLD analysis project Ga0307412, IMG submission 203823) | Maize rhizosphere microbial communities from greenhouse at UC Davis, California, United States - DK15-C-1 | ecosystem: Host-associated > Plants > Roots > Rhizosphere > Soil | place: USA...
CGCGGCCACCGCGACGGGCCGGTCCCTGGCGGGCGGCGCGGGCGCATCGGCGGGTGCCGGCGCGGCGGCCGCTGTCGCGCAGGGCTCGCCCTCGGACGGCGCTGCAGCTGGCACAGGCGCTGCGACTGCGGTGGGCCGGTCTCTCGCGCTGGCCGCCGGTGCCGCGGCGGGCAGCGGCGCTGCTGCGGCGACGGGCTGGTCCCTGGCCTCGGCTGCAGGCGCTGCAGCTGGTGCAGGCGCAGCTGCGGCGACGGGGCAGTCTCAGGCCCTCGCCGCCGGCGCGGCGGCGGGCGCCGGCGCGGCCAGCGCCGAATCGAATTCGTCCTTCCGCAGCCCGGACCTGCTGGGCAACGTGCTGCCGATCTGGCTGCGGCACCGCTATGCCGCGCAGGAGGTGATCGACACCGCGGTGGGCGCGGCGGCGGGCACCGGCACCGCGGCGGCTGTGGGCCAGTCCCAGGCGCTGGCCGCAGGCGCAGCTGCAGGCACGGGCGCGGCGGCCGCAACGGGCGGGGCTCTGGCCCTTGCCACTGGCGCGGCGGCCGGTACCGGTGCGGCGACGGGTGTGAGCGGCGCCTCGGGGGTCGGCACCGGCGCTGCAGCGGGTGCAGGCGCAGCCGCGGCGGTGGGCCAGTCTCAGGCCCTTGCCACCGGCGCTGCAGCGGGCGCAGGTGCAGCTGCGGCGACCGGCCAGGCGCTGGGCATCGGTGTGGGCGCCGCAGCTGGCACCAGCCAGGTGAGCGGGGTCAACGCGAACACCTACGCCGGCGGCTCTGCAGGTGCTGGCACGGCGGCCGGCGTCGGCCAGGCCCTGTTCATCGCGGCGGCGGCCGCCGCAGGTGCGGCAACCGCCGCGGCTGCCGGCCAGTCGTTCGCGCTTGCCGCGGGCTCGAGCTCGGGCAGCTCCACTGCCGCGGCGGACAGTGGTCAGGCATCTGCCGGCACCGGCACGGCGGCGGGTGTGTCGACCGCGACCGCCGTCGGTGTGACGGTGATCCTCGGCGCGGGCGCCGCGGCGGGCACGTCGAGCGTGGCCGGCGCGCTCCAAGCGCTTGCCGAAGCGCTGGGCAGCGGTGCCGGTTCGGCGGCGGTGCTGGCCGCCAGCCAGGCGGTGGCGCTCTCTGTGGGCGCAGCGGCGGGCACCGGCGCTGCAGCGGGTGTGGCATTCGGCGCGGTGCAGGCCATCGGCGCAGCCGCTGCGGCCAGCACGGCGGTGGGTGTCGCGGTCTCGCCGGGCATCGTCACCTTCACGATTCCGATTCCGAATATGAATGGAGAAAGCGTTTCCATCAGTATTTGGAGTGGACGTTACGCAGGTGTTCGGGTGGTTTCCAACGGCAAGGCGTATGATTTGCCGCTTGCTTCGCAGCATTTGCCAAGCGAGTTTGCGACTTGATGCCGTATACTTTTCGAATGGAGTTTCGCCATGTTTGAAGGTCCTCAGCTCTGGCTCGGTTCCGAGGCCGGTTTCGGTATCGTCCTGTCGGCCTACGAACAGGCTGTGCAGATGATGGTCGCCGGCTCGCGCGGGTATGGCGACGACGAGATGTCGATGCTGTCGGTTTCCGACGGCGTGGCGGTCGTCTCGATCAAGGGCCCGCTGATCTCCGGCAATGCCGGCTTCATGCGCTACTTCGGCGTGACCGGCTACAACGACATCCGGGATGCGCTGGTGCAAGCGGTCAACGACGCCAGCGTCGAGACGATCCTGCTGGACATCAACTCGCCGGGCGGCTCCGTCGCCGGCGTGTCGGACACCAGCAACTTCATCCGCCACGTGAGCGCGCTCAAGCCGGTCGTCGCCTATGCCGACGGCGCCCTGGCGTCGGGCGCCTACTGGCTGGGCTCGACCGCCAAGAAGATCGTCATCACCCCGACGACCGTCGCCGGCTCGATCGGCGTGATCCGGGTGCACACCGAGGCCTCGCACATGCGCAAGGAGGCGGGCATCACCGACACGGTGATCCGCTCGGGCAAGTACAAGGCGCTGGCCGGCCCGTACGAGCCGCTGAGCGACGTGGCCAAGGAGCAGCTGCAGGCTCAGTCCGACGAGATCTACCAGATCTTCCTCGGCCATGTCGCCGCGGCGCGCGGAATCTCCGTCTCGGTGGCAGATTCGAAACTCGGTCAGGGTCGAGAATTCATTGGCCAAAAGGCAATGGACATCGGCATGGTCGACAAGATTTCGAATTTCGAAGGTGCAATTGCGCTTGCGAAATCCCTTGCGCCGGTTGACAAGAAGAAAGGGTATGGCCACAATTCGCGCCAAGTCCAAGGGGTTAACTCAATGCCGAAAGCCCATCTCTCTGCCGAACAGATTGCCGCTGCACTCGAATGCGGCGCCAATTTGGATGTGACTTCGCAAACGCCCGAAGAAATTGCTGCTGCGGCAGCGGCTGCCGCCGAGGCGGCCCGGGTGGCGGCTGAAGCGCAAGCGGCGGCCGATGCGGAAGCAGCGCGCGTCGCGGCCGAAGCCGCGGCAGCTGCTGCTGCAGCTGCGGCAGCACCGAAAGATTCCGAGCTGGTGACCCACCTGCGCACCGAGCTGAAGACGGCCCAAGAAGCGAATGTCGCGGCCCAGGTCGAGCTCGCCGAGCTGCGCAAGCAGGTCGCCACGACCGCGGAAACCCAGGAAGCGCTGCTGAAGATCGGGCGCAACTCGGTCGGCAAGATGAGCATCGCCCTGGGCGGGTCGGCCGACGCAGCGCAGACGCTGGGCGCGGCGCAGATCGTCACCGAACACGAGCGCCTGTCGGCGCTGTTCGCCGCCAAGTTCAAGGTCGGCGGCGTGGCAGCCAGCCCCGTCACCGATCTCGAGAAGAAGCCGGAAGAGAAGCCCACCGCCAAGGTGAGCCCGCTGCTCCGCGCGCTCGTTCCCCTCGCCAAGCAATCTGCCTAAGGAGCAGCCAACATGTCGCGTGCCTTTCTCCGGGGTGTCACCCTCCCGAACCCGACGCCGATCACGACCAAGCTGGGCGCCGTGTCGGCGCCGTACAAGGACACCGAGATCGGCAAGTTCGTCAAGCAGAGCCTGACGGTCGACTCCGACTACGTGCTGTGCGCCGCCGGTGACCCGATCGAGGGCCACATCGTCGCGGTCGAGAACGCCACGTCGGCCGGCTTCGGCATCGGCTCGGTCCAGCAGAGCGGCCAGAAGTACGTCACCTTCGACGGCCTGCAAGCCACGCCCGGCACCGGCACGATCGCCCTCGGCGACTACGTGGTCTGCGGCACCGTGGTGGCCAAGGACACCGCGCTCAGCGCCAACACGCCGGCCAAGGTCACCAAGGCCACGCAGCAGCCCGGCGTGACCGAAGCCGGCGCGGTGGGCGACGTCAACGACCAGCTCAAGGTCGCGATGTTCGCCTGGCGCGTCGTGTCGCTCGGCTCGGCTGGCACCGGCGCGGTCGGCACGGTCGGTCTGATCGAGCGCGTCTGATTCCGGACACCCACCCAACCCCATACACCAAGGAGCTACCAAGATGGGTGCCAAGTTCTACGACGTCGAAGGCAAGCTGCAGGACCTCGAGGTTCCGCCGGACATCTACCGCAAGGCGGATGCCGCGAACATCAGCGTGGCCGCGTACATCAATCGCGAGTACCCGTCCGACCCGCTGAAGTACGGCTCGACCTTCCACCAGATGCTGGCCTCGGTTGGCCTGGTGGTGCCCGATGCCAAGGCCAAGGAGACCTACGGTCTGCGGCCGCCGACCATGGCCGAGGTGCTTGCGGGCACCGCCGGCTTCGACGTGTCGGGCAACAGCTCGCAGTTCGGCTCGCCCACCGGCCAAGCCTCGCGCACCCTGTTCCCTGCCGCGCTGATCGCCTACATGGAGACGGCGCTGGTCAAGGACTACAACATGGACGCGGTCCAGTTCGACAAGATGATCGCGACCGAGCTGGCGATCGACAACGACCGCTTCGAGCAGCCGCAGATCAGCATGTCGGCCGCGCCGGGCGGCGAGCCCAATGCGCCGAACAGCGCGCTGGCTTCGCGCCGCGCGCAGCTCGCGGGCCCGGCGAGCATGATGCAGTTCACGACCTCGGACGTGACGCGCAAGATCCCGACGTACGCCCTGGGCATGGAGTTCTCCAAGGAAGCCCTCAAGGCCACCACGCTGGACCTGGTCGGCATGTCGGTGCAGCGCCAGCTGGCCGTCGAGCGCGACACCTGGGTGAACAGCTACATCAGCGACTTCTACGCCGGTGACCTGGACATCAACACCGGCTCGCTGGCCTCGCTGGGCTTCACGGTCAACTCCGGTGCACTGGATGCCGCGGCCAACACGCAGAACACGCAGACCGCGTGGCTGAAGTGGCTCAACCGCCGCCGCAAGTACCGCGTGATCGACTGGGTCATGTGCGACCTGGCCACCTACCTCAAGCACATCGAAGGCCGCACCGGCCGTCCGTCGCTGACCGCGATCGACACGCTGCTGCCGCGCATGGAAGCGCATGGCCGGGTGGTGAACAACGTCGTCGGCGACGTCAACGTGTTCATCGTCGACGACGCGACCGACGGCGGCCCGCTGCCGGCCGGCACGATCCTGGGCCTGGACAGCCGCTACGCCATCGCCCGCGTGCGCAACACCTCGGCCAACGTGCAAGCCGCCGAGAGCTACGCCCTGCGCCAGGCCGAGGCCTTCATGCTGCAGTTCGGCGAGATGTGCTACCGCCTGCACAACGACGCCTTCGACACCCTGGTGATCGCCGCGGCCTAATGGACCGGCCCCGCGCAAGCGGGGCCGCTCGTCAATGAGCAAGAGCAGCAAGTCCACCCTGAAGATCGCCGATCACGACGGCATCTGGCTTCACTCGATCGCCAAGTTCCCGCTGGTCGACCCGAACACGCTGACCCGCTTCGAGCCGGGCGTGACCACGAAGGCAACGCCGACCGCGTGGGTGCAGATGCAAGAGGCTGCGGGGATCTTCAAGCTGGTCGACGACCCGACCAAGGTGGATGCGCCGCCCCCGGCGGCCAAGGAAAAGGCGAAGGCCTGATCCAGCTCGCAAGGCCCGCCACAGCGGGCCTTGTCTCCATCTGAGGACGTTCGATGCTGACCCAGTTCACGACCCCCGACGAAGTGCGCGCAGTGCTCGCGGTGGCTGAGCAGGAGCTGCCGGACAGGGTCATCAACCTGCCGATGTACCACCGGCTCCTGCAGTTCGAACTGCGGGAGATCAACACCGGCATCGAAGAGGACTACCTCGCGCTGCCGGCACCCGAGGCGGGCTCGCAGACGGCCGCGCAGGAGCTGTTCTACAACGTGATGCAGGTGTTCGCGGCCTACTCGGTCGCGCGCCAGCTGGTGGGCTCGCAGCCCATGTTCGCCCCCCAGGTGATCAGCGCCAGCGACACCAGCGCGCAGCGCGCGGCGGACCCCTACGAGAGCACCCGCGCGAGCGTGGAGGCCGGCTACAACGTCATGCTGGCCCGCCTGAAGTCGGCCTACCTGGCCATCGACTCGAGCGCCACGCTGGCGACGGCGGTGGCGCCCGTTTTCGCCCTTGCCGTGGGCATCGCCACGGATCCGGTCACGGATACCTGAGATGGACCTGCGCGACGCTGCGCGACGCTTCAACGACGCCGAGGCCTTTGACGGCTACACCGGCGAGTACGTCTTCAACTGCCACTTCTCGAGCTTCGACGACCACTCCGCGGCGGGCGCGACGGCGCGCCGCCGCGCGCTTGTCCTGACGGACGAGGACACCGTGCCCGCGCGCCAGGTCGTCTCGATCTACAACGACCGCTGGCTGGTGGGCAGCGGCAACCCCGACTCCTTCGGCGGCAAGGTGCTGCGGCGCGTCTACAACATGAAGCGCTCGACCGACCTGGCCGCGGTGCTCACGCCGGCCCAGGCGTGCATGTCGGCGACCGGCACGCTTGCCTACGTCCACAAGCAGTGGTTCCGCGAGGTGGTGAACGTGCCCACCGACTCGAAGATCGACAACTTCTGGACGGTCTTCATCGCGCCGGGCGAGCCGGTGGAGCCGGGCACCTTCTTCCGCTGCGGCAGCGTGCTGCTTCGCGCACGCAACACCTACCTGCCGGTCGAGGGCTTGCGGGTGGCGCAGTGCGATGACATCGACTTCGCCACGCAGAAGACGCTGCTCTTTCGCGAGAACGGCAACTTCGATGCGGCCACCGACAGCTACCCCGCGCTCAACTATTCGGTCTTCGGGCTGGTGGTGGACTACACGAAGCTGTTCCGCCTGCGCACCTCGGCCGATCTGCGCGCCGAGCCGGGCGATGTGTCGGTGCTGGTGCCGCAGGCCTCGATCACGCCCGTGGTGGGCGCCAAGTTCATGCTGGGTGCGATCGCTTGGCGCGTGCTGTCGGTCGAGGCCGAGCTCGACGCCTGGCTGATGCACTGCCGCCGTGCTTGACATCGACACGTCCGGCATCGACCAATTCATTTCGGAATTGGATGCCGAACAGCGTTTGCTAAATCGCTACGTCAACCAGCAATATCTCCGGCTGGTGGAAATCGTGTTCCGGGATATATTGCGGACCACGCCGCAGTGGTCCGGCAATTTGGCTGCGAATTGGTTTATCGGTGTGAATAACCAATACGAAACAGAGCAGACCATTCCCGAAAAGGATTTGATGTGGGGGAATGCCAATATTCAACCGCATCGAATGGGTGACCTAAATGCCATTGAGATTTCGGAGGCTCGCCTGGAAGGGCTGGTCTTTAGCTATCTCGATGAGATTTACATTTACAATCCCACTGAGATTGCGCCGGAGGTGGAGGCGCACACGGTGTACATCCGGCCGGTGAACCTGCTGGATGGGCGCGTGGCCATGGCGGCCTACACCGCCGCGAAGTACGAGGTGCTGAACCCGCTATGAGCCTGGAAACCGCAGAGCTTGCCGTGGCAGCGCGCGCCGAGGTGGCCCGCGCGGCGTGGGCCGGCGCGTTCGCACTGAAGCTGCAGCTGAGCAACCGCAACCTCGTGGATCTGTCGGTGCAGCAGGACCCCTACGTGTGCGTGGAGGTGGCCTGGCTCGACGGCTTCCAGGCCGATCTGAACCCCAAGCCGGTGATCCGCTCGGTGGGGCAGATCGTCATCAGCGCGATGGTCAAGGAGAACGCCGGCTTCGCCGACGGCGCCCGGCTGCGCGACCACTTCATCCCGTACTTCGAGCGCAAGGACACCGGCCTCGGGCCCTTGCGCACGCGCGCCGCGGTGCCGCACAAATGCTTTTCGAAAAGGGGTTGGGAAGTCTTCCCAGTGATCATTCCAATGTGGTATGACAGAGTTGCCCCGTAACCCGTATCTAAGCCATAATCCCAATAGCGAAGGCTAACTGGAGAACCGAATGCCGACCCTTGCCTCGACCAGCCGGGCACAGCTTGCCTACATTCTCGAATCTGTTTTCGGCACGACGCCGGTCGCGGGCAACGGTGCATACCTGCGCATGACCGGTGAGTCGCTGAACTTCGACGTCACCAAGGAGACGTCGAAGGAGATCCGCTCCGACCGGCAGACCAGCTCGCAGGTGCCGGTGGGCGCGCAAGCAGGTGGCGGCTTCAACTTCGAGCTCAGCTACAACGAGTTCGATGCGTTCTTTGCCTCGACGCTGCAGGACGCCTGGTCGGTCTACGGCACCAACGGTGTCGGCTCGACCTTCAGCGGCACCTTCACGACGACCACGATCACCGCGGGCGCGGCGCCGGTCGGTGCCAACGCCTTCACGACCCTGAAGAAGGGCCAGTGGTTCCGCCTGCTGGCGCCTACCGATTCGAACGACGGCAAGCTGCTGCGCGTGTCCACCATCACGTCGCCGACGTCGACGGTCATCACGCTCGACGCGAGCACGCCGCTGGTGGCCGCCGGCCCGATCGCCAACTGCGCGCTGCAGACCTCGCGCCTGGTCAACGGCACCACGAAGACCAGCTTCTCGATCGAGAAGTCCTACAACGACGTCACGCAGTTCTTCCTGTTCAAGGGCATGACGCCCAGCAAGCTGAGCCTGAAGTTCGCGTCGGCGGCGCTGACCACCGGCTCGTTCGAATTCCTCGGCTCCAGCGCACCGCGCTCCGGCGTGACGGGCCTGCCCGGCAGCACCGCGGCGTCCAAGGCGTTCAACATCCAGAACGCGGTGACCGGCGTGGGCCAGCTGTGGGAGGGCACCGGGCCCCTCACCTCGAGCTTCATCAAGTCGCTCTCGCTGGACTACGACAACTCGCTGCGGCCGCAACAGGCCATCGGCACGTTCGGTCTGGTCGGCGTGGGCAACGGCACGATCGCGCTGAAGGGCAGCCTGGAGGTGTACTTCGCCGACGGTGCGATCTACGACAAGTTCATCGCCAACACCAACACGCAGATCATCATCGCCACGCAGGACGAGGCCGGCAACGGCTACGTCTTCACGATGCCGGTGGTGAACCTGTCCAACGGCAAGATCGTCGCCGGTGCGAAGGACCAGGACCTGATGGCCACCTTCGACTTCATGGCCCTGTCGGACGACAGCAATGCGGATGCGACGCTGCGCAAGACGCTGATCATCGACCGCGTGGGAGTGGCCGCGACTTAATACCGGAGAAACTCGAAGAGCGGGGTTTAGCCCCGCTTTTCTTCCCGCCCGATTGCCAGTATTACCGAGTTTGCTATACTGCGGGCACTTTCGCTACGGAGATATTTCGACATGGACATTTTCAAGACCTTTGCCACCGACGAGAAGAAAGAAGTCGAGGGGGTTTGGTTCGATCTGGACGAAACCTCCAAGGTGAAGGTGGCACGCCGTTCGAACAAGGCCTACCAGGCGCTCATCAGCCAGCTGTACGAGCGCTACAAGCGCATCCTCGACCAGAAGAACCAGGCGGCGCGCGACAAGTCGATGCAGCTGACGATCGAGGCGATGGCCAAGCATCTGCTGGTCGGCTGGGAGGGTTTGACCAGCAACGGCGTGCCGATCGAATACAGCTTCGAGAAGGCCAAGGAGCTGCTCGCGGTCAAGGATTTCCGTGAGCTGGTCGCCAGCTTCGCGGACGATACCGAAGCCTTCAAGGCCGAGAGCCAGCAGGAGCAGCTGGGAAACTGATCGAGTGCCTCCGGTGGAAAATCACCTGGGGGCCGCAGATCGAAACCCTGCTCGAGTTTGAAGAGCAGACGGGCTTCACGCCCGTCGCGCTCACCAACCAACCAGAGCTGCAGGACGGGCTCTGGTTCATCCAGAACGCTTTTCACACGCTGTCGAGCAGCCGGCAGTACAGCAACGGCATGCCCTTGCCGATCAGCCTGGGCGAGCTTGCCCACTTCTTCTGGATCTACGGCATCGACAGCATTGACGAACGCGACCGGCTGATCTATTTCATTCAGGGTATGGATAGTGCATACCGGGAAGAAATGGCAAAACGGACTTCGGACGCCACTGCCACCGAATCCAAGTCTGCAGTTGTTCCCTAACCCGCTTCCGAAGACAATAAGGAAAAGGGGAAGCGTAAATGGCCGGACCATCCGTCAAGCTCGGCGTAACCGCCGCCGGTGTTGCGACCATCGACGGTCTCAACGCGGCGCTGGAGCGCCTGCGGGGCAACCTCACCGCGCTGAAGGTCTCGAAGCCCGACCTGGGCTCGCTCGAGTCCCTGACGGCCGAATTCAAGCGCTTCCGCAACGAGTTCACCGAGATCGCGCAGGCGCAGCGCACGGCGTTCACCGAGCTGGCTGAGACCCTGAAGACGGGCTTCGGCAAGGCTGCCGCGTCGGCGCGCGCCGGCGCGGAGGATCTCGACAAGGCGCTGGCCAAGGGCGGCACCGACGGCAAGAGCGGCATCCCGGCGTTCAAGGCCAAGATGATGGTGGGCGCCGCGCAGCTGGTGGAGGCCGCGGAGATCGCCGGCACGCGCCAGCGCGACGCGATGTTCGCCTGGAAGGCCAAGCTGATGGTCGGCTCGGCCGCCGTCGCCGAAGCGCAGGATGTCGCCGCGGCGCGCGCCGCGAGCGCGGCGTCGGCCTGGCAGGCCAAGCTGCAGGTCGGCTCGCTCAAGATCGCCGAGGCGATCGAGGCCGCGGAGGCGCGCGAGAGCCGCGCCAAGCTCGCCTGGAAGGCCAAGATGATGGTCGGCTCGGCGGCGATCGCCGAGGGCCAGGAGCTGGCCGCCACGAAGGCGGCGTCGGCCGCCCTGGGGTGGCAGGCCAAGCTGCAGGTCGGCTCGCTCAAGATCGCCGAGGCCATCGAAGCGGCCAATGCGCGCGAGCAGGCCGCGGCGCTGGCGTGGCGCGCCAAGATGATGACCGGTGCGCTCAAGATCGCCGAGGAGCAGGACAAGGCGGCGACCAAGGCCGCCTCCGGCGCACTTGCCTGGCAGGCCCGCTTGCAGGTCGGCTCGCTCAAGATCGCCGAGGCGATGGAGCGCGCCGCGCAGCGCGAGCAGGACGCCCGGCTTGCCTGGATCGCCAAGATGCAGCGCGGCTCGCTGCAGATCGCCGAGGAGCAGCTTGCCGCGGCGGCGCGCGAGGCGGACGCGCTGAAGCAGGCGGCCGACCGGATCCGCAAGGCGGAGGCGGCCTACCAGGCGCGCGACGCCGGCGGCCAGCTGCGCACCCAGGTGCGCGCCCGCGCGCAGCTCGATGCTGGCCGGTCGCGGGAGGACGTCGAGGCGACGTTCGGCCCCACGGCCGCCGGCGCGGCATCGGCGGCGAGCAGCCTGCAGGCGCTGAAGGCCGCCGGGCAGGGGGCGAACCAGGTGGCCGCCGACGGTACGCCCAAGTTCAAGGGCATGGCCGACGCGATGCGCGATGGCCACAGCGCGGCGCGCGGCCTGGCCAGCGGCTTCAACGCGATGTTCCTGACCTGGGGCAACCTGGGCCCGCTGCTGGCCGGCGCGGCGCTGTCCAACGCCTTCGTGCAGACGGTGAAGGTCGGCGCCGACGTGGCGCACGAGCTGGCAGTCGTCAAGATCCTGGGCGAGGAGACGGCGCAGTCGGTGGGCCAGCTCAACGAGCAGCTACTCGAGATGGCGCGCACCGGCCCGTTCGGGCCGCGGCAGATCGCCGAGGCGTTCAAGCAGCTGACGCTGGCCGGCTTGTCGGTGGCCGAGCAGAAGACGGCGATCAACGACGTGATGAACTTCGCCATCGCCGGCACGACGACGATCGATCGCGCGGCGCAGTCGATGGTGCAGATCGCCACGGCCTTCGGCTATTCGGCCAACGGCTTCGGTCGCGTGGGCGACGTGATCGCCAAGGCGGCGGCGGTGTCGCTGTCGAGCGTCGAGTCGCTGACCCAGTCGATGCAGTCGGCCTCCGAGGTGCACGTGCTGTACGGGCAGTCGCTGGTTGACGTTGCGACCAACCTTGCTCTGTTGAGCCAGCTGGGCATTCGCGGCACGGCGGCCGGCACGGCGCTGAAGAACATGTACGCCGAGCTGTCGGGCAGCACGTCCATCGTGCGCCGGAACATGATCGCCTGGAAGATCGACGCGCTTGATCCGCAGAGCGGCAAGATCAAGGAGCTGCTGCCGCTGATCGAGCAGCTGGCCGGCAAGTACAACAGCTTGAAGGGCCCGGATCAGACGCGCTTCATTCAGGACCTGTCGAACACCCGAGGCGGCAAGGACCTGGTGGCGCTGATCAACGCCTACAACACGATGTCCAAGGAGCAAGGGCAGCAGGGCATCAGCCAGCTCGCGGCGATCCGCAAGCAGATCGACGAGTCGTTCGGCTACCAGGCGCTTGCCGCGGCGCGCCTGGGCTTGACCGCGAAGAACCAGATGGCCTCGGTGGCCAGCTCGTTCCAGGCCTCGCTTGCCTCGGCCTTCCAAGGTCTCGAGCCGGCGATTCTGTCGATCTCCACGCGCCTGCGTGAGACCTTCGGCTCGCCGCAGTTCCAGGCCAACGTGCAGAACCTGGCCGTGGCGGTGGGCAACCTGGGCGTGTACCTCGTCACGCACCTGGACACGATCAAGAACCTCGCGATCGCCTACCTGGCCTGGAAGGCGGCGATGCTGACCAGCAACCTCTTCACCGCGGCCGCCAGCGGCATCGGCGCGCTGACGGCGGCTTACCGTGGCCTGACGGCGGCGAAGACCGCGGATACCGTGGCGACGGAGGCCAACGCGCTGGCGGGCGCCTCGGCGGCCGCCAAGGGCCTGCGCGGGCTGGCAGGCTTCATCCCGGTCATCGGCGGCCTGCTGGTGGGCGGCATGCTGGCCTGGGACCTGTACTGGGCGTCCGCATCTGGCAAGAAGAACAACGCGCAGGCCAACGCGATGGAGCAGAACCGGGCGCTGCTGGCCAACCTGCAGCAGCAGGTCAAGCAGACGAAGGACAACTGGCTTGCCCTGTCGGGCCTGAAGGCGACGTCGGACTTCAACGATACGCAGGCGTCCGGCAAGAAGGCGCTGGAGAGCGTTGAGAACGACATCATCCTGAAGGAGCTGCAGCTCAGCGCCGCAAGGGACAAGCTGGCGCAGATGCGTGCGCAGCCCTCGGTGCGCGGTGTCGACGCCGAGCAGCTGCCATACATCGTGCAGGCCAAGCGTGAGGTGGATGTCGCGCAGAAGGCCTACAGCGATGCGCTGAAGCTGAAGCTGCAGATCGGCCAGTCTCTGGATGAGCTTCGCACCTTTAGCGAGGGCGTGGCACGCGCTGCCGATGCGCAGGCCAATGCGCCCAAGCCCACCGGCGAGAACGTGCGCCCGGTCAAGCCCGAAGCTGCCGGTAGCGTAGCCGGCAACCTGAAGAGTGAGTACGCCGAGCGCGAGAAGACGCTGAAGGAGATGTACGCCTTCGAGCAGAAGCTGCTCGACAAGTCGCACGAGGGCAAGCTGATCTCCGAGGCTGGCTATGCGCTGCGCTCGCAGGACCTGGCCCAGCGGCAGTACGACGCCGAGCTGGCGCTGCTGCAGGACTACAAGACGAAGTTCGAAACGCTGCGCGGGCAGATGGCCAAGGAGGGCAAGGTCAGCAAGGGCAACGCCGAGGCAGTGGCCATCGACGAGATGCTCAAGCGGCTTGACCTGGAGCTGGCGCAGCGCAAGAAGATCGCCGACCTGAAGGAGCAAGGTGCGGCCAACCGTGCGGACCGTTCGCTCGATGCGGAGCTCGAGAAGCTGCGGCAAGGTGTCGACCTGCAGGAGCGGCAGATGGACGCCAAGCTCGCGTACGACCGCCTGCTGCCGGAAGAGCAGGCGGCGCTGACCGCGCGCAACGCCGAGGCCGAGAAGTATGTTGGCTTGATCCAGAAGGCCCAGCTTGCCATCAGCGATCTCACGCGCGACATCGACAAGGCAGCGGAGAACGACCCGATCGTGCCGAAGCTGCGCGCCCGCGTGGCCGAGCTTGAGGAAGATCTGCGGCGCATCCAGGAGCAGCGCGATGTGCAGTCTGCGCGCGCCGCGCAGATCGCCACGCGCAGCGTGGCCCCGCAGTGGAAGCGTGACGCCGAAGAGTGGGCGAACACGATGCGGTCGATGCAGAAGGCCTACGACGACATGATCACTGGCGTCGTGCAGAAGGGCCAGGACATGTGGATGAAGTTCGTGCAGACCGGCAAGCTGAGCGGCCGCGACCTGTTGAACTTCATGCGCGATGAGCTGGCCAAGCAGGTCTACCAGCAGCAGATCGCGCCGTACTTCCGCGACTTCGGCAAGGCGGTGGCGGGCCTTGCCTACGGCCAGCGCAAGGAGACGTCCACCGGCGACTTCGCGCGCAGCGACCGTGGCCAGCCGCAGGACAACCCCTTCAGCAATCTCGCCACCAATGCGAAGCGCATGTTCGACGATGTGCGCAACGCGGCCAACCCGGCGGTCGACGGTCTGCGCCAGCTCGGCAGTGGCGCGATGGACGCGGTCAGCGCGCTGGGCAGCTGGATCGCGCAGCTGCTGAATTCGGGCGGCTCGATCAGCGGTCTCTTCAGCTCGATCGGCAGCCTCTTCAACGGCAGTGGCCTCGGGCTGGGGAACTTCGCTGGCGGCGGCTTCGGCACCGGTCTCGGTTTCGGCATGGAGGACCTGGGCCTGTTTCTCGCTGACGGCGGTGCGTTCAAGGGCGGCGTGCAGCAGTACGCCAAGGGCGACGTGTTCCATCGACCCACGATCTTCCAGTTCGCGAAGGGTGGTGGCATGGCCCTGGGCGAGCTGGGCGAGGCTGGGCCGGAGGCTGTCATGCCGCTGCGCCGCGGGCCCGACGGCTCGCTGGGCGTCGTGGCTCAGGGCGCCGGCAGTGGCAGCAACGTTTCGATCGTCATCGAGAACCACGGCGCGCAGATCACGCAGACGGAGACCCGCAAACCCAACGGCGAGCGCGAGATGAAGCTGATGGTGCGCGCGGTGGTGGCCGAGGTGAATCGGCAGATCGTGACGGGTGGCTCGACTGCGCAAGCGATCAAGTCGCAGGGCGTCAACATGACGGGCCGCTTGCCGCGGCGCAACTGAGTGAATGGCCGCCGGCAACCACCACGTCTACCCTCCGATCCTGCGTGGACCGGAGCTGGGGCCGCTGCGCGCGGACGAGCGGCGCGTGGTTGGGCCGACGAGGGGCGTGCGCGAAACCCGTGCAGGGCACCGTGCGCGGCTGTACCTGCAGGACTTGACGTGGATGTTCGCCGCGGAAGAGGCGGCGATCTTCGCGGCCTGGTGGGCGAACGATCTCAACTACGGCACGAAGTGGTTCATCGCGGTGTGGCCCTTGCCGCAGGGCTGGAAGTTCGCGCAGCGCAAGATGATCGCCACACCGCACTGGGCGCACTTGGGCAATGGCGCCTGGCGCGTCAGTGTGACGTGCGAGGTGCGGCTGCAGCCGCTGGAGCGGATTTATTACACCAGCCGGCTGTACCCGCTCGATCCGATCGAGCTGCTGGAGATGATCGTATCGGTACCGGTAGGTGGGTACCTGATCCAGTGGCCGATCGAAGAGCTGGATGTGCCGCCGTCGATCCCGCTGTCTGGGACGCTGGTCAGCACGCTGCAAAGCTACAACCACGTCACGCCGGAGCTGCTCGACGTTCTGGTGTCGACTCCGCAGTCCGGCACGCTGGTGGAGGTGCTGGTCACGTACAACCACGTCACGCCGGAGCTGCTCGACGTTCCCCCGTCGATTCCGTTGTCCGGCACGCTGGTGGAGACACTGGTCACCTACAGCCATCCGCCTGAAGAAATCAACATTGCTCCGTCAGTTCCAGTTGGAGGCACTCTCGTATGACCGCCATCAAGGTAGGCATCAAAGTTGGCTTGAAGGGCGACTACAAGCTGCGCATCTTGCGCGCAGATCGGTCGGTTCGTTATGAGTCGGATTGGATTCCGAATCTCATCACCAATCTTGGGATGGATCGCATCGGGCAGCAAGCCGGTGCGGTGGGCAACTTCTGTCGAATTGGTACCGGCACTACTACCCCGGCGTTCACTGACACCGCACTTGTTTCGCAGTCCGCTGCGACTAACAACGTAATTGCGCAGTCCTTGACCAATGCAGGCTCACCGAACTACGAGACACAGGCCACGTCGACCTATGAATTCGCGCTGGGTGCAGTCGTGGGGAACATGGCGGAGCTGGGCCTTGGGTGGTCGGCATCTTCAGCCTCGACCCTGTTCTCGCGCTCGCGCATCCTGGATGGCGGTGGCTCGCCCACTACCATTACGGTCCTTTCGAGTGAGATCCTTCAAGTCACCTACCGGCTAACCGCATACCCGCAGCTGACTGATTCCACAGGGACGGTGGACATCAGCGGGACGACGTACAACTACACGGCGCGCTGGTTCAGCATTGCCACGACACTCGGGATCAGTCTGCACAACTCTGGGCAGTACATGGGCAACCCGTCGCAGGCGACTGCGTATACGGGTGCGCTGGGTACCACCACATCAGGGGGCCCTTCTGGCACTGCAGCCTCTATGAGCGTAGGGTCGATGTTGTCGTATGTGAATGGCACCTTCTATCGGGACTACACGATCAGCGCTTCGATCTCACAAGGCAATTTGGCCGGTGGGATCAAGTCCATTGCGATCATCGTCAATGGTTCGTTCAGTCGCAATCAGATCGAGTTCTCGCCCAACATCCCGAAGACATCGACCAACGTGTTGACGTTGACGCTGCGGCAAGCCTGGGCACGGCACTGATCATGGTGATGCCGCAGGGAGTCGCATCGGATACAGCGCTGGTGTCGGAGTTTCTGGCACCAGAAGATACCGACACGGAGCTGATGATCAGCTACGAGCGCGGCGGCGTTGCGTTGAACGATGCGAGTCTGGGACGCGACTACCAGCTGTGGAAGTGCTACGTGGAGGACTCGACGGTCAAGGTGTCGCCGGTCAGCGGCTCGCCGGTGACGGTCATCGCTACCGCGCCCGGCATCACCGCGGTGTCACTCGCTTTCGACACCAACATCCAGCCAGCGGTGGCGTACATGACCGAGGGCGTGACGAAGTTCTACTGGTTCAACTCGCTGACTGCGCAGTTTCAGACGGACACCTACGTCGGGGTCACTAGCTTCAAGCTGCACATGGATGACAAGCGCGTCTACAACAACGCCTTCAGCGATGTGATCTTCGCGTACATCCGCGACGGCATGCTGTATGTGCGCCAGCAGAAAGACCGCTACGCCGTCGAGTATCCGATTGGCCCTGCGCTTGGCCGTATCCGCCGGCTGGGGTTGAACCGCGTGTGGCGCCTGCAATTCGAGATTGATCCGGAGGTTGGCTATGGCATTGCCTGAGCTCACTGTGCCTGCCGGCTTGCCGCCGTTTCTTTCGGCGCCGCACGAGATCGAGCTTGTTCCGGTGTTCGCCACGGTGCGATTCGCGGCCGGTCACAGCCGCACGCGGCGGCTATTCACGACGGCACCGCGGATCGTGCGCGTGGACTGGGACTTGACGGAAGCGCAGATGGCCGCCGTCGACGACTGGTACGAGGACATCCTAGAGGCCGGCAAGCGACAGTTTGCCGCCCAGGTGGCCAACCAGGGCACGGGGTTGCTGTGGTGGACGGCCGAGTGGGAGGAGCCCTACGAGGCCAACCCGGGCCAGATTGCCGACTGGCGTGTCAGCGGCCGGCTGCGGCTGACCGGCACGGGCACCACGGTCGCGCCGGTGCCCTCGACGCTGCGTCTGGGCGTCACCGCGGCGCTGCTGGGCAGCGCCTCGCCGCAGGTCGACAAGAAGCTGTCCCTGGGTATCACCGTGGCGCTGCTGCCGCCGGCGCCCAGCATCGTGACGGCAGTGGGCACGGCCGCCGGTGTGGGCACAGGGAACGGCCGCAGCCCGCCCAACGTGGCGCGTGCCGGCAGCGCCGCCGGCACGTCCACGGCCGTGGCTGTGCCGATCCGGCCGGGCACGGGCGCGGCGGCCGGCACGTCCACGGCCCAGGCCCGCAGTGACAACGTGGGCCTGTCCTACGGCACGTCGACGACGGCCGCGACCGGCACCTTCGCCAACCGCGGCCAGGCTGCAGGCACGAGCACGGTCGGCGGCGTGGGCCGCTGGGCGGCGCGCGGCTCGGCCGCCGGCACATCCACCGTCACGGGAGTGAAGCTGTGAGCTATCCCAGCACCTTGCCCAATCCGGAAGTGGCGCCGGTCACCGCCGAGGAGCGCCGGCGCTTCTCTCCCGGCCTGGGGCCGCGCGAGTCCCGCCTGGCGCAGCGCGATCGCCAGGCGATGCAGCGCGTGACCTGGATGCTCACCGCGGCTCAGGCCGCCATCTTCCAGGCCTGGTGGCAGAACGACCTGAGCTACGGCGCGGCCTGGTTCACAGCGTCCTGGACGGCGCCCAGCGGGGGCAGCCACGTGCGGCAGTTCGTCGGCACGCCGGCGTGGCAGCAGGTGGGCAACGAGCAGGACGGTGACGCCGTGTGGCGTGTCAACGCTGTCGTCACGCTGCGTGGCGCCGGCGCGCTTTCGGGGTGATCGATGCCTACCTACCTTCCCAAGTACCGAGGCATTCAGCTCAGCGAAGCGCTTGCCCAGTCGGCCACGTATGCACCGGTCACCTATGCGGTGCTGTCGGCCTTCGAGCTCTACCACCCCACGCTCAGCGCGCCGGTGCGTTTCGTGCGCAACCACGAATCGATCACCGCGCAGCTTGAGGCCACGGCGCCGATCAACCCGAGCACGTACGTGACGTTCCTCGCAGCCTCGGTAGAGCCGACGCCGCCGGAAGAGTCAGACGTCGCCGCCACCCCTGAGGTGTCGCTGACGATCAGCAACGTCAGTGGCTTGGTCAGTGAGGCTCTGAAGGCGGCGCGCAACTCGCTTGAGCCCTGGACACTGATCGAGCGGCTCTACGCGAGCAACGACCTGACGGGCCCGGCCAGGCTGCCGACGATGAAGCTCGAGCTTGACCGCGTGCGTGTGGCTGACACGCACGTCGTACTGCGTGCCAGCTTCGGTGATCCGGTGAACATCGCGATCCCCAAGCTGACGTTCAAGGTGACCGAATACCCGGGGCTATACGCGCGATGAAACACTGGGCCTACGACTACATCGGCAAGCCATGGCGCAGCGGCGCAATGGGGCCGCACGCCTTCAACTGCTGGGGGCTGGTGCGGGATGTCTTTCTCCTGCGCTACGGGCTGGATCTGCCGGAGGTGTATGTCGGCACCGACACCAACGTGCGCGCCATGCAGCAGATCGTCAAGCACCACGGCTGGCGCTGCGTGCAGGAGCCGGCGCAAGCCGATGACATCGTGCTCATGCGCGGGCGCAGTGGCCGGCATGTGGGCGTGATGATCGACGTGCAGGGCAAGCTGTACGTGCTGCATGCGAATGGCTACGAGTCTGCTCGTGGCCCGGTGGGCTGCGTGATGCTGCAGACCCTTACCGAGGTGCTTGCCGAGGGGTATGGCGACCTCGAGATCTGGAGGCGACTGTGAGTTTTCTTCCCGTAGTGGGTGTGTGCCGGAACCCGCTGGCCGGCCTGCGTGCGCAAGACATGCGGCCCGTGCACATCGGCGCGACGCTGGCCGAGCTTGCCCCTGACACGCAGGGCCTGCTGGTGTGCCGCGTCAACGGCGGCCCGGACTACGTGCATCGCGAGGACTGGGCGCTGTACCGCGTGCGGCCTGGCGATGTCGTCGAGTTCGTCGAGTATCCGCAGGACCGGGAGGCTCTGCGCGGCTTGCTGCAGATCGCCGGTGCGATCCTGTCGATCTACACCGGCAACCCGCTGTGGGCGATCTCGGCGAGCGTGGCCGCCAACGTCTTCCTGCCGCTGAAGCCGCCGACGACACCTGACCAGCCGTCGCCGACCTACTCGGTCGCGTTGAGCGGGAACCAGGCGCAGCCTGATGCGCCCATCCC
>Ga0307412_10000706_pt1 | contig 19233 bp, 17 predicted proteins | sample DK1Cmetagenome_3_FD_203823 | JGI IMG/M metagenome (GOLD analysis project Ga0307412, IMG submission 203823) | Maize rhizosphere microbial communities from greenhouse at UC Davis, California, United States - DK15-C-1 | ecosystem: Host-associated > Plants > Roots > Rhizosphere > Soil | place: USA...
GATCGCGCCTTGACGGATTTCTATCTGTCCGACGATTTCCTTACGGTACTTGACACCTATTTCGGCGCCGATGCGCCAATGCTGCACACGCAAATCATCATGCAGCACGTTCCGTAGACGGGCGCCTTAAGGCAGCACGAACAGCAGCGACAGGAACAGGCCCGCGAAGATGATCATGCCGACGCGGTTATTCGACTTGAACAGCACGAGGCACTGATCCGCATCGTTGATATCGAGCGTGACGATCTGCCAGGCGAACATGCCGGCTGCGATCAATAGGCCGAGATATGCGATGATGCCGACGCCCGCAAGCAGGAAGGCTGCGAAGGTGAGGATCAGCATCAGGCCATAGAGACCGACCAGCCATGGCTTGGTGTTGTCGCCGAAGAGGCGCGCGGTCGAGCGGACGCCGATCAGCTCGTCGTCTTCCTTGTCCTGGTGGGCGTAGATGGTGTCGTAACCGATCGTCCAGACGACCGCGCCGATATAGAGCAGCACCGGCGCCAGCGAGAGGCTGCCAAAGATCGCGGCCCAGCCCATCAGCGCGCCCCAGGAGAAGGCAAGCCCGAGGAAGAATTGCGGCCAATCGGTGAAGCGCTTGGCGAAGGGATAGAGCGCGACGATGCCAAGCGACGCGACGCCGAGGATGACCGAGAACCAGTTGAGCTGGAGGACGACGACTAGACCGACCAGCGCCTGCAAGAGAATGAAGATCTTTGCCTGCATGCGGGTGACGCGGCCGGATGGCAGAGGACGCGAGCGGGTGCGCGCGACTTCCATATCAATCTTGTGATCGACGAGATCGTTATAGGTGCAGCCGGCGCCGCGCATGGCGACGGAGCCGATGAAATAGAGCACCAGATGCCAGATCAGCTGACCGCCGGAAAAGAGGCCGACATGGACAGCCGCATTGGCCGCCATCGCCGCCGACCAGAAGCACGGCCACAGCAGAAGCTGCCAGCCGATCGGACGATCCCAGCGCGCCAGCTGCGCGTATGGCCAGAGCCATGGCGGCAGCACCCGGTAAACCCAGTTGTTGGACGGCGCATCCGCAACGCGCCCGTTGATTCCGTCGATCTGTTGCATGCGGTCATCTAGCGATGTGGGGGATGGCGGGTCAAGGGCGTGGTGGGTGTGGGTGGAGAGGTTGGTGGTTGGTGAGATTGGTGGGTGTGGTTGATTAGATATTGGAGAGGTTCGCGGGAGTGGCCCCCTCATCTGCCTGCCGGCATCTTCTCCCCGCGGGGGAGAAGGGACTCGGGGTGGGCCGCTCGCGCCAACCTCCCCTTCTCCCCCGCTGGGAGAAGGTGCCCGAAGGGCGGATGAGGGGCTCCGGGCGCTGAGGTCAGCCTATGCTACACCCTCAAAAAATCTACCCATTCCACCGCCGGATCATCGGCTCGCTGAGATCATGCTCATATCCCACCACGCTGACGCTCGTCGTATCCAGCACGAAATGCGCCCCGCCTTCCGCTGGCAATCCCACCCAGCGAGCCGCCAGCACCCGGAGGAAATGGGAGCTAGAGAAGATCAGGATCGGGGCGTTCGCCGCGCGGACCGCGGCGATGACGCGGTCGGCGCGGGTGCCGACGTCGGCGGCGCTCTCGCCATCGGGGCAGCCGTCGCGGAAGAGTTGCCAGCCGGGGCGTTGAGCCAGGATTTCCTTGGTCGTCACCCCCTCGTAGGCGCCGTAGTCCCATTCGGCGAGGTCGTCCTTGACGACCATCCGCTCGCCGAAGCCGGCAAGGCGGCAGGTGTTGCGGGCACGCTCAGACGGGCTCGACCAGACTTCGGCGACGGTCAGGCCTTCAAGGCGCGGGCCGAGGCGGCTGGCGGCGGCTTCGCCGTTTTCGGTCAGCGGGATATCGCTGCGGCCGGTGTGGCGGCCGGACAGGCTCCATTCGGTTTCGCCGTGGCGCACCAGCGTGATCTCGGGGTAGGCACTGCTCATCTCGCAACCCTTTCAGACTGAAACAGCGGAAACGAAAAAGGCGCGGGTCTTGCCGCGCCTTTTCGTCAAGTCAGAGAATGACCTTTTCGAGCGGCGGACGTGTGGCCTCGAATTCCTTCAGCTTCGCCTCGTTCGCGGCGATATAGTCGCGATTGTCGGGGGTGGAATACTGGTTCTTGGAAATCTGGATCTGCATGATGAAGAGCTCGTCCCAGCGGAAGCCTATTTCGGAGCCCGCCAGATAGAACTCCCACATGCGGAAGAAGCGTTCGTCATAAAGCGCCACGGCTTCGGCCTTGCGCGCCACGAAGCGCTCGCGCCAATGGCGCAGCGTGTAGGCATAGTGCAGCGGCAGGACCTCGACATCGCGCACCAGAAGGTTCGCCTTTTCGATGGCCGGCAGCGTTTCGCCGATCGAGGGGATATAGCCCTGCGGGAAGATGTACTTCTCGATGAAGGCATTGGTGCCGAAGCTCGGCTTCGGACGGGCAATCGAGTGCAGCACCATGACGCCGTCATCGGCCAGCAGCTCGTGCACCTTGCGGAAGAAGTTGCCGAAATTGCCGATGCCGACATGCTCGAACATGCCGACGGAGACGATGCGGTCGAACTTCTGCCCCTTCATCGTGCGGTAGTCCTGCAGCTCGAAGCGCAGCCGGTCGGTGAGACCGCGCTTTTGCGCTCGCTCGCGGGAGATCTTCAGCTGCTCTTCGCTGAGCGTGATGCCGGTGAGATCGAGCCCCGGTGTGGACTCCGTCAGATACATGCCCATGCCACCCCAGCCGGAGCCGATTTCCAGCGCGCGCTGGTTGGGCTGAAGCAGGAGCTTGGCGGCGATGTGGCGCTTCTTGGCGACCTGCGCCTCCTCCAGGCTGATGCCGGGCGGATTGTAGTAAGCGCAGGAATATTGCCAGTCCTCATCGAGAAAGAGCTCGAACAGCTTCTCCGACAGATCGTAATGATGGGCAACGTTGCGCTTGTTGTGGTTGACGGGCAGACGGCTCTTCAGCTGCTGCAGGGCGATGCGGCCGATCAGGAGGGCCGCCATCGGGATGTCGAAGATTTCGTTGGTGGTGTTCTGTTTCACCAGGGCCAGGAAATCGTAGATGTTGCCCTGTTCCAGAATGAACCGGCCATCCATGTACATTTCGCCGAGCTTGAGGGTGGGGTCTCGGCGGATCAGTCGCTCCGCCTCCTCGTCGGCAACGCGGGCGGCAACCAGTTCTCCGGTACCGTCCCCGATGGTGTGTGTCTCGCCATTGGCGAGTGTGAGTTTCAGGTTACCCTTGCGGATGATTTTTTGGACAATCGATAAGAAATTCGACGCCATAAGTAAGGCCTCGCAATGTGACAGGATAATCCAATCAACTTAGGCCGTCTGGCCTGCCTTACAAGCGCCGTATTTGACACTTCGGCGACATCCACGCCGAAGTGTGACATTTCTGCAAGGCTTATCCGTAAGCCCTTATTTTCGCTTCATGGCCTCGGCGAGTGCTGCGCCGAACGCCCCCTGGCTCTCCTGCTTGGGGCTCGACGAGCGCCGCTCGTTTCCGCCGCGAGGCGCTGGATTTGAACGGGTTTCGCCGCGTGGCGCAGGGGCGCTCGCGCCGTCATCCTTGCGCATGGAAAGCGCGATGCGTTTGCGCTTCGCATCCACCTCGACGACGCGAACTTTCACCACATCGCCGGCTTTCACAACTTCGTGAGGATCTTTGACGAAGCGGTCTGCCAGCTGCGAAACGTGCACCAAACCGTCCTGGTGGACGCCGATATCGACGAAGGCGCCGAAGGCGGCGACGTTGGTTACCGTTCCCTCAAGCGTCATGCCCGGCTTCAGGTCGGAGATCTCGTTGATCCCTTCCGCGAAGGTCGCGGTCTTGAAGCTCGGGCGCGGGTCGCGGCCGGGCTTTTCCAGTTCGGATAGGATGTCCTTGACCGTCGGCAGGCCGAACTTGTCGTCGATGAACTGGCGCGGATCGACCGATTTCAGCACCGCGCTGTCGCCCATCAAGGTGCGCAGGTCGCGGCCGCAGGCGGCGACGATCTTCTTTGCGACGCCATAGGCTTCCGGGTGGACGGAGGAGGCATCGAGCGGCTCCTTGCCATCGCGGATGCGCAGGAAGCCGGCGCATTGCTCGAAGGTGCGCTGGCCGAGGCGCGCGACCTTCAGCAGATCACGGCGGGTCTCGAAGCGTCCGGTCTCGTCGCGATGCCTGACGATGGCTTCCGCAATCGAGGTTCCAAGGCCGGAGACACGGGCGAGCAGCGGCACAGAGGCCATGTTGAGATCGACGCCGACGGCATTCACCGCGTCTTCGACCACGGCATCGAGCGAACGCGACAGCTTCTGCTGGTCGACATCGTGCTGATACTGGCCGACGCCGATCGACTTCGGCTCGATCTTGACGAGCTCGGCCAGCGGATCCTGCAGGCGGCGCGCGATGGAAACGGCGCCGCGCAGCGACACGTCGAGATTGGGGAATTCGGCGGCGGCGGTGGCCGACGCCGAATAGACCGAGGCGCCGGCTTCCGAGACGATGACCTTGGTGGGCTTCGTGCCTGGCAGATCGGCCAGCATGTCGGCCACCAGCTTTTCGGTTTCGCGGCTACCCGTGCCGTTGCCGATCGAGATCAGCTCGACATTGTGCTTGCGGATCAGCGAGGCGAGCTCGATCTGGGCGCCGCGCACGTCGTTGCGGGGCTGGAAGGGATAGACGGTCGATGTCGCGACCACCTTGCCGGTGGCATCGGTGACGGCGACCTTGACGCCGGTGCGGATACCCGGATCAAGGCCCATGGTCGGGCGCGATCCGGCGGGGGCTGCGAGCAGCAAGTCCTTGAGATTGCGGGCGAAGACATGGATCGCCTCTTCCTCGGCGCGTTCGCGCAGCTCGCGCATCAGGTCGAGCGACAGCGACATGGAGAGCTTGACGCGCCATGTCCAGCTGGCGACCTCCATCAGCCAGCGATCACCCGGGCGGCTGTTGCCGATCTCGTATGCGGCAGCAATCATCCGCTCGACCGGCTTGTTCGGCGAGGCTGTCTCGGCGTCGGCCTCGATCGTCAGCGTCAGTACTTCCTCGTTCCAGCCGCGCAGCATGGCGAGCGCGCGGTGGCCGGGGGCGGTTGCCCAACGTTCGGAATGGTCGAAATAGTCGGAGAATTTTTCGCCGGCCGCCTGCTTGCCATCGACCACCTTGGCCTTGAGAAGCGCGGCACCGCGCATATGGGCGCGCAGCTTGCCGAGCAGGTCGGCATTTTCGGCGATGCCTTCGGCGACGATATCGCGGGCGCCTTCCAGCGCCGTTTTCACGTCGGGGACGTCAGCGGTGATGTAGGCTTCCGCCAGCGTTGCCGGCTCTTTCGAGCGGTCAGCCAGGATCGCTTCGGCGAGCGGACCGAGGCCGCGCTCGCGGGCGATCTCGGCGCGGGTGCGGCGCTTCGGCTTGTAGGGCAGATAGAGATCCTCGAGCTCGGCCTTGGTGGCCGCGCCCTTGAGCTTTGCCATCAGCTCGTCGCTCATCTTGCCCTGGCCTGTGATCGATTCCACGATCGTATCGCGGCGGGCTTCGAGCTCACGCAGATAGACGAGGCGTTCGGAGAGATCGCGCAGCTGCGTATCATCCAGCCCGCCGGTCACTTCCTTGCGGTATCGCGCGATGAACGGCACGGTCGCGCCCTCATCCAGCAACTCGATCGCGGCCTTGGCCTGCTCGGGCCGGGCATTGATTTCGGAGGCGATGACTGCGGAGAGCATGCGGATATCAGCGGCCATGATGGTTCCTGCGTTTCAATTGAGGTGGCGGACCATAGCGGCGAAAAGCGGCAAGGCAAGGATGGAGATGGGTTTCCACAGCGGAAGTGGGGGGGTGGAGGGGCGCATTGCACCCCTCCTTTTCGATTACATCCGAGAGGCCACGGCTGCTGTCAGCTCCGATGACCAGAGGCCGCATTCAAACAAAATTCACGGCGCCATCGCGTGCGGCCATATCGAAGGCTCTCTGCCACAGTTGAAACAATTGGTAAAATTCGGCCTCACCGACAGCCCTTGCCGCGTCATCGAAAGTCGCGAAATCTGCTGATAGCTTCTTGCTGGCAGACGTCCCGATTATCCCTTCATTATCGGAGAAGTTAATTAGCTCCCAAAACGGGCCGGCCGTGGCGATCCACGCGCCAAAGGCATGCTGAGATTGTTCTGTGCCGTTGATTTGAAGGCGGGTTTCCGGATAACCGGCAAGCTTCGCAAGCATCTCCCGCCATCGGTTGTAGCCGCTATAAGACCCTGCTTTAAAGCTGAAGCGGTCGACAGCATTGTAGATGCAGCGATCTTCATATCACGAGCACGGTCAGGAAACGCAGGGTTGATGAAGGCAATCAGAGCATTATCGGGGATATCCACGATCTCATGCTGCTGGTTGAAAACGTCGCCATCGACGAATTTCAGGCTATCGTTTTTTGTAAGACCTTCGTAGGCGGCAATGTCGAGACCCATCAGCTTTTCCTTTAAGTAAACATGGCTTGCGGCGAAGCTCAGCCCGAGAAACAATTCTACCAATGCGATTATAAATCCGGTTTGCATAACCCTATGGTGGCTAACAATCAACCCTCTCGACGGTCACTGGACAACGCAGGTACTTTGGCTTGAATGCAATGCGGGCCATGAGCGCGCAGGCAGGCACGTCGCAGGTAACAAAGATGGCCAGCGACTGCGGGAAAAACCTCGGCAAATTATTGTCTCGAGATGCCCTCCCTGCTTTTGCAGCTTGTATATCTGCGCCATTCTTTGCTAGCAGAGGCGACCGTTTTCAGACCCGCAAGGTAGCGCCTTCCCCGTGGAGGCAAGGAAAGTGACATGCCCGATCTGCTGTTAGAACTCCGCTCCGAAGAGATCCCGGCCCGCCTGCAGCGCAAGGCTGCCGGCGATCTGAGGAAGCTTGTGACCGACGCGCTCGTCGAGGCGGGACTTTCCTATGAGGGTGCCAGGGAATACTGGACGCCGCGCCGGCTGACGCTCGACATTCGCGGGCTGACCGCCCGCTCCGCCGATGTGCGCGAGGAACGCAAGGGTCCGCGCACCGACGCCAACGAAAAGGCGATCGAAGGTTTTCTACGCGCAGCCGGGCTGTCCTCGATTTCCGAGGCGCAGGTGCAGAGCGACCCGAAGAAGGGCGATTTCTACGTCGCGATCATCTCCAAGACCGGCCGCAGCGCCGAGGAGATCATCGCTGAGGTGATGCCTTCGATCATTCGCGACTTCCCCTGGCCGAAGCCGATGCGCTGGGGCAAGGCCTCGTCGCAGCCGGGCTCGCTGCGCTGGGTGCGACCGCTGCAGTCGATCGTCTGCCTTTTCGGCACCGAGCATGAGGAAACGACGGTCATTCCGTTCGAAATCTCCGGCATCGTCGCTTCTAACATCACCTACGGCCACCGCTTCCATGCGCCCGAGGCGATCACCGTCAAGCGCTTCGACGATTATGTCGCGAGCCTGGAAAAGGCCAAGGTCATTCTCGACGCCGAGCGCCGCAAGGACATCATCCTGCACGACGCCCGCGACGTCGCATTCGCCAACGGCCTCGAACTGGTCGAGGACGAGGGCCTGCTGGAAGAGGTCTCGGGCCTCGTCGAATGGCCGCAAGTGCTGATGGGCAGCTTCGAGGAAGCCTATCTCTCGATCCCGTCCGAGATCATCCGGCTGACGATCAAGACCAACCAGAAATGCTTCGTCACCCGCAAACCGGGTGAAGAGACGCTTTCGAACAATTTCATCCTCGTATCGAACATCGAAGCGACAGATGGCGGCAAGGAAATCATTCACGGCAACGGCAAGGTCGTGCGCGCCCGTCTTTCCGACGCGCTGCACTTCTGGAAACGCGACCAGGGTGATCTGCCGGATCTGGAGACGCTGGAGGCTTCGGCCAAGAAGTTCAGCCTCGATCTGAAGAAGCCACTCGACCAGCGCATGGCCAAGCTCGATGCGCTGAACGTCACCTTCCATGCCAAGCTCGGCACGCAGGGCGAGCGGGTGGAGCGCATCCGCGCCATGGCCGCCAAGGTCGCCTTCCCCGCCGGTGCCGACTACAAGCTGGTCGACCGCGCCGTGGTTCTTGCCAAGGCGGATCTGCGCACCGAGGCCGTCGGCGAATTCCCCGAGCTGCAGGGCGTGATGGGCCGCAAATACGCTGCTCTGCAGGGCGAAGAGGTCGTGGTTTCGACCGCGATCGAGGAACACTACAAGCCGCAGGGCCCATCCGATCAGCTGCCGCAGGACAAGGTGGCCATCACGGTGGCGCTTGCCGACAAGCTCGACACGCTGATCGGCTTCTGGGCCGTCGACGAGAAGCCGACGGGCTCCAAGGACCCCTTCGCGCTGCGTCGTGCAGCACTTGGCGTCATCCGCATCATCCTGGAGCGCGGCGTGCACCTGACGCTTCTGCCGCGCATCGTCAGCCACATGGCGCGCATCGACATGGATATCGGCAATACCGTTGCCGCCGACGACATGTCGCGCCAGCTCGACCTCTTGTCGTTCTTCCACGACCGCCTGAAGGTCTATCTGCGCGACCAGGGCGCCCGCCACGATCTGATCGACGCGGTGCTGACGCCCGAGACCGACGATCTCCGCATGGTCGCCCGCCGCGTCGAGGCGCTGACGCATTTCGTCAGCTCCGAGGATGGCAAGAACCTGCTTGCGGGCACCAAGCGCGCCGTGCAGCTGCTGGCCGCCGAGGAGAAAAAGGGTACCGTGGTCGCCGATGGCGTCTCGGATGCACTTCTGAAGCTCGACGCCGAGAAGGAGCTTTTCGCGGCGATCAAGACGGTTTCGGCGGAGGCATCCGGCGCGATCGAGAAGGAAGATTTCCGCTCGGCGATGGCGGCACTTTCGACGCTGCGCGCACCGGTCGACCGCTTCTTCACCGACGTGCTCGTCAACGACGAAGACGCAGCGATCCGCGCCAACCGCCTGGCGCTCCTGCGCCTCATCCGCGAAGCCACCGGCACCGTTGCCGACTTCTCGAAGATCGCCGGCTGATCAGCCGACGATGCCCAATGTGATCACCGCCAGGACCGCGTAACGCGCGGTCTTGGCGACCGTCACCAGAAGCAGAAAGACCGGCAGCGGCTCACGCATGACGCCGGCGACGACGGTGATGGGGTCACCGACGATGGGCAACCAGCTTGCCAGCAGCGACCACTTCCCATACCGCCGATACCAACGCTGCGCCCGATTAAGCGCCACCTCTCCCACCGGAAACCACCGCCTGTGGCGAAAACGCTCGATGCCGATGCCGAGCAGCCAGTTGACCAGCGAACCGAGAATATTGCCGACGCTGGCGACCGCGACGAGCAGCAGCGTGGAATATTGCCCGGAGAGAATGAGCGCGACGAGCCCGGCTTCCGACTGCGCGGGCAGGATGGTGGCCGCGATCAGCGAGATGGCGAAGAGGCCGGCATAGGCTGCAAGCGTGGTCATGTCGCGCTGGGCTTGGTGGTCTGCATGGTGGGGCTTTCGGATGGCGACGGGTGCGTTTGGGTTTTCATGATCATGTTGCGGGGTTGGGCGCAAGCGTTGGGGACGTTGAATGGCGAGATCGGCACGCCTTGACATGATATCATATGCGATATCATATAACCGCCATGATCATCGTTGATGCAAATGTCATGGTTTCGGCTTTGCGATCCTCGAGAGGCGCCTCGCATCAGCTTGTGCGCGAGATGCTTACCGGTGGCGTCGACTTCGCATTGTCGCCGGCAGTGGCGTTGGAGTATGAAGACGTGCTGAAGCGGCCGGGCATTCTCGGCAAGGCTCCCTGGCTCAGCGAGAGCAAGATCGACATCGTGCTCGATGCGGTGTTCAGCAAGGCCGAGCTTGTCTCGCCGTGGTTTCACTTCAGGCCGTTCCTCGCTGACCCGAAGGACGACATTTACATCGAGTGCGCCCTGGCAGCCGGAGCCACCTTGATCGTCAGCAACGATCGCCATTTCCGGCATCCCGCAGTCAGCGCCTTTGGCATGTCAGTCATGACCGCCGGAGATTTCATCGCGCAAAGGAGACAAGAGACATGAGCACCTATCCTCTCAGAATAGCCGATCATGTGATGGAAGAAGCCAAGCGCGCGGCGGCGGAGGACAATGTATCGTTGAACCAGCTGCTTTCCGCTTTCATCGCTGATGGCATCGGGCACCGGCGGGCGATCATGAGCTTGAAGAAGCGCGCGGAACGGGGCGATGCCAGTGCGGCGCTCGCCATCCTCGACAGCGTTCCCGATAGCGAACCGGATGAAGGCGACGCATTGGTCGCTGCGAAGAAGACATCCCGCAAGTAAAAAACAAAACAGCCGCCGGATCGCTCCGGCGGCTGTCGTCATCCCATTGTCCTTGCCGCAAGCCTTACGCCGCGCGGCGGGTCTGCGCTGCACCGTACTCGGCCTGTGTGCCCACCCGGAAGCCGCGGATGAGGTTGAGGAGTTCGTCGGTGTCGCTGGCGAGCGATTCCGCCGATGCCGTGGTCTCTTCGGCCATGGCGGCGTTTTGCTGGGTGGCGGCGTCGAGCTGGTTGATCGAGGAGGTGATCGAGCGCAGCGTCGTGTCCTGCTCGGAGGCGCTGTGGGCGATCTTCGAGACGATGTCATTGGCGGCCTTGATCTGGTCGGAGATGCGCTTCAGCGCCTCGCCGGCCTCGCCAACGAAGCGAACGCCCTGTTCGACCTGGCCCGAGGAGCGGGCGATCTGGTCCTTGATCTCCTTGGCGGCGGCGGCCGAGCGCTGGGCCAGTTCGCGGACTTCCTGGGCGACGACGGCGAAGCCCTTGCCGCTTTCGCCGGCGCGCGCGGCCTCGACACCGGCGTTCAAGGCGAGCAGGTTGGTCTGGAAGGCGATGTCGTCGATGACGCCGATGATCTTGCCGATTTCCTCGGAGGATTTCTCGATCCCGCCCATCGCTTCGATCGCCTGGGTGACCACGGCGTCGCTGCGGTTGGCCTCGGAGCTCACCGATTGGACGCGCTTGCTTGCCTCATGCGCGCCTTCCGCCGTGTGGCGGACAGCAACGCTGAGCTCGTCAAGGGCGGCCGAGGTCTCTTCCAGGCTTGCGGCCTGGCGCTCGGTACGCTGCGACAGTTCGTTGGAAGCGCGGCGGATTTCTTCCTTGCTGACGGCGATATCGCCGCCCTTGACCGAGACCTTGGACATGGCAGCCTCGAGATGGCCGAGCGCATCGTTGAAGTTGTCGCGCAGAGTGGCGTATTTCTGGCCGAGATCGGCGCAGCGAACCGTGAGATCGCCGCGCGCGATCTGCTCCAGCGCCTGGCCGATGGTGGAGACCACATGGGCCTGCACCGCGGTTTCGTCACGCTGCATGCGCTGGTTGTTCTCGCGCTCATCATCGAGCGCCATCTGCTGGGCGGCTTCGCGCTCCGACATGGCGTGGCGCTCGCGCACCTTTTCCTGCAGCGACTTGGTCGCCTTGGCCATCATGCCCACTTCGTTGTTCATGTCGGTGTGGGGAATGGCGATCGTGACGTTTTCTTCGGCGACAGCCTGAAGGGCGGTGTGAATGCGCGTCAGCGGGCCGGAGATGCTGCGAACCACGTAGAAGGCTGCGGCGGCGCCCAGGAGCAGCACGACGAGGCCGCCCGACAGCGCCTTCAGCACGTCGGAGCGAACCTGCGCGTCGAGATCGTCGAGATAGACGCCGGTGGCGACCACCACCTGCCAGGGTTCGAACGCCTTGGTGTAGACAGCCTTGCGGAACTGCGCATCGGCCGGCTGGCCGGGCTTGGGGCCGTAGAAATCGACGATGCCACCGCCGGCGCGACCGACCTTGACGATCTCGTCGCGGTAAGGCTTGCCACGGCTGTCGGGCGCGCCCTTGCTGCTCTTGCCGAGCTTCGGTGTATCGTAGGTGATGCGCATGACGACGTCGTAGTCGTAGCCAATGAAATAGCCGTTGGGCTCGTAGCGGATCGACGAAAGCTGCTTGTAGGCCAGCGCCTGCGCCTGCTCGCGGGTCAGCTCGCCTGATTTCTCGCGGTCGTAATATTGCTGCATGATGGACAGGCCGGATTCCACCTGCGTGCGCAGCATCTCGTTGCGCTCATGATAGATCGCATTGGTCGAAGAGCGGATCTGCAGGTAGGAGGCGGCGCAGAAGGCCACCATCAGGCCGGCGACGAGCAGAAATAGCTGCCTGGAAATTCTCAGATTCTTCATAGTGCCTCGCAACGGGTGTCGGGTGACATCGTCCGGCGCGGTATCCTACCGCGTATGCGAGAGCGCGTGGCCCGTCGCTGGTACTGCTGCGAAAACACATGCGGCTACCGGTCGCGGCTAGAAATGGCCTGTTTTTTATAAGAAATACTTAACCACGGACTATATGATCTCTTAGCCGCGAAGTCGGAGCCCGGAGTCAGAATCGGCGGCGAAGTGAAAAATAGAAAATGCGCCCCTGCTTCTCTTCAGGAGCGCATTTAACCACCCTTTTGAGGTGGAGCCCCGGATGACCAAAACTTTGGACGGGAGGGGCAGGGAACTTTAAATCAAGGTCTAAGCTTGAAATTGGAAACGTCGAGCGGGCGCGTTTGTTCCGTCGGCTGGCCTGCAGCACCTGCAACGACGGGCTTGGTATCAGCGCCGATGACGGCAGAAGTCGTCGCCGTATCGACACCGTCGGCGGCGGCGGGTGCGGCGGCAACAGCCACGGGTGCCTGCGCCTTGGTCACGAACACGACGGGCGAGCCGCCCATCCAGCCTTCGGTGCGAAACAGCTTCTTTTCGCCATCGACGTCGCGGATCTGCGAGTGCTCGAGCGTGCCTTCGGCGAGCGTCGGGACGATATATTCCTTCTTGGCTTCCACGACCTGAAGCGGCGGGCATGTGGTGCAGGTCATCTTGAGGATGCTGCTGTCGCTCGATGCCGCATTGGCGCCGACCACGTCGATCGACGACGCCATGGCGGAACCCGCCATCAACGCAGCAACGACACCAAAAACAACCGCAGAAACCTGACGCATGGAAACACTCCGTCTTACCTTGCACACAGGTTTAACGCGGCTTTATTTCCATCCCGTCAGGGGAAAGGGTAAAAATTTAGAGAACTGATCCGATTTCGATATCGGATCACGCTTTTTCGCGCTTGATCGCCTGCCAGCCGATGTCGCGGCGGCAGAAGCCATTGTCCCACTCCACCTTGTCGAGCAGCGCATAGGCGCGGGCCTGGGCCTCGCCGACCGTCTTGCCCGTCGCAGTGACGTTCAGAACGCGGCCGCCGGTGGCGACCAGCGCGCCATCCTTCAGCGCTGTGCCGGCATGAAACACCTTCGCGCCCTCGCCCGCTTCGGGGATGGACTTGATCGGCGTGTTCTTGTCGTAGGAGCCGGGATAGCCCTTGGAGGCCATGACGACCGTCAGCGCCGGATCGTCGCTCCATTCGGCCGTGACCTTGTCCAGCGTGCCGGTGGCGGTCGCATAAAGGATCGGCAGGAGATCGCTCTTCAGGCGCATCATCAGCACCTGGCATTCCGGATCGCCGAAGCGGACGTTGTATTCGATCAGCTCCGGGCCCTTCCTGGTGATCATCAGGCCGGCGAAGAAGACGCCGGAGAACGGATAGCCGCTCTCGGCCATCCCTAGCATGGTGGGCTCGATGATCTCCTTCATCGTGCGCTCGACCATCTCCGGTGTCATGACGGGGGCCGGAGAATAGGCGCCCATGCCGCCGGTGTTCGGGCCAGTATCGCCCTCGCCCACCCGCTTGTGGTCCTGGGCGGTGGCCAGCGCCAGCGCGTGCTTGCCGTCGCTCAAGCAGAAGAAGCTTGCCTCTTCGCCATCGAGATAGGCCTCGACCACGACTTCGGCACCGGCAGCGCCAAACGCGCCTTCGAAGCAATCGTCGACGGCGGCAAGGGCTTCATCGACGGTCATCGCAACGGTCACGCCCTTGCCGGCGGCCAGACCATCAGCCTTGACGACGATCGGGGCGCCCTGCTCGCGAATATAGGCCTTGGCCTTGGGGGCATTGTTGAAACGCTGGTAGGCGCCGGTCGGGATATCGTAGCGGGCGCAGATATCCTTGGTGAAACCCTTGGAGCCCTCGAGCTGGGCTGCGGCGGCCGACGGGCCAAAGACGGCGAAGCCCTCGGCGCGCAAGCGATCGGCAACGCCTGCCACCAGCGGCGCTTCCGGGCCGACGACGACGAAATCGATCGCGTTGTCCTTGCAGAAGGATACGACGGCGTCGTTGTCCTCGGTGTTGACGGGGACGAGGGTCGCGTGCTCGGCGATCCCTGGATTGCCGGGGGCGGCGTAGAGCGTGGTGAGTTCGGGCGATTGCGCCAGCTTCCAGGCCAATGCGTGCTCGCGCCCGCCCGATCCGATCAACAGAACCTTCATGCCCGTCCCTTTCCAGTTTGTGAGTGGCGGTTAAGGGGCTGGAGCGGAAAGGTCAAGCCTAAAGGCTACCAGCCGCCGCCGCCGCCACCACCGCCGCCACCGCCGGAGAACCCACCTCCCCCGCCGCCCGACGAGAAGCCACCGCTGCCGCCGGAGAAGCCCGACGAGGTCGAGGTCACGGGTGCGGGGAGTGTCGAGGCGATGGTGGAGGCCATGGAGGAGGAAAAGCCGCCGATGCTGTCGCCGAAACTGCCGGAATGGGTCGGATACCACATGGGCGAATAGGCGGCCGCCGCCGCTCCGGCTGCTGCAGCCGTCGCCAGCCAGGTCTGGAAGGCATCGCTCCAGGGTTTCTCGACACCGAGCGCCACGGCATAGGGCAGCAGCGTTTCGAAATGCTGCGGCGACATTGCGGGTGCGCCGGCCATGTTCATGCGGTCCTTTTCGGCAACCGTCAGGTAGCGGCGCAGGCCGTCGATGTGGTCCATCAACCGGCTGCCGAGCGGCGTCGGCGCGCCCATCAGGAAGAAGAACACCACATTGATCATCACGATGCCGCCGACGGCGACGATGACGGGCCAGTGGTCGGCTGCGGTCAACTGTTCCACGGCGGCGGTAACGATGCCGGCGAGGATGGACAGAAGCGTGAAGCCGAAGAAGCCGCCGATGATGACGCCGCCGATCTTGCTGCGCAGCGACGCCCCCTTGCGGAAACTGAGACCGAGACGCGACGATAGAATGCCTAAGAACACCGCCGAGAAAACCGTGGCGGCGATGAAGCCGCCGAGATCGGCATCGATTTCGCCGAAGGCCAGAACGGCGATGATGAAGATGACGCTGAGGACGATGCCGCCGACCGTGTAGAGCGCGTTCGAGTGATAATACTTGCCGCGATGCTCGCCTTCGATCGCCTGTCGGAACTTCTGGCCGGCGTCGCGCACCTTTTCGCCATTCGACTTGCTGATTGCAAAGCTCTGGCCGGAGCGACCGACGAGGGAGAGGAAGGCGGCCTGGCCGGCCGGAAGGGCTTTTGGCAGCGGTTTGTCGGTGCGGGTGACAGTGATGCTGGAGCCGATATCGTCGAAGGTGACGTATCCCTTGACGGCGAGGTCGAGCGCGTTGGCCGAGAAGGCCGGCCAGCCGGCGCCGTTGAAGCCCTTGTTGTCGATATAGTTGACCAGCGCCGGCGACAGACCCTCGGGCGGATCCCAGCGCGGCACGACGACACCGCGGGCCGGATCACGCCCGACCCTCACCCAGAAGAACACGTAATAAAGCGCGACGAGGAGAAGGCCGGCAACGGCGATGACATCGGCCATGTGATCACGCAGCCACCAGGCGCGAAGCTGAGCTGTCGATGGCTGGTCGATGACGCCCTTGGGAACGCCGGCGACGACGGTCAGCCCTTCGTTCTGCCCGAGCATGCGGGTCGTAGCGAAGACTGCCTGATTGCCCTCGATGCGCGACGTGGCATTCGTGGCTCGCGAGCCGAACGGACCGGTGTAGGCGGCAAGCCTCGTCACCTCGCCCGATGGCATGGTGATGCGCGCCGAGGCCTGCTCGATGGCGAACTGCCAGCCGGTGCCGGTGACATTCCAGTAGACCTCGTCGTGGTCAGGGAAGTAGCGGATCATGCGGTCGGCCTTGTAGGTCAAGACATAGGTGTGCTCGCCCTCAGGCACGATGGTGTCGCTGGAGCCGGCATAGATGCGGATGCCGCCATCGATGCTTTCGGTCTTGTAGGCCTCGGGCTGGCCATCGCGGGTGACGGAGAGGAGATCGAAGCCGACGCGGATGGTGCGTCCCTCGCCATCCAGCATGGTGAGCGGGAAGTCGCGGAAGATGCCGCGCTTGACCTTGAACCCCTCGGCGACGATCGAGATCGTCTCCGTCACGGTGAGGTCGCCGTCCTTGGCGACCTCCACTTCCGAATGATAGGAGGTGATGCGCTCGTTTGCGGCGGCAAGAGATGCCGCCAGCAGAAACATCAGAGCGGCAACGAGACCGGACAACCAACGCATCAAGACATTCTCCCCCTTGTCTTTTCAGAATTGTCTTTTTCGGATTGCCCGGCGAGATCGGCTGCCGGTTACTCGTCCTTTATCGCGACGCCGAGCGAGGCCAGCACCTTCCAATAGTCAGGGAAAGTCTTGCCGACGCAATCCGGGTCCAGAATGGTGATGCCGTCGATCTTCAGGCCTGCCAGCGCGAAGCTCATGGCGATGCGGTGATCGGCGAAGGTGTCGATATCGGCCGGCAGGTGCTGGCCAGCCAGCGCCGGGTCGGAGGAGACGATCAGGTCATCGCCGTCCTCGGTCGCAAGACCTGCGCGGATGTTGTTGAGGCCGGTCGAGACCGCGTGGATGCGATCGCATTCCTTGACGCGCAGATTGGCGATGCCAACGAAGCGCACCGGCGTTTCGTTGAAGGCCGCCAGCACGGCGATGGTCGGCACCGCATCCTGCATCTGAGAGCCGTCGATTTCGGCGGGAAGATGCGGGAACTGCCTGATGACGTCGTAAGCCTTCGCGTCCGGCTGGGTGAAATCCTCATTGGCGACGCCGAGGTCGATCGCGCCCTTGGTCAGCACTTCGGCGGCCCAGAGATAGGTGGCGGCGGAAGCGTCCGGCTCTATGACGAAATCGGTTGCGGTGTAGCCGGTCGGCTCGATCACCCAGGAGGACGGCGTCGGCTGGCTGACCTTGGCGCCGAAGGCGCGCATAACTGATAGCGTCAGGTCGATATAGCCGCGCGCACCGATATCTGCGCCGGCAAGCTCGATGGTGAACGGCTCGGAGCCGCAAGCGGCCGCCATCTGCAAAGCGGAGACATACTGGCTGGAGAGGCCGGCATCGATGACGACCTTGTTGTTCGCAAAACGGCCGTTGGCGTCGATCGTCACCGGCGGGCAGCCGGTCGGCGCTTCGATCGCCACGCCGAGCGACTTCAACGCATCGACGAGCGGCTTGATCGGGCGCTTGCGCATATGCTCGTCGCCATCGACCACGTAGCGGCCATGGCCAAGCGCCAACGCTGCCGTGAGGAAGCGGGTGGCGGTGCCGGCATTGCCGAGGAAAAGCGGTGCTGCGGGCGCCTTGAGCTCGCCGGAGCTGGTGACGACGAAGGTGGTCGCGTCGGGCTCGTCCACCGTCACGCCCATGGCGCGCAGGGCTTCGGCCATATAGCGCGTGTCGTCGCTCTTCAGCGCGCCGGTGAGCCGGCTGGTGCCCTTGGCGAGACCGGCCAGAAGCAGCGCGCGGTTGGTGATCGACTTCGAGCCAGGAGGCACAGCGCGACCGGACAGCGGCCTGGCCGACGGGATGATGGTGAGCTTGTCTTTACTCATGGGCTTGTCTTCACTCATTACGTCTTATCCGCTGGCCCTATCCGGCCGCGATCTTGCCCTGCTCATAGCAGCTTTTCAGCAAAGGCAAATGGCTGTTGTCAGAACTTTGGGATCAGAACTTTACACTCGGGACGGCGCGATCGGCCTCGTTGGTGATCTCGAAATACTCGCGCTTGGTGAAACCGAACTGGTTGGCGACGAGGTTCGAGGGGAAGCTTTCGACCTTGACGTTGAGATCGCGGGCGGAGCCGTTGTAGTAGCGGCGCGCCATCTGGATCTCGCTTTCCATGGTTTCGAGCGAGGTCTGCAGCTCACGGAAGTTCTCGTTGGCCTTCAGATCGGGATAGGCTTCGGCGAGCGCCATGACGCGGCCAAGTGCTGCACCCAGCAAACCTTCCGCCTGCGCACGGCCAGCGACATCGCCTGCCGGGACCGTCTGCGCCTGGTTGCGGAGCTTGACGACCTCTTCGAGGGTCGTCTTTTCGTGGGTGGCGTAGCCCTTCACCGTTTCGATCAGGTTGGGGATCAGATCGGCGCGGCGCTTCAGCTGCACGTCGATGCCGGACCAGGCCTCCTCGGCCATCTGCCGGGCGCGCACGAGGCCGTTATAGACAAAGACCGCATAGAGCGCGATCAGGACGATGAGGCCAAGAATAATATACATCGCGAATCCCCCGTTATGACGCAAGGTCGGCCGGGAGACTATGCGGCTTGGCGCCGCTTGTCATCTCCCGCCTTTGCAATCTGGCGCATCCCAAGATCTCGCGATACCACGGCGGCCGGAGAAGGCCTATCTTGATGATGGATCGGCCGACGGCGGCGGGATCCAAACCACGTCACGAGGATCAATCAGCCATGAGCGCAGCCATCTTCCTGCTCAACATGCTTGCCATCGCTTCGTTCTTCATGCTCAAGGGCGCGCCGCGTCCGGCCGCGCGCACTGTCGAGGTCAAGGCCAACAGGCGTCGCTGATCGATCAGGCAGCCTTGCTGGCGAGATTGACGCCACCGGCGTCGGTCAACAGGAAGGCTTCGCCGCAGGCCTTGGCGAGCGTGCGCACGCGCAGGATATAGCTCTGGCGCTCGGTGACCGAGATCACGCCGCGCGCGTCCAAAAGATTGAACACGTGGCTGGCCTTGATGCACTGGTCGTAGGCCGGGAAGACGCACTTGTGCAGCTTCTGGTTATCGCTGTCACCGGGGGCGCCGGCGGCGAGCAGCGCCTGGCATTCCTTCTCAGCATCGATGAAGTGGCGATGCAGCATCTCGGTGTTGGCGAATTCGAAGTTGTGGCGCGAATATTCCTGTTCTGCCTGCAGGAAGACGTCGCCATAGCTGATCTTCTCGTCGCCCTCGCGGCCGTTGACGTTCAGGTCGTAGACGTTGTCGACGCCCTGCACATACATGGCGAGGCGCTCGAGGCCGTAGGTCAGTTCGCCGGCGACCGGCGAGCATTCGAGGCCGCAGACCTGCTGGAAATAGGTGAACTGCGAGACTTCCATGCCATCGCACCAGCACTCCCAGCCGAGACCCCAGGCGCCGAGCGTCGG
>Ga0307412_10000707_pt1 | contig 19230 bp, 28 predicted proteins | sample DK1Cmetagenome_3_FD_203823 | JGI IMG/M metagenome (GOLD analysis project Ga0307412, IMG submission 203823) | Maize rhizosphere microbial communities from greenhouse at UC Davis, California, United States - DK15-C-1 | ecosystem: Host-associated > Plants > Roots > Rhizosphere > Soil | place: USA...
GGGCGACAACGTGGCCATGACGGTCAAGCTGTTGGCTCCGATCGCCATGGAAGAAGGCCTGCGTTTCGCCATCCGTGAAGGCGGTCGTACCGTCGGCGCCGGCGTCGTCGCCAAGATCCTGAAGTAATTCGGATCAATTAAGCAGCAAACAACCAGCGAGGGCGCTTCGTCGCCTTCGCCTCTCGTTCTTTAGGAAACGCCATGAAAAACCAAAAGATCCGTATCCGCTTGAAAGCTTTCGATTACAAGCTGATCGATCAATCGGCCGCTGAAATCGTCGACACCGCCAAGCGTACCGGCGCCGTTGTCCGCGGCCCGGTGCCGCTGCCGACGCGTATCCGTCGCTATGACGTCCTGCGTTCGCCGCACGTCAACAAGACGTCGCGCGACCAGTTCGAAATCCGTACCCATCAGCGCTTGATGGACATCGTTGATCCCACCGACAAGACCGTTGACGCGCTGATGCGTCTGGACCTGCCGGCCGGCGTCGACGTCGAAATCGCGCTGCAGTAAGGCGTATCGGGCCTGCTACCTTCGCCGGCAGGTTCGAAAAGAATGGCCGTATTCCCCCGGGAGTGCGGCCATTTTGTTTTTTGCGGCATATGGCGTTCATCGGCGCCACACGCGCCGCCCTGTCTGCCGGCAAGGCAAGTTAGCGGGCGCTTACTGTCCCAGCAGAGGCCGGTTTCAAACGTCGCCAAGAGCGCTTGATCGCAGTGTGGCAAAACGACCGCGCCACACACGCCGGAAGTGGGCTAAGTACTTGTGCCGACTGGAAAAATCATGCTAATATGCCAAGCTTGCCATTTTGTGGCAAGACTGACTATGGGAACGGGATGGCGGGATGGGCTAAAACCCAACTGATCCCCCCAAATTACTCCCCGACCCAGGTTGAACATAGTCGTAGGGCAAAGGCCGTTACCTTTTGCCCGATTAGCCCCGACCAATCGCAGTCGGGAATGGAGAAAACGATGTCGAATTCGACACCCACGCCCGCCGCTCACCGGCTGGGGCTGGTGGGTCGCAAGGTCGGCATGACCCGCATTTTTACCGAGGAAGGTGAATCCATCCCGGTGACCGTGCTGGACGTGTCGAACAACCGCGTGACCCAAGTTAAGTCGCAGGAAACCGACGGCTACGCCGCGATCCAAGTGACTTATGGCACTCGTCGTGCCTCGCGTGTGGTTCAGCCGCAAACGGGCCACTACGCCAAAGCCGGCGTTGAAGCCGGTAGCATCCTCAAAGAATTCCGCCTTGATCCCGCTCGCGCCGCTGAATTTGCGGCCGGTTCCGTGATCGCCGTGGAATCCGTGTTCGAAGCCGGCCAACAGGTCGACGTGACGGGCACGACCATTGGTAAAGGCTTCGCCGGTACCATCAAGCGTCACCACTTCGGTTCGCAACGCGCTTCGCACGGTAACTCCCGTTCGCACCGCGTTCCCGGCTCGATTGGTCAAGCACAAGATCCGGGCCGTATTTTCCCGGGTAAGCGCATGGCTGGTCACCTGGGTGATGTCACCCGCACCGTTCAAAACCTCGACGTCGTTCGCGTTGACGTTGAGCGCGGCCTGCTGCTGGTCAAGGGCGCTGTCCCCGGCCACGCTGGCGCCGACATCGTCGTGCGCCCGGCCATCAAGGCCCCGGCCAAGAAGGGAGCGTAAGTAAATGGATCTCAAGCTCCTGAACGACCAAGGTCAGGCCGCTGCTACGTTCAGCGCGCCCGATACGATCTTCGGCCGTGACTTCAACGAAGCGCTGATTCATCAGATCGTGGTGGCTTTCCAAGCCAATGCCCGTGCCGGCAACCGCGCTCAGAAGGATCGTGCCGAAGTTAAGCACTCGACCAAGAAGCCCTGGCGCCAGAAGGGTACCGGCCGCGCACGCGCTGGTATGACTTCGTCGCCGCTGTGGCGTGGCGGTGGTCGGATTTTCCCGAACTCGCCCGAAGAGAACTTCAGCCAGAAGGTCAACAAGAAGATGTACCGCGCCGGGATCCGTTCGATCTTGTCGCAACTGGCTCGTGAAGACCGTATCGCCGTTGTCGAATCGTTCGATCTGGAATCGCCCAAGACCAAGGACGCAGCCGCAAAGCTGAAGAGCCTGGGCCTGGACTCGGTCCTGATCATCACCGACAGCGTTGATGAGAATGTTTACCTCGCCACCCGCAACCTGCCGCACGTTGCTGTTGTCGAGCCCCGTTATGCCGATCCGTTGTCGCTGGTCCACTACAAGAAAGTGCTGATCACCAAGCCGGCCATCGCTCAACTCGAGGAGATGCTGGGATGAACGCTGAACGCTTGATGCAAGTCATTCTGGCTCCGATCGTGACCGAAAAGGCCACGTTCGTCGCTGAGAAGAATCAGCAAGTCGCTTTCCGTGTCGTGGCTGACGCTACCAAGCCGGAAATCAAGGCTGCCGTCGAACTGCTCTTCAAGGTGCAGGTCGAGTCCGTGCAGGTCCTCAACCGTAAGGGCAAAGTCAAGCGCTTTGGCCGATTCGTTGGCCGTCGCCGTAATGAGCGCAAGGCTTACGTGTCGCTCAAGGACGGCCAGGAAATCGACTTTGCGGAGGTGAAGTAAATGGCCCTCGTAAAAGTTAAGCCGACTTCGGCCGGCCGCCGTGGCATGGTGAAGGTTGTTAGTCCCAACCTGCACAAGGGTGAGCCCTACGCGCCGCTGCTGGAAAAGAAGACCCGTGGTTCTGGCCGTAACAACAACGGTCACATCACGATCCGCCATCGTGGCGGCGGTCACAAGCAACACTACCGCTTGGTCGACTTCCGTCGTGACAAGGACGGTATCCCGGCGAAGGTTGAGCGTCTGGAATATGACCCCAACCGTACGGCGCACATCGCTCTGCTGTGCTACGCCGACGGCGAACGTCGTTACATCATCGCTCCGCGTGGTCTGGAAGTGGGTGCCACTGTGCTGTCGGGCATCGAAGCCCCGATCCGCGCCGGCAACACCCTGCCGATCCGCAACATCCCGGTGGGTACGACGATTCACTGCGTCGAAATGCTGCCTGGCAAGGGTGCTCAGATGGTCCGCTCGGCTGGCGCTTCCGCCGTCCTGCTGGCTCGCGAAGGCATCTACGCTCAGGTTCGTCTGCGCTCGGGTGAAGTTCGCCGTGTGCACATCGAATGCCGCGCCACCATTGGTGAAGTCGGTAACGAAGAACACAGCCTGCGCCAAATCGGCAAGGCCGGTGCAATGCGTTGGCGTGGTATCCGCCCGACGGTCCGTGGCGTTGCCATGAACCCGGTGGACCACCCGCACGGTGGCGGTGAAGGCCGTACCGGTGAAGCACGCGAACCGGTCAGCCCGTGGGGTACTCCGGCGAAGGGTTTCAAGACCCGTCGCAACAAGCGGACGAACAATATGATCGTCCAACGGCGCAAGCGCAAGTAAGAGGCGAACACTATGTCACGTTCGATCAAGAAAGGCCCGTTTGTCGATGCTCACCTGATCAAAAAGGTGGACACGGCCGTCGCGGGCAAAGACAAGAAGCCGATCAAGACCTGGTCGCGTCGTTCCACGATCCTGCCCGAGTTCATCGGTCTGACGATCGCTGTGCACAACGGCAAGCAGCATGTCCCCGTGTACATCAACGAGAACATGGTCGGTCACAAGCTGGGCGAGTTCGCGCTGACCCGTACGTTCAAGGGTCACGCCGCGGACAAGAAGGCGAAGAGGTAAGCGATGGAAACTACTGCCATTATCCGTGGGGTGCACATCTCGGCACAGAAGACCCGTCTGGTTGCGGACTTGATCCGTGGTCAGAAGGTCGGCCGTGCGCTGGAGATCCTCACCTTCTCGCCGAAGAAGGCTGCCGTCATCCTGAAGAAGGCTGTCGAGTCCGCCATCGCCAACGCCGAGCACAACGACGGCGCAGATATCGACGAACTGAAAGTCACCACGATTTTTGTGGACAAGGCTCAGTCGATGAAGCGCTTCTCCGCTCGCGCCAAGGGCCGCGGCAACCGTATCGAGAAGCAGACCTGCCATATCACGGTCAAGGTCGGAGCTTAAGGAGTCACGATGGGTCAGAAAATTCACCCCACTGGGTTCCGTCTCGCGGTCACCCGTAATTGGTCCTCGCGTTGGTTCGCCGACGACAAGGCCTTCGGCACGATGCTTGCCGAAGACATTCGCGTTCGCGAGTACCTCAAGAAGAAGCTCAAGAGCGCCTCCGTTGGTCGCGTGATCATCGAGCGTCCGGCCAAGAATGCCCGCATCACCGTCTACTCGGCTCGTCCGGGCGTGGTGATCGGCAAGCGCGGCGAAGACATCGAAAGCCTGAAGGCTGATCTGCAGCGTCTGATGGGCGTGCCCGTGCACGTCAACATCGAAGAAATCCGCAAGCCGGAAACCGATGCTCAACTGATCGCCGACTCGATCTCGCAACAGCTCGAGAAGCGCATCATGTTCCGTCGCGCAATGAAGCGCGCGATGCAGAACGCAATGCGTCTGGGTGCCCAAGGCATCAAGATCATGAGCGCCGGCCGTCTGAACGGTATCGAAATTGCTCGCACCGAGTGGTATCGCGAAGGCCGTGTGCCGCTGCACACCCTCAAGGCCAACATCGACTACGGCACCTCCGAAGCCCACACCACGTATGGCGTGATTGGCATCAAGGTCTGGGTCTACAAGGGCGACATGCTGGCTAACGGCGAATTGCCGCCGGAAACCGCTGCCCCGCGCGAAGAAGAACGTCGTCCGCGCCGCGCTCCGCGTGGTGATCGTCCGGACGGTGCTCGCACCGGTCGTCCGGGTGGTCGTGGTCGTGGTGGTCCCCGCAAGGCGGACGCTGCTCCGGCGCCTGAAGGAGAATAACCATGCTGCAACCCTCTCGCAGAAAGTATCGCAAAGAGCAGAAGGGCCGCAACACCGGTCTGGCGACCCGTGGTACCCACGTGTCGTTCGGCGAATTCGGTCTGAAGGCCACCGGCCGTGGCCGTCTGACCGCTCGCCAGATCGAAGCTGCTCGTCGTGCTATCAATCGTCACATCAAGCGTGGCGGCCGTATCTGGATTCGCATTTTCCCGGATAAGCCCATCTCGCAAAAGCCCGCCGAAGTCCGTATGGGTAACGGTAAGGGCAATCCTGAGTACTGGGTCGCTGAAATTCAGCCCGGCAAAGTGCTCTACGAAATGGAAGGTGTGAGCGAAGAGATCGCGCGTGAAGCTTTCCGCCTGGCCGCTGCCAAGCTGCCGATTTCGACCACGTTCGTCGCGCGTCATATCGGTGCTTAAGGAGTACTAACATGAAAGCTAGCGAACTCCGTTCGAAAGACGCCGCCGAGCTCGGCAAAGAGCTCGAAAGCCTGCTGAAGGCACAATTCGGTCTGCGTATGCAGAAGGCCACGCAGCAACTGGCCAACACCAGCCAGCTGCGCAACGTGCGTCGCGACATTGCGCGCGTTCGTACCTTGCTGACCGAGAAGGCAGGGAAATAAACATGAGCGAAACTCAAAACACCCAAGTGGCCAAGCGCCAGCGTACGCTGGTTGGCAAGGTCGTCAGCAACAAGATGGACAAGACTGTCGTTGTGCTCGTTGAGCGCCGCGTCAAGCACCCCATCTTCGGCAAGATCATCGTGCGCTCCGCGAAGTACAAGGCACACGACGAATCGAACCAATTCAACGAAGGCGATACGGTTGAAATCGCTGAAGGCCGTCCCATCTCGCGCTCGAAGTCGTGGCGTGTGGTGCGTCTGGTTGAAGCCGCACGTATCATCTAAGTAGTCATCGGAACGGTTCGCCGTTCTGATATAAAACGGCAAGGGCTCATCCCCTTGCCGTTTTTTTTTGTTCCGGAGATTCAGGCCCATGCAGGTAATGGACATCATGCGCAATGCCGTCAAGGCCGGCATGCTTGGCGTCGCGCTATGCGCGGGAGCCACCGCCAGTGCGCAACGTGGCGAGCCCGGCGCGGAGGTTACCGCGGCGTCACCCGTTGACGACGCGCGCGCGGGCAAGAATGTCCTGAACGCGGGGCCCGAGCCGCGCGTCAAGCTTCCCGTCGGATCACGCGATCACGCGGCCATTTTTGGCAGCGACGACGAGGGTGAGCAAGCCTTGGTGACGCAGGAACAGGCGTTGCAGGGGCAGCGCGACCAGTTGTTGTTGCTTGAGCGGTTGCTGAATCAGAAGCCGGTCGACGCGGCGACGGCGCCGCCGGCGATGATGCCGTTGAACTCGGGTTCCACGATGCGGCCCTTGGCGCCCACGCCGAGCGGATCGCAGCTTGACCGCGGCAAGATCGACGAAATGCAGCGGCGCGTCGACAGCATGCGGCGCGAAGCCGACACGCTGCGCCAGAGCGGCAAATAGCGCCGTTTCTGCGCTGTTTCAACGCCGTTTCGCGGCGGCTGAAACGCAGCGTAGCGACTCTAGGCGCGGACGATGCCGCAGGCCTGCCGGGCCCTGATATAACTCCTGCAGCGCAATCATGCGCTGACAAGTCCAACAGGAGGCGCATCTATGATCCGGTCCGCAGGCAGATGGGGCGTTGCGGGTTTGGTTGTCTGGGCATGCATGGCGTATTCGGCCTTGGCAGGTGCCCAGAACATCAACTTCAGGGATGTGGAAATCGCCCGGCCGTACCATGACAGCGTTGTGGTCGTCGGCAGCAATAGCCGGGCGAGCGCAGGGATCGAAGTCCGGGAATTGCAGAAGGCGATGGATCAGGTCAGGGACCAGGCGCGTGCACTGGACGAGTTGAAGAACCAGAATCGCGATCTGCAGCGCAAGGTGGACGATCAGGGCAGGAAGATCGCCTTGCTGGAGCGCAACCAAAGCGACAGCAACCGAAACGGCAGCAGCAACAATGCCACCGAGCGCCAGATCGCGGCGCTTGAACGCCAGGTCAATCAGCTTAGCCGCGACCTGGATCGCTTGAGCAGCAAGGTGAAGTAAAGCGGTGGATGGCATGCGCGGCGTTGCCGCGCGTGCTGTCGTCCCGTGCGGTCAGCGCCGCCGCGCCAGTTCTCGCAGCCGTCCCGCGATGCCGGTCGGAAAGTAGTAGACCGACACCACGAACAGGATCCCCAGCCACAGCAGCCAGCGGTCCGGTTCGAACAGCAGAGCCAGCGGTGCCACGCCCGACACGGCGTCGTGGATCACGTGCAGGCCATCTTGCAGATAGCTTTGCGCGAATACGAACAGGCTGGCGCCGACCACCGCGCCATACATGGTCCCCATGCCGCCGATCACGAGCATCAGCAGGATGTTCAGCATGATCTCGAACGACAGGGACGTATCCGGACCGTTGTAGCGCAGCCAAAGCGCGTACATGGCGCCGGCCAGCGTGGCGAATCCAGCGGCCAGCAAATTGGACAGGCTGCGGTACAGCACGGTGCGGTAGCCGATCGCCTCGGCGCGGAAAGGATTCTCGCGGATGGCTTGCAGTACGCGGCCGAAGGGGGAATTCACGATGCGCAGCAGCATCAGGAACAACAAGGCGCAGACCGCGGCGATCAGGTAATACGTGATGATGCGGCCGTCGACCGTGATGCCGAACAGGGGCTCCGACAGCGGGCGGAACGCGGGCCGCAACACCTGGGGAACTTTGAAATTCAGGCCGTCTTCGCCACCGGTCAGGTCCGACAGCTGCGACACCAGCGTCTGGAAGGCCGCCGCGACGGCCAGCGTGATCATTGCGTAGAAGATGGCGCGCACGCGCAGGCTGGCCAGGCCGATCAGCAAGGCGAAAGCCAGCGACACCGCCAGCGCGCCGCCCACGCCCGCGAACACGGCGGCCCAGCCGGGTTCCATCCGGATGCTGGCGATCGCCACGCCATAGGCGCCAATGCCGAAGAACATGGTGTGTGCAAAGCTCACGATGCCTGTGTAGCCCAGCAGCAGATCGTAGCTGGCGACCAGGATCACGAACACCAGGATCTTGGCCGCGACTGCCAGTGATTTGGGGCCGGGAAAGAGGAAGGGTGCGGCGGCAAGCAAGGCGACGACCGTGATCAGCACCAGTGCCAGGACGGTGCTGCGTGGCGGGTCGCCGGAGAGCAGGCGAAAAGACATGTTGGCGATTCCTAGCGATTCGTGACCGGATACACGCCTTGCGGGCGCCACAACAGAATCGCGACCATCAGCGCGATATTCGAGAACAGGGCGGCCTTGGGCAGTAGGAAGCCCGTGTAGTTGGCCATCAGGCCCACCAGCAGCGCGCCGATCAGACACCCGACGGTCGAGCCCAGGCCGCCGATCATGATCACGATGAAGATCAGCACGTTCACCTGCGCGCCCAATTGCGGCACGACCGACTGCTGGTACATGCCCCACAACACACCACCCAACCCGGCAAGCATCGATCCGGCGACGAACACGCCTACGAACAGGTGCCGGATGCGGTAACCCAGGCTTTCCACCATCTCGCGATCTTCCACGCCGGCTCGGATCAGCAGGCCAAGCTTGGTGCGGTTCAGCAGCCACAGCATGCCGCCCAGCACCAGCACGCCCACGGCAAGCGCCACGATCCGGAATTTTTCGATGGCGGCATCGCCCAGCAGAAATGCGCCGCGCAGGGCTTCGGGCAGCGGCAGCGACAGGGTCTGTGGACCCCAGATCATCTTGATGATCTCTTCACCGATGATCATGCCGCCCATCGTGATCAGGATCTGCTTGAGGTGCTGTCCGTACACGGGCCTCACGATCACGCGTTCGAACGCGATGCCCACGGCACCTGCCACCAGCATGCCCACGATCATGGCCGGCAACACCGCGGCCAGGTTCATCCACAGGCTGCCTGTCTGGGTCCAGTCTGCCATGCCGCCGAGCACCGTCGCCGCCATGTAGGCGCCAATAGCGATGAAGAGCCCGTGCCCGAAGTTCAGGACGTCCATCAGTCCGAACACCAGGGTCATGCCGGACGCCACGATGAAGATGATCATGCCCATTGCCAGGCCGGCCAGCGTCAGCGTGACCCAGGTTGAAAAAGAGCCGACCATCGGCAAGGCCAGGGCGGCCAGCGCCACGACCAGCAGGACAGGGCGCAAATCCACGCGGGTTCGCGGCAGCGGGGCATCGATATCCAGGGTGCTCATTGGTGGCTTCCTAACGACAGGCCCAGCAGGCGTGTCTGTAGCGAGTCGTCTTCCGCAAGCTGGCGCATGCCGCCGGCGTGCACGACGCGGCCGTTGTCCATGACCGCGACGTGGTCGCCGACCCGTTGCGCGAAGTTGAAGTTCTGTTCGACCAGCAGGATGGTGGTGGACGCCTGCTTGAGTTCGATGAAGGCATCGATCATGTTCTGCACGATGGCAGGCGCCAGCCCTTTGCTGGGCTCGTCGATCAGCAACAGCCGGCGGGGTTCGATGATGGCGCGGGCAACCGCCAGCATCTGCTTCTGGCCCCCGGAAAGCTTGCCGGCGGGGTGCAGCCAGAACTTCTTCAGGGCCGGAAAGAAGCCGAAGATCCATTCCAGTCGCGCGGTATCAAGCTGCTCGGCGCTTCGGGCCTGGCGAGCCGCCAACAGCATGTTCTCTTTGACCGACAAGTCAGCGAAAATGCCCATGTTCTCGGGCACGTAGGCCATGCCCATGCGCGCCATGTCAGGGGGCGACTTGCGTGTGTCGGGGCCGCCAATGGGCATGCCCTCGAATGTGATCTGGCCCTGCGAGGCGCGCCACAAACCCATGATCGTGCGCAGCGTCGTCGTCTTGCCGGCACCGTTGCGACCCAGTAGCATGGTCACGGCCGCAGGTGGCACGGCCAGATTCACGCCGTGCAGGATGTGATACGCGCCGATATGCGTTTGCACGTCCTTGAGTTCCAGCAGCGGGGCGGTCATGCCTTGTGCTCCGTCGGGCTCATGCCCAGATAGGCTTGCTGCACGATGGGGGAGGCGATGACGGTGGCGGGATCGCCGTCCGCCATCAGTTGGCCGTTGTGCAGCACGACGATCCGGTCGGCCAGTTCGCGCACCACATCCATCTTGTGCTCCACCAGCAGGATGGTCTTGGAGGGATCGTTCTTGATCTCGCGGATCAGCTCCAGCACCACGGGCACATCGTCCACGCTCATGCCGGCGGTGGGTTCGTCGAACATGAAGACTTGGGGTTCCAGGGCGATCAGCATCGCGATCTCCAGCTTGCGCTGATCGCCATGCGGCAGGTCGGCGGCAGGCTGGTCGCGCCTTGCGGATAGCCGCGTGCGTTCCAGCAGCGCGTCGGCGCGCGTCAATAGGCCGCGGTCGTCGTCCCAGGTGCGCCAGAAGCGGATCTGGCGCCAGCTCATGCCTTGCTGACGCGATTGCAGCGCCAACCGGACATTCTCGTGAACGGACAGTCGCGGGAACAACTGGGTCAGCTGGAACGCGCGGCCCAGACCCGCGTGCATGCGTGCCGGCGCGGGCAGCGAGGTCAGATCGCGGCCGTTCAGCCGCACCGACCCCGCGCTTGCGCGCAGCTGGCCAGAGATCAAGTTGAAGTAAGTGGTCTTGCCCGCGCCGTTCGGGCCGACGATGGCGGTCAGCGTGCCAGGCGCATAACGGCAGCTGACACCATTGACGGCCACATGCCCGCCGAAACGGATCGTGAGCGATTGGGTTTCCAACATCGCAGTGGCGCGCCTTCAGCGCTTGTTCTGGATCGGCACGGCCATCTGGTCAGGCGTGATTTCCTTGACCAGGTCCTGCACCGCCCATGGCACCGAAGGGTCGCTCTTGATCCGGAAGTGGTACATGGATTGCATGGCCTGGTGGTCTTCGGGTCGGAACGTCATCTTGCCCTTGGGCGTGTCGAAGCTCAGGCCTTCCATCGCCTTGATCAGCTTGTCCGTATCGGAATCACCCGCGGTCTTGTTCAACGCCGCCACGATGGCGATGCCGGACGACATGCCGCCCGCCGTGAAGAAGTCCGGCGGCTGACCGTAGCGCTTCTGATGTTCCGCGACCAGCCAGTCGTTGATCGGATTCTTGGGGATGCCGTAGTAGTAATAGGTGGCGCCTTCCATGCCGGCCAGCGACTTCAGCGGTGTCATCGCGGCCAGCGTGTTGCCGCCCGTCGCGATCTCGATGCCGAAGCGCTTGGGATCCAGGTCGGCGATTTTGAACGGATTGCCCGCGCCCGCCCACAGGATGAAGATGATCTTGCGGCCGGGCTTGTCCTTCAGCGCATCGAACAGGCGCTGCGCGCCCGCGGTGAAGTCGGTGGCGTTGGCGGGCAGGTATTCCTCGTGCACGATCTTGGCGTTCTTCAGCGCGCCCTTGAAGGCTTTCACGCCGTCGCGGCCAAAGGCATAGTCTTGCGCGAGCATGGCGATGGAGGTGCCCGCCTGGTCGAAGGCCACGGCGTTGGCGATCGCATCCTGCGACGAGTTGCGGCCCGTGCGGAAGATGTACTTATTCCACTTTTCGCCCGTGATCGAATCCGCCACGGCGGGCTCCACCAACAGGATCTTCTCGTACTCTTCGGCGATCGGCAGCATGGCCAGCGCGACGCCCGACGAAGTGGGGCCCACGGCGATATCGGCGTTGTCGTCGGCATACGCCGACGCCAGCTGCGCGCGGGCCACGTCGGGCTTGCCCTGGTTATCCTTTTCAATCACGCGGATCTTGCGGCCGGCGACGGTCATGGTGCCCTGCGTGGCGTACTCCAGGCCCAGCATCAGCCCGTTCTGCGTCTGCTTGGCGTAGGCCTCCAGCGGGCCCGTCTTGTCGTAGACATGGGCGACGACAACGTCTTTTGCGGCGGCGGCCGAACTCATGCAAAGGGCCGCCAGCGCGGCAAGCAGAATGCGATTCATGGATGTCTCCTGTTATCAGCGGGCGTGCGCAGCCGCCGTGTGGTCATGCAGAGGGTCTGGCGTGGCCAGGAACCGGCGGATGGCGTCGATCTGCGCCGACACGTTCAGGGCGGGGGCGTGGCCGCAATCGGGAAAGTCGATGCGTTGGGCGCACGGTCCGCGTCGCGTCATCGCGTCGGCGACCTCGGGCAGCAGCAGATCGGAGTCGGCGCCGCGCAGCAGCAGCACCGGCATGCGCAGCGAGTCGTAGCCGTTCCAGCGGTCATAGTCGCCCGGGTGATGGCTGAACTGTCCGACGATGGCGGGGTCGTAATGCGCCGTGACGCGACCGTCGGGCAGGCGTCGCATCGAGGTTTCAGCCATCCGGCGCCATTGCTCGTCGCTTTGCCAGCCGTAGGGCCGGTAGGCGACGCGAAGCCAGGACTCCAGTTCGGTGACCGTGTCGAACGCGGGCGGATTGCCGGCATAAGCCAGGATGCGGTCGATGGCGGGCTGCGGCAGCTCGGGCCCGATGTCATTGACGACCAAGTGCGAGATCCGGCCGTGCAGCGTCGTGGCCGCGGCGTGCATGCCGGTGGCGCCGCCCATCGACGTGCCCACCCAGCGCAGCCGGCCAAGCGACAAGCCGTCGGCCAGCGCCCGGGCCAGGCGCGCGTAGAAGTCCAGCTGGTATTCGGCGACCGGATCGGGGCTCCATTGCGACAGGCCGCGGCCGATCGTGTCGGGGCAGATGATGCGGTAGTCGTCCGCCAGCGCCGTCGCCAGTTCGTCGAAGTCGCGCCCGGTGCGGGCCAGGCCGTGCCACATGATGACGGGGGGCGCGTCAGGCGCGCCCCATTCGGTCAGGTGCAGCTCTCGGCCTTCGCAGCGCAAATAGCGCGAAGCCGGCGTGTGGCGGGCGGCCGTTGCGGGCGCGTTTGCCATGAGTCTCCTCCCGGGTTGTCCAGGTTGTGTGCTTATCGGGCTGACTATAGACTTGCGCCAAACGCATCCACAATGCGCCGCGCGCCCCAGAGCAGGGTGAGTCAAGAAGTTGTAGACGCAAGATCAAATTGCGCTTCCCGCCGCGTACAGGAGACCGCGCCATGTCCAATACGGAATTTGCCATCTCGGCCAGCGCCGGCGCTGACCGGCGCGAGCAATGGCGCGCGGCGCTGTCGGACGCTTTCGGCCCGTTCGAGGTACACGGCGGTATGCCCACCCATTTCGCGGGGCATGTGCGCTATGCGCGCCGCGCCAGTCTGCAGTTCAACGACCTGCACTATCAGGGACAGAAGCTGGAACGCACCGCGGGCAATGTGTCGCGGCTGGACCAGGAGTTCTACACCTTCGGGTTGCCATTGGCCGGTCCGCTGGCCGTGCGGCAGCAAGGCCGGGAATTCCAGGTCGAGCCCGGCTGCGTGTACCTGATGAACCAGAGCCTGCCTTATCAGGCGACGGCGCTGGGCGCGTCGGGCTATCGCAGCCTGAGCGTGTCTTTTCCGCGCAGCGCGCTGTCGCAACGGGATTCCCGCGTCGGCGCCTTCTACAAGCTGCGCGTCGACGATGGTTCACCGCGTGGCGCGATGCTGGCCAGTTACATGGAGCATTTGTTCAAGGGCATGGGCGGCTGGTCCGACACCGAGGTCACCGAACTTGGCGAACGCCTGATCGACCTGATCGTCCTGTTCCTGGTGCAATCCGAGCAAGGCCATGCGTCGGAGTCCGACAGCAGCGTGACGGTGGCGCATCGGCAACGCGTGCTGGCCTACATCCGCCAGCATCTGGCCGACCCGGCGTTGTCGCCGCAGGCCGTGGCGCAAGGGTGCGGCGTGTCGGTCGCCTACCTGCACCGCATCCTTCGCGCCGGCGGCCTGTCGGCCGAGTCCTTCATCTTCGATCAGCGTCTGGACAAATGCCGCGAATTGCTGCTGAGTCCACAGCACCGCCATCGCAGTATCGCCGAGCTGGCCTACCAGGTCGGGTTTTCGCACCCGTCGCATTTCAGCCGGCTGTTCAAGCGGCGCTTCGGCATGACGCCGCGGGACCTGCGGGCAAGTTCGTAGGGCACGTTGGCTTTTGCTTTGCAGCCGCCCGGCGACAAAAAAGCCCCACGGACCAAACCGTGGGGCTTTTTGATTTTGCAGGCGAGCGGTCAGATGTGCGTGATGAACTTCGTGACCAGGTAGCCGTCGAACGTTTCCAGGCCGCCTTCACTGCCGATGCCGCTGTCCTTGATGCCGCCGAACGGCGTCTCGGCCAGCGCGCTGCCGAAGTGGTTGATGTTGACCATGCCGGCCTCCAGGCCATTCGAGACCTTCGTGGCCGTCTTCAACGAGTTCGTGAACACGTACGACGACAGGCCGAAGGGCAGGCTGTTGGCGCGGCGCAGCACTTCGTCGGTGTCCTTGAAGCGGACGACCGGCGCGACGGGACCAAAAGGTTCTTCGGTCATGAGCATGGAGTCGTCGGGCAGATCCGTCACGACCGTGGGGGCGAAGAAGAAGCCCTTGCGGTCCAGCGGGCCGCCGCCGACCACGACCTTGCCGCCGTGCTTCTTGGCGTCGTCGATGAAAGCGCTCATGGCAGGTACGCGGCGTTCATGAGCCAGCGGGCCCATGTCGGTGCCGGCTTCCAGGCCGTCGCCGACCTTGATGTTCTTCAGCACGTCCGAGAAGCGGGCCAGGAATTGCTCGTAGGCGCCTTCCTGCACGTAGAAGCGGGTGGGCGACACGCAGACCTGGCCGGCGTTGCGGACCTTGAACTTGGCCAGCATTTCGGCGGCGCGCTCGACATCGGCATCATCGAACACGAGCACGGGCGAATGGCCGCCCAATTCCATCGTGACGCGCTTCATGTGTGCGCCGGCCAGGGCGGCCAGTTGCTTGCCCACCGGCACGGAGCCGGTGAACGAGACCTTGCGCACGATCGGCGAGCGGATCAGGTAGTCGGAGATCTTTGCGGGCTCGCCCCAGACGATGTTCAGGCAGCCCTTGGGCAGGCCGGCGTCGTGGAACATGCGGGCAATGGCCATGACGGCGCTGGGCGAATCTTCGGGCCCTTTCAGCACCACCGTGCAACCGGCGCCGAGCGCCGCGGCGATCTTGCGGATGGCCTGGTTGTACGGGAAGTTCCAGGGCGTGAACGCAGCGCAGACGCCGATGGGTTCGCGCACGACGAACTGGCGCACGTCCGGGTTGCGGGGCGGCACGACGCGGCCGTAGATGCGTCGGCATTCCTCGGCGTGCCAATCGGCATGCTCGGCGCAGGACGTGACTTCGCCCACGGCCTCGGCCAGCGGCTTGCCCTGGTCCAGCGTCATGTTGCGGCCGATTTCCTTGGCGCGCTCGCGCGACAGCGTGGCGACCTTGCGCAGGATGGCGGAACGGTCCATGGGCGAGGACTTCTTCCAGGATTCGAACGCGCGCTGGGCGGCGGCTAGCGCACGGTCCAGATCCGCTTCGGTGGCGTGCGGCAACTGGCCCAGCACTTCCAGCGTGGCCGGGTTGATGACGTCCTGGGTGCGCCTACCCTCGCCGGAGATGAATTCGCCGTCGATATACAGCGCCAACTGTTCATACATGCCTGTCGTTCCTTGCGAAATAGGGATGGATTGCGACCGCTGTCGCCCGCGCCAGTCTAAACCAGCTTGTTCGCGTCAGGGAGGGCCACTCCCGTGCGCGAAGCTGGGGCCAATCAGAGGCGGCGGCGCCCCGCCTTGCAAGCCTTCGCGCGCATGGCCACAATGGGGGCTCTCTGGCCGACTATCACCGAATCCATCGTGCAATCCGTCGACGCGCGTCCCGCCGCCAAGCCCAGTCTGTACTCTCGCGTGTTGTTCCGCTTCATCGATTGGCTGCGTCATCGGATCGCCCGGGCGTCGCTGGTGGGGGACCGCCCCATCTTCCAGAACAGCCAGTTCCCCTGGATCGCGGCGCTCGAGGCGCAGACGCCCGCCATCCGCGCCGAACTCACCGCACTGCTGGCGCAGCGGCAGCAACTGCCCGCTTTCCACGAGATCTCGCCCGATGTGGGCATGATCACGTCTGACGATCAATGGAAGACGTTCCTGTTCATGGGCTATGGCCTGCGTTCCGAACGCAACCTGGCCAGCTGCCCCGCAACGGCCCGCGCGCTTGAAGGGATCCCGGGCATCCGCAGCGCCTTCTTTTCCATCCTCGAGCCCGGCAAGCGGATCCCGCTGCACACTGGCCCGTACAACGGCGTCCTGCGTCTGCACCTGGGGCTGGTCGTGCCCGAGCCGGCGGACCGCTGCTGGATCGAGGTCGGGGGCGAACGCTATAGCTGGCGGGAAGGCCGCGCCGTGGTGTTCGATGACCTGTATCCTCATCAGGTGCACAACGACACGGACGGTTTGCGGGCCGTGTTGTTCGTGGACTTTGAACGGCCGTGCCGGGTTCCGGTAAAATGGCTGAATCGCCTGGTGCTCAGGGCGGCCCCGTTCACGGACGAAATCCGGCGCGGCAAGGCCAACCATGATGCCTGGGAGAAGAGCTTTTACCGCCACAAATAAGGGGCGGATAGCTCGCAACTCGCTCCCCTCATAGAGGGGGCGTGGTGTTTTGTGCGTCATTCCAACAAAGTGCTTGCGCTCAAAATTTAACCACGCTAGAATGATCAGCTTTCCCAGATTGTCGATCCAGTTAACCGAAGTTGTTTCGAAGACTAGTCGGCGTGTTGGGGGAATACCCGCAGGATTTCAACCCAGGGTCGTTGCGTTGCCAACCAGTTGTAGAGATAGGGCGAAAGCACTAGCGCTACAACACATAAAGCAGGGCGGCAGACCTGACGGGACCAAAACTGGCAGGAATTGCAGTGTTCCCTTATTGGGAAAACCGTATTTCCAGTTAAGTTGGAACAGGAAAAATCATGATCCAAATGCAGACCACGCTGGACGTGGCCGATAACACTGGTGCGCGTCATGTCATGTGCATTAAGGTGCTCGGTGGCTCCAAGCGCCGTTATGCCGGTATCGGCGACATCATCAAGGTGAGCGTCAAAGATGCGGCTCCGCGCGGACGCGTCAAGAAAGGCGAAATTTACAATGCCGTGGTGGTTCGTACCGCCAAGGGCGTGCGCCGTAAAGACGGTTCGCTGATTAAGTTCGGTGGCAATGCCGCCGTATTGCTCAACGCCAAGCTGGAGCCCATCGGCACCCGCATCTTCGGACCCGTTACGCGTGAACTGCGTACCGAGAAGTTCATGAAGATCGTGTCGTTGGCCCCGGAAGTGCTGTAAGGAGCCCTACGATGAACAACATTCGTAAAGGCGACGAAGTCATCGTCCTGACCGGCCGCGACAAGAAGCGTCGCGGTACCGTGCTGGCTCGTGTTGATGCCGACCACGTTCTGGTCGAAGGCGTCAACATTGCCAAGAAGCACGTGAAAGCCAACCCGATGGCTAACAACCCGGGCGGGATTGTCGAAAAGACCATGCCGATCCACATCTCGAATGTGGCGCTCTTCAACCCCGCAACCGGTCGTGGCGACCGCGTGGGCGTTCAAGAAGTCGAAGGTCGCAAGGTCCGCGTGTTCCGTTCCAATGGTGCCGTTGTCGGCGCCAAGGCGTAAGGGGCGATAGACATGTCTCGTTTGCAAGATTTTTACAAGAGCAAGGTCGCTGGCGACCTGCAGGCCAAGTTTGGCTACAAGAGCGTCATGGAAGTGCCGCGCATCACCAAGATCACCCTGAACATGGGTGTCTCGGAAGCCGTGTCCGATAAGAAGGTTATCGAACACGCGGTGTCGGACCTGACCAAGATCGCTGGCCAAAAGCCTGTCGTGACGAAGACCAAGAAGGCTATCGCCGGTTTCAAGATCCGCGAAAACTACCCGATTGGTTGCATGGTCACGCTGCGTGGTCAACGCATGTATGAATTCCTGGATCGCCTCGTTGCGGTCGCGCTGCCTCGCGTGCGCGACTTCCGTGGTATCTCGGGTCGTGCATTTGACGGCCGTGGCAACTACAACATCGGGGTGAAAGAGCAAATCATTTTCCCCGAAATCGAGTACGACAAGATCGACGCGCTGCGTGGGCTGAACATCAGCATCACCACCTCCGCGAAGACCGACGAAGAAGCCAAGGCGCTGTTGACGGCCTTCAGCTTCCCGTTCCGTAACTAAGGGGCTGATGACGTGGCAAAACTTTCCCTCATCAATCGCGACATCAAGCGCGCCAAGCTGGCTGACAAGTTCGCTGGCAAACGTGCTGAGTTGAAGGCGATCATCGACGACCAGTCGAAGACCGACGAAGAACGTTACCAAGCTCGGCTCAAGCTGCAACAGCTGCCGCGCAATGCCAATCCGACGCGCCAACGTAACCGTTGCGTGGTCACCGGTCGTCCGCGCGGTGTGTTCCGCAAGTTCGGCCTGACGCGTCACAAACTGCGTGAAATGGCGATGAAGGGCGAAATCCCCGGCATCACCAAGGCCAGCTGGTAGGAGATACATTATGAGCATGAGCGATCCCATCGCCGATATGCTGACCCGCATTCGCAATGCGCAGCAAGTGGACAAAGTTACGGTGAGCATGCCCTCCTCGAAGCTGAAGGCGGCTATTGCCGCTGTGCTGAAAGACGAAGGCTACATCGACAGCTTTGAAATCAAGGGCACCCAGGCCAAGCCTGAGCTCGAGATCACCCTGAAGTACTACGCTGGCCGTCCGGTTATCGAGCGCATTGAACGCGTTTCGCGCCCCGGTCTGCGTATCTACAAGGGCCGTACCAGCATTCCTCAGGTCATGAACGGCCTGGGCGTGGCTATCGTTTCGACCTCGCGCGGCGTCATGACCGACCGTAAGGCTCGCGCCAACGGCGTCGGCGGCGAAGTGCTGTGCTACGTGGCCTAAGGAGAAATTCGAATGTCACGTATCGCTAAGTATCCGGTCGAACTGCCCAAGGGTGTCGAAGCTGACATCAAGCAGGATCAGATCATTGTCAAGGGCCCGCTGGGCACCCTGACTCAAGCCCTGACTGGCGACGTCACGGTTGCGATGGACGAAGGCAAGCTCACGTTTGCCGCCGCCAACGAAACTCGTCACGCCAATGCCATGTCGGGTACCGTGCGCGCTCTGGTGGCCAATATGGTTACCGGCGTGAGCAAGGGCTTCGAGCGCAAGCTGACCCTGGTTGGCGTGGGTTACCGCGCCTCGATCCAAGGCGATGCCGTTAAGCTGCAGCTCGGTTTCTCGCACGACGTTTTGCATCAGTTGCCGGCCGGTATCAAGGCCGAATGCCCCACCCAGACGGAAATCGTCATCAAGGGCGCCAACAAGCAAGTCGTCGGTCAGATGGCCGCTGAAATCCGCTCGTACCGCGAACCCGAACCCTACAAGGGCAAGGGTGTGCGTTACTCGGACGAACGCGTCGTCATCAAAGAAACCAAGAAGAAATAACGGCGCACGCAAGGACGAATCATGGACAAAAAAGTTTCCCGTTTGCGTCGTGCGGTTCCGACCCGCCGGAAGATCAACGAG
>Ga0307412_10000708_pt1 | contig 19214 bp, 14 predicted proteins | sample DK1Cmetagenome_3_FD_203823 | JGI IMG/M metagenome (GOLD analysis project Ga0307412, IMG submission 203823) | Maize rhizosphere microbial communities from greenhouse at UC Davis, California, United States - DK15-C-1 | ecosystem: Host-associated > Plants > Roots > Rhizosphere > Soil | place: USA...
GTGATCAGCCCCTTGGCGAGCGCATCGCGGTAGCGGTCGCCCAGCCCCGCGGTGTCGGTGAGGGTCGCGCCGTTGCATTCATTGTCCACGCCCGCGCGGATCGCCGCCGCCACGGCGGCCGGGCCGTCCGGCGCATAATGGTGGTTGTCGCTGATGTCCTTCACCGCGTCGCAGTCGGATACGACATAGCCCTTGAAGCCCCAGGCGCCGCGCAGATGGTCCTTGAGCAGTTCGTCGCTGGCGCAGGCGGGCTGGCCGTCGATGCGGTTATAGGCGCACATCACCGATCCCGCCTTGCCCTCGACGATCGCGGCGCGGAACGCGGGCAGATAGGTGTCCTCCAGATCGTGGCGCGAGACGAACACGTTGGCCGCGTGGCGGGTCGATTCGGGTCCGCTATGGACGGCGAAATGCTTGGGCGTGGCGACCACGTTCGGCAGGTCCGGGTTCGGCCCCTGCATGCCCTGGACGAAGGCGACGCCCATCCGCGCGGCGAGGAAGGGATCCTCGCCATAGGTCTCCTGCCCCCGGCCCCAGCGCGGATCGCGGAAAATGTTGATGTTGGGCGACCAGGTATCGAGCCCGGTGCCGATCCGGCCCATGCGGCCCGTCTCGCGGGCAAGCGCGTGCAATCCCTGCACTTCGCGGCTGATCGCGGCGGCGACGTCGTGGACGAGCGGCGCGTCGAAGCTCGCGGCCAGGCCGACAGGCTCGGGGAAGTTGGTGGTCGGCACCGTGCCGAGCGCGCCGTGGAGCGATTCCGTCCACCAATTATAGCGCGGGATGTTCAGCCGCGGCACGGCGGGCGCGACATTGAGCAGCTGGCCGAACTTCTCCTCCGGAGTCAGCTGCGCGACGATCGCCGCGGCCTTGGCATCTGCCTCAGCGCGCGGATCGCCGGCGGTCTGGGCGAGCGCGGGCAGCGGCGTGAGCGCGGCGGCCAGCAGCGCGGCGCGGATGGTGCGGTACATGGTGATCTCCCTCAGGGCCGTCAGACCGGCTGCAGCCCGTGTTCGTGAATCTTGCGGATCAGGTCGCGGTGGCGCGGCAGGCCGGCGCAGAGCCGTTCGGTCTGCGCGGCATTCTCGCGCATCGCCCGCTCGGCGAGCCGCTGGTCGCCCGACAGCGCCTCCGGCTCGACCTCGCTGCGGAAGCCCATGCCGTAAAGGACGTACTGGTAGCTGGCGGGCGGGAAGACCTCCTCCACCCGGTCGAACTCGTCATGGAACCAGGGCGGCTGGTAGCGCCACAGCGTGAGCAGTTCCTGGAGCCGCTCGGGGATCGTCTCGGGCAGCAGATTGTCGCGCCAGAAGGCCGAATCGGTGCGCTTGGTCAGCACATAATGGAGCTTCAGAAAGTCGATGATCCGGCCCCAGCGATAGAGCGTGGTGGCGTTGAAGCGCTTGGCGACGACGTCCATCACATCGCGCACCGCCGGCATCTGCTCGGCGATCAGCTTGGCCGAAAGCTCGATCAGCACGATCGCCGACGCCTCCAGCGGCTCGAGGAAGCCCGCGGCGAGGCCGACCGCGACGACATTGTTCTTCCACAGGATCTCGCGATGGCCCGAGCGGATCGGGATGCGGCGGACGCCCACGTCGGCGCCTGCGGGCCCCAGATAGGCGCGCAGCGTCGCCTCGGCTTCGTCGTCGCTGGTGTGGGCCGTGGAATAGACATAGCCGGTGCCGCGCCGTGTCGGCAGGCCGATGTCCCAGATCCAGCCGGCGCTTTGCGCGGTCGAGAGTGTGTGGGTGGCGATCGGCGCATTGTCTTCGGGATAGGGGATCTGCGCGGCGAGCGCGGCGTCGCAGAACAGCACGTCGCCGCAATCCTTGAACGGCACCCCCATCGCCTCGCCGAGCAGCAGCGAGCGGAAGCCAGTGCAATCGACGAACAGGTCGCCTTCGATCCAGCCGGCCTGCTCGGTGTCGATCGCGGCGATGTCGCCATTCTCGGCCAGCTCGACCGAGCGGACATCGGCGAGCACGTGGCGCACGCCGAGCTTGGTGGTGCAGTGGCGCGTCAGGAACGGCGCGAACTTGCCCGCGTCGAGGTGATAGGCATAATTGGCCTGGCCCTCATATTCGGGGGTGGCGATCGTTTTGGGCGCGAGGCCCGCATCGCAGATCCGTCCCTGCGGTGTCACCGTGTCGCAGAAGCTGCGGCCGTTCGCGTGCGTGATCCAGTGCGGCACCAGGCTCAGCTGCTGGAAGCCCTGGGGCAGCATCAGCGGGTGGTAATAGGCGTCGTCGTCCGCGCCGGTGGTCCAGCGGGCGAACAGCGCGCCCTGCTTGAACGCGGCATCGCACTCGCGGAAGAAGTCGGTTTCGGAGACGCCGATCTTGGCGAGCGTTGTCCGCAAGGTGGGCCAGGTCCCCTCGCCCACCCCGATGATCGGCGTGTTGGGCGATTCGACCAGGGTGACGGTGAAGCCGCCGGGCATGCGGCTCTGGTGCCGCGCGGCGATCACCCCGGCGGTGAGCCAACCGGCGGTGCCGCCGCCGACGATCACGATGTTCTGAACCCGTTTCACGCGTGCCGACCCATGGAAAAAGAAAGGGATGCCGGACGATACCGGCATCCCCAGTCGCGGGAAGAGACCTTAGAAGCGATAGCGCACGCCCGCGGTGAAGCGCCGGCCATAGGCGAACACGTCGAGCAGCTGGTTCGAGAACCGGCCGTGCGTGCTCTGCACCTCGTCGGTGATGTTGAGCGCCTCGCCGAAGATGTTGATGCTCTTCGTGATCTGGTAGCTCGCGCTCAGATCGACCTGCAGGCTCGAATTGACGAAGGTCGGCTCGGAACCGAACGCGCCGGTGTTCTGCGCCTGGCCGAACTGGAGCAGATATTCGTCGCGCCAATTGGCTGCCGCGCGGAATTCGATGCCGTTCTTGTCGTAGAAGCCGACAAAGTTGGCGGAATTCGCCAAGCCGGTCACCGCGAAGCCGCTCTGGCTGATGTCGGTGGGATCATAGGGCTTGTTGGTGCCGACAAAGGTGGCGTTGGCGATGAAGCCGAAGCCGCTGTTGCCGAACGTGTTCTGCCACGCCAGCTCGACACCGCGCACCGTCGCCTTCGGTCCGTTCACCCGCTGCGAGACGCTGAACTGCGCCAGCGTACCGGTGGACGGATCGACCACGCCGTTGATCGTCTGCCGCTGCGTGCCCTGGACGATGAAGTTGCTCACGTCCTTCAGGAAGAAATTCACCGCGGCATAGGAGTTGCGCGCATAATACCATTCCACCGCCGCATCGAAATTGTCGGCGAGGAACGGCTGCAGCGTGGGATTGCCGCCATCCGCGGTGAGCGCGCCGACACGCTGGCCGCTGCCGATGTTGAGCGCCGGCGTCAGCAGATTGAGCGTCGGCCGGGTCAGCGTGCGCGAGGCATCGAGGCGCAGGTGCAGCGAGTCGGTGAGCTCGAGCTTCATGTCCATCGACGGCAGCAGATAGGAATAGTCGGACTTGGTGGTGATCGCCTGCTGATCGCCGAAGCCGATCGTCAGCAGCGTCTTGTCGGTGGTGCTCGCCGTGATCGAAACCGGCAGGCGGCCGATGCCGGTCGAGCTGACATGCGTCACTTCCTCGCGCACGCCGGCGTTGAAGGAGAAGGGCATGCCGCCGATCTGCGTCTTGAAATTGGCCGAGGCGTAGAGCGCCCAGGTCTTCTCGCCGATATCGCGCGTGCTGCCGACATCGTCCGCGACGGAGAACAGACCGGCGAACTGGTTATTGCAGCAGCTGGTGCTGTAGCCGGGGATGGTCTTGGTCTGCGGATTGCCGAGGCTGGTAAGATAGGCCTGATAATCCGCCGCGCGGAAGTTGATCAGCACGGGCGGCAGTGCGCCGCTATAGCCCGGCAGGAAGCCGCTGGTGCTCACCGTGCCCTTGAACAGGCTGGCCGGAAGCGCGACGCCCCCCGACGTGCCCGAAGCAGGGCCATAGCCCGAATAGGCCTGCCAGAAATTGTTGGCGAAGGTGTTGGCGCTGCGGAACTCGAACTTGTCGTCGAGATAGGAACCACCGATCCGCAGGGTGAGATCATCCTGCTGCCACTTCAGGCCAAGCCGGCCCTGCTTGATCGTATCGCGGTTCTTGTTGGCGATGTTGACCGTTACGTGGCTGCCGATCGACGCCAGATCCGCCCAGCGGCTGGCGTTGCCGTTGACGCCATAGCCGTGCAGCTCCGGCACGACGTCCTTGCTGTCGCCGTTGATCGCGATGCCCAGCGCGGGCCCGATGCCATAGCCATAGCCCACGTCCGCGCCGACCGAGCTGACCCGCCCATCGGGGTTCAGCCAGCTCTTCGACAGGCTGGCATCGCCTTCCACCTGCAGCTTGTCCGACACGTCCCACTTCACGTTGAAGCCGGTCTGGTTGGTGCGGCGATAATTGCTGTCGGTGCCGGCGGTGAAGTCGGTCTGCGAGCCGGCCTGGGTGAAGTCGGTCGTGGTGCCGTTCTTGTCGAGCTTGACGTTGCGCAGGCTGCCCTGGTTAAACCAGATACCGAAGCCGAAATTGTCGGTATTGACGCGCTGGTCCGAATAATTGTTGTCCAGGGTCAGCAGCACATTGTCCGCCGGCTTCCACTGCAGCGCGATACGCCCGTCGACACGCTCGTCGCGGGTGTAGTTCTGCGTCGCGCCGAACTGCTGTTCGAACCATCCGACCACCGTCTGGCGGTTAGTGACCGTGGCATAGTCCGCCGAGTTCGCGTCGCTGGTGGGGTTGCACACCGTCGCGGTGCTGCCCGCAAGCTGGCACGGGGCATAGCGCCCGCCCGGCCAGCCATGGACGAAGACGTTGTTGGTTTGCGTGTCATGCCGGGTGTAGATCGCATCGACCAGGACGCCGAACGTGTCATCGGCGAAGGTCTTGCTGATCAGAAGCCCCCCGGTGGGCACGATCTTGCCGGCGTCGTCCTGAATCGATCCGGATGCCGAGGCGGCGAGGTGGAAGCCCGGCCGGTCAAACGGCTTGGGATAGGAGACGTTGATCGTCGCACCGATCGAGCTCGAAGACAGCGACACGTCGGGCGTCTTCAGCACGCTGATCGAACCGACGAAATCGGAGCCCACGGTCGAGAAATCGATGGAACGGCCGCCGGTCGCGGTCGAGAGGCGGCGGCCGTCGACCAGGGTCTCGTTGAAGTCGCCGCCGAAGCCGCGGATCGTCACGCCGTTCGGCTCGCCGCGCGGTCCATCGCGCTGGATCGAAACGCCCGGCAGGCGCTGCAGCGACGCGGCGACGTTCGAATCGGGGAATTTGCCGATGTCCTCGGAAGAAATAACTTCGATGACACCGGGCGAATTGCGCTTGATATCCAGGTTGCGCTGCAGCGAACCGCGAATACCCGTGACGATGATTTCTTCGTCTTGCGCCTGGCTCGTCGGTACTGCGGCGTCCTGTGCGTACGCAGGTGCGAACAGGCTCAGTGCCAGCACGCTCGATGCACTTGCCAGCGCAAGGCGTACGGACGCCTTCGTGGCCCGGTTGATGTTCGGCATGTTCATACCCCCTCCAGCATTATTGTTGGATCGACGCAGATCCGCACCCGCCGCAGGATCTGCGACAGAGTCTATGCTCGGAGAAAAGCGCAAGCGTTCGCATCCGCACAATAAGCGGCACGACATCCTCCCCGATTCATTCTTCTTCTGCGAATCTGTAATAGAACGTAGCCGGTTGCGTTAGCGCTATCAACAGCTTTTTGTCGGCGTAGTCTTCGGCTTTAGTCGGGCCATTGGCGGTAGCGCCGGGAGCGGATATGCAGGGTGGCATACCGAGCGCCGCCCGGCGCAACGCGATACAAAGGGGGAGGAATGCGATGGCCCAGGACGTGACGCTGCTCGATTCCGCGGAACATCGCGGCTTGCGCGTACGCTCCCCGGCGGGGCCCCTGCCCTATTTCGTGCCCGTCGTGGCAGCCGAGTTCGCCGCCGCCACAGCTGCATGCCCGGTGCTGCTGGCCAAGGACGCGGAAACGGGGCGCTTCTATGCCGGCGCTATGCTCGGTTTCGAGCCGGGCGAATCGCTGGTCGAACTGCGGGCCGGTGACGGCTTCTGGCCGCTCCACGTCGAACGCCAGGGGTTCTTCATCGCGGGCGATTCGATCGCTATCGATCCCCGGGACCCGCGCTTCGGCAACGACGGCGAGCCGCTGTTCGACGAAGACGGCACCCCCGCCCCCGCGCTGCGCGGCATCCAGCAGACGCTCGCCCGGCTGCACCAGGGGGTCGAGACGACGCAGGGCTTCATCGACGCGATGCTCGCCCACCGGCTGGTCGAGCCGATCGAGGTGACGCTGCGCTTCGACGACGGCACCTCGCTGGATCTGGCCGGGCTCTACACGATCAGCCTCGATGCGTTGCACGCGCTGGACGATGCGGCGGTGGTGGCGTTGTTCCGCGCCGGCCACCTCCAGCTGGCCTATGCGATGGCGGGATCGTTGCGGCAGATCGCGGTGCTCGCCGCGCGCCGCAATCGCCGCCTCGCGGCCTGACGCGTGATGCTGCGCGAAGCCGGCCCCGGAATCGATCCCGCCGCCTTCGCCGAGGCGCGCCGCGCCTGCCAGCCGATCCTATTGCGCGGGGTTGCGGGCGACCTGCCCGTCGCGCGCGCCGGCCATGAGGTCGACAGCCTGTGCGCCTATCTGCTCGGCTTCGACGCGGGGGTGACGGCGCAGGCGTTCGTGGGCGATCCGGCGATCGGCGGCCGCTATGCCTATGGCGCGCAGGCGGACGGGTTCAACTTCGCGCGCGAGACGCTGGGACTTTCCCCGGCGCTCGCCCGCATCGCCCGCGCCGCCACCGATCCTGGCGAGCCCAGCGTCTATTGCGGCTCGCTTCCCGCCGAAATCCACCTGCCGGGCTTCGCCGAGGCCAATGCGCTGCCGCTGGTGCCGCAAGGGGTATTGCCCCGGCTGTGGATCGGGAACGCCTCGACGATCGCCTGCCATTATGATCGCTTCGACAATCTCGCCTGCGTGATCGCGGGCGAGCGCCGCTTCACGCTCTATCCACCCGACGTGATCGGCGACCTCTATGTCGGCCCGATCGATCACACCATGGCCGGCCAGCCGGTGAGCCTCGCCGCCAGCGTGGCACCGGACGATCCGCGCTACCCCCGCTTCGCCAACGCCCAGGCCCGCGCGCTGACGGTGACGCTGCGCCCCGGCGACGCGCTCTACCTGCCCAAGCTCTGGTGGCATCAGGTGGAAGCGACCGCGCCGTTCAACCTGCTGATGAACTATTGGTGGGACGATTTCGCCAGCGGCCCCGATTCGCCCTACACCGCCCTGCTGCTGGCAATGACCACGCTGGCCGAGCGCCCGCCCGCGGAGCGCGCGGCGTGGCGCGCCTTTTTCGATCATTACGCCTTCCAGCCGCTGGGCCACCCGCTCGCCCATCTCCCGGCAGAGCGGCACGGCATTCTCGCCGATACGCGGGAAAATCGCGGGCGGATCCGCGCCTTTGTGATGCAGATGCTGCGCGGCGGCTGAGCGTCAGGCGTGCTCGGTGCCGAAGGCGCGGTCGCCGGCATCGCCCAGCCCCGGCTCGATATAGCTCTGCGCGTTCAACACCGGGTCCAGCCCCGCCGTCCAGATTGCGACGTCGGGATGGGCGGCCCGCACTGCCGCTACACCCGGCAGTGCCGCGAGCAGGCAGAGGAAGCGCAGATCGCGCGCGCCCGCAGCCTTCAGCCGATCCAGCGCGGCGATCGCGCTGTTGCCCGTCGCCAGCATCGGATCGACGAGCAGCACCGGCCGGGTGGCGATATCTGCGGGGGCCTTGAAATAATATTCGACGGCCTGGAGCGTCGCCGGATCGCGGTACAGGCCGAGATGCGCGACCGCGGCTTCCGGCAGGAGATCCAGCAGCCCGTCCGCCATCGCCAGACCGGCGCGGAGCACCGGCACCACCACCGGCGGCATACCAGCGAGCACCGGCGACTCCATCGCCGCGACGGGCGTGTCGATCGAAACCAGCTTCAGCGGCAGGTCCGCCAGCGCCGCCACTCCCAACAGCGAAGCCACCGCCCGCAACTCGCTGCGGAAACGCTCGGGCGGCGTGGTCCGGTCGCGCAGCCGGGTGAGGCGGTGCTGGACCAGCGGATGGGCGACGATCGTCAGCCCGTCGATCGCGATATCGGGTTCTGCCATGGCGGCGGTGGTGCGCGATGCACCGCCGGCATGCAAGCCGGCGGTGCGGGGTGCGATCAGCGGACGACCGGGAATTCGTACACCGCGGTCGTCGTGGCCGGGACGGTGAGCGAGCGGCCCAGCGCCGGGACCGCGGCCGTATGGATGGTCACCCCGGGCGCCGCGCCCACCTTGTTCTCCGCCGCAAGCGACATGCCGGTCAGCAGCCATTGCCGCCCCGCCCCCCGCGTCTTCACCGCCGACAGGCCGATGGCGACCGTCTGCGGCTTCAGGGTGGCGTTGACGATGGCGATCTTGAGCGTGCCCCCGTCGGCGCTGAGCGCGGCGATCATGTCGAGCGGCCAGGTCGGGCTGCCCGCCTTCACCTGCGGATGGCTGTAGCCGACGACATACTTGGGATCAGGCTGCGGCGCATTGCCGTCGAGCGCGATCGGCACCGTGCCGGCGCCGAAATGCTCGCCATACAGCTTGAACACCATGCCGGTGGCGTTGAGCGTCGACGCGGTCGGCGTGATGTCCATGGTCGAGGCGCCGGTGGTGAACGCGCTCATCGTGAGGAAGTCGGTGTGGCGCAGCATTTCCTGCAGCACCATCGAATAGGCGAGCGCGTTCTTGAGCGTGGGCGGCCCGAAATAGGCATATTCGTCCATCGACAGGAAGATCTTCGCACTGCGGATCGCCGGGAAGCGCTGTTCGTAGATCTTCCACTCCTCCGCCTTCATCCGCACCTGGTTCGAGGGCGAGCGGACATATTCGAGCAGTTCGGCATCGGCCGGAGCGTTGGGGCGCTGCTCGGCGCGATCATACCAATGCTCGCTGACGCCCTCGAAATTGCCCCAGGCCTTCGCGAACAGGCCGCCGGTCCAATCCTCCTCGGTCCCGAACTTGTGCTGGATGCTGGCGAGCGTCGGGTTCTCCTGAGTGCCCTTGGGATGCATCTGGTCCGGCATCGCCCCCGATCCGATCAGCACGATGCCTGGATCCTTGGCCCGCATCGCCCGGGCGAATTCGTTGTGCTTGATCATGAAATAGTCGAGCGTCGTGCGACCGATCTGCCACCAGCCATAGGGTTCGTTGCCGATGTTCCAGAAGCGGACGCCATAGGGCTCCGGATGGCCGTTCGCCGCCCGCTTGGCCCCCCATTCGCTGGTCGCCGGGCCGTTGAGATATTCGACTTCCTCGGCCGCCGAATTGGCGTCGCCCAGCCCGGCATTGACCGTGACATAGGGCTCGACACCGACAAGCCGGGCGAGCGCCATCCACTCGTCCATGCCCTGGTCGTTGGTCTGCATCGCGCTCCAGGCATGGTCGAACATCGGCGGCCGCCTATCGCGCGGGCCGATCGCCTCGTGCCAATCCCAGTCGGACAGGAAATTGCCGCCCGGCAACCGCCAGAAGCCGGAGTTGAGCGTCTTCGCCATCGCCGTGGTGTCGGCGCGCCAGCCGTCGATATTGTCGTCGGGCATCAGCGACACCGCCGCCACGCGGAAGCGACCGCTGCCCGCGCCGACGATCTCGAACCGCGCATTGGCGGAATCGGCACCCGCAGTGAAGGCGAAGGTTGCCCGCTGCCACCCCGTGCCGGGCGCGGGAAGCTCCACGGCCTGCGCCTCGCCGCTCCCCTGCCCCCAGGCCAGCCGGACCTGTACCCGCGCGGCCACATCGCCACTCAGCCACAGCGAACCGACATAGCGCTTGCCCTTGGCCACGCCGATTCCATCCTGCGACACGCCGCGTGGGCTGGCGGGATCGAGCACGACGCTGGGGCTCTGCGCGCCGACATAGGGATCGCGCCGATCCATGGTCACGACATCGTCGCCGCCGAGCGGCCGCCACTTGCGATAGGCGACGCCCGGCCGCCCCTCGGCATTGGGCGGCGGCGGCACGTCGCGCGCGGCAGTCACTACCGGATAGTAGAACTTTCGATCGTCGAGCATCTCCGCCCACAGCGTCCGCGCGACGAGGCCGCCGATCGGCTCGATGAACATGCCATATTCATACTTCGTGACCGGCGTGCTTCGGCGGCCGGCATCGATCGTCGCCTGAAGCGACTGCGCCTCGGCCGCGAACGTGCTGCACACGAATAGAATGGCCGACGCGCCGGTACGAAACCGTGCCATGATCCTCTCCCTCTTTCTATTTACTCCGACCTGTTGTATCGCTCGGAAGATGTTAACGCTACCGTAAATCACGGGGCACAATGCTTTACTTACGCGTTTCGGCGCTAGACAGCGTTCCGAACAACGGATCGACGTTTCCAAACTGCACCGACAAGAAAACAGGCGCCCGATCGTGCGCCGAACAGGAGAGAGAGATGGGCAAGCGACATTTCGTGGCGGGGGCGTTGCTGCTGGCGAACCTGGCGGCCACGGCGGCAATGGCACAGGTGCAGACGCAGGTGCCGCCAGTGGTGGCAAGGGCGCGTCCTGTCTTGGTGCAGCGGATCAAGGTCCATTCGCCTGCGATCGAAGGCAATCTCGAGGGTGAAAGCGTCGATCGTGACGTGGTCGTGGTGTTGCCGCCCGATTATGCCAGCGCGCCGCGCAAGCGCTACCCGGTGGTATACGCGCTCCACGGCTATTCGATCGGGGTCGAGCAGTGGATCAAGGAGATCCACGTGCCCCAGGTCGTCGAGGGCGCCATTGCCCTCGGCGCGCAGCCGGTGATCCTGGTGCTGCCGGACAGCAAGACGCTGCACAACGGATCGATGTACTCGAGCTCGGTGACCACCGGCGATTTCGAGCGCTTCATCGCCCATGATCTCGTCGCTTATATCGACGCGCACTATCGCACGCTGGCAACCCGTGAGAGCCGGGGTCTGGTGGGCCATTCGATGGGCGGCTATGGCGCAAGCCGCATCGGCATGAAGCACGCGGACGTGTTCGGCGCGGTCTATATGATGAGCCCGTGCTGCCTGTCCGCGCGGGATGCCAGCATGTTGGACGCTGCGGCAGTCGCGCAGCTGGAAGCGGTGAAGACGCGCGAGGCCGCAACCACCCTACCCTGGGGCTTGCGCGCGACATTGGCGGCGGCGGCAGCCTGGTCCCCCAACCCCAAGGCGCCGCCGCTCTATCTCGACCTGCCGATCAAGGACGGCAAGCAGCAGCCCGAAGTGCTGGCCAGATGGGCCGCCAACGCGCCGCTCGCCTTTGTCGACCAGTATATCGGCAACCTGCGCCGCTATCGCGCCATCGCGATCGATGTCGGCGACAAGGACGGTTTACGCGCCGATGCACAGGCGCTGCACGAGACACTGGATCGCTACGGCATCGCCAACAGCTTCACCCTCTATTCCGGCGACCACACCAGCGCCGTGGCGGACAGGTTCCAGAACTATGTCCTGCCCTTCTTCAGCAAGAATCTGGTGTTCGCGAACCAGCGCTGACGACGATCGGGCGGCGACGCGAGCCGTTGGCGGATCGCGTCGCGGGCGGCGTCATGCCAGGTGGAGCGAACGGCGTCGGATCCATGACCCCGCCATTTGTCGCCGTGCATCTGCTCGATCATCTATCACCTTCCCCGGCGGCCAAACGCTGCACCGCAGGAAGAGTTCACGAATTTTTTACCAAGTTCCAGTAGGCATTTAGCCCGAAGGTTCGATTTCCATTCCTGCGGATGCGAGCAATTCCGGGATGTGCTTCGCGAATGCGAAATAGCCCTTGTCGCAGCGCGACCATGCTCGCTCATCCCAGCCGCGGCGCCATTCTGCGATCCGAACCCCTTCAACAGCCTCATAGTCTGTGAGAGCGTCAGCGATCGGCCCCGCCGGTGCATAGCCTGTTACAATTTGCGGGCACCGTTCGTCTTCCGCGATCGCTGCTACCGCCTCCAGATCGTCCACCCAAACCGCAGGCGCCTGCCAGTGGCGCGACGCACGTTGGAGACCATCGGCCACCGCCGCGATATCGGCCGCGCCGCTGCAATGTCGCCGGCAAGCAACCACGCGTCGGACGTCGAGCGACGTCAGCACGGCTTCGGTTTCGAGCGACAGATCTTCCGGCGTAAGCAAAAGCACTGCCGACGCATTTGCATCGACCTTCAAAGGCTCCCTTAGCGGAGAGCGGTTAGGCTTCGACGTTTCACGTGGAACATCTCCATGGGTTGCTAGCCCCCTTGCCTTGAACCGACCGCCAGTACGTTCCCGGATCCGCTCGGCATGGGCGAGATACACCTTGCCGGGGGTCTGCAATCCAGCGACCCAGCGCCAGGACAGGGTGTTCGACGCTGGGTCACCATCGACGAAGTGCGAGAAGGTGAACGCCGCACCGAGCTCCCACGGCAAGCCGAGCGTGAAGATCCAGATCGACGCGAACTGCATCCTGGCCCAGTTGTGCAAATAGCCCGTCTCCCTCAGCTCCCGCACCCAGGCGTCGAACGCATCGATACCGGTGTTCCCGGCAACGGCCACGTCATATCCTTTGGGATGCCCCGCCTCGGTGAACCGCTCGCAGGCGTGACGCCAATCGCTCCACACCGACGGGTGGTGCTCGAGCCATCCCTTCCAATAGGTCCGCCAGAACAGCTCGCTCAGGAATTTGCCAGCCACCCCGGCGCCATGTGCCTGGACGACTGCCCGCGCGACCTCCTCCTCGCTGATCAGCCGGCGTCGCAAGGCGGCGGAAAGCCGGGACACCGCATGGTGCCGGCCAGGACCACGGTCCTCATTACGGTGCTCGGTATAAGCGCGCCCGGCTTCGGGAAGAAAATCCGCCAGACGCGCCTCCGCCGCGCTTCGCGACAGCGGAAAGTCGAAGGACAGGATCGGCCCGCGGCCGGACGCAGAGAGCAGCATGGCACAATGCTGCCACGCCGCCGGACCAGATCAAACCTGCCACTAGGGGCAGCGGAAGCGGATCAGATGCGCTCGCCGCTCAGCCGCTGGCAGACCATGTCGAGCTGGTCGAGCGTCGAATAGCTCACGGTCAGCGTACCGCCCTTTTCGGCATGGGCGATCCGGACATTGAGGCCGAGCACGTCCCCGAGATGCCGCTCGAGCGCTACGAGATCGGGATCGCCCTCGCTGCTGGATTCGCTCGGCTTGCGCTTCGGCGCTGGCTTGGCGGTGCGAGCGAGCTTCTCGGTGTCGCGTACCGAAAGACCCTTGGCCACCACCTCCTGGGCCAGCTTATCGGGATCCGGCGCGCCGATCAGCGCGCGTGCATGGCCCATCTCCAGCGATCGATCGACCACCATCTCGCGCACCGACGGCGGCAGATCGAGCAGCCGCAGCAGGTTCGCGATGTGGCTGCGCGACTTGTGGACGATCTTGCCCAGCGCTTCCTGGGTGTGCCCGAACTCGCGGATCAACCGGGCATAGCCCTCGGCTTCTTCGATCGCGTTGAGGTCCTGCCGCTGGATATTCTCGATCAGCGCGATTTCGAGCGTCTCGGCGTCGCTCAGCTCGCGAACGATCACCGGCACCTCGTGCAGCCGCGCGCGCTGCGCTGCGCGCCAGCGGCGCTCGCCGGCGACGATCTGGAAGCTCTGGCCGTGCGGGCGCACGAAGATCGGCTGGATCAGCCCGCGGGTCCGGATCGACTCCGCGAGCGTCGCCAGCGCCTCTTCATCGAAGTGGCGGCGCGGCTGGTTGGGATCCGCGACCAGCGAACTGATCGGCAGCATGCGCACGCCCGAGGCGCTGGTCGGGTTACCCTTGGTCGGCTCTTCGGGAATGCTGTCGCCCAATAAGGCGGAAAGCCCGCGGCCGAGGCCAGGGCGAGGCTTGCGGGCAGCGGCGGGGGAATCGGTCATGCGGCCTTCTGGAGCTTGGGGAGTCGTTCGATCACTTCGCGGGCAAGCGCGATATAGGCTTCGGAACCCGCGCAGCGATGGTCGTAGATCAACGCCGGCACGCCGTGGCTGGGCGCCTCCGACAGGCGAACATTGCGTGGGATGACGGTATCGAACACCACCCGGCCGAGTACCGCCCGTACATCGTCCGAAACCTGATCGGTCAGGCGGTTGCGCCGGTCGTACATGGTGAGCGCGACGCCGAGGATCGACAGGCCTGGGTTGAACCGGCTGCGAATTCGCTCGACCGTGCTGAGCAACTGGCTGAGCCCTTCCAGCGCGAAGAACTCGCATTGCAGGGGCACCAGTAGCGCATGTGCCGCGACCATTGCATTGACGGTCAGCAGGCCCAGCGAGGGGGGACAATCGATCAGGATCACGTCCCAGCGCTCGGCAACATGGCGGCGGATCGCCGAGTCGAGGCGGTGCGTGCGCGCGTCAAACTCGATCAGCTCGATCTCGGCACCGGAAAGATGCTGCGTCGCGGGCACCACATCCAGGCCGGGAACACTGGTTGGCACTGCCACATCTTCGAGGTCGGCGTCGGTGACGAGCAGATCGTAGCTCGAATGCTCCCGGTTCCCTCGGCCGATGCCAAGGCCGGTCGAAGCATTGCCCTGGGGATCGAAATCGATCAGCAGCACCCGCTTTCCAGTGGCGGCGAGCGCGGTACCGACGTTGATGGCGGTAGTGGTCTTGCCCACCCCGCCCTTCTGATTGGCGATCGTGATGGTGATCATCTGGCGCCTATCTGTGTTGCGACCACGATGCCCGAGTCCGGCTGCGTGATGCTGGGTTCCACGTGAAACCGACCTTGCCATTTCACGCGCGCGGCATCCACCTCCGATTGCGCACCGCGTCCCTTTGGCAGCAACCAGACTGTGGACGAATCGGTGGAGTGAGCTGTGGATAACATTAGACTGGACAGCTCGGCCACCGCTCTTGCTGAGACGACCGCTGCAGGCTCGGGCGGTCGATAGGACTCCACCTTGCTGCCGACGACGGTCACACGATCGGAGATTCCGAGCTGCTCGGCCGCGTCGCGAAGGAATGCCACGCGCTTGGCGCGAGGCTCCACCAGCACCATAGCGCGATCGGTGAGCAGGGCTGCGACGATACCAGGTAGGCCTGCGCCGCTGCCAACGTCCAACCATGCGCCCGGCCCTGCTCCGTCGGCCAGCGGCACGAGTTGCGCCGAATCGGTGAGGTGACGGGCCCAGAGCGTATCGAGGGTGGAGCGTGCGATCAGGTTCTGATTCTCGGCTTCCGCGAGGAGGATGGCGCCGAATCGCTCGACTAGTGTTTCACGTGAAACACCGAACCGATCGCGGACCCACGCGCGGGCTTCGTCTTCGGTCATGCCGTAACCTTCCGCGCATGGAGGAGGATCGCAGAAAGTGCGGCCGGGGTGATGCCACGAATGCGCGCGGCCCCACCTAGTGTTTCCGGCGCTGCCGATGTCAACTTCTCGACCATCTCGTTCGACAGGCCGGGGATCGCCGCATAGTCTATCTCGGGACGCAGCCGCACCGCATCGTTCGCACGCAACTGCGCTACCTCCGCGTCCTGCCGTTCAAGATAGGGCGCATAGCGCGCATCCTCGACAAATTCCGCAAGGAGCGTCGGATCGGCATCAGGCACCGTATCGATCACTTGCTCGAGGGTCACACCCGGAAAGCGGAGCCATTCTCGCGCCGGCCGCCGCGCGCCATCTTGCGCAACCGGCGCCCCGCGCGTCGCAAGCTCGTGCGCCGTCCGCTCGACCGCAAAGATCGCGTCCAGTCGCGAACGCCCTTCCCGCCGCCCCTCCAGCCGAGCTCGGCGCTCAGCACCCAGCAGGTTAAGGTTGTCGGCGATCGGACCCAGGCGGGTTTCCGCATTGTCGGCGCGGAGCCGCAGACGGAACTCGGCACGCGCAGTGAGCATCCGATAGGGTTCGGTTACCCCCTGCAGCACGAGATCGTCGATCATCACGCCAAGATAGGAGGTGGCCCGATCCAGCACCAAGGGCGCTATACCCAGCGCGTGGCCCGCGGCATTGGCACCGGCCGCGAGCCCCTGCCCGCCTGCCTCCTCATAGCCCGTCGTGCCGTTGATCTGTCCGGCAAAGAAGACGCCGGCAATCGGCGGCAGCGCAAGCGTGGAATCCAGGGCGCGCGGGTCGATATAGTCATATTCGACCGCATAGCCGGGAACGGTGATCTTCGCCGCCTCCAGGCCGGGAATGGACGCTATCATCGCCGCCTGCACATCGACCGGAAGCGACGTGGAAAGCCCGTTCGGGTAGATCCAATGGTGGTCGAGCGCCTCGGGCTCGAGGAAAATCTGGTGGCCGTCACGATCACCGAAGCGGTGCACCTTGTCCTCGATCGACGGACAATAGCGCGGTCCCTGCGCTTCAATCGCGCCGGTGAATAGTGGCGACCGATCGAGCCCGCCGCGGATTGCGTCGTGCGTTGCCTGCGTCGTGCGCGTGACGGCACAGTGAAGCTGCGGCAGCGGCCGCGCCGCCGTCATCGCCGACATGGTCCAGGGCTCGGCATCCGAGGGCTGCGCTTCGGTACGTGCCCAATCGATGGTGCGCCCATCGAGACGCGGCGGTGTACCCGTCTTGAGCCGACCCATCGGCAGCGCAAGTTCGCGCAATTGCTCGGCGAGCCGCACCGCCGATGCTTCGCCGACGCGGCCCCCATCGAACCGTTCCTCGCCGCGGAACAGGCGCCCGCCGAGAAAGGTGCCGGTGGCGAGCACCACCGCCGACGCGGCGAGAACACTGCCGTCCCGGAGTTGCACCCCGGTCACGCGGTCCCCTTCCAGCACCAACGCTTCGGCTTCCCCCGCCACCAGCGTCAGGCGATCCTGCGCCTTGAGCATCGTCTGGATCGCTGCGGCATAGCGCCCGCGATCGGCCTGCACGCGCGGGCCTTGGACGGCCGTGCCCTTGGAGCGGTTGAGCATGCGGTAATGGATGCCGGCAGCGTCTGTCGCGCGCGCCATCAGCCCATCCAGCGCATCAATCTCGCGGACGAGATGTCCCTTGCCGAGACCCCCGATTGCTGGGTTGCACGACATCGCGCCGAGCTTGGTCAGATCGAAGCTGAGCAGCGCCGTACGTGCGCCACGGCGCGCGGCTGCGGCAGCCGCCTCGGTGCCGGCATGGCCGCCGCCGATCACGATCACATCGAATTGCATCGCTTTGCTAAACGCCTTCGCGCGGAGCTTGTCCAGAGTCCGTGCGACGGTCCGCACCGCGCGCATGTTCCACGTGAAACAGTTTATTTACCGATGCAGAATTTTCCAAACAGCGCATCGAGGACGTCCTCCACCCCTGCCCGGCCGGTGATCGCATCGAGCGCGCGACGCGCGGCACGCAGCTCCTCGGCGAACAGCAACGCATCATCGAGCACTGCCGCCCTCGCCAATGCCTCCGCTGCCGCCATGCACCAACCCCGCTGACGCGCATTCAGCGCCACCAGATCCGGCGGCGGCAGCAAGCGAGCGGCGGCCTCCCCCATTCGCTGCCAAAGCGCGTCTATGCCCGTTCCCTCGCGGACCGACACCGGCACTTGCGCAGGCCCCGGCACGCCGCGCCCCGGTGCGTCAGCGCGCGCCTGCACCCAGAGCGCGCACCCATGCGGTGGTGGCGCATCATCCCCCAACCATAGCAGCACGTCGGCCTCGGCTACGGCTTCCAGCGCGCGGGCGACCCCGATTGCCTCGATCGGGTCGTCGGTCGCGTCGGCCAATCCGGCCGTGTCGACGAGCAGCCACGCAATGCCGTCGCGGACGACCGGCACCTCGATCCGATCGCGTGTGGTGCCGGCGATCGGCGAGACGATCGCCGCGTCGCGTTCGGCCAGCGCATTGAACAGCGTCGACTTGCCCGCATTGGGCGGCCCGCCCAGCACGACCCGCAGGCCGTCGCGCAATCGCTCGACGGGCGGCCGCGCGCCTACTGCGGTAATGTCGTGCCCAAGCGCAGCCGCAGCAGATTGCAGACCGGGCAGCGGATCGGCGCCCGCGACATCATCCTCATCGCCGTGATCGAGCTCCGCCTCGATCCGCGCCGCGATCGCAAGCAGGCGCTGTGTCCAATCCTCGGCATGGCGGCGCACTGCACCGCCCGCGCTACGGATCGCCGCTCGGCGCTGGGCCTCCGTCTCCGCCATCAGCAGATCGCCAAGCCCTTCGGCCTCGCTCAAATCGAGCCTGCCGTTGAGCAGCGCGCGCCGGGTGAACTCCCCCGCCTCCGCCGGTCGGAGGCCCGGCAAGCCACGCAACGCCGCTTCGACAGCGTGCACCACCGCGCGACCGCCGTGCAGGTGCAACTCCGCCAGATCCTCCCCCGTCGCCGATCGCGGCCCCGGGAAACACAGCACGAGCGCCTGGTCGAGCGGCTCGCCCGAGCCAGCATCCCGCAGCGTCCGCACGGCAGCATAGCGGGCGGGTGGCACATTGTCGGCCAATTGCCGCACCGCGGCGAACGCTTCCGCGCCGCTGATCCGCAGCACGGCGATGGCGGCCGGCGGTGCTCCGCTGGATACCGCGAAGATCGTGTCCATGTCTGGATCAGCTACCCGGCTTCTTGTTGGTCCCGTCGAACAGGCCGCGCCAGAAATTCATGCCCGCCTCGCCCATCGGGGCCCAGCTGCGCATCATCTGCTCGAAGCCTTCGGGCGTGCCGTGGTTCTCGATCGCCTTCACCATCAGCTGTACGTAGCGATCGTGCACCGGCGTGAGATCGGGCAGCCCCATCGCGCGGCGCGCTTCTTCCGGCGTGCACTCGACTTCGACGTTGATCTTCATATGATCCCTTCCGCGCTTGAGCGCATCGCCGACCCCCTGCTAGGCCGTTGTCCATGTATGCGCGCGACCATGCCCTGATCGCAACGCCCATCGGCCCGATCCGTATCGAAGGCGATGATCGGCAGTTGGAGCGGATCACGATCGGTGCGGAAGGTCCGGCGGCACGGGGCAGCAGCGCCATCGTGCGCGCGGCGGCAGAACAGTTGGAACAATGGCTCGCCGGCGAGCGTCACAGCTTCGATGTTCCGCTCCCCCCCGCACCGACCCCGCGCGGCGCTATCCTTAGAGATGGCTTGATCGCCGTGCCGTTCGGGGCGACCACTAGCTATGGCGATCTCGCGCGCGACCTCGGCTCCAGCGCACGAGCGATCGGACAGCTATGTGCGCGTAATCCCTTTCCTATACTCGTCCCCTGCCACCGCGTGCTGAACCATGGCGGGGGCTTGGGTGCCAATTCGGCC
>Ga0307412_10000709_pt1 | contig 19207 bp, 19 predicted proteins | sample DK1Cmetagenome_3_FD_203823 | JGI IMG/M metagenome (GOLD analysis project Ga0307412, IMG submission 203823) | Maize rhizosphere microbial communities from greenhouse at UC Davis, California, United States - DK15-C-1 | ecosystem: Host-associated > Plants > Roots > Rhizosphere > Soil | place: USA...
CCGCCGAACTGACCGTGGGGGAGCGGGTCGGCTGGCATCGCTATCGCTTTCCGGCTGCGGGGCATCTGCTGATCGACCTGGCGCATGGCGCGCGGGACGAGCCCGATCCGGCGAGCGAGGGCTATGATCCGCCGCGCCGTACCCCGGTGACCGATGCGTCGCTGCGGCTGATCGGCCGCGATATGCTGGTCGGCAGCCGTCGGGTCCAGCAATGGGCGAACGGCCGGGTGCTCCACTTCGCGCTGCGTCTGTCGCGGCCCTTTGCCGAGGCGCAGCTGTTCAGCAACGATCGGCCTGTCGGCGGCGACACAGTGGCCGGGGCGGCGCTGAAGGCGGCGCTGCTCTTCCCCGATGCGGCCGCGGCGCCGTTGGTGGTGAAGGTTGCGCTGTCCGGCGTCGATGTCGAAGGCGCGATCCGCAACCTCGATGCCGAAGGCGCCGGCTGGGATTTCGATCGGGTGCAGGCCGACGCCCGCGCGGCGTGGACGGTGGCGCTTGGCCGGTTGCAGGTGGAAACCGGCGATGCGGCGCAGGCGCGCATCTTCCACACCGCCGCCTATCACGCGATGCTGGCGCCGACGCTGTTTTCGGATGTCGACGGGCGCTATCGCGGCATGGATACCGCGGTGCACTCGCTGCCGGCCGGGCAGCATAATTACAGCACCTATTCGCTGTGGGACACCTATCGCGCGCTGCACCCGTTGCTGACGCTGGTCGCGCCGGAGCGCAATGCCGATCTGGTGCGCGGGCTGGCGCGGATGACGCTGGAGAGCCCCAACGGCCCGCCGATCTGGCCGCTGCAGGGGATCGAGACGCATTGCATGATCGGCTGGCACTCGGCGGTGGTGATCGCCGAGGCGCTGGAAAAGGGCGTTACCGGCATCGACGTCGCGGCACTGTGGCCGCGCTTCCGCACATTGGCGTTCGACGAGAATGTGAAGGGCCTCGGTCCCTATCGGCGGCTTGGCTACATCCCCAGCGACAAGGTCGCCGAAGCCGCCAGCAAGACGCTGGAATACGCCTATGACGATTGGGCCATGGCCCGGATCGCCGAGGCGGCGGGCGCGCACGACGATGCCGCCCGGCTGCGCGAACGCTCGCGCAACTATCGCCATTTGTTCGATGCGAAGACCGGCTTCATGCGCCCGAAGCTGGCCGATGGCCGCTGGGCAGAGCCGTTCGACCCGCGCGCGCTGGGGCACGATACCGCGCATTGGCGCGACTTTACCGAGTGCAACGCGTGGCAGGCGACGTTCCTCAACCAGCACGACGTCTATGGGCTGATCGATCTGTTCGGCGGCGATACGGCGTTCGAGGCGAAGCTGGATGCGCTGTTTGCCGCCGATAGCAGCCTGCCGGCCGGTGCGCCGCCGGACGTGAGCGGGATGGTGGGCCAATATGCGCATGGCAACGAGCCGAGCCACCACATCGCCTATCTCTACGCCTATTGCGGCGCGCCGTGGAAGACGCAGGCGCGGGTGCGGATGTTGCTGGAAGGTCAGTATCGCGCTGCGCCGGACGGGCTGTCGGGCAATGAGGATTGCGGGCAGATGAGCGCCTGGTACGTGCTGAGCGCACTGGGCCTCTATCCGGTCGATCCGGTGAGCGGCGTCTATGTGTTCGGCAGCCCGCTGCATGTCCGCGCCACGCTGACGATGGGCGGCGGGCAGCGGCTGGTGATCGAGGCGCCGGGCGTGGGTGCCGATGCGCCCTATGTCCAGGAGGTGCGTTGGAACGGCAGGCCGTGGCGCAAAAGCTGGATATCGCATGCCGATCTGGCGCGGGGCGGCACGCTCAGCTTTCGCATGGGCAAGACGCCCAATCGCGATTTCGGCAAGGCGCCGGGCGATCGGCCGCCCTCGTTCGGCCGGCTGGCGACGGCGTGACCCGAAGCGCGGCGCGATCAGGGGCGTTCGACGCTGCCCGATCGTGCCGAGCGCGCGGCGGCTTCGGCCAGGGCCAGCGCCGCTACCGCGTCGTGCGGGGTGATCGCGGGTGCCGCGCCGTTCAGCACCGCGGCGAACTGGTCGATCTGGGCGCGATAGGCATCGGCATAGCGATCGAGGAAGAAATTCTGCAGCGTGGCGCCATGCCCGCCGCTCGCATCCCAGCGCTCTACCCTGTTTGCCGCGACATTGCCGACGCGGAGCATGCCGGCCGCGCCATAGGCTTCGATCCGCTGGTCATAGCCATAGCCGCTGCGCCGACTGTTGCTGATGCTGCACAGCCGACCGTCCGCACTGCGCAGCACGATGCGGGCGGTATCGATGTCGCCTGCGGCACCGATCGCAGGGTCGACCAGGCAGGATCCGGTGGCGAACACGGTTTCCGGGCTGGCGCCGAGCAGCCAGCGCGCCATGTCGAAATCATGGATCGCCATGTCGAGGAACAGCCCGCCCGAAGCGGCGATATAGTCGGCGGGCGGTGGCGCCGGATCGTGGCTGATGATGTGCAGCGCCTCCAGCGCGCCGACTTCGCCCGCCCGGAGCCGGGCCTGGAGGCCGGCGAAGTGCGGATCGAAGCGGCGATTGAACCCGATCAGCACGCGCGCGCCCAATTGCTCGAGCCGGGCTGCGGCGTCCTCGGCTGCAACGCGCACGCCGCCGAACGGTTTTTCGCACAGCACCGCCTTGCCCGCGTCCGCGGCAGCGAGGGTGAGGGGCACGTGGCTGGGCGTTGCGCTGGCGACGATCACGCCGGCCACTTCGGGATCGGCAAGCACCGCCTCCAGCGACGACGATATGGCGCCATGAACCGTGGCGAGCGCGGTCGCGGCAGCCGGATCGCGATCGACAATATGTTTCAGCCGCAAGCCCGGATGGGCGGCGACGTTTGCGGCGTGGATGTGCCCGATCCGCCCGGCGCCGATCAGCGCGATTGCATGCATGCGGCCCTCCGTTATTGCCGGGCCCATTCCACAGCTTGCCGCCCGTCGGCAAGGGGCGGATGAGGATGGGGCGGGTGATGGAAGAGGGCAGGGCGATGGCGCAGGCGGACCGGCTCGATTTCGTGGCGATCGGCCGCGCCGCGGTGGACCTGTATGGCGAACAGGTCGGCGGCCGGCTGGAGGATATGACCAGCTTCGCCAAATATGTCGGCGGCAGCCCCACCAACACGGCGATCGGTGCCACCCGGCTGGGGCTGAAGACTGCGCTGATCACGCGCGTCGGGGACGATCACATGGGGCGCTTTCTGCGCGAACAGCTGGACCGCGAAGGGGTGGAGACGCGCGCCGTCTCGACCGATCCGGAGCGGCTGACCGCGTTGGTGCTTCTCGGCATCCGCGACGGCGAGCGCTTCCCGTTGCTGTTCTACCGCGAAAATTGCGCCGACATGGCGATCGACGAGGGCGATATCGATCCCGCGCTGCTCGCCCGCGCCGGGGCGGTGGTGCTGAGCGGTACCCATCTCTCGCGGCCGGGCGTGTTCGCAGCGAGCATGAAGGCGGCGCGGCTGATGCGAGCCGGGGGCGGGCGGGTGATCCTCGACATCGATTATCGCCCGGTGCTGTGGGGCGCCGCGACGCCGGGCATGGGCGAGCAGCGCTTCGTCGCCGATCGCGCCGTCACCGCCAAGCTGCAGCAGATCCTGCCGCTCGTCGATCTTGTTGTCGGCACGCAGGAGGAAGTGCACATCCTGGGCGGCAGCGAGGACGATCTTGCCGCGCTGCACGGCATTCGCGCACGCACCGATGCACCGATCGTCGTCAAGCGCAGCGCCGAGGGCTGCACCGTGTTCGACGGCGACATCCCCGATCGGCTCGAGGGTGGCCGCGTGGTGGCCGGCTTTCCGGTAGAGGTGTTCAACGTGCTGGGCGCGGGCGATGCGTTCATGGCCGGGTTGCTGCGTGGCTGGTTGCGCGGAGAGACGCTGGAGACGGCGTGCCGCTGGGGCAATGCGTGCGGCGCGCTGGTCGTCTCGCGCCATGGCTGTGCGCCGGCGATGCCCAGCTGGCGCGAGCTGCAGCATTTTCTGGGCCGCACGGATCTTCCCTATCGACTGCGCACCGATGTCGCGCTGGAACGGGTGCACTGGTCGGTCGAGCGCACCGGACGCCACGAGTCGCTGGTGGTGCTGGCGGTGGATCATCGCACCCATTTCCGCACGCTGGCGGCGCGCACCGGGGCCACGCCCGATCGGATCGCGGCGTTCAAGGCGCTGGTGCTGGAGGCGACCGACCAGTTGGCGCAGGGCGATCGCGACTTCGGCATCCTGCTGGATGGCGACGACGGTGCCCGGGCGCTGGAGGCGACGGCGGCGCTGCCCTATTGGGTAGGGCGCCCGATCGAAGTGCCCGGATCGCGCCCGGTGACGTTCGAAGGCGGCGCCGAAGTGGCGGTGACGCTGCGCGAATGGCCGGCGCCGCAGGTGGTGAAATGCCTGGTCTATTATCGCATGGACGATCCGGCCGCGGTGCGTGTCGCGCAGGACCAGGCGCTGCTGGCGCTGTTCCAGGCATGTCGGGCGACGCGGCACCCGCTGCTGATCGAAGTGATCGTTTCCGCCCATGGCGCGGTCGACACGCGCAGCACCGCGGCAGTGCTGGAGCATCTGTACACCATCGGCGTCGTGCCCGATTGGTGGAAGCTGGAGCCAGACGGCGACCCCGCGACCTGGGCCGCCATTGCGGCGGTGATCGAGCGCCATGATCCCGATTGCGAAGGCGTGCTGCTGCTTGGCCTGTCGGAAACCCCGGCGCGGCTGGTCGAACGGTTCGCGGCGGCGGCGCGCTTTCCGGTGGTGAAGGGCTTTGCGGTCGGCCGGACGATCTGGCACGATGCCGCCGAGCAATGGTTTACAGGATCGATCAGCGACAATGCGGCGGTGGAGGAAATCGCGGCGAACTTCCAGGCGCTGGTAGCGGCGTGGAGGATGGCGCGGCGGGCCTAGGCGAAACCGTGCGCTGCACTGCCGCCCAGGCGCTGGCGCGCTGGATGGCGGCGCAGGTCAGCCTGGTCGACGGCGTGGAGATGCCCTATTTCGGCGGCGTCTGGGCGATCTTCGGCCATGGCAATGTCGCCGGAATGGGCGCGGCGCTGGCCGAAGTTGAAGAGGTGTTGCCCACCTTTCGTGCGCATAGCGAGCAGGGGATGGCGCATGCCGCGATCGCCTTCGCCAAGGCGCATCGGCGCGAGCGGGCGATGGCCTGCACCACCTCGATAGGGCCGGGCGCGACCAATCTGGTGACCGCGGCGGCGGTGGCCCATGCCAATCGCCTGCCGATCCTGCTGCTGCCCGGCGATGTGTTTGCCAGCCGGCGGCCCGATCCGGTGCTGCAACAGATCGAGGCATTTTACGACGCCACCGTCTCCGCCAATGACTGCCTGCGCCCGGTCTCGCGACTGTTCGACCGGATCACCCGGCCCGAGCAGCTGATCGATGCGCTGCCCCGCGCGATGGCGGTGCTGACCGATCCGGCGCAGTGCGGGCCGGTGACGATTGCTCTGTGCCAGGACGTGCAGGCCGAGGCGTGCGATTATCCGGCGTCGCTGTTCCGCAAACGGGTGTGGCACCGCCGCCGGCCGGTGCCCGACGCGCAGGAACTGGCAGAACTGGTCGCGCGCATCCGGGCGGCGCAGAGGCCGTTGATCGTGGCGGGGGGCGGGGTGCTCTATGCCCGTGCCGAAGCGGCACTGGCTGCTTTGGCTGAAGCGACGGGCATTCCCGTGGCGGAGACGCAAGCGGGGAAGGGCGCTTTGGTCTGGGACCATCCGCAGGCGCTGGGCGCGATCGGCGTTACCGGCAGCGATCCGGCCAATCGCGCGGCTGCGGAAGCGGACCTGATTTTGGGGATCGGCACAAGGTTGCAGGACTTCACTACCGGATCGCGCCGGCTGTTTTCGCCTGACGCGACGCTGGCGCAGGTGAATGTGGCGGTGCACGACGCGGCGAAGCAGGATGCGCTGCCGGTGCTGGGCGATGCGGGTGTCACGCTGGCGCTGCTGGCGGAGGCGCTGGCGGATTGGCGGGTGGCGCCGGACTGGGGGGCGGCGGGCCGGGATCGGGTCACCGCCTGGAACCGCGATTGGCAGGCGGCGACGGCGCCGGGCGATGCGCTGCCGTCCGATGCGCAGGTAATCGGTTCGCTGTGGCGGGTGGTGCCGGACGATGCGGTGGTGCTGTGCGCGGCCGGGGGGCTGCCGGGCGAGTTGCACAAGCTGTGGCGCGTTCGGGTGCCGGGCGGATACCATGCCGAATATGGCTTTTCCTGCATGGGTTATGAGATTGCCGGCGGGCTGGGCGCGAAGCTGGCGATGCCGGAGCGCGATGTGATCGTGATGGTCGGCGATGGCAGCTATCTGATGCTCAATTCCGAACTCGCGACATCGGTGGCGATGGGGGTTAAGCTGATCGTCGTGCTGCTCGACAATGGCGGCTTTGGCTGCATCCACCGGCTGCAACAGGCGACGGGCGGGCGGGCGTTCAACAATCTGCGGCGGGCGGCGCCCGCGATCGATTTCGTCGCCCATGCCCGCAGCCTGGGCGCGCTTGCCGAAGCGGTGGAACTGCGCGAGCTAGGCGCGGCGGTTGCGCGCGCGCAGGCGGCGGATCGCAGTAGCGTGCTCGTCCTGCACACCGATCCAGATCGGGCGAGCACGATCGGCGGCCATTGGTGGGACGTGCCGGCGCCGGAACGCGGCGCATGATCCGCATCGGCGTCAGCCCGATCGCCTGGGCCAATGACGACATGCAGGAGCTCTGCGCCCCGATCTCGCTGGAGCAGTTGCTCGGCGAGGCGGCGGCGATCGGGTTCGAGGGGATCGAACTGGGTAACCTCTTCCCGCGCGATGCCGGGTTGCTGGCGCCGCTGCTGCGCGAGCAGGGGCTGGCGCTGATCGGCGGTTGGTATGGCGGCGATCTGTTGCGGCGCGATGCGGCGGCAGAGATCGCGGCGATGGCGCCGCATCTCGATCTGCTGGAAGCCTGCGGGGCATCGGTGGTGGTGTTCGCCGAAACGGGCAGTGCAGTGCATGGGGATCGCCGTTCCCGGCTTGACGCGCCGCCGCGACTGGCGGGGGACGATTGGCGCGTGCTGGGCGCGCGGCTGGACGCGGTGGCGGCGGCGGTGGCCGATCGCGGGCTGCATTTCGCCTATCACCACCATCTGGGCACCGTGATCGAGACCGCTGAGGATCTGGAGCGGCTGCTGGACGCGACGGGCGCGGGGGTGGGGCTCACGCTGGATACCGGCCACGCGGCCTATGGCGGGATTGATTCACTGGAATTGGTGACGCGACATCGCGGCCGGATCGCGCATGTGCACTGCAAGGATGTACGCAGTGCCCGCTACGCCGAAATCCGCGCGCGGGGTGGCAGCTTCCTCGATGGCGTAGTGGCCGGAATGTTCGCCGCGCCCGGTACCGGGGACTTGGACTTTGCGCCGCTTGCCGCAGCATTGGTCGAAAGCGGCTATGCCGGCTGGATCGTGGTGGAGGCCGAGCAGGATCCCGCGCATGCCGCCCCTGCCGAACATGCGAAATTGGGATTCAATCATCTTAGGCAAAAGTGGCGTTGTTGATCGCACAATACGGTGGCGAGACGTTCGGTCAAATCTCGGACGCCTTCACGCGGCTGGAGTTGGCGGGTAGTCCGAGTTTGGGTGGCTAAAGGCCTTTGGTTTGCCTCAGGGCGTCCCACGCCCATTGCGTGATCGCGCTCGCACCCTGCTGGCGCGGCGCCGAGGCGGCGAGCCGTCTCGGCCCTTCCTTCGGGTTTTGATCGCGGACGCTGAGCGGCACTCCGCAAGGTGGCGTCGTCTCGCCGTTGCTGGCGAATAGGCGGTTTCATTCTAACTGCTCAAGACGCGTCACATCATGCCGCTAAAGCAGCTAGAATGTGTGGGACCAATTGTGGGGGTACCATCAAGCCAAATCGCCCAAAGCGGCGATGTTGCGCCATTTTCTGCTTGAAAATGGTGACCTCCGGATACCGGATAATGCTTATTAATGATTGAATAAATAAAAATGTCGTTCAGGTGGCCGCTTGATACCGGTCGACGGCGGCCAGTACAAGATCTCGTAGGCCTGTCCCGTCCCCCGCTTCCGGCACCTCGGATCGAGGTCCGGAGGCCAAAAAGGAGCCCGTGCCATGGCATCGGGCAAGATCGACACGCATCAGCATTTCTTCCCCAAGGCCTATGTCGAGGCCGTCGGCATGGACGTGCTCGCCGCGCAGATGCCGAACAAACGCGCGCCCGACTGGTCGCCGGAGAAGGCGATCGCGATGATGGACGAAGCGGGGATCGCGGAAGGCATATTGTCGGTATCGTCGGTGCCCAAGATCGCCGATCCGATCCGCGTCGCCCGCGACTGCAACGACTCCGCCGCCACGCTGCGCCAGCTTCATCCCGGCCGTTTCGGTGCCTTTGCCAGCCTGCCGTTGCCGGACATCGGCGCCAGCCTTGCCGAAGCAACCTACGCGCTGGACGCGCTGAAAGCCGACGGGTTCATCCTGTTCACCAGCTATGACGGCGCCTATCTGGGCGACGACCGGTTCACGCGCTGTGGGAAGAACTGGACCGGCGCGGTGCGGTGGTGCTGATCCATCCCAACGAGCCCAGCTACGCGTTGCCCGCGGTCGCACCGGCATCCGTGCTGGAATTTCCGTTCGAGACGACGCGCACTGCCACCAGCCTGATCCTGGCCGGAGTGCTGTCGCGCTTCCCGGCGATCCGGTTCATCCTCTCCCATGCCGGGGGCGCGCTGCCCTTTCTTTTCCCGCGTATCGCTGTCGTTGAACATGATGCCCGGTGTGATCGAGCGGGTGGGCGATCCGGCGGCGGCTTTTCGCGCCTTTTATTTCGATACGGCGCTGGCGGCCGGCGCGCCGACCTTTGCTGCGCTGGGGCAGATCGCTGATCCGTCGCACATCCTGTTCGGCACCGATTTTCAGATGGCGCCCGATTTCGGGCTGAAGACCTTCGCGGCCGAACTGGAGAGGCTGGATGCGCCGGGCCTGTCACGTGACGCCATCTACCGCGGCAACGCCGCCCTGCTGCTCGGCCGCGCTGCGTGAGGTTGCTCGGCCGAGCTGGGTGAGGTGCGGCTGAACTGTTCGATTTCATCGATCGTTCCGTTCGACCTTATTCGGCTGTTTCGAAATCGGCGATGGGCCCAGTACGTCCCTGCGGCCAAGGCGCGCCGCGGCTGACGGAAAGGACTTGCGGCATGGCGTATCTGGATCTGGCGTTCGACCTTCCCCGCGCTGCGATCGCCGCTTCGGCACCCCGCCACGACGCCGTGCCGCACATCGCGCCGCTGGAACGCCAGGTGGTGCAGCTGGCCCGCCTGGACGGCCGCGCGACGCTTCGCGCACCGGGCCGGATGGAAGCACTGATCGGCCTGTTGTTCGGCGGCCAGCGGACCAATGGCCTTGCCGACCCCCGGCTGGAGGCGCTGCGCCGTTACGCCGTGATGTTCCGCTTGCAGGGCGACGCGCTGCCGCAGGCGGAAACCGATCGGCTGCTGGGTGTCGGCTTCCTGCGCGATGCGCTCGATGAAATCCGCGAGCTGGTCCGCAACCCCCAGCGTTTCACCGCCTGATCCGCCTGGCCAGGAGACCCGCAATGACCACCTTCACCCTCCGCAGCGGCGCCCACCACAACGCGAAGCGCCCGCCGATCAACCCGCTGCACATGCTGGTTCGCGGGTTCTACGTTCTTGCCGGCGTCGCCGCGCTCGCATCGGTCTATGCGCGGCTGCAGCTTGTGCTGGCGGATCCGATCTTTTCCGCGATCGCAACGCTGATGCTGGCGATGGCGTTCATCGTGGTCATGGCGCCTCGCGCGCGCCGGCCATGACCTGGCTGCCGCTGTTCCTGATCCTGTGTGGTATCACGCCGTCCCAGGCATCGCAGATCGCGACCACGCTGGACATCATCGACCGGACCGGGTCTGTCTGCCCAGGCAGGGGCGATTGACCGCGACGGGCTGCTACGCGGGTTGCTGGTTTCGTAGCCGCTCGATCAGCCATGCGGCCGCGGGGCAGGCGGCGTGTCGCTGCCGTGGATGGCGTGCATCGTATAGTCGCCCGGCGGCGCATCGGGCATGTCGAGGATTACCAGACACTCCGCCTCGAGATCGTTGTGCACCATCGGTTCGGGCATATAACCCCAGCCGATGCCGGCATTGAGCAGCATGTGCTTGGACGACACATCCGCCAGTCGCCACGTCTGGCTGCTCATCACCGCGAATTCCTTGCCTTCGGTCAACGGCGAACGATCGGTCAGCACCAGCTAGATATGCGCGCGCCCGGCGCCGGGCAGATTGCGCCCGGCCAGCGCCAGCGGATGGTTCTTCGCCGCAACCGGCACCAGCCGTACGGAGCCGATGGCGATCCGATCGATGCCGGCCATCGTGTCCAGCGGCCCGCTCACGCCGATGCTCGCACCACGATCCAACACCCGCTGCGTCACCGCACCCAGCGTTTCGACCAACAGGTGCAGCGAAACGGTGGGGAAGGTCTGGAAGAACGCGGTCAGCGCATCAACCACCCGCGCCTGGGGCAGGAAGGTGTCGAGCACGAGGTGCAGTTCGGATTCGAGCCCCTGCAACAGCCCTCGGGTCTTGGCGCGCAGCGAGTCGATCCCGCTAGCGACCAACCGCGCCTCGCCGACGATCATCCGGCCGGCCTCCGTCAGCCGCCGCCTGCGCGTGCCTTCCCGGTCGAACAACCGAAGCCCCAGCTGCGCTTCCAGATTGGCGATCGTGTAGCTGATGACGGAGGTGGCACGGTTCAGCTTGCGCGCGGCGGCAGCGAAGCTGCCCGTCTCCAACACGGCTACCAGCACTCGCAGCTGGTCGAGCGTCGGGTTCCGGGATCCGATATCATCGCACGTCCTTGGCCACGCCGCGGCACCTGCCGGGTCGGTCAGCATACCGATTTCATCGAATAGTTCGATCGAAACTTGGCCAGTTTTGGTAAACCCCAGCGGGCATTAGATTCCGTTCCTGAAGGCGCCGAACGCATCGCGCCCGGGCACCAAAGGATCTCCCCACGAAGCTTCTCCACATCGATTCCAGCATTCTCGGCGGCTATTCGGTCAGCCGCCAGCTCACGGCCGAGGCCGTCGCCCAGCTCACCGCCGGCCGCAGCGATATCGAGGTTACCTATGGTGACGTGGCCGCGAACCCGATCCCGCATCTGTCGGGCGGCTATCTCGCCGAGCTGAAGACCGCCTTCGCCTTTATCGGCCTGAACGCCGAGGCGATCGTCGCGGAAGGCATTGCCGTAGGGCCGGACCAGCGCGCCGCCGCGGTTGAGGCAGCACAGGCGCAGATCGCGGCGCTGCGCGCCTGATCTCTGCTGGACGCAGGACATATACGCCAGGGGAGCCGTCACGTTGGTGACGGCTCCCCTGGTCGTTTTCACCGCAGTGCGCCAAGCCCCGCCGTCCCGGTGGGAACGGCGGGGCAAGGGCATTCAGATGCGCACGAGATTGTGCATGGCGAGCGGGCCGAACGGCAGCGAAGCCAGCGGACCGCCGACATCCAGCGTGCCGAGATCGATCGGCAGGAACCCGATCGTCTCCAGGATGGCGCGCACCTGCGTCTTGGCATCGGCATCGTCCCCCGAATAGAACAGCACGCGCTGGCCACCGGCGGCTTCCGGCTCGGGCAGGACGTTGACGTCGAGATGGTTGAACGCCTTCACCACGCGCGCGCCGGGGACCAGCTTTGCGACCAGCGCGCTCGAATGGGTATCGCCCAGGTCGACGGCCTTGATGCCGTAAGCGGCCAGCGGGTTGGTGGGATCGCTGGCTTCGGGCGAACCGGGCTGGAGGAACAGCACCGGGTTGGTGCCGTCGATCACGATGCGGTTGTTCCAGGCGGGCAGGCCGCCGAGCACGTCTCCCAGCGCGACCCAGGGCATTGCCAGCACGACGATGTCCGCGGCCGCCGCCTCGGCAACCGTGCCTGCGGTTACCGTTTCGCCCAGTTCCGCGACCAGCGCGGCGAGCGAATCCGGGCCGCGCTTGTTGGCGAGGATGGTCGGGACGCCCTTTTTGGCGAGGGCACGGGCGACGTTCGAGCCGAGTGCGCCCGAACCGATGATACCGATAGTCACGTCATGTCTCCTGAGGAAATGGGGCATGCGAAAGGGGACGGCAGCGCCTCATGGGCTGGCCGTAACCGAAGGTGAAAAGGGTGAGGGGTGCGCCGGATTCTACCGGCAGTTCAGCCCCATTGGACCGGTAGTGCGAACCTGCCCAGCCGGGCGACGTCGGCAGCGATGTCGGCAATCGTCACCCCGGCCAGTTCCGCCTCCATGGCGGCGCGGGCACGGTCGAGCACCGGGCGGAGGGCTTCGTGGATGTTCCCGCCCACCGCGCAGCCGACGAGCGGCGGCAGGCGGTGCAGCGTGAACAGTGCGGTATCCTCCACCGCTGCGTAGACATCGAGCAGGCGGATCCGGGATGCCGGCTTCGCCAGCAACGCGCCGCCGCCGGCCCCAAGCTGCGAGCCGGTAAGCCCCGCCTGATGTAGCCGGGACAACAGCCCCCGGATCACGACCGCGCTGGTATTGGCCGATGCCGCCAGATCCTCGGATCGCAGCGGCGCGCCATCGCCCACTGCCATGGCAGCAAGCGCGTGGACGGCAACGACGAAGCGGGAACTGGTGGGCACGCAACCGATCCTTCCGATGGTGTGTAATGATCACGGTGACAATTCACCGGACAGGGAAACGGCGGCTCCGGCTCCGCTTCGGCGGAAATCGAAGCGCCGTTGCTCCCTGCCGAAACCCGGATCGCACGCTTGCAGTGGCCGGGGCAGCCTCTATTATCCGATCGCATCCATCGATTACTCCGATGGACGGAGGTTGCCGATGATCGACGCCATTTCGCTGGGCCAGTTGCGCGCGTTCATCGCCGTGGTGAACGAAGGCAGCTTCTCCTCGGCGGCGCGCGCGCTGCGGCGCACCCAGTCGGCGGTCAGCGAATCGATCGCCAATCTGGAAGCGCAATTGTCGGTGGTGCTGTTCGATCGCACCGGCCGCTATCCGCGGCTGACCCCGGAAGGCGCGGTGCTGATCGCCGACGCGCGCGCGGTGGCGACCGCACTCGACGAACTGCGCGCTCGTGCCAAGGGCATGGCGGGCGGGCTGGAGCCCGAGCTGATCGCGGTGATCGACGTGTTCGTACCGATCGATGTCGTGGCGGACGTGGCCGAACAGTTCGGCGTCGCCTTCCCCTCCACACCGCTGCGCCTGTATGTGGAGGCGCTGGGTTCCGCGGTGCAGCCGGTGCTCGAGGGGCGGGCGGGCTTTGCCCTGGTCGGCTCGCTGCCCGTGCTCCCGCCCGAGGTCACCGCCGAACGCATCGCCGACGTCAAGCTGCTGATGGTCGCGGCGGCGACGCATCCGCTCGCGGCGCATCGCGGCATGATCCCGCCGGAGGAACTGGCGCGGCATACGCAGCTGGTCCTCACCGATCGCTCCAGCCTGTCCGACGGCCAGCAATTCGGGGTGATGGCGCCCTCGACCTGGCGGCTGGCCGATCTCGCCGCCAAGCATGCGTTCCTGCTGCGCGGCCTCGGCTGGGGCGGCATGCCCTATCACGTCGTCAAGCAAGACCTGGAGGAGGGGCGGCTGGTCGAGCTGTCGATCCAGAACGTGCCGCCCGGGGGCGTCGCGCTGCCGATGTCGGCCATCTATCGAGCGTCGGACCCGCCGGGGCCGGCGGGACGGTGGATGATCGAGCGGCTGAAGCATTGCGCCCAGAACGCGGAATAGGGGCGGGCTCCATCGGGTCCGCCGATAGCTTCGATCGAATATCCGTGGCTTCTGCGATAGCCGATGATCCGGCATTCCTGTCGCATCGCTCCAGAACGAGCAATTAAAGGAATGCCGCCATGAACGCACCCGCCAGGATCGCCACGCAACGACGCGTCCGTTTCAAGACCTCTGGCCAGGGCCGCCGCCCGATCATCCGGCTGATGAGCCCGGGCGATCTTGGCCAGGTGCTCAAGCCGTTCGTGTTCCTCGACCTGTTCTCGCCCGAGGCTGCATCGATCGGCGACATGCCGATCCACCCGCATTCGGGCATCGCCACCGTCACCGTGCTGACCGAAGGCGACCTGCATTTCGACGATCCCGTCTCGGGCTCCGGCTCGATCGGCTATGGCGGCGTCGAGTGGATGCGCGCCGGCGGCGGCGTGTGGCACGGCAAGGAGATGTCCAAGGGCAGCTCGCCGGGGATCAAGGGCTTCCAGCTATGGCTGGCGCTGCCGCCCGAGCTGGAAAATGCCGCCGTCGACAGCCAGTATATCGAGGCACAGGACATGCCGGTGGTCGGCCCGGCAACGGTGATCCTCGGCGAACTGAACGGTGCGGTGAGCCCGGTGCGGGCACCGGCCGGAATCAACTATCTGCTGGTGACGCTCGCACCCGGCGAGCGCTGGACCTACACGCCGCCGGCCGATCACGATGTGGCCTGGCTGGCGATCAGCCACGGCGCGCTGGTCGGCAACCTCACGGTACACACCGGCGAACTGGCGCTGCTCGAGGGTGCGGGCGCCATCCCGCTCGTGGCCTCGGCCGAGGGCGCCCGTTTCGTGGTGGCATCCGCCATCGAGCATCCGCACGATCTGGTGACGGGCTATTATTCGGTCCACACCACCAAGGCGGCGCTGATGCAGGGCGAGGCGCGCATCGCGGCGCTGCGCGAGCGGCTGCCGGCGCAGCGCAGCTCCGGCCCGACGCCGGTGTTTCGCGGCTGATCCGATCCCATCGGTCCAACGGACCGGATGGTGCGAGCATCCGCACGGCCCCCCGGTGCGGATGCTCGCTGTCCTCCGTGCCTTACGCCCGATTGTCGAGCGCTTCGGTCCGGATGGCAGCGAGCAGCATCTCTACAAAGGCCGCGACCTTGCGCGGCCGGAAGCGTGCGGCTGGAAAGACGGTGTGGATGCCGCCGGACGGCAGTTCCCAAAGGGGCAGAACATGGTGCAACCGTCCTGCTGCAAGATCGCCTGCGACGAGGTAATCGGGCAGCACCGAAATCCCGCCGCCGCCCAGAACTGCGGCCAGCACCCCCGGTGTCGTATCGATGGCGATGCTCGCGCGCAGGCGGACCGTTTGCCGTTCGCTGTCACCGCGCGCGAAGGTCCAGGCCAGCGGGTCGCGCAGCGCTAGGTTCGCGATGAAGGGCAGGGCGGCGAGGTCGTCCGGCCGGCGCATCGCCGCGACCCGATCAGAAAGGTCTTGGCCTGCCACCAGCACTTGCCGGAACGTACCGATCCGACGGGCCAGCAGGCTGGAATCGGGCAGCCAGCCGACGCGGATCGCCAGGTCGATCCGGCCGTCGGCCAGATCCTGCGTCGCGTCGCCCAGCGTCAGCTCCACTCGGCAGGCCGGATAGCGAGCGGTAAAGGCCGTCACCACCGGCACGATCGCGGCGATCCCATAGTCATTGGGCGCCGTGATCCGCAGCAGGCCGGTAGGCTCGACGACCGCCAGCGCCAGTTCGTCCACCGCTTCCTCGGCCTCCCGCAGGATCAGCACGCAGCGCGCGTGCAGCATCCGGCCCGCCTCGGTCGGCTGCACCCGCCGGGTCGTGCGGACCAGCAGACTGGTCTGAAGGTCCTGCTCCAGCTGCGCGACCTGCTGGCTGACCACCGCCTTGGTGATGCCCAGCCGTTCGGCGGCGCGGGTGAACGATCCGGTGTCGACCACGGCAGCGAAATAGGAAAGGCGGTTCAGGTTCATGATCGGCGCTCGGGCAGGGGTGATTGTAAGGGTATAGCATATAGTCTGTATTGTTTGTCGGCCTTCTTTGATCAGTCGCCGCGTGGCATATGCTGGCGCCAAGGAGACCCCGGCATGGCTCATGTTGCACACGCGACCTATCTGTTCGATCCGCTGTGCGGCTGGTGCTACGGCGCGGAGCCGGTTCTCGAACGGCTCGCCGCCGATGCCGAGCTTGCCATCGCGTACCTGCCGACCGGCCTGTTCGCCGGGCAGGGCGCGCGGGCGATGGACCAGGCCTTTGCCGCATTCGCGTGGCGCAACGATCAGCGCATCGCGGAGATGACCGGCCAGCCGTTCAGCGCCGCCTATCGCGATCAGGTGCTGGCCACGCCTGGACGCTTCGATTCCGGACCTGCGACCCTGGCGCTCACCGCCGTTGCCCTGACGGCAGCCGATCGCGAGGCGGAGGCCTTGCGCGCCATTCAGGCAATGCGCTTCGTAGAGGGACGCGATGTGACCGATCTCGCAGTCCTCGCCGAGACGCTGGGCGAACTCGGCCTCGTCGAAGCCGCCGATCGACTGGCGCGATCCGACGACGCGCTGCACGCCGCCTGCCAGGCACGCATCCAGCAGGGCCAGGCGGCGATGCGCAGGTTCGGCGCCCATGGCGTGCCCGCGATGCTCGCCGGCAGCGGCGAGGCGCGCCGGCTGGTGCCCGCGAACGCGCTGCTCGGTGACGTGGGCGCCCTCACCGCCTTGCTCAAGGCCGCCTGATCCAACGCTTTTCCCTGTTCCCGGAGACCGACCATGTTCACGAGGAGAAACGTCATGAAGACCGTAGCCGCCACCGGCGCACTTGCCGCCGCTACCGCCGCCGGCATCGCCAAGGCTGCCGGGCCGCTGAGCTGGCGCCACTTCCCCGCCGGCGAGAACGGTTTCTATCGCGCGCCGGTGCTGATCAGCGGCGGGAGCGAAGCCGTGCTGATCGACGGCGGCTTCACCTATCCGGATGGCCTGAAGGTCGCTGAGGCGATCCGCGCCGCCGGCAAGACGCTGACCACCATCTATGTCAGCCAGTCCGACCCGGATTATTATTTCAGCCTGAAGCCGATCACCGCCGCCTTTCCGAAGGCCCGCGTGATCGCCGCTTCCGCAACCGTCGCCGCGATCCGCGCCAGCGCCGAAAAGAAGCTCGCCGTCTGGGGGCCGCAGCTCAAGGAAAACGGCCCGCAGGCGCTGGCCGATATCGTGTTTCCCGAAAGCTTCGACGGCGCGACGCTGCAGGTCGACGGCGAGACGATCGAAATCCTCCCCGCAGATACGCTCGCCAACCGGCGGACGCTGTTCGTGCCGGCGCTGAACGCGGTGGTCGGCGGTGTGCTGATCTTCTCCGGCGTTCATGTGTGGACCGCGGACACGCCGACCACCGAGCAGCGGGCAAGCTGGCGCGCCAACCTGGCGGCGCTCGCCGCGCGCAAGCCGGGAATCGTCGTCCCCGGCCATATGGCGGTGACGGCGCCCGCCGATAGCTCCGCGATCGCCTTCACCATCGCCTATCTCACCGCGTTCGACGAGGAACTGCCCCGCGCCGCCAACGCCGCCGCGCTCAAGGCTGCGATGGAAGCGCGCTTCCCCGGGCTGGGCATGGGCGTCGCCCTCGACATCGGTTCCAAGGTCGCCACCGGCGAAATGCTGTGGGGTTGAGATGAGCAGCAATCTGGACGTGATCCGCGCGACCTATGAAGGCGCGTCGGAAGACAATGGCCGCGCACTGATGGCGGCGCTGGCGCCCGACGCGCGTTGGACCGAAGCCGCCGGCTTTCCCTATGCGGGCACCTATGTGGGGCCGGAGGCGATCGCCGCCAGCGTATTCCAGCGGCTGGGCAGCGAATGGATCGGCTACCGCGCGGAGGTGCACAGCTATCTCGCGGACGGCGACCGGGTGGCGGCGTTCGGCGTCTATTCCGGCACCTACAAGGCCACCGGCAAGCCCATGCGCGCCACCTTCGCCCACCTCTACCACCTGAAGGACGGCAAGATCGTCAGCATGGAGCAGGTTGTCGACAGCGCCATGGTAAGGGCGGCCATGGCGTCGGGCGGATATGAGCAATAACCTGCCGCTGAACATACTGCGCGGAAATGACTACCACGTTCCAAAATCCGGCGTTCGCTTGCGGCCGCAGTCGACCAGGGACGGCTGTTCGGCGGTGGCAGTGTGAATGGCAGCTTCCGCTGGAAGTTGCCAAAAAAGTGTGGTGCGAAGGCGTCGGCAGCGATCCACCCGCTCCTTGCCCTTCCATGACTCGAATTGCTTCCTTGAAGCAGACGTTGGCGATGGTCGACCCTTGACGATTGAACAGCGGTAACTTCCCTGTCAGCTGCGTCCGTGCTTGCGTTGACAGGGTTAACTTAAAGCAGCTTCGACGAAGGTCATCCGTCGGACATGCCGTGCAGGCCGCGCAGCCGTAGGCTTCGTTATGCGAATAGATGCTGTAGATTGTCAGTGAAACTTCGAGGCGCCCGTTGATTTCAGGCAAAGGCAAAGGCGTTATGCCGTGGTAAGCTTTGAATATATTTAGGAGAATGAGTTTCTACTCGACCGGAGGCCATGTAATGTTCTTAGTAAAGATGAAACCATGATATTTTACTAAGCATCTATTGGTATATGTACATCATCGTAACCTAATAGTTGCGAAGTATTAACTGTCACGACGTAATTCGCCTTGGACGCCCTAAAGCAGACGAGGTTTGATGTGATAATTGCGAAATGGTCCTTAGCCGCCACTTGTGCACTGCTTGCGATGTCCGCGCATGCACAGGAGACTGCTGAGACCAAGGACGGCAGCGCTTTGGACAGTACGTCTACCAAATCCGCCAAGCAGTCTTTCACCACCGGCGTCGCCAAGGGCCGGGACCTGCTGGATTCGGCGATCTCCGCCAGCACGCTTGACGAGGGTGAGATCCAGAAGATCGGCACCCGCTCGATCGCCGAGGTCCTGTCGAACGTTCCCGGCATTCGTGCGGAAACTTCCGGCACTGACGGCATGACCGCTATCACGATCCGCGGCCTGCCGCTCGCCGCGGACGGTTCCAAGTTCCTGCAGATTCAGGAAGATGGCCTGCCGGTAACGGAGTTCGGCGATATCCACTTCGCTGCGACGACAGCGTTCCTGCGCACAGATCTCAGCCTGGCGCAGGTCCAGGCAATCCGCGGCGGGTCGGCTTCGACGTTCTCGTCCAACTCGCCCGGCGGCATCGTCAACTTTCTGTCGAAGACCGGTGAGGAGCAGGGCGGTACCCTGCAGCTCTCCTCTGGGATCGATCATGAGTTAGGGCGCGCCGACTTCAACTATGGCGCGCATCTCAGCAAGACCGTGCGCTTCAACGTAGGCGGCTTCTATCGCCAGGGTGAAGGCCCGCGCGCGTCCGGCTATGACGCGTTTCGGGGCGGCCAGATCAAGTTCAACATCACCAAGACATTCAACAATGGCTATGTCCGGCTCTACGCGAAGTATCTTGAC
>Ga0307412_10000710_pt1 | contig 19206 bp, 17 predicted proteins | sample DK1Cmetagenome_3_FD_203823 | JGI IMG/M metagenome (GOLD analysis project Ga0307412, IMG submission 203823) | Maize rhizosphere microbial communities from greenhouse at UC Davis, California, United States - DK15-C-1 | ecosystem: Host-associated > Plants > Roots > Rhizosphere > Soil | place: USA...
CGCGGTTCCCGCCCGAGCACTTCGCCCACGTCGTCACCGCCGACCCGATGCGCCGGAAGCAGCTCGACACGGGGCTCAAGCAGCTCTCCGAGGAGGGCGCGGCGCAGGTCTTCTTCGCCGAGGCCGACGCCCGCGCCGGTCGCGGCCCGGTGCCGATCGTCGGCGCCGTCGGGCAGCTCCAGTTCGATGTCATGCTTCACCGCCTCGAGCACGAGTACGGGGCGCCGGCGCGCCTCGAGCCGATCGGCTTCTCGCACCCGCGCTGGGTCACCGGGCCGGCGCACGAGATCGAGCGCGTCGGCGGCGGGCGCGGGCGGATGCTGCTCTACGACATCAAGGGGAGCCCGCTCATCCTCTTCGCCGACAAGTGGACGCTGCGCGCGACGCTGGAGCGCGAGACGGAGCTCGAGTACCACGACGTCGCGCCGTAGGGCGGCGCCCGGCGGGAGCGGTTCACGGTTGTCGCCGGGCGCCTAGCCAAGCAGGGCCGCGTGGTGGCGGTACCAGTCGCTCTGGAAGCGGCGCCCGGGGTCGTGGTCGTCCTTGCGCCGCAGTGCCTCGGGGAGTCGCGGGTGGCAGGCGAGCACCTGCTCGCGCGTCGCCCAGCGGTGGTACGTGAGGTAGTAGCTCCCACCCCGCCGCACGGCCATGTCGATGAGACGCCGGAAGGCATCGGCCGAGTGCGCGACCCCGGCCGGCGTGTGCTCGGTGTGGAGGTTGAAGATCGTGCACGCCCACGGCTCGCGGGCCCACGCGAGGACCGTCTCGTCGTCGCGCTCGATCAGGCGCACGGTGCCGTAGATGCAGTTCACCGCGTGGCGTCGGAAGTCCGCCGCGGCCTCGGCCAGGAAGTCGGCGAGGCGGGGCCGAGGCACGTAGATCTCGGTGATCATCTCGCTGCACGGGTGAGGCGCGCGCAGCTCGCGGTCCAGCTCCTGGTGGTAGTCGTCGAGGTAGGTGCTGAGCTGGTGCGTGTCGGACCAGTAGACCTGCCCCGTCGTCTTCAGGTAGTGGCCGGCGTAGACGTCCCAGGCGCGCCCCTTGTCGGCGTGGGCGAGGTAGAGCAGCCGGCGCCAGTCGGCCTCGGTGAGCGAGCGCTGGCCGGCGGGGACGGGCGTCGCGTCGTCCACCGGCTCGTAGCAGGAGAAGATCCCGCGGCGCAGGAAGCCGCGCGACGCGGGGTCGAGGTCGAACTGGAAGTCGCCGTACTCGAAGCCGGCCGCGATGCGCTCGTCGAACCGCGCCATGAGATCGTCGGCGTCCACGACCTCGACGACGCGCCGCACCTTGCGCCGCGGCGCGAGGCGCAGCGTGACCTCGACGACGACGCCGAACAGCCCGTAGCCGCCGACGACGAGCGAGAACAGCTCGGCGTTCTCGGCGCGGCTGCACCGCCGCCGCTCGCCGGCCGCGTCCACCAGCACGAGGCTCTCGACGTCGCCGACGAACGGACGGCGCGCGAGCCCTCGGCCGTGCACGTTGGCGGCGACGGCGCCGCCGATGCTCAGCCGGTCGGCGCCCGTCTGCTTCTGCGCGATCCCCCACTGAGGCGATCTCCCCTCCTGCGCCGCGAGCAGCCGCGCGACGAGCTCGGGCCACTGGATGCCGGCGCTCACGCGTACCGTGCCGCGCTCGGCGTCGAGCTCGCACGTGGCGCGCAGGCGGCGCGTGTCGAGCATCACGCCGCCGGTCGCAAACTGCTGCGCGCCCATCGCGTGCCAGCCGCCGCCGACGCACACCGGTCGGTCGAGCTCGGCGGCGTAGCGCACGGCGTCCTGCACGTCGTCGGCGCTCGCCACTTCCACCAGCCGGTGCACGCGCGTCGGGTTGAGGCGCGAGTGCACGTCGTTGAGCAGCGGCCCGCTCTCGGCCTCGGGCGAGAGGCGCGGCGCGGGGGCGGACGTCGTCGTGGCGCGGTCGGCGGACATGGGGTGGACTCCGTTAACGGGGAGGCGTCGCGCGACCGGCGGACGCGAGCCCGGCGGGCGACGACGTCAGCTTACCGCCGCCCCGGCGCGCCCGGCGATACGTCAACCGACGTAGCGCGCCGCCGCCGCACGTACGCCGCGTAGACGACGGCGTTGAGCGCCAGCACGGCGACGCCGAGCGCGACCTGCACCTCGCGCGTCAGCCCGCTCGGGTAGAGCGCGGCGGTGACGTAGTGCTCGACGAAGCCCCCCTCGTAGCCCCCCTCGCCGCCGCGGCGCCGCAGCCACACCTCGAGCGGCGTGAGCGGGCAGACGAAGCCGACGAACTCGATCGTCGCGCCGTAGAGCGCGACCGGCACGTGCACCCAGGCGACGCGCGGCCAGCGGAGGGCGAGCAGCCCGCCGAGCACGACGAAGAGCACGAAGGCGAGGTGGACGACGAGGACGACGTCGGCGAGCGCGCGCGACAGCATGACCCGACGATGTCCCGCACGCCCGGCGTCCGCAACGCTCGCCCCCGGCGCGCGGACCTTACGCCGCTGGGGCACCGGCCGTATGATCCTCCTGCCTGCCGCCCGGCCCGGCCGGCGCTCCTCTCCCCCGGCCGCGCGCCTCCGAAGATCATGCGACGCTGGAACGGCTGGGGCGACGATCAGACCGAGGCGCACCTCCCCGCCCCGACGCGGCAGCTCCTCGAGGACGCCGTCGGCGCCGCGCGCCCGAGCGTGGCGGACGCGAGCCTCGCCGACGTCTGCGCCGCCGTGGAGGGCGCGCTGCACGGCGCGCTGCGCGACGAAGACGAGCGCGTCCACGTCTTCACGCACCGCTCGCACGTCTACCCGACCGGGGCGAGCGTGCACACGACGTTCGTCTTCCGCCTCGCAGCCGACGCCGACGCGACGCTCGAGCGCTGGCGCCGGCTCAAGGACGTGGCGAGCCGGGCGATCGTCGGCGAGCGGGCGACGATCAGCCACCAGCACGGCGTCGGCACCGACCACGCGCCGTACCTGGGCGCCGAGAAGGGCGCGCTCGGCGTGCGGGCCCTCGAGCGCCTCGTCGCGGCGTTCGACGGGCGCGAGCTGCTCAACCCCGGCAAGCTCGTGAGCCGCGCCGAGGGCGCGCCCGCGCCGGCCCGGTCGCCGGCGTCGGCTGCCCGCGGGGGGGTGCGCGCGTGACGACGCTCGGGCGGGGGTGGCGCGCCGCGATCTGGACGCAGCTCGCCGACCATGCGGCGCAGCCGCCGTGGGACGTCATCGTCGTCGGCGGCGGCGTGGCCGGCGCGGGCGTCTTCCGCGAGGCGGTGCGCTGCGGACTGCGCGTGCTGCTGCTCGAGGGGCGCGACTTCGCGTGGGGGACGTCGAGCCGGTCGTCGAAGCTCGTGCACGGCGGCGTGCGCTACCTGACGCAGGGACAGTGGCGGGTGACGCGCGAGGCGGTGCGCGAGCGCGAGCGCCTAGTGCGCGAGGCACCGGGACTGGTGGAGCCGCTGCGCTTCGTGCTCGCGTTGTACGAGCCCGAGCGCGGGCGCCGCTGGGCGTACCAGGCGTGCTTCACCGCCTACGACCTGTTCGCCCGCCGGCGGACGCACGGCTACCTCGCGCCGTCGGACGTGCAGCGCGCCCTCCCCGACGTGCTCACGGACGGGCTGGTCGGCGGCTTCCGCTACACCGAGGCGCGGACGGACGACGCGCGGATCGTCCTCCGCCTCATCTGGGAGGGAGTGCGGGCCGGCGGGTGCGCGCTCAGCTACGCGCCGGTGGACGCGCTGCTGCTCGACCGCGGGGCGGCCTCCGGCGTGCGGGTGCGCGACGCCGAGAGTGGCCAGACGCTCGAGCTGCGCGCCCACGCCGTCGTCAACGCCACGGGCGCGCACACCGACACGCTGCGCCGCCGCGTCGGCGACCGGGGACTCATCCGGCCGGTGCGCGGCAGCCACCTCGTCTTCTCCGCCGCGCGCTTCCCGCTGCCGCACGCCGTCGCCTGGCGGCACGCGGCCGACGGCCGGAACGTCTGCGCGCTGCCGTGGGAAGGGTGCACGGTCGTCGGCACGACCGACGTGGACCACGACGCGGCGCGCTCGGCCGAGCCGCGCATCAGCACCGAGGAGACCGAGTACCTGCTCGACGCAGTGAGAACCCAGTTCCCGTCGCTCGCGCTCGGCCTCGACGACGTCGTCGCGACGTGGGCCGGCGTGCGCCCGATCGTCGGCGACGGGAGCGACGCCGCGCCGACGCAGGCGTCGCGCGAGCACATCGTGGTGGACGAGCGAGGCCTGATCAGCGTCGCCGGCGGGAAGCTGACGACGTTCCACGTCACGGCGCGCGCGGTGCTGCGCTGCCTGCGCGACCACTGCCCCGGGGTGCGCCTGCCGCGCTCGCGCGTCCGCGCGTTCGACGAGGTGCCGCGCGACGGCGCCGACCACCCGGCGCTCGACGCCGCCGCCAGCCAGCGGCTGGTAGGCCGCTACGGCGATGCCGCCGGCGCGCTCGTCGCCGCGGCGCACCCCGGCGAGCTCGCGCCGGTCGCCGGGACGCCCACGCTGTGGGCCGAGCTGCGCTGGGCGGCGCGCGCCGAGGGCGTCTGTCACCTCGACGACCTCCTGCTGCGCCGCGTGCGCGTCGGGCTGCTGCTGCCCGAGGGCGGCGCGTCGCTCCTCCCGGAGGTGCGCCGCGTCTGCCAGGAGGAGCTCGGCTGGTCGGACGCGCGGTGGGAGGAGGAGTCCGAGGACTACCGCTGCCGGTGGCGGCACGCGCACGGCGTGCCCGGGCAGACGCGCGCCCCCGCCCGGGGCGTGGCGGCGCGGCGGGCCCGCGACGCCGCCGCGCCGGCCGGCGGATGATCGAGCACGTCCTCGCGATAGACCACGGCACGCAGAGCGTCCGCGCGCTGCTCTTCGACGCGCGGGGGAACCTCACCGCGAAGAGCCGCGTGCCGGTGCGCTACGAGTCGGCGCGGCCGGGCTGGGCGGAGGCCGACCCGGAGTACCTCTGGGGCGCGGTCGCCGAGGCGTGCCGGAAGCTGTGGGCGATGGGCACCGTGCCGAAGGACGCCGTGCGCGGGGTGACGCTGACGACGCAGCGAGGCACCGTCGTCAACGTGGACGCGGCGGGCCGCCCGCTGCGGCCGGCGATCACCTGGCTCGACAGGCGCCGCACCGAGGGGCTGCGCCCGGTGGGCGGCGCGTGGGGCGCGCTCTTCCGGCTGAGCGGGATGAGCGCGACAGTCGCCGCCTTCCAGGCCGAAGCCGAGGCGAACTGGCTCGCGCGCCACGAGCCCACGGTCTGGAAGGCGACGCACCGCTTCCTCCTTCTCTCGGGCTACCTGACCTATCGCCTCACCGGCAACTTCTCCGACTCGGTCGGCGCACAGGTCGGCTACATCCCGTTCGACTTCAAGAATCTGCGCTGGGCGCCGGGGTGGGATTGGAAGTGGCGCATCGCCCCCTTCGACCGCGCGACGCTCCCCGACCTCGTGCCGCCGGCCGGGCTGCTCGGCCACGTCACGCGCGCGGCGAGCGAGGCGACGGGGATCACCGAGGGACTCCCCGTGATCGCCGGCGCGGCCGACAAGGCGTGCGAGGTGCTCGGCTCCGGCGCGCTCGAGCCGCAGGTCGGCTGCCTGAGCTACGGCACGATCGCGACGATCAACACGACGCAGCGCCGCTACGTCGAGGCGATCCCGCTCGTGCCCCCCTACCCCGCCGCGGTGCCGGGCGCCTACAGCCTCGAGCTGCAGGTGGCGCGTGGCTACTGGATGGTGAGCTGGTTCAAGGAAGAGTTCGGCCACCCCGAGCTGCGACGGGCCAAGGAGACGGGGGCGGAGCCCGAGGCGCTGCTCGACGCGCTCGTGCGCGATGTGCCGCCGGGGTCGCTCGGCCTCATGCTCCAGCCGTACTGGGCGCCGGGGATCAAGATCCCGGGGCCGGAAGCGAAGGGGGCGGTGATCGGCTTCGGCGACGGGCACGGCCGCGCGCACCTCTACCGGGCGATCCTCGAAGGGATAGCCTATGCCCTGCGCGAGGCGACCGAGCGGGTGGAGTCGCGCAGCGCGACGCGGGTGACGGAGCTGCGCGTCGCCGGCGGCGGCTCGCAGAGCGACGCCGCCATGCAGCTCACGGCGGACGTCTTCGGCCTGCCGGCGGCGCGCCCGCACGTCTACGAAGCCTCCGGGCTCGGCGCGGCGATCGATGGCGCGGTCGGCCTCGGACTGCACCCCGACTTCCCGACCGCGGTGCGCGAGATGACGCGACTCGGCCGCACCTTCGAGCCGAACCCCGAGGCGCGCGCGACCTACGACCGTTTGTACCGCGAGGTCTACCGCGCGATGTACGAGCGCTTGCGGCCGCTGTACACGAAGATTCGGGAGATCACGGGATATCCGGCGTGAGGGACGAGAGTCGGCGAGCACAGTGAACGGTTCACGGTAGGCGGTTCACGGTTCACCGTGACCATCAACCGTGAGCCCCACACCGTGACCGTTCACGGCCGTCGCCGAGCGCGGAGGGCCGCCCTCCTAGTTTCGACCCCTGAACGACGGCCATATCTGCTGCAGCGTGCGGTTCGGATCGGTCGAGACGGCGATCGCGCGCTGGCGCTCCTCGCTCACCATCCACGGGTGGTCGAAGCGTCCGAGGACGCGGACGGAGCCGTAGTACTCGCGCAGCGCCTCCGGCTCGGGGCCGAGGCTGAGCAGCACCTTACCGGGCTTCGGACCAGGCCCGAAGAACCAGTACGAGCCGGCCGGCGAGACTGCCGGCGGGAGCCCCCACCGCTTGCCGTAGAAGTCGATCGCTCCCGCCTCGCCGAAGTTGTCGGCGAGGATCACCGTCTCCGCCTGCTGCTCGGGGGTGAGCGAGTGATAGGCGGCGGCGACGGCGCGGACCTGCTCCTTCCAGCCGAGCATGTCGGCGTAGTCCTGCGGCAACTCGCCCACCTCGCCGCGGTTCGTGCGCACGGCGGCGGTGACGCCGAGCGCGCGTGAGTAGCGCGCCATCTGCTCCGGCGGCAGGATCGGCAGGCCGAGCGGGAGCGTGACGGCCATGTAGGCGAGGAGCAACGCGACCACGGCGCCCGTCATCCGCCCCGAAAAGCCACCGAGCATGACCGCGCCCGCGGCGTAGAGCGCCGGGTACATCGGCCCGTAGTAGTAGCCCTTGCCGTGCAGCACGAGCAGGAGGACGAGGACGCCGAGCGCCGTCACGCCGACGACGCGGAAGGCGCTCAGCCGCGGCGCGACGAGCAGCGCGACCAGCCCGGCGAGGGCGAGCAGCGTCGCCGGCCCGTAGAGTAGCTGCTCGCCGAGGAACGCCGCCGGCGTGACGCGCTCCAGCTGCGCCGACTGCAGCACGCGCATCTGATCGCGCAGCGGGAAGCCGAGCCGCACCTGCCCGGCGATGCTCGGGCTGCCGATGACGAGGGCGATCGCCAGCGCCAGCCACGGCCAGCGCGTGAGGTAGTCGCGCCGCATCCCGCTGAGGAGGAGGGCGACGGCGAGCGGCAGGGCGAGGAAGATGATGCTGAACTTGGTGAGCAGGCCGAGCCCGCCCGCGACGCCGAGCAGCACCCACGACCCCGGGCCCGCGCCGCGCGCGAGTCGCACCACGGCGAGGAGGGCGAGCGTCCACCAGAGCTGGTCGAGGACGACCGGCTGGAAGAGCGACGCCGAGCGGAGGAAGAGCGGGCTGGCGACCACCGCGAAGGCCGACAGCCCCTGCGCGGCGCGCCCGCCGCCCATCTCGCGCGCGATGAGCGCGGCGAGGACGACGAGCGCCGTGCCGGCGAGCGCTGGGACGATCAGCACGGCGAACCGCGTGTCGCCGAACAGCGCGCGGGTGGCGTTGGCGACGAGCGCGATCCCGGGCGGGAAGTCCATCGCCCACAGCCGCAGGTGCCGCCCCATCGCCATGTAGAGGAAGCTGTCGCGGTGGATCCCGTACGGCGAGACGAGGATCGCCACGAGGTGGAGCAGCAGCTTCAGACCGGCGAGGCCGGCGACGAGGCCGACAGCGAAGGGAGGCGCGCCGCTGGCGCGCGAGCTGACGCGGGCGCCGCCGCCCGAGGACGACCCGCGCAGTCCGGCGTTCGAGCGCGCGAGCGCGATGCGGCGCGACTGGTCGGAGATCCGACTGTTGCGCGGCGTCACCCTCGGCGATCACTGCTGGTGGTCGTCCGGACGGGCCCGCGCGGGCTGGAGATCCGACGCATTGCTGGCGCTCCTGCTCAGGGGGGAGCGCGAACGATACCCAGGGAGGCGTGCCGACGCGAGCCGTCCGCCCGGCCTGGTAGCCCTCGCCGCCTAGGCGCGCGGCGTCCGGCGCAGGTTCGACAGGTAGAGCCCGCCGCGCACGAGAAAGAAGAGCGCGAAGGCGAGGTCGAGCCAGAGCCGGGCCGTGAGTGGCTCGCCGCCGGTCGCGAGGAGCCGCAGGAGGACGAACAGCCCGAGCCCCACCATAATGGTGCCGAGCGTCAGGCCGACGACGTTGCGCGTGGGGATGGGCATGGCGTGCTCAGGCCGGGTCGCGGTGGACGGCGTCCGGTGAGAAGGCCGGCACGCACACGGCGACGTACTCCGCCCCGCCGGGCTCGGGGCTCCCGTACCGCACCCACTCCCCGGGACGCGCGACGACTGCCTGGCCCGCGCGCACGTCGAGCGAGCCCCCGTCGTACTCGACGCGCAGCATGCCGCGCAGCACGACCGTGACCTCCTCGAAGTCGGGCCGCTGGCCCGGCTCGCGCCACCCTTCCGGCGAGACCATGCGCGCGACGCTCACGCCGGCGTGTCCGGAGTTGACACGGCCGGCGAATTCTTCGATCTGCTTCGGCTTGTTGCCCGCCGCCTGGATGACGGTCGGGCGCTCGATGAGAGTCGGCATCCGGAACTCGAGGCGGGTGGGTGTCTCTCTGTCGCCGTCGCCCGGAACGATTGATCGGCGCGCGACGCCGCGCCAGTCGTGGGCCGTGGGACGAGGAAGGTGAGATGGGCGCGCGCAGCTACGCCTCCAGCTCGACGTAGCTCGACTGCCCGCCCGAGCGATCGCCGGTCAGCCACGCCCAGTCGAAGTCGAGCGTTACGCGCCCTCGCCTCCGGCCGCCAGCAGCTCGGCGAGCCAGCGCTCGCCGTCGGGAAAGGGCCCGAAGCCGGACGCCGTGTTGATGTGACCGGCGTCGGGCAGTACCTCGAGCCGCGCTCCCCACAAGTGGGCGACCTCGCGGGCGCGGTCGAGGCGAGTATAGGGGTCGTCCGAGCTCGCGACCAGGATCGCAGGAAAGGGGAGCGCGGCCCGCGGCATCGGTGCGAAGCAACGGATCGCGTCGGGTGCGTCGGCCCGCTCGACGTCGCTCGGGGCGACGAGCAGCGCGCCCCACACACGCCCGGCCGCGCCCTTCAAACTCGCCTCCGCCCACTTCGCGATCGTCACCGCGCCGAGGCTGTGCCCCACGAGGACGATCGGGCGACCGGCGGACGCAATGGCCGAGTCCAGCGCGGCGACCCACTCCTCCGGTCGCGGCGCGTCCCAGTCGCGCTGCTCGACGCGACGGAAGCGCGATGGGTGGTCGCGCTCCCAGAGACTCTGCCAGTGCTCGGGGCCGGAATTGGTCCATCCCGGCACGTTGAGGGCGATAGGCTCGTGCACTCCGATCATGGCGAGTTGCGACTACACCGTCTGGGTCAGGACCAGTCCTTGTCCGGATTGTGCTGGAGCCGGCGGGCGGCGTCCACGACGTCCTGCAGCTCGACCGGATCGCTGAACGGGTCGTCGTCCAGTACCGTCACGCGGTTCAGCAGGCGCTGCCAGCGCCGCAGCTCCTCGACGTATGGGGCGAACGGAACGCGCCGCAACGAGCCGCCCTCCTCGACGAGGTCGAAGATGCCGTTGTGCAGCCACTCGCCCGTGTGCCAGTTGGGCATGTCCACGGCCGGAAAGAGACAGACGCCGTGCAGGTCGATGCCCTCGTCCACCGCGGCCAGCGACTCCTCCATGACGTCCTTGAGCCAGGCCGGCCGGCCGTCGCCGAGGCCGCTCGTCTCGCCGATGATCATCGGGCGGCGGTAGCGCTCCCAGAGCTCGCGCAGCATGTCGCACAGCGGGCGGATGCGCTCGTCGCGCGGCGCCATGGCGACGTGGGGCCCGTGCTCGCGGTACTCCATCTGCCCGAACGAGTAGCAGTTCGCGCCGACGATGTCGAGCACCTCGGGCGAGCCGCCGAGCTCCGGGTGCAGTCGCCCCGACAACACGTCCCACGCGAAGCACGCGTCGTCGCGCATCTCGTGCGCCGCCTCGTCGGCGAGGTCGGGGCGGTCCGCCGGCGGCACCACCTGGATCAGCGGCTCGACGTGGACCATGCGCGACTCCGGGTCCACGTGGCGGATCGCGCGCACGCCGGCGATCGCCGCCTCGCACAGCACCTTCCGGAAGCGCACCCGCGTGGCCTTGTCCTTTCCGAAGGGCGCCACCCATCCCCACTCCCCGCCGCAGAATCCCCAGAACGTGATCTCGTTGATCGGCGTGAAGCAGTGGGGCCCGCGGACACGCGCCGTCAGGTACTCGGCGGCGGCCCCGCAGTAGCGGGCGAAGCGGTCTACGAAGTCGGGCCCGAACGGGTCGAGGTCGTCCGGGTAGCCGTAGTGGCAGAGGTCCCAGATCGGAAGGATCTGCGCCGCGTTCATGGCCTCGATCAGCGGATCGACCGACGAGAAATCGTAGCCGGACCCGCGGTCCACCGTCGGCCACGGCACACCCTCGCGCGCGACCGCGATGCCGAGGCCGCGGAGGAGGGCGTAGTCCTCCCGCGCGCGCGCCCGGTGCTGGGTCTCGGCGACGAGGTCTCGCCGCCCGCGCTCCTTCCACCAGAACGTGGAGCACTCGAACCCGGTGAGGAAGAACGTCGGGAAAATGCCGGGGCGCGTCGCCATCCGCGTCACTCCTCGCTGCCGGTGGAAGGTCGTGGTGGGCCCAATCGTCGGGCGGCCGACCCCCGCGAAGCCAGATGCGTGCCTAACGCCTCAGCTCGAAGACCCCGATCGGGCGCGGCCCCTTCCCCTCGCCGACGCTCCACTTGCTCATCGCGACCGTCCAGCCGTCCGCTTCGAGCGCCTCGAGCAGCCGGAGGCTCATCGAGCGGAACGGGTCGGAGAGGAGAACGCGGCCACCCGGCGCGAGGTTCGACTCGAAGATCCGCCGCAGGTGTGCGTGCGCCGCCTCGCCGTAGAGGATGTCGGCGCCGAGGATCAGGTCGTAGCGCGCCGCGTCGCCCCAGTGCGCCCAGTCGGCGAGCCGGTACTCGATCGCGCTCGCCTCGTTGCGCGCGCCGTTGCGGCGGCAGACGGAGAGCGCGAGCTCCTGCCGGTCGGTCTGCACGACGCGCGCGCCGAGCGACGCGGCGACGATCCCCGGCAGCCCCGTGCCGGCGCCGAGCTCGAGGACGTGCGCGCCGGCGAAGTCGGCGGGACGCGATGCGACCTCGTAGGCGAGAGCGATCGCGGCGGGCCAGAGGGCGACGCCGTAGGCACGGCGATTCCGTTGCTCGCTGAGGAAGCGCTGCTCGTCCCAGAAGCTCAGCACCGCGCCGGTGTGGAGGATCGTCCACCGCCGCCCGCCGAGCGAGAGACGGAACTCCTCGAGCGGGAATTGCCCCGCCGTGGTGGCGAGCGATCGCTGCTGGTCGGTGGACGGTTGCATGCCGCTGGGTTCGGGACGGGCCCGCGGCTCGCCGCGGCCGGCGGCGGCCGCGAACGGGCCGCCGCCGGAGCATGCATCGTCCACGCCCGCCGGCGCTACCCGCCCCGCAGCGCCGCCGCCGGGTCCACGCGTGTCGCACGACGGGCCGGCAGGTCGCTCGCCGCCCAGGCCGCGGCGAGCAGGAGCAGCGGGACGGCGGCGAACGTCGCCGGGTCGGTCGCGCTCACGCCGTAAAGGAGCGAGGAGAGCAGACGCGTCATGAGCAGCGCGCCGATGGCGCCCGCCGCGAGCCCGACACCGACGACGGCCATCGCGTCGCGCACGACGACGCGGCGCACCTGTCGCGGTGCGGCGCCGAGCGCGATGCGGATCCCGATCTCCTGGGTACGCTGCGCCACGCGGTAGGAGACGACGCCGTAGATGCCGACCGCGGCGAGGACGAGCGCCGTCGCCGCGAAGAGGCCGAGCACGGCCATCGTGAAGCGCCGAGCGGCGAGCGCGCCGGAGAGCACGGCATCCATCGTCGCCAGCTCGGCGGGGACGCTCGCGTAGCGCTCACGCAGCAGGGCGCGCACCGCGGCGGCCGGCGGCGGGGCGTCGCCGGCGCCGCGGATCGTCAGCACCGCGTCGCGGGCCCGGAAGGGGCGCTGCGCGGCGGCGACGTAGACCGTCGGCTCGACGTCCGCCGTGACGCTGCGGTCGCGCACGTCGCCGACCACGCCGACGATCGTCAGCCACCGCGCGGTGCCGTAGTGGAAGCTGTCGTTGGCGAGGTTGCGGATGCGGCGGCCGACGGGGTCCTCGCCGCCGAGGTAGCGGTCGGCGAACGACTGGCTGACGACCGCGGCGTCGGGCGCGCCGGCGCGGTCGAGCGCGTCGTCGAGCAGGCGGCCGCGCCGCAGCGGGATGCCGAGCGCGCGGAAGTAGCCGCCGCTCGCCGCGCGGTAGGTCGCGTAGCCCTTCCCCCGCCCGTCGATCTCGAGCCCGCCGTTGAGCCCGCCGCCGGTGAGCGGCAGCCGGTTCACGACGCCCACCTCGCCGACGCCGGGGAGGGCGCGCAGCTCGGGGAGGAGCGCCGCGTAGGCCGCGGCGACGGCGGTGTCGCCGGGATACTTCGCCTGCGGCAGGGAGAGCGCCACGGTGAGCACGCCGCGGCCGTCGAAGCCGGGCTCGACGCGCAGCACGCGGGCGAAGCTCCGCATGAGGAGCCCCGCGCCGACGAGCAGCAGCACGGCGAGCGCGACCTCGCCGGCGACGAGGGCGTTCCACGACCGCACGCGCGCGCCCTGCGCGACGCCGCGCGTGACGAGCGAGCGGCCGACCTCGCCCTCGGTGAGCCGGAAGGCCGGGAAGAGACCGAAGAGGAGCGCCGCGGCGACCGAGACGAGGACGGCGAACACGACGGCCCGCGCGTCGAGCGCGGGAGCGGTGGCGAGCCGCGCGCCTGCGGCCTCGGGCCCGAGTCGCGCCAGCAGGCGCACGACGAGGGTGCCGGCGGCGAGGCCGGCCGCGGCGCCGAGGCCGGCGAGAAGGAGGCTCTCGGTGAACAGCTGCCTGACGAGCCGCCCGCGGCCGGCGCCGAGCGCGGCGCGCACGCCGATCTCGCGCTGCCGCACGGCGCCGCGCGCGAGTAGCATGCTGGCGACGTTCGTGCACGCGACGAGCAGCACGAGGCCGGCGGCGCCGAAGAGCAGGAGCAGCGGCCGCCGCGCCGAGCCGACCAGCTCGTCCTGCAGCGTGCGGACGGTCGCCGCGACGCCGTCCACCTCGCTCCCGTACTGCGCCTTGAGCCGGCGCTGCACGTCGCTCAGCTCGGCCCCGGCCCGCTCGACGGCGACGCCGTCGCGCAGACGCGCGATCGCCCCCCAGTTGTGCGCGCTGCGCGCCTCGGCGCTCGCCGAGAGGACGAGCGGCACCCAGACGTCGGCGCGCTCGGGGAACTCCACGTACGCGGGCATCACGCCGACTACCTCGTAGCGCGTCCCCTCGATCTCGAGACGCCGCGAGGCGAGGTCGCGCTCGCCGCCGAGCCGCGTGCGCCAGAACGTCTCGCCGACGACCGCCGTCGCGGTGCCGCCCGGCGCCGCCTCGTCCGCGGTGAACGTGCGGCCGAGGAGGGGCCGCGCGCGAAGCAGCGGGAAGAACTCGCCCGTCACCGCGGCGACGCGGGCCCGCGCCGGCTCGCTCCCGCCGAGCACCGTCGTCGGCTCGGCGGTCCAGGCGGCGATCCCCTCGAAGCTGCGGCTCAGGCTCCGCCAGTCGAGGACCGTCGGCGCGGCGAGGCGCATCTCCCCGCCCTTCTCGCTCCGCTCGGCCAGCGTGACGAGCCGGTCGCCCTCGGGGTACGGCGGCGGGCGCAGGAGGACGGCGTTCACGACGCTGAAGACGGCCGTCGTCGCGCCGACGCCAAGGGCGAGGGTGAGCACCGCCGAGGCGACGAAGCTACGCTGCTGGCGCAGGCCGCGGGCGGCGAAGCGCACGTCGCGCGCGACGTCGCCCCACCACTCGCGCCGCTGCCGCCGCTCGACGCGCTGCCGGTCCATCGCGCTCAGCTCGGCGCGCGCGGCGGCGAGGTCGCCGAACTCCTCGAGCGCGGCGGCGCGGGCGGCGGCCGGCGAGAGCCCGCCGGCGACGAGGTCGTCCACGCGCGCGGCGATGTGGAAGGCGAGCTCGTCGTCCACCTCGCGGGCGACGCGCCGGGTGGCGGCGGGCAACCGGAAGAGCCGGCGCGTCATGACGCCGGCGCCGGCGCGCGGAGCACCTTGAAGACCGCTTCCGCGTAGCGCGACCAGCGCGCGCTGCGGGCGCGCAGCTCGCGGCGCCCGGCGGTGGTGAGCTGGTAGTATTTCGCCTTGCGGTTGTTCTCGGAGAGCCCCCATTCGCTGGCCACGAAGCCGCGGTCCTCGAGCCGGTGGAGGGCGACGTAGAGCGCACGGTCCTCCACCGAGAGGGCGTCGTCGGAGGTGTCGCGGATCCAGCGCGCGACGGCGTAGCCGTGTCGCGGCCCGAAGATCAGCGCCTTGAGCACGAGCACGTCGAGGGTGCCCTGCACGAGATCGAGGTCGGCGTCGGTCATTCTCTCCCCGGAACGATTCCGGGGAAGAGTATCGGGCGGCCGGGCGCGGTGTCAAGCGCACCGGCGGCGCTCGGCGACGGCGGTGGACGGTTGACGGTTCGGGGTCGACGGTGGACGGTTCTGGCTCACCGCGAACTCTCCACCGTGAACTGCTCGGCTTTCGCTCACTCTCACATCCGCCACCCATGAAGCTCTGGATCGACGCCGACGCCGCGCCGCGCGACGTGAAGGAGATCGTTTTCCGCGCCGCCGACCGCCTGCGGGTGAACACGGTGCTCGTCGCCAACCAGCGCGTGCCGCTGCCGCCCGGCGTCGCCACCGTCACCGCGGTGCGCATCGCCGGCGGCCCGGACGTCGCCGACCGCCACATCGCCGACAACGCCGAGCCGGGCGACGTCGCCGTGACGGCCGACGTGCCGCTCGCCGCGGCGCTCGTCGCCCGGGGAGTGATCGTGATCGACCCGCGCGGCGACGAGCTCACCGCCGACAACGTCGGCGAGCGCCTCGCGGTGCGCGACTTCATGGACGGCCTGCGCGGCGCCGGCGTCGATACCGGCGGGCCGAAGCCGTACGGTCCGCGCGACCGGCAGGCATTCGCCGGCGCGCTCGACCGCGTCCTCACGCGCGCCTTGCGCGGGCGCTGACGCGCGGGCGGTGGGCCCCTACTCGCGCCGGGCCGCGCGCGCCGCCGAGACGACGAGGTCGCGCATGCGGATCCGCTCGGCGGACGGCGCGAGCGCGGCACGCGGCGAGCGCACCGCGCCGCGGCTCGCGCTCAGCTCCAGCGGCCGCGCGGCCGGCAGGGCGCAGAGCACGTAGCGGCCGGCGTGGTCGGTGAACGCGATGCGCTCCCGCTCGCGGCTCGCCACGTCGCGCGCGTCGAGGCCGCTCTCCCCCACCCAGGCGACGACGACGCGCGCCCGCGCAACGCGGGCGCCGGTCGCGCTGTCGCGCACCGTGCCGTGGAGGGCCATCGCGCCCTCGGGGATGCCGGCCGGGCAGAGCGCCGCGAGCGCCTCCGTCGGGCCGGGCGAGACGACGTGGACCGAGAGGTCGGCGCCGGGCGGCAGCGTGAGCGGGATGGGCGGCGCCAGCACGTTGAGGGTGTCGAAGCGCGCCGCTGCGGCGCGCAGCACGTAGTCGCCGGGCGCCACGCCGTCGAAGGCGAACGCCCCCGTGGAGTCGGTGAGCGCCCGCACGGCGCGCGCCGAGTCCGCGGCCGGCGCGAGCGAGACGGTCACCCCAGCCTCGCCCTGGGCGCGCGCACTGTCGGCGACCCGCCCGCGCACGACGCCGCGTCGCACGTCGGCGGCCGCCGCCGTCGCGGGCGACGCGGCGTCGGAGATCGACTCCACGGTGCCGCCCACCTCCCACAGCGTGCCGCGCGACCCGAGCGCGGACTGCCGAAGGAACGGGTCGCTGCGCAGCGCGTCGGAGGCGCCGTGCGTGGGATCGCCGCCCGGCGGCACGGAGGAGACGCGGACGATCCAGTCGCTGACGATCCACCCCCCGCCTGGCAGGCGGCGGAACTCCACCCGTCCGGTGGCCGTCGTCGGCGCTACTGCCTCGGCGTCGAGCCGCGCGTCGGTGTAGCGGTAGGCGAGGTGGCGCAGCTCCGCCGTCCGCCGGTCGAGCCAGAGGACTCCCGAGACGTCGCGCTCGCGGCCGGCGTCGCGCAGCGGCTCGAAGCCGAGCCCGAGCAGCGCCGGCTGCCGCCGGTCGCGCACCACGCGCAGGCAGTGCGTCTCGGCGAAGGTGCGCGAGGTGAGCGTCCGCGCGTCGGGTGCGTAGTAGACCTGGTCGTCGCCCTCGGCCCGGACGAAGCCGTGCGCGGCGAGCGACTCGGCCGGGATGCTGGCGTAGGACGACGAGCCGACGACGCGCGTCTCCCAGCTCCGCGAGCGGCGGGGGACGAGCGTCACGGGGTCGAGCACGCGCTCGAAGCGGCGGAGCACGAAGCTGAAGCGGGCGTCGCTCGCCGTCGTGAGGGCGGCAGCGAGGGCGCTCTGCGCCTCCTGCCAGAGCTGCGCGGTGGCGGGGCCGGCCTCGTGGACGCGCGCGCACCGCCGCTCCTCGAGGACGTTCACGCTCGCCAGCACCGAGGGGCGGGGGACGAGCGTCGCGTCGAACGTGGCGACGGCGGGCGCCGCGAGGTGGAGGACGGGCGACGAGTCCGGGGCGAATCCGATCTGCCGCGCCCGCACGCGGAAGTCGCCGTCGGACGGCGCGCGCAGCGAGTAGCGGCCGTCGGGCGCGGCGAGCGTGCCGGCGACGAAGTCGCCGGCGGGACTCACGAGGACGACGGACGCGGCGGGCGGCGCCTCGCCGGTCCCCGCGATGCGGACCGTACCGCGGACGACCTGGGCGGGGAGCGACGCGGGCGTGGCGATCGCCACGACGAGGACGGCGACTCGCCGGCCGGAACGACGCTGGCGCCCGCGCGTCGGGGTGGGGTGCTCGGGCATGGCCGGATGCGCGCTCGGGTAACCGTGCTGGCCAGCTCGAAGGTCGCTCCCGTCCCGCCGCCGCGCAATGGCCGGCTCACTGCCTAACGAGACAGGGCCGTCAGCGCCGTACGACGACCTCGTGCACCTCGCCGGCGCGGCGCCCCCCGGCCCCGTCCGGGAGGACGTGCCACCAGCGGACGAGGAGCTCGCGCATGTCCGCCGCGTAGCCACCGACTGCCTGATCGGGGACGAGGACGCTCGCCCCGGCGGCGAGGCGGGGACAGTCGGGGCCGTCGTCCGTGCAGGGGCCGAAGAGGGCGAGCCAGCCGGCGTTCCAGACGGCATGGGCGACGGGCTCGCCGGTGCCGTTGGTGAGTCGCACGCCTCCCGCCTCGCGGGCCACGGTCACGGCACCGGAGACGGCGGCGCGGGCGGCGCCGTCGGCCGGGGCGGCGGGACCGCTCCCGCACCCCGGCGCGGCGAGCGGCAGGAGGACGAGACAGGCGATCGTCAGACGACGCATTGTCGTGTTTCCTCGGGAGGGTCGGGCCGCGGGCGACGAGCGCACGCGGTCCCTACCGCGACTACCCTGCGGCGGCCCTGCCCGTCACTACCCCACCCCCGCTCAGCGCCCGCCCGCGCGGCGGCGACCCGGGGCGTTCGCGGCCTGGTCCTCGAGCCACGAACGCCACGCGCGGTCGAGGCCGTCGAGGTCCTTGGGCAGGAGCGTCGCCTCGCGCAGCGCCTCGTCGGGCGCGCCGCGCAACGCCGCGGTGACCACGCGCCCGACGAACGGACGCCCCTCGCGGTCGGCGAGGAACTCGGCGAAGGCGAGCGCCTGCGCGTCGAAGAGCCGCGCCCCGCTCAGCGGCTCGTCGCGCGCCTGCCGCCGGACCTCGCCCCGCCCACGCGCCCGCGGAGCGTCGTCGCTTTCGTCGCGGCGCGCGCTGTCGCGCGCCGTGGCCGGCCGCTCGCCGGAGAGCAGCGTGCGCAGGGGGAGCAGCTTGTCGCGCTCCCGGGTGAGTCGCGCGGCGACGAACTCGACGTCCGGCGCACCGACGACGAGCGCCGGCACGGCGCTCTCGATCCAGTCCGGAATGCGCGGATCGCGCGGGGGGCGCCACGACGCGGCGGCGGTCGTGTCGGTGGACGGCGTGCCGCCGTTGGCGAGCGCGGCGAGCCACGCGCGGGCGACGGGGAGCGCGACCCGTCCCTCGAGCAGGCGGGCGTTCATCGCCTCGCGCGGATCCCCTTCCTCGAAGCGTCGCGAGGCGACGAGGACGACGGCGCCCGGCGCCGCCGGCGCGCGGGGCGTGCTGTCGGCGCGCTCGCCGCGCTCGGCGGGCGAGCGCAGGACGACGGTGAGCGTCGCCGGGTCGGCGGCGAAGTACTGCCGCCAGCTCGATCCGATGCGCTCGAGCGTCGTCTTGGCGTCGGGGAGGAGGGCGCGGTCGTCCACGACGAGCTGGTAGCCGCGCCCGCCGAGCACGTACGACGTGTCGCTCCCCTGGACGCGCGCCGCGCCGAGCTCGACGGGGATCGGCTTGAAGATGTCCTCGCGCCGCGGGAACATCGAGTTGTAGCCGCCGCAGGCGGCCAGCGAGACGGCGAGGAAGGAGGCCGACAGCAGCGCGGAGCAGCGTGGGGCAGAGCGCATGGGAGGGAGCGGGGGGAACGGACGGAGGGAAGCGAGGGTGGTACCCGGGAGCGCGGCGGAAGTGCGTTCGTGACCGCCGGACGCATTCTACGGCACTGTCTGCACGTTTACCGGAAGTAGTACCTCGCCACCTCGGTCGCCACGCGCATGACGCGCGGGGCGACGGCTTCGGAGGCGGCAGCCATCGCCTCGTCGACCGCCACTGCTTCGGCGGCCGTCGCGCCGGCCAGCTCGGCAGCGCCACCCGCGGCCTCGGCGGCGACGCCCGTGGCAATCCGTACGCGGCCCACCGCGTCGGCCGTCTGCACGGCGATTCGGACCCGTTTCGCGGTGTCTGCCGCTCGCGTCAGGGCAGCGAGGGCGGCGCGAAGCCGGGCCAGCCGTTCGGCTGCGATCGCGGCTTCCATCGCGGCCACCCC
>Ga0307412_10000713_pt1 | contig 19185 bp, 10 predicted proteins | sample DK1Cmetagenome_3_FD_203823 | JGI IMG/M metagenome (GOLD analysis project Ga0307412, IMG submission 203823) | Maize rhizosphere microbial communities from greenhouse at UC Davis, California, United States - DK15-C-1 | ecosystem: Host-associated > Plants > Roots > Rhizosphere > Soil | place: USA...
AACTTCCTCGCCATGGTCCAACTCGCCTCAATGCGGCTGTGGCTGCGTGCTAATGAGTCTACGGCCTAGCGGAAATCATGGGTTTTTTCAATTATCAGCGAGCATTGGCTGACAGCAATCTGGAGCGAGCCGGAATCGAATTCTTAAAATAAGATGATAGAAAATATGACAAATTTAATTTGTCTGACAAATGAATCCATCAATCGGTCCATCATTGCTGGAATCAAAATGGGTTCGATTCTCAAACGCGGAATCACGGACCAAAAATAAGACTGATTCGCTGGCCTTATTTCTACCGAATCATGCTTCAAATGTCATGTTGAGGGTAGGGACCCACGGCAGGGGTGTCGGACGGTCCGGAATGTCTCCTTTTAGGAGCTAAGATTGGATTAGCGGACGTTCCGCAGAGTGAGCCGGCGCGTCAGCTTCGCGCCCTCACCCCAGTCGTTCATGGGCGGCGCTGGCGATCTCGAAAGCGGCCGTTCGTCGGGTCGGAATCATCTGCCGACGGGGCGCCGCACCGTGCCTGGCCCCCTACGAGACCGAGAAGGAGGCGCCAGTGCGGGCACCACGTCCAATCAGCGGTGCATCCCGGCCTTCCAGGCATATTCCTCAAGATTTCCAAATTTCGAGGCCGCAGTGGAGCGCACCTGCTCGATGCTGCATCGATGAACCCTCGCCGTTTCCGCCAGCGCTTCGCCGACAGGCGACTGGATCATGAGCAGGCTTTCGAATTCGGCGAGCGTCTTTGCGGTATCGCCGATCATGCGCGCAGCCGAACGTCGAGGAACACATCAACCTCGCCCGACTCCGCATCCGGTTTCTGACAGGGTGTCACGACAGCATTCGCATCGAAGATCATCCAGTCCTCCCGGCCGCCATCCGCTGGCCACACGGCGATGACCGCAGTCCGTATGTACGCGTTTGAATTCTCGAACATATTCTTGAAATAGCTGGTAGCGGCATCCTCAGGCGATGCACAGCGGGCGACAATCGACGGGTCCAGCCCCGTGCTCTCGTCGAAAATATCCGCGAAGAAGTCATCGTGCGTGCCGACGATTGCCATGTTTCGCTTGTCCATTAGATCATGTTCCTTTCCCAAATCCCAAGGCGCGGCCGGACTGACTGGCATGAGCAATTCCGTCAGGCGGACAGGATGACCCGCAGATCGGCTTGCGTGGTCTTCTTTAGATAGAGTTCGGTCGTGCCGAGCAGCTTGAGCGCATCGTCGGTCACGGTAGCAATCGACGCCCCTGGTTGAACGAGGATCATCTCGAACTTCACGCCGGCTCGGCGAGCCTTGTCCTTGAAGTAGACGAGCCGCTTTATGTCTCCCTTGAGGAACCGCGTCGCGCCCTCCCGCGCCCAGATGTCGTGCCGCCGTTTGAGATCATGGTAGAGATTGTTGATCCCCGAATGTTTGACCGCGACGCTCTTCTGAGCCTGGCCGCAGACGGTGTAGAAGTTCCGGATGTCCCGCGACACGTGGCCGCCGTGCGCGCCTTTGCAGTGGACGAGGCACAACCCGATCGTCGCGTCGTCGATGTCCTTGAAACAGACCAGATCCGCTGCCTCACCGCTGCCGTCGTCGTTGAAGACGAGGTCGTATTCGCCGGCGAGTTGCTCGAAGGTCCGGTACTGGATCGAGGCTTTTTCGACCGTCTTGTGCATCGACTCTTGGTTGAGTGGGATGCAGTCCCAGTCCCAATGCTCGAGCCGGTCCCGGCTGAACGCACCCGCATCGAGCGCGATCGGAATATGATAGCAGTTGTAGGAGTAGGTGCCGTCGACGTAACGGACGAGAAACGGGTCCTTGGCGAGATATTCCTCCATCGTGATTTCCGGGTTCCTGCCCTTCTGAAAGGTCAGGCGCGGCCCCGATACATGCTCGTGGCTATAACCGCCCGGCAGTGCCTCGGCGATGCGCAGCCGATAGATCGAGACGAGCGTGTCGCTCGCGATGCGGAGCAGGATCCCGCCATCAGCATCCGTTCCGGCGATGTCGAGATCAACGAGAAACACGGGGATGAGCGCTCCATCGAAACCCACAGACTGCCGGTCGTTGAGGCCCATCTGCGCCTGCTCGCCCCATTGCAGAGCGATCGGCGGCGAAGGCCATGGCGCGCCGATGCGCTCGGGACGTAGGAAGTCGCGTGTGATGTTGGTTTCTTGGTCAGGCGACGCGGTGACTTTGGCCCAGGTATAGCGCGTCCAGTCGAGCCAGTCGGCGATCGAGCCACCCTTCTGCTGCCAGATCTTTCCGCGGCGCTGCGTCCCGCCCCATAGCACCCGCTCACCATTCTCATATCCAAGGCAAGCAATATTGTTGAGCGAGGATTCCGCCTTCTCGATGCTGGCAAGGCCCTCGGTGACGTTCGGGCCGAAATATGAAGTGAAGCTAATTGCGCCGATCCGCGAGGAGCCGAGGCTCTTGACCAGCGGCAGCTCGACATTGTTGAGAATCTGAAAGATCGGCTTGCCGGTGACCAGTTGCGTGTCCTCATCGGTGACGGCAACCGCCATCATCTCCGAGCGAAGCCCCGAATAGTCACTCGCATAGAGTGCCAGCACGCCTTGCTCGCGGTCCCAGCGCATGACCAACAGGTCATGGATGACATCGACGACATCCTGATAATTCCCCCAGGAAATCTGGTCGGAATGACGGACCACCGCGACCAGCACCTCGCCGGAATCGTCATAGGCGTGCCAGTGCTCCGCTCCCTTGGGTAGCACCGACGCATAGGCGAGCGGGTTCCAAGCGTTGCATTTGGTGCGGAAGAACTGAGTGGAGAGCGCCGGCCGTAGGTTCCATAGCGAGAGCTGGGCGTGGAGATCTCCTGAACGGCGCAGCTGATCGACGACATCCTGGAGGCGCAGATCCTCGTCGATCCGCTCCTCGCTCAGGCGGCGAATGATCCGATCCCAATCCGCTCCCTGCGCATAGAGCTCGGTCAGCCGGCGCTCGGCTTCGGGATCAGCGACGTTGGTGACGACAGTCGCCTCGCCGATCCGGCCTGGATCGCCTTTACGCGTGAAGCGGCCGATGAACTGGAGCGTCACCGCCAGCGACTTGTGCGTGTCGTGCAGCGCCGCAACCTTGAGATTAGGCAGGTCGAAGCCTTCCCCAAGCATGTCCACGCAGATGACGATGCGCGCGCCATCAGGGCCGCGGTCGAGCAGCTGCGTAAGCGCCGCGCGATTGGCAAACGTGCGGCCGGGCCCCGAATAGACTAGCACCGGCTTGAGCTCCGGTGCCCCGAATAGACTAGCACCGGCTTGAGCTCCGGTGCCAGCGCGGAATAGATCGCCAGCAGCTCGACCGCGCGCTCCTTGGTCCGCGTGCGGGCCATAAGCAGATGATCGAGACCAAGAGTGCCTCGGTCCCGCCGCAACACCTCGAGGGCGGCCTCCGCAACGACGCGGTCGCGGCGCTCCTGCTCGCCATATTCCTCGACTGCGACGAGGTTAATCGGCCGGTAGTAATCCGCCGCCTGGGCGTCGCCGAGCTTGAAGTTGAAGATGATGCGGCCGTCGATCCGTTGCGAATCGCGCCGAAACGGCGTGGCGGTGAACTGGACGACGCGCTTGTCGGCAAACCGGTCGCGCACGCTCGCCCAAGTGGCGGCGGTGACGTGATGGGCTTCGTCGACCATCAGGTCGGTACACCCTGAGATGAGCGCCTCGCGGGCCTTGGGATCGCACGCCTCAAGCGTGTTCGGCAACGCGACGATGACGTTCGCCTCTCGCAGCAACGTATGAGCATCCTCGACGGTCCGCACGCCGCTGGTGAGCGCAGCGATGCGCGGACGTGCAATCTCGACCGGGACGATGCCCAGATCAGGGAGCACGCCAAGCGACGCGAACTTACCAGCGATCTGGGAACGGAGCGGGACGCTGGGCACGAGCACCAGCGTTCGCGGCAGCCGACGGTATACCTGCGCCGCGAGCATGGTCTCGGTCTTGCCCGTGCCTGTCGGCAGTACCACGGTCGCCGGCTCGAACCGGGCCCCGACCGCGAAATGCGCTGCGATGGCATGCAAGGCTCCAATCTGCGGCGGCCGCAGACCGGCGACACCCTCGGCTTCATCCTCGGTGCTGAATCGAAAGGTGCCGTTCCAGAGGGCGAGCACCGCCTCCGGCGTCGCGGCATAGCCAGCCAGCTGATCACCATCATCCCAGCTCAGCACTACCCGCTCAGGGAAATGCTCGGGCAGTTCGTACCCCGCGCTGAGCACTGGCAGGCTGGTGGCAACGCGACGCGCCCCTTTGCGGCGAACGAGCATGCGGTCGAACGGCGGCAGAAGTGGAGTCCCAAGCAGGTCATGCCCCTGAACGTCGCTCGCCTTGACATCGGCCCGGACAACCGCGCCGGGGAAAGGGCTTTGCTCGACAGTGTTCTCGCCGACCTTCACGCGGCGCCGGGGAAGGGCCGGAAGCTCGACCTCACCGTGCCAGAAGGTGATCAGGGACACCGCCGGTTTTCCTACTCAGCGCAGCTGCTGGCGAAGGAAGCGTCGGAGCGCCAGCGTTTCGGTGTACCGCACGACCGGCAGCCTCGCACGAAATCCGGCGACTTCGACGGGGCCACGATCGTAGATCCCGTCCTGCTCCGGGGGCGCTACGGCTACCTTTGCTTCGTACAGGTTGCGCCAGTGCCCATCGCGCCAGCTTTGATCGAGACCAAGCCCAAAGGGGTTCGCAGGCCGCCAAACCGGGATTTCGTTGCGGCGATGGCTCACGACCCCGGTCTCGATGCCGAGCCCGAGATCAGTGTTGCGGTCGCAGACAACGCGCAGCAGCGCCTCGCCGGAATCACCGATATAAATGGCCTGCCGCCTCGTTTTCATGTGCACCTCTTAGCGGAACAAATGCGGCCCGAGGATAGCAAGAACCAACCGGGAACGGAAGGCTGTCGACCGAGTGCTTCAAATCGAGGTATCTTCCGCCGAATGATACCGCCCCTTGCGGACACCTCACTCTCGCGAACGGCGGTCCAGTCGTCAAGAAAACGCCTACTTCGCTCGATTGCTACAAAGAGCTGGCTCTAAGCGTTCGCAAAAGAGCGGCTAAGCCGTGTTCTAGCTGTAAATTGACAGTCGCCAAACGAGAACCATCTTCGCAAACGCGCGCGCCCTAGGGTCTTTCGAAACGTAGCCGGATGGGTTGCGGTACTTGACAGTCTCCTCCCTCGTCGGATCGGACTATCGGCGCTAGTCATGCGACGCGGATCACGGCATTTTGACGATTGGTGCCACAATAGTTGGGGGGTGGGGATGATTTTGAGGAAGCTAGCTGTTCGCAACTTTCGTAGGTTGCGGGACGTCGAAATCGATCTTGCCTCCGACATCTCGATCTTTGTCGGCGCGAACAATAGCGGGAAGACCTCTGTTGGGCACGCACTTCAGCTTTTCACGGGGCGCGGCCGCTTCGACATCCATGATTTTAGTGCCGAACTCTGGCCCGATATCATCGCCTTCGGTGATTCGGTCGAAGGTGCGGGATTACCGATCATGGAAGTCGACATCTGGTTCGAGATCGCTGCTGCCGATGTCCATCGTGTCATTGACCTGCTTCCGAGCCTCGCATGGGAAGGGTCGCTCGTCGGTATGCGCGTGGTCTACGCGCCGGTCGACCCCAATACGACGCGCGACCGCTATCGCGAAGCGCGTGGGCGCGCGCTAGACGCCGTGCCGGTAAATGAGGCGGGGCACCGCGATTACGATCCGTCGCCGCGCAACTTACAGGAATTTCTGCGAGATCGGCTAAGAGATGAATATGAGCTTCGTCACTATGTCCTCGACCCCGCACGGGTAGGTCAGCCGGGTTATCAGGCGATGGAGTTGACTGGCCGTGATCGCAGCGGTCGCGACATCTTGGCCAGCCTGTTGCAGATCGATTTCCTGCACGCTCAGCGCCACCTCTCTGATGGACCCGGCGGCGCGCGCGCCGAAGAACTCTCCCGCGTGCTCAGCCGGTTCTACGCCCGCAATCTCGAGCAGAAGACGGAGGATCTCGAGACGCTACGCGCGCTGTCGGCCTCTGAGGTCTCGCTTAACGACCATCTGAAGCGCGTCTTCGAGGACACGCTGCAGAACCTTTCGAAACTCGGCTATCCAGGCCTGACCAATCCGCGCCTGATCATCCGCTCGGCACTCGATCCGGCGCAGATCATGAGCAGCCGTGACGGCGCGCGGGTCCATTATGCGCTAGGTCCTGAGCCAGAGGAAGGCGATGAGACCGAACCGCTGACCTTGCCCGATCGCTACAACGGTCTAGGTTTCAAGAACCTGATCTTCATGGTGGTTGAGTTGCTCGATCTCCACCAGCAATGGCTGGCAATCGAGGACAATCGCCCACCTGTCCACCTGATCTTCATCGAGGAGCCCGAAGCGCATCTCCACGCCCAACTGCAGCAGGTCTTCATCCGCAAGGTGATGAGCATCCTGAAGCTCAAAGGCGACGACCGCACCCATTATACTAACCAGGTCGTGGTCACGACCCACAGCACTCACATTCTCTACGAGCGCGGCTTCCGTCCGATCCGCTATTTCCGCCGCAGCCGCTCCGAAGTCGTCCCCACCTCGGACGTCCTCAACCTGTCGCTCTTCTATGACAGCACCGATCCCGCCGAACGCAGCTTTCTCGAACGCTATCTGAAGCTGACGCACTGCGATCTCTTCTTCGCCGATGCCGCCGTTCTGGTCGAAGGGAATGTCGAGCGGATCCTGCTGCCGCAGATGATCGACAAAGCCGCGCCGCGATTGCAATCGACCTATCTCACTTTGCTCGAGATCGGCGGCGCCTTCGGTCACAAATTCAAAGCGTTGATCGAGTTTCTCGGTCTCACCACCCTGATTATCACCGACCTGGACAGCGTCATCGGGCCAGCCTTGGTCGACGGTGGCGAGGCAGCCAAAGGCAATGTTGTCGATCCCGTCATCGACACTGAGGGTGCTCACGCCGGCGCGGAAGATGGCGAGAATGGTCAGGCCGTCGCCGATGAAGACGAGGATGATGATGAAGGGCCAGCCGACAAGCCCGGCACATCTTGTATCGCTGGTCATCCTGGCGCGGGAACGTCGAATCAGACCCTGCGGCAATGGCTGCCGAAATGCACGACGGTCGCCGCGCTTTGGGGCGCTAATGACGAGCAGAAGACTCAGCCGCGCGAGATCGACAGCGACGCGCTCGTGCGCGTGGCCTACCAATGTCCGGTCGAGGTTACTTGGGGTGAGGAGACTGAGGCCCTCGCCGGACGCACGTTGGAGGAGGCGTTTGCCCTTGAAAATCTAGCCTGGTGTCAGGATATCGCGCGCAGGCCGCTCCAGCTGCGCATCCCGAAAAATAGCGACAAGGATCTGGCGACGCTGGTCACGGCGATTCACAAGCGGGTCAACAGTAGCAGCTTCAACAAGACCGATTTTTCGCTCGCTTTGCTGGCCGAAGACCCGAATGCTTGGGTTGTTCCAGCGTATATCGCCAAGGGGCTGGAGTGGCTCGAGGAGCAGATCGCACCTCCCGTGTCTGAGGACGATGACGACGACGAGGCACCGGAACTCGCCAATCCGGTCGAGAAAGTGGCCGCAATCGTCGTAGCGGTCGCCGGGGGGGAGGAGGTCGCATGACCAGCCGGATCGGTAGCCCCGATACCCAGGCGGACATTGATGTGCGCGCCTGTCTCGACCGCAAATCGCCGCGTTCGTTTGTTATGGTGGCCGGCGCAGGATCGGGGAAGACGACGTCGCTCATCAAGGCGCTTGCGCATCTTGGCGACACGCGCGGACCCGCGCTGCGTCGCGCTGGTCAAAAGATCGCATGCATCACTTACACCGAGATAGCAGTCGCAGAAATCTCCGGCGATGTCGGCGTCTCGCCGTTGTTCCATGTCTCGACGATCCACAGCTTCCTGTGGTCGGTCATCCGGCCGTTTAGGACCGATATCGCCGCGTGGGTCGTGGCGCGGATCGAGGAGAAGATCGCTGAGAAACACGAACATTATGAAAAACCTCGAACCCAGGCGAGAACGAAGGAGCGGCTCGAGCGGGAGATCGCCGAGCTCGAGCAAGACCTTGCTGCGATCGATCGGGTTGAGACATTTACCTACGGCACCGGCAGCAGCTACGCTGAGGGCATTCTCGGCCATGACGACATCCTGAAGCTGACGCCCGCCTGCGTCGCGCAGCACCCGTTGCTCCGCCAACTGATCGCCAGCCGCTTTCCCTTCATATTCGTTGACGAGAGCCAGGACACGAACCCGCATGTCGTCGAAGCATTGCGCCAGATCGCCGGCGAGCAGCCGCGGCTATGTGTCGGTTTCTTCGGTGACCCGATGCAAAAGATCTATTCGACCGGGAACGGCGTCGTGGAACTGCTCGATGGCTGGGCGGAGATCACCAAGCCCGAGAATTTCCGCTGTCCGACCAGCGTGCTCAGCGTCATCAATGCTGTCCGGCAGCCGGTAGATGGCCTAGAACAGTCCCGCGGACGCACTCGTGTCGTCGGGGGCATCGAAGAACCGGTTTCTGGAACTGCGAACCTATTCATACTGCCGGCCGATGATCAGCGGACCGCGCGCTTGGCAGCGGTGCGGAGCTGGCTTTCTGCGGAAACGGGCGACGAACTCTGGTTGAGCGACATTCCCGAGAGCGATGTCCGTCTCCTCGTGCTGGTCCATCGCATGGCCGCCACCCGGCTCGGCTTCCCCAACCTCTATGCCGCGCTCAACGACAAGGCGCCGCAGAGCCTGAGCGAGGGGCTGGGAGATGGCAGCGCTTGGCCGCTACGGCCACTTGTTCAGCATATCCTGCCGATGGTGACGGCCGTGCGGTCGAACGACCATTTCACCATCATGTCGATTTTACGCGCGGAAAGCCCGCGTCTAGAACCGGCACGGTTGGCTGAGCAGGTGGTCAGTGAGGTGCTCGCGGCCTTGAAAGAGGCGGTCGATCGGCTCGTCGCGCTAATGGTGCAGGACTCTCAAGCATCCGTTCGTGATGTCATGCGTCATGTCCGTGACACCGAATTGCTACGGCTCGATGATCGGTTCGCGCCGCATCTGATCGCCGAGCCCCTCGACGACGGGCACAGCGGTTTCGCGAATGTGCAGGCATTCCTTGCCTGCGGCGTCGATGAACTCTGGTCTTACCGACGTTACATCAACGAGGAATCGCCTTTTGCAACACATCACGGAGTGAAGGGTGCACAGTTCGAGCGCGTCCTAGTGGTGATCGACGATGAGGAAGCCGCGTATAACCTCTACTCGTACGGCAAGTATTTCGGGTTCCTCCCGCTGTCGGATCGGGATCAGGCGCATATCGATGCGGGCGAGGAGTCGGTGCTCGATCGCACTGGCCGTCTGTTCTATGTGTGCTGTTCGCGTGCCGTGAAGGATCTCGCCGTGGTTGTGTTCGCCCAGGACGTCGCGGCGGCGCGCGCCGCGATTGTTAGTAAGAACCTGTTTCCCGAAACGGCAATCCGCAGCGTCGATGCCCTGCAATGAGCCATTGATCTGCGAGCCGGCAGCGGCGTTCGCGTCGGCGGCAGTGACATAAAGCGCACTTCCTGACTTGTCGGTCAGGCTCACTCCGCGCTTCATGCTGCGACTGCCCGCCGTGGTGTCACGGCATGCGAAATCCGTCAGACCGTTAGCGGTCCGGTCCGAGCCGATCGCGCACCACTGCTAATGTCTGCTTCTGCCACTTCGATCGTCACAAGCCGCCAGTCTGGTTGCGGCCCAATTGTTGCCTTTGGCTGGCCGATGAATGAAGGGCAGCTTCCGACGGATTAAACTGGGCAAGTGCATGGCCGCTTTGTTGGCGACAGCCGTCACCGCCGGGCCACGCGTGGGAGGGCAGCCACTTTACTTTCGCTGCCAGAAACCTGCCTGACCGAAATCCTGTCAGGTCAAGCCGATCAGCGGTCGTTCAGCACGGCGCCAAATTTTGTCGTGGAAATCGGCTTCGCCGACTCCCGAAACAAGACATTAATCGTGATAGAGATCGAAGCGAAAGCGAAGGATGATCAACTTTAACCGTGCCGTGACACTTCATCCTCGGGGAGGCATATCAACCGCGGTCGGTATCAATTTCTCTCTTGCGCGCCGCGGCTGAACCAAATTGCTAGCGACCAGCCAATCACACCGCAGCCACCGAGCCAGATGAGGAAAGCCGCCGCATCGCCTATCAGAGCGCATAGAAGGCCAGGAAGACAGGCTGCGGCAGTCAGCACTTGCCGCAGCCGTCCTGTCTGACCCGTTTCCCGCATCCCGGCCGCGCGTTTGCGTTTGGGGTCACTAAGGCACAAGGCGAGAAGGATCAGCACGGATATGGCGGTCGCAACCAAGACCAACAGCATAGTCATTCGGCTGGCACCGGACGGGCTGGGAGCGGCAATCGCCTTGCAGGCAAAGCCGCCACCCGCCAGACCATCCAAATTCCGGCGAGAAGGAAAGCCAAGTCGAGTGCGGCGATGATCGGCTGACCTGCCTCGATTGCGCGGTCCCAGCCGGGCCCTCCGGAAATCCAGCGGAGTGGGACCAAGCCAGCCATGACCAATCCGGTGCCGAGTTGCAGAATTTGTCCCAGCACAGCCACCGACTGTGCAATCGCGCCGCCCAATATGGCCACGCCGGACGCGATCAGGAAGGCGGCAGGGGTCCAATAGGTCGCCGATCCCAGCGGCATTGCGATGAGGAAGGCGGCGGCCGAGACCACCAGAGCGAAGGGGAGGCCGAAACCCACGACCATGACGGTGCGATCAAGCCATTCCAGCGATCGCATATCCTCCCGTCGCCGCGCGAGCCACAGCCGCAGCCCCGTAAATGTGACATAGCACATGGCGAACCCCAGCGCGAACCACACAGCTTTGGACAGCATGCCTGAGAAATTGCCGAAATGCATGGGCGCCATGATCGCGGCCAGCGTGCCGCCTGCCGACGGCTGCGTGCCGATCGACGGCTTGGTGTGGAGGAACTGCGCTTGTGCCCCGTCATACAGCAGGGTCACAGGCTCGATGTCACCTGCCTTGGGGGGATGGAAGCTCGTGACCTTCGCGTCGGCGCGGCCGAAATTCTCGATGGTGATGAAGGTCGGAACCTCGCCCGTCCGGCGAATGGCATCGGTAGCGACCCGGTCCATATTGCCGATGACTGCGGGCCGGGGGTCTGGCCGGCCCGGATTGCCGAAGACGGCGTCGTTAAGCGCTTGAACATCACCGCCAAAGGCCGCCATGGCGACAATGGGAACGCCGATCGTGCCGAAAAAGGAGAAGAAGCTACCCGTAAAGGCCAGGATGAAGGCGAAGGGCAGGCTCCACGTCCCGGCCACGCTGTGTCGGTCGCGATCCACCAACACCGGGCTGGCGGATCGGCGCAGAGTGAAGATGTCCTTGAAGAGATGGCGATGGATCAGCAGCCCGGAAATCGCGGCCACCAGCATCACCAATCCGACTATACCTGTCAGCAGCAAGCCCCAAGGGTTGGGAACATGCAGGCGGACATGAGTATCGACCAGAAAGCTGCTCAGTGCATCGTCGTTGCGTGGCCCGAACACCTCCTCGCCGGTTCCGTGCAGCGCCTTGGCAATATCGCCCTTCTTATCGAGCTGGTAATAGATGCCGCGGCTGACCAAGGTACCGTCAGGATCGGTTTCGTGTCGGTGGAAAAAGGCGCCGAGATTATGGTCGCCGATCTCGAAAAGATCGACACCTTCATGATATTTGGCGGGCGTTTGCGCGGCCAGGCGGCGGATGCTGCCGTCCATCGGCCGCTCGAAGGCCGACTTGGTTTCGACATGGCCAGCCGACCAGATGCCGATCTCCTCCGCGAACACCGCCGCCATGCCGGTGAAGATCACCGCGTAGAGCAGCAGCCCCAGCACGATGCCCGACCAGCCATGGACCGCGACCATCAGCTTCGTCTCATCCTTTTTCAGGTGGATCATGAGCGATGCTCCCTGGCGACTGGACGCTGGTTCAGAAATTTGTGCGCGACCAGTCCCGCGTGCAAAAGGAAAAGAGCGGCAGCGACAGCCGCTACGCGCGAAAGCCTGCGATCAAGGCAGGCATGGAAGAAGAGCGCAGCCCAGATTAGCGGCACAAGAACCAGCGGTAGCACCAGATTGTCGACACCGGCCGCCCCGCCCGGAAGCCACAGCGGCATTCCGGCCATGACGACGAGCGCCACCAGCACCGCCCCCGGCCCGGCCAACAAGATGCGCGTCCATTTTCGCCAGCTTTGCGACACTGAATTCTCCGGCGCCCGATCCGACTGGGCTGGAAAGACCGTTAGCAATGACCCCTGAAGCAGGCAAGAAGAATGCTATTGAGAGTCTCTCTCAATAGCGCTAATGGACGCCCGATCAGGGACAAGGGATGAAATGATGAGAAAATTTGCCGTCGCCGGGGTTGCCGGTCTTCTGTCGATCCAGCCGGCTTTGGCAGATGAGGATGTCAGCGCGCCGGCGGACAAGGCAGGCGAGGTCAGCGATCAGATCATCGTCACTGCCAATGCCGGTACGAAGACCGAAACGCCGCTGGTCGAAATGCCGCAGCCGATCACCGTGATCACTTCGGAGCAATATATCTCTCAGGGTGCGATCAGCATCAGCGACACGGTCAAATATGCCGCCGGTGTGCTCGCGAGCCCCTATGGGCGCGATACGCGCGTCGACGGTTTCAGCGTGCGCGGTATCGATGCGCTCCAGTTCCGCGACGGCATGCGCGACATCTTCAGCTATTATGCCAGCATCACGGCGGACCCCTACAACTTCTCCCGCGTGGAGATCGTGCGCGGCCCCGCGTCGGTGCTGTTCGGCCAAGGCTCGATCGGCGGCCTCGTCAACCTTGTTTCCAAGACCCCTGAGTTCAAGACGGGCGGCCAATTGAGCCTGGTATATGGCAGCTACGACCGCAAGGAGGCGATGGGCGATGTCAATATCGCGCTGGCCGACAATCTGGCGATCCGCGCCGTTGGCCGGGCGCGCGACGCCGACACCTATGTCGACCATGTTCCGGACGACCGCGTGCTGTTTGCGCCCTCGATCCGCTGGCAGCCGACGCCTGACACGGATGTCGTCCTGACCGGCCTCTATCAGGAGGACGACACCGGCTCGACCGCGCAGTTCCTGCCGATCGTCGGCAATTTCCGTCCGAATCCCGCGAATCCCTCCGAGCGGCTCGATCCCTACACCTTCGTCGGTAAGCCCGGCTGGGATCGCTACGCCGGCCGTTTACTCCAGGGCGGCGGTTCCATCACCCACAGATTCTCGGACAATATCCGTCTCAGCCTCAAGGCCCGCTATATCGACAGCGACCTTGAGTATAAGACTCACTATGCGGATAGCTACACTTACCCAAGCGATCCCTTCTCGGTGTACGGCACCGACGGCCGCACCATCGGTCTCTATGCCGATGCCAGCGACGCGCGGATGAATGTCTTCTCGACCGACAACAACCTCCAGTTCAACTTCAACACCGGCACCGATATCGAGCACAAGCTGCTCATCGGCCTGGACTATAGCTGGAACAAGGTCGGCAAGCGCGGTATCTTCGGCTTCGAAACCGTCGATCTTTACAACATCGACTATGACGCGCTGCTGACCTACGAGCCGACCGGGCCCTACGCCAATGTCTCGCAGAAGCAGCTGGGCGTGTATGTCCAGGACCAGATCCGCTTCTTTGAGCGCGTCTCGGTCGTTCTGGGCGCGCGCCGCGACCATGTCACCAACTCCGCCGGGCAGAAGGACAATGCCACGACCTTCCGCGCCGGTATCATCGGGGAAATCGGCGCGGGCTTCTCGCCCTTCTTCAGCTATACGGAAAGCTTTCTGCCGGTCGCGGGAAGCCTGACGGGTCCGGGCGGCGTCGTCGGCGATCCCTTCCAGCCCCAGACGGGCACGCAATATGAAGCAGGCGTGAAGTGGCAGCCGACCCCTGCGACGCTTGTCACGGTGACGGCTTTCCACATCAAGGAAAAGAACCGCGTCCTTTACCTGCCGAACAATGTCACGACCCAGTCCGGCGAACTGACCACCAAGGGCATCGAGGTCGAGGCGAGCCATCGCCTGCCCGGCGACTTCGAATTGCTGGTCAATTACGGCTATAACCAGCTGAAGTCGGAGGTGAACAGCAGCCTTGAATATATGCCGCGCCACATCGCGTCGATCTGGTCGATCAAGAGCTTCGGCATGACGGACGGCGCGCAGCTGCGTCTTGGCGCCGGCGTCGTCTATAGCGGCAAGAGCAAGTCGACCGGCGCCCTTGACCCCTATGACCTCAATCCCGCCATCCCGGCCGGGACCCTCTATACGGTGGTCACCCCGTCCCGCACCACCGTCGACGCCCTGGCGGAGATCAACTGGCAGAGCTGGCGCTTCGCACTCAATGCGACGAACCTGCTGCACAATAAATTCTACGCATCCTGCCTTGCGCGCGGCGACTGCTTCATGGGCGCACCCCGCAATGTGATGGGCACCGTTAGCTATCGCTTCTGATCGACTGATGTGGCCGGGCGCACAGCCCGGCCAGAAAGTGTGACCCAGGCCGATCTCCCCCTCAGCCTTCCCGCCGATCCGGTGCTGAAGGGACGCATGCGCGTCATGTGAAACGTAACCCCAGCAATTGCGAATGATAACAATTACTATTGCATATCATTAGCAATTTGAGATACGGGACTGGCTCGGTCTTGATCGAGGCACATTTGGGGGATCAATCAATGGTTCGTTCTTTCCTTCCGGCCTTCAGGTTCGCACTCTTGGCAGCGACTTTCCTCTCCGCCCCCACCTTCGCGCAGGACGGCGAAGACGCTTCGAAGCAGGAGGCGGGAAGCGAAGCGAAGGACGACACCATCGTCGTCTATGGCAGCGGCATTGACCGGAACAACGCTGCCACCGGGCTTGACCTGACGCCGCGCGAGACACCGCAGTCGCTCACCATCATCACCCGGGAGCAGATCGACGATCAGGCTGCGTCTACAATCGCCGATGTGCTTGAATATACCACCGGCTTGTCCGTCAAGCGGGTGGATCGTGGCCGCAACCTCCTGTCCGCTCGCGGCTTCGACATCACCAATTTCCAGCTCGACGGCCTGCCCTTTGCTACCGGTAATATCGGCCTGGAGGAAAGCAGCACGGTCATCTACGATCGGGTCGAAGTCGTTCGCGGCTCGGTCGGTCTGCTACAGGGCGCGGGTGAGCCTTCGGCATCAATCAACATGGTGCGCCGACAGGCCAACGCCCGCGAATTGACCGGCACGATGACCCTCGAAGCCGGATCCTGGGATCATTTCTCTGCCACCGCTGACATCAGCACGCCATTGACAAGCGACGGGTCGATACGAGCGCGTTTTGCCGCCGAAGTCTATCGTCAGGATGCCTCTGTCGATCTGGAGAGCAGCAAGGGCTTTACGCTTTATGGCGTGATCGGAGCCGACCTGGGGCCGGGGACCCGGCTTCGTGCGGGCGCGAGCTATCAGCGGGATGAGCGCAAAGGCGTGATTTGGGCGCAGCTGCCTTATTGGTATGCCGACGGCTCGGTCGCGAACTGGTCGCGATCAAGGACGACGGGCGCCAAGTGGAACGAATGGGACACGGTCGAAAAGTCCGCCTTTCTGACGATCGAACAGGACCTGGGGGAAAGCTGGCAGTTGAAGGGGGACGTCTCCTATTTCACGCAGACCGAGGATTCCAAGCTGATCTGGCTATGGGGGAACCCGGATCAGGCCACAGGCCTCGGCATGGATGTCTGGCCCTATTGGTATTTGGCCAAGCCTAAACAATGGAACCTCAATCTCCAGCTCAAGGGAAGTTACAGCCTCTTCGGCCGCCAGCATGAACTTGTCGTTGGCGCGATGTATAATCACCTGAAGAATGGCTGGACCAATCGCGATCCTGATCCTGCGTCGGTCGCGCCAGTGGGCAACTTCAACGACTGGGACGGCAGCTATCCCGAACCCGTTTGGGGTGAGCGCTATCGCATGAGCGACTTCGGCACGACGAAGCAGAGTGCGATTTACGGCGTGACGCGATTCCAATTGCTGGACAGTCTCAAACTGATCGTCGGCGGACGCCTGAGCAACTGGATCCGGGACGAGGAACTGGCGCTCTATACGCCCGAAGCGTACAAGATTAAGAAAAAGAACGTGTTCACGCCTTATGCGGGCCTGATATTCGATTTCAACGATAGCCTATCCGCTTATGCAAGCTATACCAGCATCTTCAATCCGCAGACCGCGCGGGATCGCAACGGGCGCTATCTGGATCCGCTGGAAGGCAATAATTACGAAGCGGGCCTGAAGGCGGACCTGATGGGCGGTAAGCTGCGCGTGTCGGCCGCTATCTTCCGCATCGAGCAAAATAATTTCGGGGTTCCTGATACTGAGATCGACCCTGATACAGGGCTTCCCTACGTCGTGCCCGGCACAACAGATATCGCTTTTCGCCCTGCCGATGGCACGGTCTCAAAAGGCTATGAACTCGAAACCCAAGGCGAATTGCTGCCCGGATGGGACCTGAGCATGGGGTGGAGCCATTTCAAGGCGAAGGATGCTGACGGCATTGATGTCCAAGCGCATCAGCCGCGAAAGGTATTCCGTATGGCAACGAAATATGAATTCAGCGGCGCGCTCGACGGCTTCAGCGTGGGCGGCTCGGCTCGCTGGGAAAGCCGCCCGCCCCAAACGGCGGCAAATCCCGCGACCGGCGAAACCGAGCGGGTGGGGCAGAAAGCCTATTGGCTCGTGAACCTGATGGCAGCTTATGATTTGAGCGATCGGGTTTCGCTCCAGGCCAACGTCAACAACATTTTCGACAAGACCTACTACAACACCAATTCTTGGTTTGGTGGATATATCTACGGTGAGCCTCGCAACTTTCGCATGACGTTAAGCTACGGATTTTAAGATCTATGTCCTCGTTGAGCTCATCATCCGTCGGTCAGTCTCGAATCCACCCATTCCGACCGCAGGGCTACCCAGCGCATTCTCCATACCGGTCATTGGACGGTCGGCTCGAGTGCATGAATGTATGGCTGGTTACGACGGATGAATTTGGCCCTGGGAGCGACTGCTTTGTTGGCGATCGCGGTCAAGCCGAAACTCGAAAGAGATTATCGGCATTTCGCGCCGTTGGCGCGATCCTGCTCTATTCCGCTTCGCTCCACCGAGCCGCCCTTGGCGTCTCGTCCCATGCGGGTAACGATCAGTAACGCATGAGCGCCGGTGCTGCGCACCGTCCCTTGCGGTCGCCGCGCCTGCGGTGCGTCGGCGTTGGCCTTGGCGGCATCGATCTGGCGGGTGGGCGTCGCTGCCCTTTAGGCCCGCCGCGCCGGGCCGCAACTCCGGCTTCACCAGAGTCCTCCACCTCCGTTCCGGTCCTGCGGATGCAGCCCGGCTCTGCCGGCGGGCCTGCCGGTCCGCTCCTGCCGCCCACCCGCCATTCCGGCGCCGGTTGCGGCGGTTTGAAGGAGTGAAGGACCATGGAACTCAAGCATATCGACATTGCCAAGCTCGCCGTCTCTACCGTCAACATGCGCGGCAAGGGCAAGGCGGACCTGTCCAATATCCTCCCGTCCGTCAGGGCGCGGGGCGTGCTGGTGCCGCTGATCGTGAGGGTGAATGGTAGTCCGGACACCTATGAGATCGTGGCAGGCAAGCGGCGCTATCAGGCGGCGCTGGCCGTCGCGGAGGAAAGCGGCGAAGCCGATCCACTGCCCTGCGCGGTGATCGAGGCAGGGGACGATGCGGCGGCGCTGGAAGCCTCGCTGATCGAGAATATCGCCCGGCTCGATCCTGATGAAATGACCCAGTGCGAAACCTTCACGCGATTGATGCGCGAGGGACGGAGCGTCGAGGAACTGTCGCTGACCTTCGGGCTGACCGCGTTGCAGGTGAAACGGACGCTGGCCTTGGGCAATCTGCTGCCCCGCATCCGCAATCTCTTCCGGGCCGGAAAGATCGACACGATAACCGTGCGGCATCTGACCCTCGCTTCCAAATCCCAGCAGCGTGACTGGCTAGCCCTGCTCGATGACGAGAGTGCCTATGTACCGACGGGATCTGCGTTGAAGGCGTGGCTGTTCGGAGGGGTATCGATCCCGGTCAAGGCGGCGCTGTTCGATGTCGAACGCTATGACGGCGGCATCGTGGCCGACCTGTTCGGAGAAGATCGCTATTTCGCGGATGTCGCGGCCTTCTGGCAGGCCCAGAATGCGGCGATAGAGGCGCGGGTCGAGGAATATCGGGATGCCGGATGGCGCGATGTCATCCTGCTCCCGCAGGGCGAACCTTTCCATGGCTGGGAATATGAGCGCTGCCCCAAGCGCAAGGGCGGCAAGGTCTATATCGTCACCAGCCCTCGCGGCGATGTCACTTTCCATGAGGGCTATCTCACGACCAAGGAGGCCCGCAGGCTCGCCAAGAGTGGAGAAGGCGAAGCCATTGATAAACCCTCTCGCCCCGAAGTGACGAGCGGCCAGCAGGATTATATCGATCTGCACCGCCATGCCGCCGTCCGGGCGCGGATGATTGGTCAGCCCGGCCTATGCCTGCGGGTGGCGGTGGCGCATATGATCGCGGGATCGCCGCTCTGGACGATCAGAACCGAGCCGCAGCGCGCAGCCGATGCTGTGGCCGAAAGCGTCGAAAACAGCCCATCCGAAGCGCAGTTTGACGCCGAGCGGCGCAGGCTGCTGGCGGTGCTGGACTTCGATCCCGATACCCCGACCATCACAGACGGCAGCGATGGGCTGACCAGCCTCTATGCCAAGCTATGCACCTTGGACGATGCCACCGTCATGGCCATCCTGTCAGTGGCGATGGGCGAGACATTGGATGCGCGGTGCGATCTTGTCGATGCGCTGGGCGTCCAACTCGCTATCGACATGGCGCAGCTCTGGCAGGCCGACGATGCCTTGCTCGATAGTCTGCGCGACCGTGAGGTGATCGACGCCATGCTGGCCGAGGTGGCGGGCAAGGATATTGCCGAAGCCAATGCGAAGGAAACCGGCAAGACCAAGAAGCAGATCATCCGCGATTATCTGACAGGCACCAACGGACGCGCCAAGGTCGAGGGTTGGGTGCCGCGCTGGCTGCGCTTCCCTTCCGGCAGCTACACGCAGCGGGGTGGCGTCGGCAGCGTCAGCCGGACAGCCAGTGCCGCCGAGGCCATGGCCTTATCCACCGATGCCGTGGAT
>Ga0307412_10000714_pt1 | contig 19169 bp, 21 predicted proteins | sample DK1Cmetagenome_3_FD_203823 | JGI IMG/M metagenome (GOLD analysis project Ga0307412, IMG submission 203823) | Maize rhizosphere microbial communities from greenhouse at UC Davis, California, United States - DK15-C-1 | ecosystem: Host-associated > Plants > Roots > Rhizosphere > Soil | place: USA...
CTTGCGCACCTCGATGTCGTGGATGAATTCTAAGTGATGGAATTGTAGGCGCTATAGGCGTTCGCCCACACGTCGTGTAGGGTTTTTCCTACAAGCCACCGTATGGAGACGATCCGGGACCCGGATGGCACAATGGTCTTTCGCGCGCCGGCGGCCGGCCGCGCCCCGAGGAGTCATACATGAAGCTGGTGGTCGCCATCATCAAGCCGTTCAAGCTGGACGACGTCCGCGAGGCCCTCGCCGACGTGGGCGTCCAGGGGGTGACGGTGACGGAAGTGAAGGGTTTCGGCCGGCAGAAAGGCCATACCGAGCTCTATCGGGGCGCCGAGTACGTGGTCGACTTCCTGCCCAAGATCAAGCTGGAGGTCGCCGTGGCCGACGAGCAGATCGAGCGGGTGGTCGAAGCGATCCAGCAGGCGGCGCGGACGGGCAAGATCGGCGACGGCAAGATCTTCGTCAGCCAGTTGGATCAGGTGGTGCGGATCCGCACCGGCGAACTGGACAACGACGCCCTCTGACCGAGGGCGCCCCGGGCGGCATCAGGCCGCCTGCCACTGCCGCTTGTGGCGGCGGTGATGGATCAAGACGCCAGCGTAGTAGGCCAGGTAATAACCCACGGTCAGGCCCACCACCAGCATCGTCAGCGGGCTGTTTCCCGGGGCCGGTCCCGGCGCGGCCGCGGCGGTACCGCTGGCGAACGCGGGGGCGAGCACCAGGAACCGCCAGGCCAGCCGCCCGAGCAGCAGGGCCGACAACACGCCTCCGACCCAGGGATTGGGTATGTAGAAGTCGGTACCGTCGGTGCCCTGCTCGAACCGGGTCAGGCGCAGGCCGACCAGAAGGGCCAGGGAAGCACCGATCGCCGCCCCGCCCAAGGCACCCTCGGCGAGCCGGATGTCCTGCAGGCCGGAGAGCATCATCAGGCCCACGATGACGGCGAACATGACGACCCGGACGGTCATCCGCTTCGTGCGGATCGGCTGCCTGCCGAAGCTTCCACGGACACGGCGATAGATGGCGAAGGCCATCAGCGGGGCGACGATCAGGGGAATGGCGGATGGAGCCAGCATGGCGTGGGCCTCGGTTGGTCGGTGTGAGGCTAGCTTAGCGAGCCGCCATCAGGGTTCGAGGGGCGGTTGTGACCCATCGAGGGTGACGGATGTCACCCTCCTCCCTCACGGCCCCCGCCGGCGCCTTACTTGGCCTTGCCCTGGTTCGCCACGGCGGCCATCTTGGCCTCGATCTCCGCCTGGTCGCCCAGGTAGTAGTGATTCACGGGCTTGAGGTCGGCGTCGAATTCGTAGACCAGGGGGATGCCGTTGGGAATGTTCAGTTCGGCGATATCGTCGTCGGATATCCCGTCGAAGTACTTCACCAACGCGCGCATGGAATTGCCGTGCGCGGCCATCAGCACGTTGTTGCCCGCGCGGATGGCCGGCGCCAGCACCTCGTCCCAATAAGGCAGCACACGGGCCACGGTGTCCTTCAGGCATTCCGTCAGCGGGACATCGATGCCCTCGTAGCGGCCGTCGTCGGCGAAGGATTTCGCGCCCGGCTCCAGCGGCGGCGGTGGGGTGTCGTAGCTGCGGCGCCAGACATGCACCTGCTCGTTGCCGTACTTGGCGGCGGTCTCGGCCTTGTTGAGGCCGGTCAGGGCGCCGTAATGACGTTCGTTGAGCCGCCAGTCGGTGACCACCGGGATCCACATCAGGTCCATCTCGTCCTGCACGTGCCAGAGCGTACGCACCGCGCGCTTGAGGTAGGAGGTATGGGCCAGGTCGAAGGTGAAGCCGGCTTCCTTGAGCAGGCGCCCGGCTTCGCGGGCCTCGGCGACGCCCTGTTCGCTGAGGTCGACATCGGCCCAACCGCTGAAGCGGTTCTCGAGGTTCCAGGCCGACTGGCCGTGACGGATCATGACGAGCTTGTACATGGCATCCAACGTGGGAAAGGAAAAATCCGATGGTGGAACCTGCACCGGGACCCGTCAACTTCACCGGGTGCCCTCCACGCCCCCCGTGCCGTCAGTCACGCTAAACCTTCGCCTGTTCAGGTGCATCCTAGGGGTCCAGTCCACCCGTGGAGTACCACACATGCGCCGTACCCTGATTTCCCTGCTCATCGCCCTTTCCGTTTCCGGCGCGGCCCTGGCCGACGACGACATCAGCAAGGTCAACGGCAGCGCCACGGTCGAGGCCGGCCAGCACGCCGGCGACGTCCATTCGGTCAACGGCTCGGTCCGCATCGGCGACCGCGCGGTCGTGCAGAAGGCCAGCACCGTCAACGGCGCGGTCGAGCTCGGCGAGTCCGCCACGGCCGCGGTCCTGAAGACGGTCAACGGCTCCGTCACGCTGCATGAGCAGGCCAGGGTCACCGACGAGGTGGAGACGGTGAACGGCAAGGTGCGACTCGATCGCGGCGCCGACATCAAGGGCCACCTGTCGAACGTCAATGGCGAGATCTCGCTGGAGCAGGCGCACGTGGGTGGTGGCATCGAGACGGTCAACGCCGATGTCACCATCGGCGAAGGCTCCAAGGTCGAGGGCGGCCTGCTCGTGAAGAAGCCTTCGATGAGCTGGTTCAACAACAACGACCGCAAGCCGAAGATCGTGATCGGCCCGCATGCCGTCGTGCAGGGCTCGCTCACCTTCGAGCGCGACGTCGACCTCTACATCAGCGATTCCGCGACGGTCGGCAAGATCGAAGGTGCCACCGCGAAGAAGTTCTCGGGCAGCGCGCCGTAAGCGCCATCAGATCCAATCGCGCGGCTTCAGGTATTCCTGCAGCCGCGCTTCGGGACTGTCGGCTTCCGGCGCATAGGCGTATTCGAAACGCACGCGCGGCGGCAGGCTCATCAGGATCGATTCGGTACGCCCCCCGGATTGCAGACCGAACAGCGTGCCGCGATCGTAGACGAGATTGAATTCCACGTAGCGGCCGCGGCGGTACAACTGGAATTCGCGCTCACGTTCGCCCCAGGGCATCTCGCGGCGGCGCTCCACGATGGGCAGGTAGGCATCGAGGAAGCCCTCGCCGACGTCGCGGGTGAAGTCCATGCAGCGGTCGAAACCACCCTCGTTGAGGTCGTCGTAGAACAGCCCGCCGACACCGCGTGTCTCCCCCCGGTGCTTCAGATAAAAGTACTCGTCGCACCAGCGCTTGTAGCGCGCGTACACGTCGTCGCCGTACGGCTCGCAGAGATCTTTCGCCACGCCGTGCCAATGGCGCACGTCCTCGTCGAACGGATAAAAGGGCGTGAGGTCGAATCCGCCGCCGAACCACCAGACGGGCTCGGCGCCTTCCTTGGAGGCTTCGAAGTACCGCACGTTCGCATGGGTGGTGGGGATATACGGGTTGCGCGGATGCAAGACGAGCGACACGCCGGTCGCGATGAAACTGCCACCGACAAGGTCCGGCCGGTGCGCCGTGGCGCTGGGTGGCAGGGGCGATCCGGACACCCGTGAAAAATTGACGCCCGCCTGTTCGAAGATCCCGCCGTCGCGAAGGACGCGCGTGCGCCCGCCACCGCCAGCGGGGCGCGTCCACGCGTCCTCTTCGAAACGAGCCGTCCCGTCGACCGCTTCGATGGCGGCACAGATGCGGTCCTGCAGGCCGCGCAGGAACGATTCGGCAAGGTCGGCTTGTCCGGACATGGAAGGCGTGGCCTCTTACGGGTAGGGAATGTAGCGGAGCTTAGCAAGACGCGGCGACGAGCCTGCTGCGGCACGCCGCCGCGTGGAACCGACGCATCAGGAGATGCGGTCGGCCATACGCCGGTTGCCGGTCAAGGCAGCCCAGCGCATGCCCGTATCGATCCACATGAGGTACCCGGCCTCCATCAGTATCCTCGCGACATAACGCCGGGTCAGCGGCAAGCGTTCTTCCGCCGCGAGGGGACCGGCATCGAAGCCCAGGCGGCGGGCGAGATAGAGGCAACGGGCGAGGTGATAGCGGCTCGTGACCAACCAGACCCGCGGCAAGGGAACATCGTCGCGCTCACGCAACAACACCCGCGCGTGGCGCAGGTTCTCCAGGGAATCGATGGAGACCTGCTCCAGCAACATCGGCACGTCCGGCGGCCATCCCTCGGCCAACAACCAGCGTTCGCCGGCGTCCGCCTCGCTCATCGTTCCCCCGCTGAAACCGCCGAGCAGGAGCACGCGCTCGGCCTTCCCGACCAACGCATGTTCCCGCACGCGGGCAAGGCGCCCGATGAAATCGGTTTCCGGGTTGTCGTCGACGAGGCGCCGGCCGAAGACGAGCATGGTCCTGCGCTCGGCCACCCGTGCCGGGCTGCGGCCCGCCAGCCAGCAGACACGCGCCAGGTGCGCGGCGTACAACAGGCCGAGGCTGCCCACGAAAACGATCGCGGTCACCAGCGCCGCGAGAAGGATGTCGCGGTCGCTCAGGTACCGCCAGACACCTCGGCGCAGGATTTTGGGTGCTTGGATACCGGACATGGGGACGATCCCGGGGAGACGCGCAGTCTGCGTATTCCGGGCGCACCGTGCAATCGCCTGAACGCCCGTCCACGTTCACGCGACGCTATCGATCAAAAAGGATAGGCTCGCCGCATGCCCCATCCCATGCCTCCGCTCGCCATCCGCGCGTACACCGCCACCTCCGCCCTCGGCCGCGGTCTCCAGGCCCACGCCGATGCCCTCGCCGCCTCACGCGGCGGCCTGTCGCCCAACGATTTCAGTGTCGCCCCGCTCGACTGCTGGATAGGCCGCGTGGCCGGCGTGGAGGAAGAGCCGCTTCCCACCGGACTGTCCGACTGGGATTGCCGCAATAACCGGCTGGCCTGGCTGGCCCTCCGCCAGGACGGCTTCGCCGACGCCGTGCGCGCCACGCGCGAGCGCTACGGCAGCGGCCGGGTCGCCATCTTGCTTGGCACCTCGACCGCAAGCATCGGCGCCACCGAGGAAGGCTACCGGCGTCTCGACCACGGACGCATGCCCGCCGACCTGCACCGCCCGGTGCTGCATACGCCCCATTCGCTCGCCGGCTTCGTCGCCGCGGCGTTCGAGCTGGAAGGACCGTGCCTCACCGTCGCCACCGCGTGCTCGTCGAGCGCGAAAGTTTTCGCCAACGCGGAACGGATGATCCGGTTGGGCCTCGTCGACGCCGCCATCGTCGGCGGTACCGACAGCCTGTGCGATAGCGTGCTGTTTGGCTTCAACTCGCTCGAGCTGGTATCGCCCGACCCCTGCCGGCCGTTCGATGCGCGACGCAACGGCATCTCGATCGGCGAAGCCGCCGGTTTCGCCATCCTGGAACGGGTGACGGAACCGAACGATGCACCGCTCCTGATCGGCTATGGCGAAGCCAGCGACGCACACCACATGTCCACGCCGCATCCGGACGGCCTCGGCGCCGAACTGGCATTGCGCGATGCTTTGGCGCGCGCGGGCATCGCCCCGGGCGATGTCGACTACATCAACCTGCACGGCACGGCGAGCCAGAAGAACGACGAAGTCGAGGCCGCGCTCGTGGCACGCACCTTTCCGGCCGATACGCGGGCCAGTTCCACCAAGGGTTTCACCGGCCACACGCTGGGCGCCGCCGGCATCCTCGAAACGGTGCTTACCTTGCTCGCCATGCGCGACGGACGTGTCCCGGGCAACCTCGGTGCGAACGAGCCGGACCCGCTATGCGGACCGCAGATGGCGTGGCGAACCGAAACGCGGGACATCCGCATCGCGCTGAGCAACTCCTTCGGCTTCGGCGGCAACAACGCTTGCCTCGCCTTCGCCCATGCAGGACACGCCGCATGAGCGCCGCGCTGTCGGTCTGGGTGAAGGGCATCGGCTTGTGGGCGCCGGGCGCGGCGGACTGGCATGCGTTCCGGGACATCGTCACCGGCGGCGCCTCCCCTGCCGCCACCGAGCGGCCGATGGCTGACGCCCTGCCACCGAACGAGCGCCGCCGCGCACCCGAAAGCGTATTGCTGGCGGTGGCCGTGGCCGGGCAGGCGGTACGCATGAGCGGCCTCGATGCGGCCACCCTGCCCTGCGTGTTCGCCTCCGCCCACGGCGACCAGGTCATCACCGATTACATGTGCGACACACTGGCCCGTGCGCCCGCGGAACTGTCGCCCACGCGTTTCCATAATTCCGTCCATAACGCGCCGGCCGGCTACTGGACCATCGCCACGCACTGCCACGCCAGTTCCAGCGCGATATCCGGTGGTGAAGACGTCTTCGGCGCCGGCTTGCTCGAAGCCGCCACGCTTGCCGTGGCCGACGACCAGGACGTGTTGCTGGCCAGCTACGATATCGCGGGCACCGGTCCCCTCGGCGGCATGACCAGCACCACGGGACCCTTCGCGGTGGCGCTCGTGCTGTCGCCACGGGCCGACGGTGCCGCGGTACGGCTCGATATCACGCCCGAGCCCGGTAACAGCGGTAGCGAGGCCCTGGGCGACCCCTGGCTGGACGGTATCGCAGCGAGCAATCCATCGGCGCGCTCCATCATCCTCATGCGCGCCCTCGCGCTGACCCGGTCCACCGCCTTGCGTTTGCCGGCCGCGAACGGACTCGATCTCCATATCGACGTGGAGGTTGCCGCGTGAGTGCCTCCGAACCGCGCTACTGCATCCTGATCCCGTGCCTCAACGAAGAGCGCGCCATCGGCAGGGTCGTCACGGATGCGCTCGCGCTCGGGCTTCCCGTGATCGTCGTCGACGACGGCTCCGACGATCGTACCCCCGACATCGTCGGTGCGATGCCGGTGACCCTGCTCCGCCATGAAACACGTCGCGGCAAGGGCGAAGCCTTGCGTACCGGTTTTCGCGAGGCTCTCCGCCACGGCTACGATGCCGTGGTCACCATGGACGGCGATGGTCAGCATCTCGCCTCCGATATCCCCGCCATGCTCGCGGCGAGCCGCCGCTACCCCGGCAGCATCGTCATCGGTGCGCGCCTGCTACAACGCGAACAACAGCCGCCAGGGCGGCGCCGCGCCAATGCCGTGGCGGACTGGGGCATTTCCTGGGCCTGTGGCCGAGCGATCGCGGATACACAGAGTGGGCAGCGGCTGTATCCGAGGGAGACGCTGGACCTGGTCGACCTGCCGGCGGAACATTTCGTCTTCGAGGCCGCCGTCCTCATCACCGCCTGCCGTGAACGCGGCATCGACGTGGTCTCGGTGCCTATCGCTTCGCGTTACCAGGGGGAATTCCGGCTGAGCCACTTCAGCCCGGTACGCGACGTGAGCCGGATCACGCTCTATACGATCGGCCGGATCATCCACTACGGAAACGCCATCGCCAGCTATCGCCGTTCACGTGCGAAGCCTACGATCATCCAGGAACGGGAAGCAGGGCACACGGCATACTGATTCGGGCAACCACGCACGAGGTCGAAACGATGGATCGCACGCCACACGACGCCGTCATCCTTGGAGGGGGCCTTGCCGGGCTCACCCTGGCCCTGCAACTGAAGGGCGCCTATCCCGACATGGACATCGTCGTGCTCGAACGGCAGGCTCGTCCGCTGCCCGTGGCGGCACACAAGGTGGGCGAGTCCACCGTCGAGATCGCCGCGCACTACTTCGCGGATACGCTGGGGCTGCGCGCGCATCTCGAGGACGCGCATATCCGCAAGTTCGGCTTCCGCTTCTTCTTTTCCGAAGGGCGGGACGACCTTGCCGACGTGACCGAACTGGGCGTGAGCGCCGTCCTGCCGACGCCGAGTTACCAGATCGACCGCGGCATCCTGGAGAACTTCCTTGGCGACGAGGCCTGCCGCCGCGGCATCGACTTTCGCGAAGGCGTCACGGTAAGAGGCTTCGACATCGGTGCCGGCACCCAGCCGCATACCGTTCGTTTCGAGACGGCCACCGGCACCGGCGACTTGCAGGCGCGCTGGCTGCTCGATGCCTCGGGCCGTGCCGGGCTGATGCGCCGCAAGCTCGATCTCACCCGCGACAATGGCCATCACGCCAACGCCGTATGGTTCCGCATCGACGACAGGCTCGAGATCGATGGCTGGTGCGACGACGCCGCGTGGAAAGGCCGCTGCGAGCCGCCGGAGCGCTGGCGCTCGACGAACCATCTGTGTGGCCCCGGTTATTGGGTCTGGCTGATCCCCTTGTCCTCAGGCGCCCATTCGGTCGGCATCGTGGCGGACGCGTCGATGCATCCGCTGGAAACGATGAAGACCTTCGACCTCGCCCTGGAGTGGCTCCAGGAGCACCAGCCCGTCGTCGCACGCCACGTGGCCAGCCGGCGCGACAAACTGCTCGACTTCGCCTTCTTCCGGCATTTTTCCTACGGCTGCGCGAGGATGTTCTCGCCCGATCGCTGGGGCCTCACGGGTGAGGCCGGTGCGTTCCTCGATCCCTTCTACTCGCCCGGCAGCGATTTCATCGCGATCGCCAATACGTACATCACGCTGCTGGTCGGCCTGGATCGCCAGGGTGAGCCGTTGAACGCGCACGCGCGTCACTACGAACGGCTGTTCTTCTCGTTCTACGAAGGTACGCTGCGGATGTATCGCGGGCAGTACAACCTGTTCGGCGATCCGGAAGTGCTGCCGATCAAGGTCATCTGGGACTATGCCTACTACTGGGGCGTGCTTTGCCAGATCGTCTTCCAGGAACGCCTGGGCGACGCGGCGTTCATCACCCGCATGGGGCCGGAGCTGATGGCGTCGGCCGAGCTCAACACCGGGATGCAGGCGTTCTTCCAACGCTGGCACGCCGTATCGGAAGGCCGCAATCGCAAGGTCATGATGGACCAGCGCGACCTGACCTGGTTCGCCACGATGAACGCGACGTTGCACGATACCCTCGACGACGAGACCCTCGCCTACCGCTTGCGCGAGAACGTTCGCATGATGCGTTCGCTGGCGGGGAGCATCGTCGAACGCGCCGCGGTGGATCACCCATCACTCAGGGAAGGCGCCGAGCACCTGCTCGGGGCGCAAGACACGCCCATGGAACTCTTCGACCGCGTCGCCTGAGACGCAGTCGCGATCCGTGAGACGCCCGCCACGCAGACTCTCCTGGTCGGCCCGGAGGGTAGCGGTCAGGCTCCTCATCAGTCCCCTTTCAAGCAGCCCCTCCGGGCCGACCGTCATCCTGCCGGATGAATGACCGCGGCGCGGCCAGAGGCGATCTCGCGCCCTTCGTGCTCGATGCGAAAGCTGTACTGCGCACCGCCCTCGTCCGCGATCAGGCACTCGGCATGCACGTCGAGCACGCCCGCCAGCGTGTCGATACGCTGCACCGCCAGCTTCACCCCACGCAAACTCACCAGCATGCCCGGCTTGGCTTCCGTCGCGCCTCCTTCGCGTGCCAGCAACGCGCCATGAACGGCCATCGCCTGCGCTCCGTATTCGGCAAGGTGGACGGCATGCAGTCCTTCCTCACCCCGTAACGGATGCGACATCGACACATGGCTCGTGCTGATCGCGTGGATCGACGAGGCATCCCACGCCGGCACGCCATCGAGCAGGCACATGTCGCCCGCGTGGGGCACCAGGTCAATGAAGTCGGTCTTGGCGAGCATGCGGTGCCATCAGGATGGAGAGACAGAAATGGAAGGCGACGCCGAGCGATACCGTGAGGCCGATGGCGCGCAAGACGGGGATCGACGACCACGCGAGCATGCCGAACACGAGCAAGGCGGAGATCACGCATACCACGGTCGCATGCAGGGTACGCCGTTGTTCGGCGGGATCGCCCGTATCGCGCTCGAAGAACAGGGCGTAGTGCAGGCCAAGGCCGGCGGCGAGGATCAGGGCGACGAGGTGGAACAGCGATATGGGGATGCCCACCACGCGTTCCACGGCCAGCACGAGGAAGGTGGCCAGCGTCATGGGCGCCAGCACGTGCCATGCACGCCGTACGCTGCGCAGGGCCAGGGTGATGGTGACGAGCAATAGCAACGTCGCCGCGAGCAGCGCGTGCAGTATCCGCGTACGGTATTCCGCCACCAGCGATTCGGACGCGTCCTTGAGATCGAGCAGGCGCGCGTTCGCACCAGCCGATGCGACGGCTGCGGCGATGGCCGACGCGTCGTGTACGCCGCTCAGTGCCGACAGACCCACCCAGTGGTCTCCGCGTGGCACCAGCATCGCCGCGAGCCGCTGTCCGAGGGGCGAGCGGGCGAACACGTCCGGCGTAAGCAAGGGCGCGCCACGCGCCGTTTCCACGTCGTCCACGAACGGTGCGAAGAGGTCCTTGCGGAACGGCATGCCATCGAGCGCGCCATCCAGCGCCGCGTCGAGCGTCGCCCGGTCCGGCAACTTCGCCTGACGCGCACGCTGCGTCGCCAGGTCGGGCAGGTAGATCGAAGGCAACTCGAACCCATCGAGCGTCTTCGCCGCCACCTGTTCGCGCAGGCGCGGCTCGAGCTTCGCCGACGCCGCGAGCACGCCATCGGCCGTCGGTGCCTGCACGACCAGCAGGTAACGCACATCCGGCGCGCCCAGTTCGCCGCGCAGGCGCGCGTCGGTCATCAGCAGGTCACGCGGCAGAGGCGTCAGCGCCGACAGGTCGTTCTGCCAGAACGGGCCGGGGGCGAACGCAAGCATCGCCACCGCGGCCGCCGCCACGGGAATCGGCAGCCATCGCGGACGCGGCAAGGCATCGAGCCAGCCACGGAAGCGGGCCAGTCCCGGCGTATCGGCCACATCGCGCGCGCGCGCGGGCAAGAGGTAGGGCAGCGCATAACGGGTGGTGAATCCCGCGGCCAGCAAGCCCGTGATGGTGAATACGGCGAGTTGTTTCAGGCCACCCACGCCGGAAGCGTAGAACGCGAGGTAGGCGATGCACGCCGACGCGATCGCGGTCAGCAGGAGCGGCCACAGGCCTTTCACGCTCGCCACGGCCGACTCGCCCGCGCGGCGGTGGCTGAGCAGGCGGATGGGGTATTCCTGCGCCACGCCGAGCAAGGTGAAACCGAAGGCCAGTGTGATGCCATGCACCTCGCTGAAGCACAGCGTCATCACCGCGATGCCGGCGAGTGCGCCCGTCGCCACGGGCAAGGCGCCGAAAAGAAGGCTGCTCACGCTGCGGTAGGCGGCAAGCATCAACACGATGAAGCCGATGGTGGAAATACGGCCGATCCAGTCGGCCTGGTCGCGCGTCTGCGCATTGACCACCACCGTGAAGTACCCCGGACCGCTGATCGTCAGGTGCGAGCCGGCGCTGTCCGGCAGTGCCGCGAAGGCGGCGCGCAGGCGCCCGATCGCCTCGTCCTGGGCACCGGGATCGAAGCCGGCGCCGCGCGTCTGGGCCAGCAACAGCGCCTCGCCACGGGAGGAGAACCAGACGCCTTCGCGCACCTCCGGCGAGCGTGCCGGGGTCCAGCGTTCGGCGAGCTTCAAGGTTTCCAGCGTGGGGTCGCGCGACAACAAGCCCTTGAGCAAGGTCGCCGCCGGCGAACCCAGGTCGTCCAGGCGCTGTTGCAGCTGGTCGGCGAGATAGTCCTCGTCCAGCGCCTGCGTATCGAGTGTCGGCGACAGCAGGAACCGGTAAGGCATCAGGCGGGTATCGAGCATGCCGAGGTCGAAGTCACCATTGACCACCTGCGTGAAGGCGGCCTCCTTGCGCAAGGCGGCGGCGAGTCCCCGGCTCAACGCGGCCTTGGCGGCATCGTCGCCGCCGTCGATCGCGACGAGAAGCAGGCGCGAGCCGGGACCTTCGCCGACCTGGTCCATGAGCAACTTCTGGTCCGGCGTCGTCGGTGCCGGCATGAAGCTGCGCAGGTCCGTGCCCACCTTCAGTTGCGTGGCGACGATCGCGCCCAGGGCCGCGAGCGCGGCGAGCCAGGCGACGAGGATGCCGAGGCGCGCGCCCTTCACATCGCGCCGCCGCACTGCGCGATGAGTCCTTCGCGGGTCGGTTCGGCAGGCATCTTCGTGGCGAGCTCGCCGAGCAGGTCGATCGAGGTGTCGCCATCGCTCTCGTCCATGCGCATGCAACGCGGCACCTTGCCGCTACCGTACACATGGATGGCGGCGATCTGCTTCGCGATCCGCGGATCGCGCGGGGTGAGGGTCAATTGCCAGCGGTCGGCGTCGCGGCCCAGGGCGATCTCGAAGGACTCGCCCAGCCGTGAGGGATCGCCGGCGAGCAACGCGACGAAGCTGTCGAGCAACACCTTCAACTGCGGCGCGCGCTTCAGCGAGAAGCTTCGCGGCTTCTTGCCCTCGCGTTCCTGGGTGACCTCGCCGTCGGCGATCGTGGAGGTTTCCTTCATCGGCGTGTCGACGCGGCGCTCCAGGCGATCGCCACCGAGCCAGGCCAGTTCGCCCGAGACCACCAGGGGCTTGTCGAGCACGCGCATGAAACGCGCCTCGGCGAACGAGGTGCGTGCGGGCGCGGGCCGGTTGAGGCTCGCCACCAGCGCCTTCGCGGCGTCCGTGTCAGGCGTCGGAGTGGCGAGGCACGTGAGCGGTAGCAGCAGGCTCGTCAGCAGGGCCAGTTTCTTGCCAGAAGTCATAGAAATTGAACCAGTTGAAGGGATACAGGCGTGCATAGTGCTCTACGCGCGCGGCATAGCGGGCGACGACGGCTTCGAGAGCGACCGCGCGCTGCGCGCGGGGAATGTCGATGCCATCCGAGAACGCCTCGAAGATCAGACGGTAACGGTTGCCGCCCAGATAGATGCCCATGCACAACACCACGGGAATCTTCAGCGCGGACGCGAGCAGCCACGGCCCCACGGGGAACGGCGCAGGCGTGCCCAGGAAGGGCACGCGGCAGATCGACTCGCCCTGGTGTCCGCGGTCGGCGAGCAGCGCGACCATGCCGCCCTGGGCGGCCCCTTCGGCCATCGCCAGAGCGACCGAGGCACCGCCGCGAGAGGCGTCGATCACCGCCGCGCCGACCTCCGGCGCGAGCGCTTCGAGGACGGTGGTGAGCGCAGGAGTCTTCTGTTTGTCGAGCACGACGCGCAACGGCACGTCCGGCCGGCGTGCGCCGAGCGCGCGCAGGGCTTCGAAACTCCCCTGGTGCGAACCGATCAACAGCACGCCGTGGCCACCATCGATGCAACGGTCGAGATCGGCCAGGCCTTCCACGTCGACGACGAAATCGCGTTCGCCATGGGCGAGGAAGAACATGCGATCCAGCAGGGTCGCGGCGAACATGTGGATATGGCGGAAGACGTCGTAGCCGGTGATGGGGCGTCCCAGCACGCGCGACAGGTACGCACGCGAGGCGGCGCGTTCGTCGGCACGACGCAGGAAGAAGTACAAGGCGATCGGATAGAGCAGCGCGCGGGCCACGCCCCGTCCGAGCCTCAGTGCGATCGTGCGAATCAGCCAGATGGCGAACAGGCTGCCGCCTTCGCGTTGCTTCCAGTGACTCATGCCATGCCCTCGAGCGTGCCTCGCGCGAGGACCTCCGCCGCCCGGCGGATCGTGAAGCGGAAACGGACGGCGTCCACCGCGACGAGTTCGATATGGGCATCCTCACCAGGCAGGAGCGGCGCGAGGAACTTGGCGTCGATCACCTGGCTCACGACGAGTCCGCGCCATTCACGCAGCGCGGTGGCCGCGGCCTCGAGCAGCAGCACGCCGGCGACGATCGGCCGGCCCGGGAAATGACCGGCGAAGCTGGGGTGTGCCGCGTCGAAACGCAGCGGGCGCACGCAGGGTGCGATATCGGTCGGATCGGTCATCGGTATCTCCGGAGCACGATCGGGGCCACACCGGCGATAGTGGTTCTCGCCCGGCCGTCCAGGGCGAAGCAAAGCACGCCCCGGGCAAGTGCGACCTGAACGGCGGTCAGGCCGCGGCGCGATGCTGCTCGATATGCTCGGACAGCGTGCGCAGGCTCGTGAAGATCGTCCGGTTGTCCGGATTGTCGGATTTCAGCTGGAAGCCGTAGCGTTTGGAAACGGCCAGGGCGATTTCCAGCGCATCGATGGAGTCCAGGCCCAGCTCGCCGCCGAACAAGGGCGCCTCGGGATCGATGTCGGCGGGCTGCACCGATTCGAGATTGAGACTGGTGACGATGAGTTCGGCGAGTTCGTGCTGTGCTGCGGTCTGCGTTGCCATTGGTGTTTCCAGGTCCTGGATGTTCCTGCCTCCCCCCGGATGGCAGCGACCGCGAAGTTTAACACAGGGGTCTTTGGGGCCGCTTAGGACGGTGTTCAGGCTGATGAATCCAACCCGCGTTCACGTTCCCCGCCGACGCTGGGGCGATATCATGCTCCGAACGCGCAGGATGGAAGACCCGATGCTCCCAGGAAGTGAAATGCGAGAGCGGAATCCGCTCTCGCCCCCTACATCGCCACGGGTGGATTACCGGCCCGCGGCGGCGGCCCTGTCGCCCTCCACGTTGGCCGCCTTCGGCTTCGGTGCCGCGGCCCCGGTCCACGACGACCCACGCTGGCTGCGCGTGGCACTGGAGCCCCTGGGCGATGCGCCGGCCGAGGTCTGGGAAGTGGACGGCGACGTGGACCGCGGCCGCCAGGGCGACCTGCGCTGGTCGCGCGGAGGTGGCTGGCTGTTCGCCGCGGTGGAGTGCCGAGAGGACGAGCACGGCGGTCCCGAAGGCGCGGCACGGTATGCCTATGGCTTGCTGTCGCGTTTCGTGGCCACGGCCGAGGAACGGCATGTCCAGCGGATATGGAATTACCTCGGGGCGATCAACGCGGGCAGCGGCGACGACGAACGCTACAAGCACTTCTGCACCGGGAGGATCGGCGGCATGGGCGAGATCTTCGCCCAGGGCTACCCTGCCGCCACGGCGATCGGGCACCACGCCGACACGGCGTTGTTGCAGGTCTATCTCCTCGCGACGGACCGCCCGGGCACCCGCGTGGAAAATCCCCGCCAGGTGAGCGCATGGCGTTACCCACGCCAGTACGGCCGTACTCCGCCGAGCTTCGCGCGGGCCACGCTACTGCCGGCGAACGACGTGCTCGCCATCTCGGGTACGGCGGCGGTGGTCGGCCATGCCTCGGCGCATGCCGGCGACATCGAGGCGCAACTGGCCGAAACGCTGCGCAACCTGGAGACGCTGCTGGACACCAGTGGCATGCCGCATGGATTCGGGCCGTCGGCGCCGCTGAAGGTCTATGTGCGACGCCCCGAGGACGAGGAGACCGTGCGCGGCTTCGCGGCGAAACACCTGCCGGGCGCTCCGCTGTTACTCGTGCATGGCGATGTCTGCCGCGCGGAGTTGCTGGTGGAAATCGACGGCTGGCGCTATCGCGCCTGATATCGCTCTAGCCCTTCTTCGTCGGCCGGTGCCAGCCCTCGATCGTGCTCTGGCGTGCACGCGACAGCGTCAGCGCGTCCGGCGGGGTGTCCTTGGTGATGACCGACCCCGCGCCGATGGTCGATCCCGCGTGCAACGTCACGGGCGCCACCAGGGCGCTGTTCGAACCGACGAAGACGTTGTCCTCGATCGTGGTGCGGCTCTTGTTCACGCCATCGTAGTTGCAGGTGATGGTGCCGGCGCCGATGTTCACCTTGCTGCCTATGACGGTATCGCCGAGGTAACTCAGGTGGTTCGCCTTGGAGCCCTCGGCGATCCGCGCGTTCTTCGTCTCGACGAAATTGCCGATGTGTACTCCGGCGGCGAGATCCGTCCCGGGGCGCAGGCGCGCGAAGGGGCCGATCGTGCACGGCCCGTGCGTCACCACGCCATCGAGGTCGCAATGGGCGAGGACGACGGTACCTGCGGCGAGCTTCGCGTTGCGCACGCGGGTGAAGGGACCGATGCGCACGTCGTCGCCCAGTTCCACCTCACCCTCGAAGATGACGTCGACGTCCACTTCGACGTCGCGGCCGACGCTTACCTTGCCGCGCACGTCCAGGCGTGAGGGGTCCGCGAAGCGCACTCCCTCCAGGGCCAGCGCACGTGCGCTCCGTTCGCGATAGAGGGCTTCCAGCCCGGACAACTGCCAGGGATCGTTGGCACCCGAAGCCTCGACCGCGTCGCAGTCCACGCAGGCCGCCGGTGTGTTCTCGGCAGCAGCCATTTCGAAGATGTCGGTGAGGTAGTACTCGCCTTGCGCATTGCCGTTGCCGAGCCGCTGCGTCCACGCGAGCAGCCGCGCCGCATCGGCGGCGACGATCCCCGTATTCACCAGGTCGATGGCGCGCTGCGCCGCGCTCGCATCCTTTTCCTCGACGATGTGCCGGACCTTGCCGGCGGCGTCGAGCACCACGCGTCCATAGCCCCGCGGATCGGTGAGACGAGTCGCCAGCATGGCCAGGCCGTCATCGGCGGCCACGAGCGCAGCCAGCGTTTCGGCGCGAATGAGGGGCACGTCGCCATACAGGACGAGCACGCGGCCCTCGAGCTTGCCTGCCGCCCGCATGGCCTCGAGCGCGGTACGCACGGCGTGGCCCGTACCCAGGCGTTCGCGCTGTTCGATCCACGCCAGCGACGTATCGCTGGCGAAGGCATCGCGCACCTGCTGCCCGTGATGGCCGTACACCACGTGCATGCCTGCGGGATTCAGGGTCCTGGCGACGTCGATCACGTGGGCCAGCAGGGGCCGCCCAGCGAGCGGCATGAGCACCTTGGCGGTCGCGGACTTCATCCGCTTGCCCTCGCCCGCGGCGAGGATCAGGACATGGAGTGGCTTGACGGTCATGGGCACGCTTGCCTGCCGGTAAGGGAGGGCCGCACTTTCGCGCGTTTACGGCGCCCTGCCAAGTCGGCTAGTCGTCTTTCGGCCGCTCGGTCAGGTGCTCGAGGTTCGGCTTGTACGCCTCGACGAAGGCATTCCGCAGGATGCCGAGGATCGCTTCCATGGCGGAAACGTTCTTGTCGTCGATGGTTCCGGAGATGGGAACACGGGTCGCGAACTGGTCCCTGGACTGGTTCTTGAAGATCTTGGTGACGCCTTCGGCCACGGCTTCATAAGCAAGCTTGAGCGGGTTCTTCTTGTCCTGCTCGACATCCTGCTTCCAGCTGAATATCTGCAGGCCGTGAAACAAGGGCTTGGCGTAACCGCTCAATCGGCGGTCCCTGGCCTGCAACTCCATGAAGAAATCACCCTCACCGCCCGCGAAATCGAGTCCGGAATACGCGCGGGCAAGGTCGTTGGCCTTCACCAGCTTGATGTCGCGGACGCTCAACTCGTAGCGGAAATCACCGAAGCGCTCCAGCGGGTCGAACTCCGCGCGTGTTTCCAGGGGGGCGTCTCCGAGCACCTTGGCCGTGGCGTGCAGGTGCGCCACGCGCGACCCTCCTTCGCGTTGCACGTTCGTCAGGTTCGTCGCCGTCCCGTTGACGTCCGTCATCTTCAGATCCACTTTCGGACTCGAGACGAAGTTGCGGAAGGTGATCGTGCCATTGAACACGTTCACCTCATCGAGTTGCGTCGGCACCAGGGCGCGCAGCTGCGCCCGCCAGTCCACGCCCTTGCCCGTCTGGGTATCGCCCTCGCCACGACCGTCGACGAAGTTCACCACGGGCTCGTGGAAATCGATCTTTCCGCGAATGTGACCTTTCGCGATCGCCCGCCAACTGAGCGAGATATCCGCACGTGCCGTATCGAATAGCGGCACCGGCACCTTGCCGTCCACCTTGGTGACGGTCAGCCGGTCGATGGAGTAGGCGCCACGCCAGAGATGGATGTCGATGTCGGAGATATGCCCCGAGTAAGCACCCATGCGGGAAAGGCGGCCGTTGAGATAGTCGAGCACCACATACGGCAGGGCGAGCCGCGCCGCGATGAGCACGACGGCGACGACACCGATGATCCAGAGACTGCGACGGTAGTGGATACGCATGATGCGGCTAAAGTGACGTAGTCATCGAGTGTTGCGCCGCTCTAGTCATTTTCGGATGAAGACCGCCGGTTCCAATGGGAGCCTGCGGTCTCTGGTGGGAGCCGCTTCAGCGGCGATGGGTGCTCGCGATAGCCGGCCCGCTGCCGCGGGATCGCCGACAAGTCGGCTCCCACCAAAGTCGGCTTCTACCGGATCGGCTTCCACAACAAAAAAGCCCCTCCTGGGAGGGGCTTCCTTGATCGGTGTTCGCCGGTCAGTGCTTGAGCGTCTTGCGCATGCGTTCGAGTGCCTGGAGCTGGGCCAGTGCCTCCGCCAGCTTGGCCTGGGCTTCGGCGACGTCCATTTGCGGCCCGCGGTTGGCCAGTGCGGCCTCCGCCTCTTCCTTTGCCTTCAGGGCGGCCGCCTCGTCGAGATCGGCGGCGCGGGCCGCCGTGTCGGCGAGGATGGTCACGACCTGGGGCTGCACCTCGAGGATGCCGCCGGAGACGTAGAACTGCTGGCGCTCGCCGTTGGCGGCCACCACGTCCACGTGACCGGGCTTCAGGCGAGTGATCAGCGGGGCATGACGCGGCGCGATGCCCAGCTCGCCAAGCTCACCGGTGGCGACCACGAGCGTGGCTTCGCCGGAGTAGATCTCGGCTTCGGCGCTGACGATGTCGACGCGGATGGTATGGGTCATGGGCTGGTCTTCCGTTGGTCGAGGATGGGGAAAGAGGGCTTACGCAGCCTTCTTCGCACCCATCTCCTCGCCCTTCTTGATGGCTTCGTCGATGCCGCCGACCATGTAGAAGGCCTGTTCCGGCAGGTAGTCCAACTCGCCGTCGAGGATCATCTTGAAGCCGCGGATGGTTTCCTTCAGCGCCACGTACTTGCCCGGCGAGCCGGTGAACACTTCGGCCACGTGGAACGGCTGCGAGAAGAAGCGCTCGATCTTGCGGGCGCGCGACACGGCTTCCTTGTCTTCCTGCGACAGCTCGTCCATGCCGAGGATGGCGATGATGTCCTTCAGTTCCTTGTAGCGCTGCAGCGTCATCTGCACGCGGCGCGCGGTGTCGTAGTGCTCCTGGCCGATGACGGCCGGGTCCAGCTGACGGCTGGAGGAATCGAGCGGGTCCACCGCCGGGTAGATACCCAGCGAGGCGATGTTACGGCTCAGCGTCACGGTCGCGTCCAGATGCGCGAAGGTGGTCGCCGGCGACGGATCGGTCAGGTCGTCCGCGGGAACGTAGACGGCCTGGATCGATGTGATCGAACCGGTCTTGGTCGAGGTGATGCGCTCCTGCAGGACGCCCATTTCCTCGGCCAGCGTCGGCTGGTAACCCACGGCCGACGGCATGCGGCCGAGCAGCGCGGACACTTCGGTACCGGCCAGCGTGTAACGGTAGATGTTGTCGACGAAGAGCAGGACGTCCTTGCCCTTGCCGGTCTCGTCCTTCTCGTCACGGAAGAACTCGGCCA
>Ga0307412_10000715_pt1 | contig 19150 bp, 15 predicted proteins | sample DK1Cmetagenome_3_FD_203823 | JGI IMG/M metagenome (GOLD analysis project Ga0307412, IMG submission 203823) | Maize rhizosphere microbial communities from greenhouse at UC Davis, California, United States - DK15-C-1 | ecosystem: Host-associated > Plants > Roots > Rhizosphere > Soil | place: USA...
ACGAACTCCTGCTGGATGATGGCCGCGTGGTGCTGGTGGTGGACCGCGTCGAAGGCGACGAGGTCCACACGACCGTGACGGTGGGTGGGCCGCTGTCGAACAACAAGGGCATCAACCGCCGCGGCGGTGGCCTGTCCGCGCCCAGCCTGACCGACAAGGATCGCGTCGACATCAAGCTGGCCGCCGAAATGGAACTTGATTATGTGGCCGTGTCGTTCCCGCGCTACGGAAGCGATATCGACGAGGCCCGCACCCTGCTGGCCGCGGCCGGCAGCCAGGCATGGATCATCGCGAAAATCGAACGCGCCGAAGCGGTGGCCGACGACGAGGCGCTGGACTCGCTGATCCGAGCCAGCGACGGCGTGATGGTGGCGCGCGGTGACCTGGGTGTGGAAGTGGGCGACGCTGAACTGGTGGGCATCCAGAAGCGCATCATCCAGCACGCGCGCACGCTGAACAAGGTCGTGATCACGGCAACGCAGATGATGGAGTCGATGATCTCCAGCCCCATGCCCACGCGCGCGGAGGTGTCGGACGTGGCGAATGCGGTGCTGGACTACACCGACGCCGTCATGCTGTCGGCCGAGAGCGCGTCGGGCCAGTATCCCGTGGAAGCGGTGCAGGCGATGGCGCGCGTGTGCCTGGGGGCGGAAAAGCACCCGACCACGACCAAGTCGCATCACCGCGTGGGCGAAACCTTCACGCGTTGCGACGAGACCATCGCGCTGGCCGCCATGTATTCGGCCAACCACTTTCCCGGCGTCAAGGCAGTCATCGCGCTGACGGAAAGCGGGCACACGCCGTTGATCATGTCGCGCATCCGTTCCGGCGTGCCGATCTACTGCTACAGCCCGCACAGCCTGACGCAGAACCGCGTGGCGATGTTCCGTGGCGTTTATACGGTGCCCTTCGCGCCGTCGGACTACGAACCGGCGGATCTGAGCAACGCCGCCATCGACGAATTGCGCAAGCGCAACCTGGTGCAGTCGGGCGATTGGGTGATCTTGACCAAGGGCGATTTCTATCGCGACAGCGGCGGCACCAACGGCATGAAGATCCTGCTGGTGGACTAGGGCTGGCAAGGGCGGGGCGCAAGCCCCGCCGTGACGCTTAACCGAAGAACCAGTAGCACACGCCGATCGCGGCCAGCACGCCGGCCAGGTCGGCGATCAGCGCGCAGCCCACCGCGTGGCGGGCGCGCAAAATCCCCACCGACCCGAAATACACCGCCAGCACGTAGAAGGTGGTTTCCGTGCTGCCTTGCATGATCGCGGCCAGCAGCGCGGGGAAGCTGTCCACACCATGATGCGCCATGGTTTCCAGCATCATGGCGCGCGCCGCGCTGCCCGAAAAGGGCTTGACCAGCGCCGTAGGCAAGGCGTCGACGAAACGCGAGTCCCAGCCGGCGTACTGCGCCAGCCAGCGGATGCCGTCAAGCAGGAAATCCAATGCGCCCGACGCCCGCAGCACACCTACGGCGCACAGCATCGCCACCAGATAGGGCAGCAGGCTCTTGGCGATGTCGAAGCCTTCCTTGGCTCCTTCGATGAAGGCCTCGTAGACGGGGACCTTTTTCCAGGCGCCCACGACCAGGAATGCCAGCAGGATGCCGAACAGCGCCAGGTTGCCCAGCAGCGACGACAGCGACGCGATGGCGGCGGCCGACATGCTGGCCAGCAGCGCCATGAAGCCGCCCATGATCAGCGCCGCGCCGCCCAGCCATAACATCACGACGGGATCGGTCAGGCGCAGCCGCTGGCAGGCCGCCACCGCTACGAAACCCGCCAAAGTGGAGGCGCTGGTGGCCAGCAGGATCGGCAGGAATACCAGTGTGGGGTCAGCCGCGCCCTGTTGCGCGCGGAACATGAATAGCGTGACGGGCAGCAACGTCAGCGACGACGCGTTCAGCACCAGGAAGAGAATCTGGGCGTTGCTGGCGGTTTCAGGCGTGGGGTTCAGCGACTGCAGCTCGCGCATGGCGCGCAGGCCGATCGGCGTGGCCGCGTTGTCCAGTCCCAGGCCGTTGGCGGCAAAGTTCAGCGTGATCAGGCCGATGGCGGGATGGTTGCGCGGCACGCCAGGCATCAGGCGCGCGAACAGTGGCCCCAGCAGGCGGGCCAGTTTTTCCACCAGGCCGGCGCCTTCCGCGATGCGCAGGAACCCCAGCCACAGCGTCAGCGTGCCAAACAGCAGCACCATGACTTCCACCGATACGCGCGCCATGTCGAACAGGCTGGCCACCATCAGCCGGAAGACGTCGGGGTCGCCGACGGCCAGCCAGCGGTACAGGGCGGCTGCGGCGGCGGTCAGGAAAAAGCCCAGCCAGAGTTTGTTCAGCATGCGGAATGTGCCCGGATAGCGGTTGATTGCGCACCAGCGCGGCGACGCCCATTGTCGCAGAGTCAGCACGCCCAGGCTTGGCCGCGCCCCGCCAATTCTGGTACTTTGGCCTGATACGCCCTAGGGCCATTACAGTGGGGGACACGCATGGATTTCAATGCCTGGCGCCGGCGCCGCATCTCGGAACCCGCGTATCGCTGGGCGCGCAACGCGTTGCCGGCCATGTCGGCCACCGAGCGCGAGGCCATCGAGGCCGGAGACACCTGGTGGGATGCCGACCTGTTCACGGGAAATCCCGATTGGCGCAAGCTGCTGGACGTGCCCGCCGCCACGCTGACCCGCGAAGAGCAGGCGTTCATCGACGGCCCCGTCGCGCAGCTGTGCGCCATGCTGGACGAGTGGGACATCACCTGGAACCGGCGCGACCTGCCGCCGCAGGTCTGGGCCTTCCTGAAGGGGCAACGCTTCTTCGGCATGATCATCCCGCGCCGTTACGGCGGCCTGGGCTTTTCCCCTTATGCGCATTCCGAAGTCGTCAGGCGGATTTCGGCGTATTCCATTACGGCCGGCGTGACCGTCATGGTGCCGAATTCGCTGGGGCCGGGTGAATTGCTGATGCAGTTCGGCACGCCCGCGCAGCGCGACTACTGGCTGCCGCGCCTGGCCGATGGCCGAGAGGTGCCGTGCTTCGGCTTGACGAGCCCCGAGGCCGGCTCGGATGCGGCCTCCATGGTGGATACGGGCATTGTCTGCCGCCAGGTCGTAGATGGCCGCGAACTCATCGGCATCCGGCTGAACTGGCATAAGCGTTACATCACGCTGGGACCCGTCGCGACGGTGCTGGGCCTGGCGTTCAAAATGTCCGATCCCGACGGCATCCTGGGCGGCCCCACGGACATCGGCATTTCGGTGGCGCTGGTGCCCACCGAAGCGCCGGGCGTGGAGATCGGCCGGCGCCATCTGCCCGCGATGCAGGTGTTCCAGAACGGTCCCAACACCGGCCGCGACGTGTTCGTTCCGCTAGACGCCCTGATCGGCGGCGAGGCCCGCGCGGGCCAGGGCTGGAAGATGCTGATGAGCGCGCTGGCCGCGGGGCGCGGCATTTCGCTGCCATCGCTGTCGGCCGCCGCCGCCGTGATGTGCGCGCACACCACGGGCATGTATGCGCGGGTGCGCGAGCAGTTCGGCATCCCGGTCGGCAAGTTCGAAGGGGTGCAGGAACAGTTGGCCAGCCTGGCCGGCAATGCCTACATGGTGGAAGCGGCCCGGCGGCTGACCTGCGCCGCGCTGAACCAGGACGTGAAGCCGGCCGTCGTGTCGGGCATCATGAAATACCACGCGACCGAGCGGATGCGCAGCTCGGTGAACGCCGCGATGGACGTGCACGCCGGGCGCGCCGTGATGGATGGCCCCGGCAACTATCTGGGCGGCTTATACCGCGCGGTGCCGATCGCCATCACGGTCGAAGGCGCCAACATCCTGACGCGCAACCTCATCATCTTCGGGCAGGGCGCTATCCGGGCGCATCCGTACCTGATGCCGGAAATGCTGGCGCTGGCCAATCCGGACGAAGAGCGCGGCATCGAGGTTTTCCACGACGTGTTCTGGCGGCATTTGCGCCATGCCGGAAAGAACACGCTGCGCGCCATCGGCCGCGCCTGGACGGGCGCCGTGCTGGCGCCTTCTCCGGTGTCGGGCCCGACGGCCGGCCATTACCGGCGGCTGGGGCGCTATGCCTCCGGCTTCGCGTTGCTGGCGGACGCCACGTTGGCGCAATTGGGCGGTGGGTTGAAGCGGCGCGAAATGATCTCGGCGCGGCTGGGCGACATTCTGTCCGAGCTTTATCTGCTGTCGGCGGTGCTCAAGCGCTGGGAGGATGAAGGGCGCAAGCACGATGACCTGCCGCTGGTGCATTGGTGCATGGAGCAGGGCTATGCCACGATTGAAAAGAGCCTGGACCAGGTGTTGCGCAATTTGCCGGGGCGGGTGCTGGCCTGGGGATTGCGCGCGGCCATCCTGCCGCTACGCCTAGCCAGGGGGCCGAATGACGCCTTGACGCGCGAGTGCGCCGAACTGCTGCTGAAGCCGTCGCCCACGCATGTGCGGTTGGCGGCCGACCTGCATCGCGAACCGGCCAGTGCCCCGTCCGCCGGCGTGCTGTTGGGGGCGGGCCGCGCAGGCCAGGACCCATTGGCGGATCTGGCCCGCGCCTTCGCGTTGGTGGACGCCGTGCAACCCATCCGCGACCGTCTGCGCCAATCGGGTGTGCGCGACTGGCGCGAAGCGCATCAGCGCGGCGCGATCACCGACTCGCAGGCCGCGCAGCTGGAAGCGGCGGAGACCATGGTGTCGAAGGTCTTGCAGGTGGATGATTTCGCGCCAGCGGAGTTGTCGCCGCAGGATCCCGACCCAAATGCGAACCCAAGCGCCTAGTCGTCGGCGTTCGGGTCCATGCCCGGGAACAGGATTTCAGTGAAGCCGAACTTCGAGAAATCCTGGATGCGCGACGGATAGAGGCGGCCAATCAGGTGGTCGCACTCGTGCTGCACCACGCGGGCGTGGAAGCCTTCGGCTTCTCGCTCGATCAACTGGCCATAAGGGTCGCGCCCGCTGTAGCGGATGTGGCGGTAGCGCGGCACCTGGCCGCGCAGGCCCGGCACCGACAGGCAGCCTTCCCAGCCGCCTTCCATCTCGTCGGACAGCGGCGTGATGACGGGATTGCACAGGATGGTTTGCGGCACGGGCGGCGCGTCGGGGTAGCGCTCGTTGCGGTCGAAGCCGAAGATCACCAGTTGCAAGTCCACGCCGATCTGCGGCGCGGCCAAACCCACGCCTTGTGCAGCCGCCATGGTTTCGAACATGTCGTCGATCAGGGCGTGCAGCTCCGGCGTGTCGAAGCGATCAACAGGCGCCGCCACGCGCAACAGGCGCGGGTCGCCCATTTTCAGAATGGGATGAATCATGACTTCAGTCTTGTCGATCTTTCTTCTGGATGAACTCGATCTTGTAGCCGTCGGGGTCTTCCACGAACGCGATGACCGTCTTGCCGTGCTTCATCGGGCCGGCTTCGCGGGTGACTTTGCCGCCGCGTTCCTTCACCTTGTCACAGGCTTCGTAGGCGTTGTCGACTTCCAGCGCGATGTGGCCGTAGCCGTTGCCCAGGTCGTACTTTTCGGTGTCCCAGTTGTGGGTCAGTTCGATGACCGCGCCTTCGGACTCGTCTTGATAACCCACGAACGCCAGCGTGAACTTGCCCTCCGGGTAGTCGTTGCGGCGCAGGACGCGCATGCCGAGCACGTTGGTGTAGAAATCGATGGACTTATCAAGATTGCCGACTCGCAGCATGGTGTGGAGCATACGCATGGAGGTCTTCCTTAGGCGATGAGGGGTTGGGGCATGAACCCGGGGTTGCCGGAGTGTTGCCGCGTAATGCCGATGTCGCGCAGTGCGCCGCCCATGGCGACGACCGCCTGCCGCATCTGGTCCGCGCCAAAGGCGCCGATGCAGCCGACCCGGAATGTGGGTTGTTCGGTGTTGCTGAAATTGCTGAGCAGGTAGCCGCGTGCCTTGAGGGCATCCACGAACAGCTGCAGGTTCCAGGTCGGGGCGTCTGGCGCGCAGACGTTGACGACGATGGGGCCCTGCAGGTCGCGTGGCAGATAGGGCGACAAGCCTAGCTCGATCACGCCATCATATAGCGTGCGCATGTTGGCCGTGTAGCGGGCCAGGCGGGCCTCTCGGCCTTCCTGTTCAAAGAGGCCCAGCGCCACGGCCAGCGCCGCCAGGGTAGGCGCGGGCGGCGTGAATCGGGGGCCGGCGTTGGGCGCCAGCGTGTGCTGATGGATGTCGGCCAGGTCCAGCGACCAGCTGCCCCCGTTGCCGCGCGCGGCTTCCAGGCGGTCCACGCGGGCCACCACGAAGGCGGCGCCCGGCAGCCCTTCCAGGCACTTGTTGGCGGTCAGCACGACGGCGTCGACCGCGGGCAGGGCGGACAGGTCCAATGGCAGCGCGCCGAAGGCGGACACCGCGTCGATGATGACGCGGCGGCCCATCGCGTGGGCGACGCGAGCCAGCTCGGGCACGTCATGGCAGATGCCGCTGCCGGTTTCGCTATAGACCAGCGCCAGATGCGTCAGCGTGGGGTCCCGTTCCAGTGCCGCCGCGACGGCGACCGGGTCCACGCGCGCCGTCGCGGCGACGGGCAGGGGTACGGCGACCCGGCCCGCGTCGCCCGCCAGCTTCTGCAGGCGTGAAGCGTAGGCGCCGGTGGACGGCGCCAGCAAACGTCCGCCGGGCGGCACGAAGGTACGGATCGCGGCTTCCACCGCGAAGTGGCCGCAGCCGGGCAGTGCCAGCGCGGCATGCGTGTCGGACGACGCCTGCGCGGCGCGCAGCACCCCCGCGCAGACCTGACGGTAGGTCTCGCGGAAATCGTTGTCCCACGGCGCGTAGTCCTGCGCCATGGCGGCCTTCACCCGCGCGTCGGTCGTGACCGGGCCGGGAATGAGCAGAAGCATCTTGTCTCTCCAGAGGGGCTTCTAGAACTGCGGAAGGGAAGCAGGGTCGTGGCGCCGCAGGATGTTCTTGGCGTCTTCGAAGTCGGGCAGGATATGCCCCACTTCGCGCCAGAAGTCCTGGCTGTGGTTCATCTCGCGCAGATGCGCGAGTTCGTGCGCGATGACGTAATCGATGATGGCAGGCGCGAAATGGATCAGCCGCCAGTTCAGCATGATGTTGCCGTCGCTGGTGCAGGAGCCCCAGCGCGTGGCGGCGGACGACAGCCGCCAGCGGCGGATCTTCAGCCCGCTGATCTGCAGGAAGTGCGCCAGCCGCGCGCCGAACCAGGCACCGGCGCGCTGCTGCAGCCAGGCCTGCGCGGAATCGCGGATGCGGCTTTGCTCGGCCGTGGACGGCAGGGCCAGCCAGAGGGTGTCGCCGTCTTGCGGCGCGTCCGCGTCGCCGGACAGGCGGGCCTGACGGCTGTCGCCGCCCACGCCGATCAGGATGCGCTTGCCCAGATAGGGCAGTTCGCCGCCCGGCTGCCAGCGCGTATGCGCCATGGCCAATTGCTGCTTGCGGGCATGCCATTCACGCAGCTTGGCAAGGATCCAGCGCGCCTTTTCACGCACCGCGTCATCGATCTGCGCCAGCGTGACCCAGCTGGGCGCGGTGACGCGCAGGCCGTCGTCGGTGATCACGAAGCCGATGCTGCGACGGCGCGAGCGCAACAGCACGAAGCCGATGGGCTGATGTTCCGTGGGCACTTCGCGCCAGCGCGCGCCAGGGGGCAGCGGGTCGGGGCAGGGCGTGGGGACGCGGGACGACGCATTGGGCGACAACGTCAGCAGCGGTTCGCCTGCAGGGGCGGAACCCGTCTGCGCCTCGGGGAACAACGTCTTCGGGGCGCGCGGCTGAGGGGGAGCGGGCTGCGGGGCGGCAGCAGGCGGAGGCGCGCTGCGCGGCGCGGCGGGCCGAGGTGCGTCGTGCGGCTTCGGCGTGGCGATCAGCGGCGACGCGCCCTGGGGCGCGTCGTCTTCTTGCACGTCGAACAGGAGTTCGAGCTGATCAGTGCTAGACATACCTTTCGGGATTGAGACGCCGCATTTCCCCTTCGATCCATTCCTGTACCTTTTGGTTCAGTTCATCGGGGGAGAGTCCCTTGGATTCTATCGCGGGACCGATCGATAGGGTGACGAGGCCGGGATATTTCACGAAAGCGTTGCGCCGCCAGCACTCCCCGGCGTTATGCGCCACGGGAATGACGACCGCGCCGGTGCGCGAGGCAAGCAGTGCGCCGCCCATCTTGAAACGCGCCGTCTTGCCTGGGGCGACGCGTGTGCCTTCGGGAAACAGCAGGGGCCAGCGGCCTTCGTCCATGCGGGTCTGGCCTTGCTTGACCACCTGGTCGAACGCGTCGCGGCCCTTGGCGCGGTCGATGGCGATCATGCGCAGCAGCGCCAGGCCCCAGCCGAAGAACGGCACCATGTGCAGTTCTTTCTTGTAGACGAAACACACTTCACGCGGCATGTGGGCCGGGAAGAACAGCGTTTCCCAGGCCGACTGGTGCTTGGAGAGGATCACGGCCGGGCCGTCGGGCAGGTTTTCCCAGCCCTTGACCTGCCAGCGGATGCCGCAGAAGACCTTGGCGCCCCAGATTGCCAGGCGCGGCCAGCCCACCGTCAGCTTGTAGCGCCAGTGCAGGGGCAGCGGCGCCCACAGGATGCAGAGGATGGCGTAAGGGATGACCGTGATGGCCAGGAACAGGAAATACAGCAGCGAACGTAGCCGGGCCATCGAATCAATTGTCCTGCAGCAGGGTGTCGGCTACGGCCGACAGGTCTTCGCACACACGCGTGTTGTCGGGCAGGCCGCCCTTGGCCAGCGTCTTCTTGCCATTGCCCGTCTGCACCAGCCAGGGCGAGCAGCCGACGGACGACGAGGCCTGCAAATCGCGCAGCGAGTCGCCCACGGCCGGCACGCCGGCCAGGTCGATGTCGTACCGACGGCCGATCTGCTCGAACATGCCGGGGCGCGGCTTGCGGCAGCTGCAATGGTCATCGGGACCATGCGGGCACAGGAACACGGCGTCGATGCTGCCGCCCACCGCGGCCAGTTCGCGCCGCATCTTGGTGTGGATGGCGGTCAGCGTGTCCATGTCGAACAAGCCGCGCGCCAGGCCCGACTGGTTGGTGGCAACCACCACCTTCCAATCCGCCTGCGTGAGCCGGGCGATCGCCTGCAGGCTGCCGGGCAGCGCGATCCACTCGTCGGGATTCTTGACGAACGCATCGCTGTCCTGATTGATGACGCCGTCGCGGTCTAGGATGATCAGTTTCACTGTGCCAGCCTGGAAATGTCTGCCACCTGGTTCATCAGGCCATGCAGCTGGCCCAACAGGGCAAGCCGGTTGGCGCGCACGGCCGGGTCTTCGGCCATGACCATGACGTCGGCAAAGAACGCATCCACCGGTTCGCGGGCCTGCGCCAGCGTGGAGAGGCTGCCGGCGAAGTCGCCGGCGGCAAGCTGGGCCTCGGCCTGCGGGCGCAGGGCGGCAACCGCGGCGGCCAGGGCCTTCTCGGCAGGCTCGACCAACGCGGCGGCGTTCACCGCACCGATCTCGCCTTCGGCTTTCTTCAGCAGGTTGCCAATCCGCTTGTTGGCGGCGGCCAGGCTGGCGGCTTCGGGCAGTTGCGCGAAGGCGGCGGCGGCGCGCACGCGTTCGGCCACTTGATGCAGCGGCGGCGTCAACGCGATGACGGCTTCCACCGCATTGCGGTCGAAGTCGTTGATCAGCTGGTTGCGGTAGCGTTCATAGATGAAGGTGCGGACTTCAGCCAGCGTGTCGGACGGGACTTTGCCGGCCGGGAACGTGCCCGCGGCCAGCTCCAGCAGGCCGTCCAGGGACAGCGGGCCGTCTTCGCTGATCTTCAGCCAGCCGCCTGCGGCCAGTTGTTCGAAGGCGCTGATCAGGCCCAGCGCGGCGCGGCGCAGACCGAAGGGGTCGCGTTCGCCCGTGGGCGCCAGGCCGATGGCCCAGATGCCGACCAGCGTTTCCACGCGTTCGGCGATGAAGAGCGTGGCGGCGGTCAACGTGTCTTCAGTGACGGGCGAGTCGTAGCGGTTGCGGTACTGGCCACGCAGCGCTTGCACGACGCTGTCGGGCTCGCCGTCGCCGGCGGCGTAGTACGCGCCCATGATGCCCTGCAGCTCGGGGAATTCGCCCACCATGTTCGAGCCCAGGTCGGCCTTGGCCAGCATGGCGGCCCGATCGGCGGCCGTGACGTCGCCGCCCAGTTGGCCCGCCACGCCGCGCGCGATGGCGCGCACGCGTTCCACGCGTTCCAGCTGGGTGCCCAGCTTGTTGTGATAAACGATGGAGCCCAGTTGCTCGACGCGCGCGGCCAGCGGCGTCTTGCGGTCGGTTTCGAAGAAGAACTGCGCGTCGGCCAGACGCGGGCGCACCACGCGCTGGTTGCCTTCGACGATGTTCACCGGGTTGTCCGTGTGCATGTTGCTCACGATCAGGAAGCGGTGCGTCAGGCGGCCGGTGGCCGGGTCGAACAGCGGGAAGTACTTCTGGTTCAACCGCATGGTCAGGATCAGGCATTCCTGCGGCACTTGCAGGAACTGCTCTTCGAACTGGCCCACGTAGACGGTGGGGTGTTCGACCAGCGCGGTCACTTCGTCCAGCAGCGCGGCAACTTCAGGGTCGTCGCCCAGCGTGGCGGACAGGCGGCCGGCGTGGTCCAGCAACTGGCGCTGGATCTCGTCGCGGCGACCTTCGAAGGACGCCACGACGCGGCCCTTTTCAGCCAGGGTGGCGGCGTAGGAATCGGCATCGGCGAACGACACCGGGCCGGTGCTCATGAAGCGGTGGCCCAGCGTGTCGCGGCCGGCGGTGAGGCCCAGCGCGGACACCGGCACGACGTCCGCGCCGAACAGGGCGACCAGGCCGTGCGCGGGGCGCACGAACTTGACGGTGGTGACGCCGTCGGCCAATTGGTAGCGCATGACCTTCGGAATCGGCAGGCTATTGAGCGCCGTGTCGATGCCTTCCTGCAAGCCCGTGGCCAGTTGTGCGCCGGCGGCGGTGCCGCGAGCGACCAGATAGTCTTGCTTGCCGTCGGATTCGCGGTCCAGCGTGGCCGGGTCAATGTTCTCGAGGCCCTTGGCGGCCAGCTTTTTCTGCAGCGCCGGCGTGGCCTGGCCGTCAGCGGTCAGGCCGATCTTCACGGGCATCAGCTTTTCGGCGTAAGGCTGGTCGGGCGCCTGTGCCAGCACGGCGGACAGGTGCACGGCCAGGCGGCGCGGCGTGGAATACGCGGTCACGGCGCAGCCGTCGGCCAACAGGCCGTGGCGCTCCAGCGTGGCGCGCACGCCCTCGGCGTAGGCTTGCCCCAACTTTTGCAGGGCCTTGGGCGGAAGTTCCTCGGTCAGCAGTTCGACCAGCAGCGGGCGGATGTTCGTCGTCATTTATGCAGCCTCCCCGGCCTGGTTGCGGCGCAGCATGGGAAAGCCCAGTCGTTCGCGGGATTCGAAATAAGCCTGCGCGACGGTGCGCGACAGGTTGCGGATGCGGCCAATGTAGGCGGCGCGCTCGGTGACGCTGATCGCGCCGCGCGCGTCCAGCATGTTGAAGGTGTGCGCGGCCTTCAGGGCGGCCTCGTAGGCCGGCAGCGCCAGCGGCACTTCCATCAGGCGGCGGGCCTCGGCTTCGTAGTCGTTGAAGTGCGCGAACAGCATGTCGGCCGACGAGTGTTCGAAGTTGTAGGTGGACTGCTCTACTTCGTTCTGGTGGAACACGTCGCGGTACAGCACGCGGTTGCCGTTGGCGCCTTCCGTCCAGACCAGGTCGTACACGCTTTGCACGTCTTGCAGGTACATGGCCAGACGTTCCAGGCCGTAGGTGATTTCACCCGTGGTCGGCGTGCAGTCCAGGCCGCCCACTTGCTGGAAGTAGGTGAACTGCGTGACTTCCATGCCGTTCAACCAGACTTCCCAGCCCAGGCCCCAGGCGCCCAGCGTGGGATTTTCCCAGTCGTCTTCGACGAAACGGATGTCGTGCTGCGTCGGGTCGATGCCCAGTGCTTTCAGCGAACCGATGTACAGGTCCAGGATTTCCGGGGGCGCCGGCTTCAGCACGACCTGGTACTGGTAATAGTGCTGCAGGCGGTTGGGGTTTTCGCCATAGCGGCCATCCTTGGGGCGGCGCGACGGCTGGACATAGGCGGCGCGCCACGGCTCCGGGCCGATCGCGCGCAGGAATGTGGCCGTGTGCGAGGTGCCGGCGCCGACTTCCATGTCGTAGGGTTGCAGCAGGGCGCAACCCTGCTTGTCCCAGTATTCCTGGAGCGTAAGGATGATTTGCTGAAAGGTGAGCATAGGATTCTTGGAATTCGGTCGCCCGAGCAAGGCTTGCCGTGGGCGTGGGAAACCTGGCATTTTAACTGGCGCCGGGCGGCGCGTCCCGAAGCGGGCTAGTAGGTAGGGGGCGTGACCGCGCTGACGATTTCGCTGGGGCCGTCGTGGACGTTGCGAAAGCGGTGGGGGACCCGGCTGTCGAAGTAGTAGGAGTCGCCGGTTTGCAGCACGCGGGTCTTGTCCCCCACGGTGACTTCCACCGCGCCGGCCAGCACCAGCCCGGCTTCCTGGGCCGGGTGGCTGAACAGTTCCCCGGTGTCGGCGCCCGGCAGGTAGCGTTCCTGCATCATGAGCATGGCCCGATTGGCGAAACGGCCCCCTATCATGCGGTAGGAAATGGCGTTTGGGTTGCCGATCTCGGGCAGATCCTCGGGCGTATAGAAGGGCGATTCGGCCACCAGCAGCCGGCTATTTGAAAAAAATCCGACGATGGTGGTACCCAGGGCGTCCAGTACCGCCGCCAGCGTGTCCAGCGACGGACTGATCTTGTCGCGTTCGATCAGCGAGATCGATGCATGCGATACGCCCGAGCGCTGGGCGACTTCACGTATGCCCAGGCCGCGGCGGCGGCGTAATTCCCTGATATCTGCCCCGATTCTCGGCATCGTGTCTCCTCCTGGCGGACCGGTCACCGGACCGGCGGTCGTTCCGCCATGCAGGATACACGGGCGACGCTCACCCGCGAGCCGCCCGTGGCGGGCGCAGTTCAATAATTTGGGGACGGTACGCCGGGGTGTCCAGGGGATAGAGCGGCCGGGCCAGGTCGAAGGGCAGCCGTTCCGGGTGATAGCCGGTCAGCCCGGGCGTTTCGGCGCAGGCGCAGTCGCCCATGTCGGCGAAGGCCAGCTTGAAGTGATAGCCGGACTTCACCACGATCAGGTCCACGGCGTCCAGGTCGATGCCGGCATCCAGGTAACAGCCGGGGTCCTGCGACATGACGGCGTCTTGCGTGATCAGCAGGTCATAGCGTTCATTGCGGAGCACTGCGTGGGGACCCAGCCGCAGCGTGGCGCCGCGCATGAACGCGCCGCGGTTGCGGAAGGTGCCGTCGCCCAGGGCGGCGACGCGCCCCGACACGGCCAGGGGCTGGCAATCCGTGCTGTAGCGGCCACCGGCCTGCAAGTTGACCAGGGCGCCGGCGCCTGCCTGCTGGCACACACGCAATGCCTCGGGGTCGGTGACGATGGCGGCGATGCGCCCGGGCGTCAGGGCGAGGGCGCGCTGGAGCACGTGCAGGCTGTCACCCGGGCCGCCCGCCAGCACACGGTCGCCGAAGTCGCCGACGATCAGCCTGCGGGAAGACCGCGCGTGGCGTTCAAGCAGCGCGTCGGTGTCCGGCAGGTCATGGACGTAGTCGTCGCGCCCGTCCCACAGCGCCTGGGCAAGCTCCGTTGCGAGCGCCCGCGTCCGCGGCAGGTCGGCGGCGGTCTGCGCATACGCCAGGACGGTCTGTCCGACGCCGGCGCCGTCGATGAAAGGATTCACGTTGAAGAGGGAGACGTCCAGGATGCCGGCGCCGGCCCGCACGGCGGCCAGCGCCCGCGCGTGCAGCTGCGCAAGCGGGCCGTGCGAGGTTTCGTCATTGCCCCGGGTCAGCATCGGCACCAGCACGCTGATTCCCGCGGGGCGCTGGCCTGTGTCCAGCATGTGCAGCAACTGCCCGGCCACCCGCAAGCCCGTCTCGGCGGCATCGGCATGCGGATTGGTCTTGTAGGCCGAGGCAAAGTCCAGCTGGCCCAGCAGGGCGGGCACGGCATGGGCATGCAGGTCGAACCCCGCGACGATCGGCATGTCGGGCCCGACGATGGCGCGCAGGCCCGCCAGCAGATCCGCTTCGGCGCTGTCCAGGCTGACGGTCTGCATGCATCCGTGCAGGCATAGGGCGATTGCGTCGAAACCGCCTGCAGCCGCCGCTTCCAGGATGCCTTGCCGCAGCACCGCGTAGGCGCTGTCCTCGACCCGGCCGCCGGGCCGCGCGCGCGCGGCGAGCGTGGGAACGGCTTCGCAGCCCTGGGCCTGCAGCGTGCGCAGGATGCCTCCCAGCACCGAGTCGGCGCCGGCATTGGCGCTTAGCATGGCCTGGCCCCGCTCGATCTCGAATGCCGACAAGGGAGTGGTCACCGGGGTGAATCCGTGCGTTTCCTGGAAGAGTTGACCCACCAGGATGCGGTAGCGGGCAGGCATGTGTCTGTCTCCGAATGGCGGGCCTTCACGGCCCAAAAAGCTACTTGAGGCTGATATTGGCGCGTTGCGCCGTCGCGCGCTGCTTATCGATCTCGGCCTTGAGCTGGGCAGCGAACTCCGCGGGCGGATTGCCCACCGGCACCGCGGAGAATCCCGCCAGCTTTTCCTTCACGTCCGGCATGGCAAGAACCTGGGCGACGGCCTGATAGAGCTGCTGCACGATGGCGGGCGGCGTGTTCTTGGGCGCAACCAGGCCAAACCACGATGCATCGTTGACCTCGGGGATACCCACCTCGGCAAATGTCGGCACATCGGGCGGGGCCTCGATGCGCTGCGGATAGGCGATCGCCAGCGCTTTCAAGTCGCCACTGCGGATGAAGGGCAGTGACGAAGGCAGATTGTCGAATACGGCGGCGATCTGACCGCCCAGGGCATCCTGCAGCGCGGGGCTTGCGCCCCGATACGGCACATGCATCATCTCGGTGCCCGTGCTTAGCTTGAACAGCTCGCCCATCATGTTGGACTCGGAACCGGCGCCGGCCGAGCCATAGGTGTAGGCGTTGGGCTTGCTCTTGAGCAGCTTGACGAAGGAGGCCATGTCGTTGGCGGGCACCGCCGGTCCGATGGTCAGCACATTGGGCACCGACGCGAGCTTGGTGATCGGGGCCAAGTCGCGCGTCACGTCGTAGGAGATATTGTCGTAGACCACCGGGGTCACCGCGTGCGAACTGACCGTCGCGATGCCCAGGGTGTAACCGTCGGGGTCGGCGCGGATCACGTACTCGCTACCGATTCGGCCGGCCGCGCCGTTGCGGTTTTCGACGACGACCGTCTGTTTGAGCAATTTGCCCAACGGGTCGGCGATGGTGCGTGCGAGCACGTCGGTGGTGCCACCGGGCGGGAAAGGCACGACCAGCTTGATCGGCCGCGATGGATAGGATTGCTGGGCCTGTGCAGGCGTCGCCAGGCTGGCGCCCACGAGCGCCAGGGCGCTGAAGATGATGCCGAGTTTCATTGTTTTTTCCCCTGTTGGACGATTTGTTGGAACGGGCCGCCGCCGGGCCGTCCAGCCAGGCGGCGCCTGGGTTCAGCCCATGCGCAGCGCGGCGGCGCGGCGGTGTCCTTCCATGCCTTCGGTGCGGCTCTGGCGTTCAGCCGGGGGCGCCACCGCGGCCACGCCGCGCGAATCGAGCCATTGATGCGTGCAGATCTTCAGGAACGACCCGACCCACAGCCCCCCGGTGTACCGGCCCGCCCGCATCGTGGGCAGGGTGTGGTTCGTGCCGCAGCATTTGTCGGAATACACCACGCTGGCCAGCGTGCCGATGAACAGCGAGCCGTAGTTGCGCAGCTTGGCGGCCGTGGCATGCGGATCGCGCGTATGGACCTGCAGGTGCTCGGCAGCCACGAAGTCGGAGTAGGCCAGCATCGCGGCCTCGTCCGCGCACAGCACGATCTCGCCATAGTCGGCCCAGGCACGCGCCGCCACGGGGGCGGTGGGCAGGTCCGCCAGTTGGCGCTCGACGGCGCGCAGGGTGTCGCGACCCAGCTGCTCGCTGGTGGTGATCAGCCCGACCCGGGTGCGCACGTCGTGTTCCGCCTGAGCCAACAGGTCCGTGGCAATCATTTCCGGATCACCGGTCTCGTCGGCGACCACGAAGATCTCGCTCGGGCCCGCCAGTTGGTCTATGCCCACTTCGCCAAATACCTGCCGCTTGGCCTCGTTGACGTAGGCGTTGCCCGGGCCGACGATCTTGTCCACCGCAGGAATGGATTCGGTGCCGCAGGCCATGGCGGCGATGGCCTGCGCGCCGCCGACCAGGAAGATGCGGTCGGCGCCCGACAGGTGGCAGCCCGCGATCATTGCCGGGTGGGCGCCCGGCGGCAGGCAGGCGATGACTTCATCGCAGCCCGCGACCTTGGCGGGGACGATCGTCATGACGGGCGCCGACAGGATCGGATACCGGCCGCCAGGCACGTAGGCCCCGATGCGCTGCACCGGAATGACGCGATGCCCCAGGTGCAGTCCGGGCAGCGTCTCGATTTCCAGAGGCAGCACTGTCGCCAGCTGGGCCTGGGCAAAGGCGCGGACGCGCTCGATGGCGAACTCGGTGTCCTGGCGGGTCTGTTCGTCCAGATCGGCGACGGCCTGCAGCCGGGCTTCAAGCGAGACCTCCAGCGCCGGCGTGTCCTTGCCGTCGAATTTCACGGAGTACTCACGGACCGCGGCATCGCCGCGGGCGCGTACCTGCGCAATGATCTCGCGCACCGTATCCTCGATGGCGCTGGCGCTATCCTCGGCGCGGGCAGCGGGCGACTTGATGTAGTTCAGTTGGGTTGTTGCGGGCATGGAAGGCTCTTCGTGAGGGAAGCGTTGCGGGTGAAGGCCACTATAAGAGCGGCCCCGGGTCTTGTTTCATGCCTGCGGTGGGGTGGTAACTATATTGACCGGCGCGGCCGTTTCCATGGGCGCGCGGCCGGGCTGAACGCCCGGGCGATGGCGCGATCCCCGGTGGCGGTGCCCGGCGGGGCTGGTGAATATACTGATCAGGGGGTGCGGCAGCGCCCGCCGCCCAATGGTCGTATGATTCCAGGTTGAGTCCCAAGTCTTATATAAAACCCGGAACCCGATTAACACCCGCAATTCCGAGAATTCCCGGAAGGAGCAGCCTCATGTCAGACCTGATCACGGTGGAAGTCACCGACGGCATCCAGATCATCACGATCAACCGCCCCGAAGCCAAGAACGCCATCAACCTGGAAACCGCCCAAGCCATGGCTGCCGCGCTGGACCAGCTGGATAGCCGCGACGACATCCGCATCGGCATCCTGACGGGGGGCGGCGGCACGTTCTCGTCGGGCATGGATCTGAAGGCGTTTGCTAAATCGGGACAGCGTCCGTACGTGGATGGCCGCGGTTTCGCGGGCCTGAACGAAAAGCCGCCCAAGAAGCCGCTGATTGCCGCCGTGGAAGGCTATGCCCTGGCCGGCGGTTGCGAAATGGCCCTGGCCTCGGACCTGATCGTGGCCGCCAGCAACGCCAAGTTCGGCCTGCCCGAAGTCAAGCGCGGCCTGGTGGCCGGCGCTGGCGGCATGCTGCGCCTGCCGCGCCGCCTGCCGTACCACATCGCCATGGAAGTGATCCTGACGGGCGAAATGCTGACCGCCGAACGCGCCTACTCGTTTGGTCTGGTCAACCGCCTGACCGAACCGGGTGGCGCCCTGGCCGGCGCGCTGGAACTGGCGCGCGCCATCGTTGAAAACGGCCCGATGGCGGTGCAGACCGCCAAGAGCATCGTGTCGCAGGCCGTTGATTGGGACCAGGAAGGCATGTTCGACCGCCAACGTCCGCTGATCGCCCACATCTTTTCTTCGGCCGACGCCAAGGAAGGCGCCACGGCTTTCGCCGAAAAGCGCAAGCCGGTCTGGCAAGGCAAGTAATGAGTATTCCCGGCCGCCGTTCAAGGCGGCCGGGCAGCAACACCGATCTGTTCTCCCATGTGGTTGGTTGCACCCACCAGCCGCGTTTTCATGTTTTCCATCTTGACCCGCAAATCGCCATGTCCGTCATCATTAAAGAAGAAGACCTTATCCAGTCGATAGCCGATGGCATCCAGTTCATCAGCTATTACCACCCCGTGGATTACATCCGCCACCTGGCGCGCGCGTACGAGCGCGAGGAAAGCCCCGCCGCGCGCGACGCGATGGCGCAGATCCTGACCAATTCGCGCATGTGCGCCGAAGGCAAGCGCCCGTTGTGCCAGGACACCGGCATCGTCAACGTCTTCCTGAAGATCGGCATGAGCGTGCGCTTCGACACCAAGCGCACCCTGCAGGAACTCTGTGACGAAGGCGTGCGCCGTGGCTACCTGAATCCGGACAATCCGCTGCGCGCTTCCGTGCTGGATGACCCGCTGTTTGCCCGCAAGAACACGCGCGACAACACGCCCTGTATCCTGCACGTCGAACTTGTCCAGGGTGACAAGGTCGACGTGCAAATCGCTTCCAAGGGCGGCGGTTCGGAAAACAAGACCAAGTTCGCCATGCTGAACCCCAGCGATTCGCTGGTGGACTGGGTGCTGAAGACCGTCCCGACGATGGGTGCCGGCTGGTGCCCGCCGGGCATGCTCGGCATCGGCGTCGGCGGCACCGCTGAAAAGGCCATGCTGATGGCCAAGCAGTCGTTGATGGAAGACATCGACATGTACGAACTGCTGGCCCGCGGCCCGCAGAACAAGCTGGAAGAACTGCGCATCGAACTCTACGAAAAGGTCAACGCGCTGGGCATCGGCGCGCAAGGCCTGGGCGGCCTGACGACCGTGCTGGACGTCAAGATCAGCACCTTCCCGACGCACGCCGCCTCCAAGCCGGTCGCGATGATCCCGAACTGCGCCGCCACGCGTCACGCGCACTTCGAGCTGGACGGCTCGGGCCCCGCGCGCCTGGATCCGCCGTCGCTGTCGGAATGGCCGGAAGTGCACTGGGCGCCTGACTACAACAAGTCCAAGCAAGTCGACCTGAACACGCTGACGAAGGAAGAAGTCGCCAGCTGGAAGCCGGGCCAGACGCTGCTGCTGTCGGGCAAGATGCTGACCGGCCGCGATGCCGCGCACAAGCGCATCCAGGACATGCTGGCCAAGGGCGAGCCGCTGCCGGTGGACTTCACCAACCGCGTGATCTATTACGTGGGCCCGGTGGATCCGGT
>Ga0307412_10000716_pt1 | contig 19149 bp, 18 predicted proteins | sample DK1Cmetagenome_3_FD_203823 | JGI IMG/M metagenome (GOLD analysis project Ga0307412, IMG submission 203823) | Maize rhizosphere microbial communities from greenhouse at UC Davis, California, United States - DK15-C-1 | ecosystem: Host-associated > Plants > Roots > Rhizosphere > Soil | place: USA...
GGCATCCGCGAGCGGGTCGCCCCAGTCGGGACGAAACAGTGGCACGAGCGGATGCGCGCCGTCGCTCATCGTATTGAGCATGTCGACGAAGGGCACCTGCGCGATCACGCCGCCCCACAAGGCCGGCGCGATATTCATGCTGGCGCCGACCAGCAGGCCGCCGGCCGAGAGGCCATAGGCGACAACCTTGCCCTTGGCAGTATAGCCCTCGGCCGCCAGATGTTCGGCGCAGGCGATGAAATCGGTGAAGCTGTTGCGCTTGGTGAACTTGCGCCCGCCGAGGAACCAGCGGCGGCCCTTCTCCGACCCGCCGCGCACATGCGCGATGGCATAGCGCCAGCCGCGATCGACGAGCGCGAGCGCGGGGATCGAGAATTCGGGATCGCTCGGCACGCCGTACGATCCATAGCCATATTGCAGCAGCGGCGCCTTGCCATCCTTCGGCGCGCCGCGGCGCGAGAGGAGGGTGATCGGCACCATCTCGCCGTCGGGGGCGGGGGCGAGCAGGCGTTCCACCTCGTAATCGTCGGGGTCGAAATTAGCGACCGCCTGTTGCTGGACGACACTCTGCTTACCGCTCTTGAGGTCGACGCGGATCCAGCGGCGCGGCGATTTGGGCGACTGGTGGACGATCATCACGCTCGCCGCGGCATAGCTTTGCTCGGCCGGCAGTTCGATCGCATAGGCGGGATCGTCGAAGGCGACCCCGGTCTCGCTGCCGTCGGGGCGGAGGATGACGAGGCGGTGTAATCCTTCGACGCGTTCGAGGCGGACGAGCGCGGTCGCAAAGGGCTGGATCGACAGGATCGGCGTGCCCGCGCGGTGCGGCACGAGGGTGCCCAGCGTCGCGAAGCTCTTCGGATCGATCCGGAGCAATTTCATGTCGAACGCATCGTCGGCGTCGGTCATTGCGACGAGCGCGCCGTCCCATTCGTCGATTTCGTACCGCACGCCATTCTTGCGCGGCCAGACGACCTTCGGCTGCGCCGTCTCGTCGCCCGCTGCGACCAGCCGCACTTCGGCGGTCTCGGGCCCCGACAGCGTTAACGCGACGAAGCCGTCGGCAGCGGTACGCTTGACCGCCATGAAGATCGCGGGGTCGGCCTCTTCATAGACAAGCTCGGTCGCCTTGCCATCGACCGACGTGCGATAGAGCCGCGTTGGGCGGTTGCGCGCATCGCGCCAGATCCAGAAAACCCACTTCGACGACGGCGCGAAGACGAGTCCGCCATAACCATAGGCGTCCTTGTCGACGAGCGTGCGCACCGCGCCGCTGTCATTGTCGCGGATGCAGATGCGGTGGCGGTCATTGCCGATCACATCCTCGGCCCAGGCGAACCAGCGGTGGTCGGGGCTCGGCTGGTGCCCGGTGCTACGATAATAGGGCTGCCCCTTGGCACGCGTCGCCTCGTCGAGCAGCTGCTCGGGCTTTCCGCCGTCCTTTTGGCGGCCGTACACTGCGTGGGTCGCGCCGGGCGGGATCGCCGATGAATAGGACCAGCCGTCCTTTTCGAGCGCCGGCGCCGCCATCTCACCCGACGTCCGCGCCAGCATCGACGCGAGCAGTTCAGCCTGGAGCGGCGCTGTCGGCTGCAGAATCGCCTCGGCATAGGCATTTTCGCCGGTCAGCATCGTCGCGACCGCTTCGGGCAGGTTGGTCCGCGTGCGCTCGCCATTTTCGGGGATGAATTTCATCCAGCTATAGACGTCGTCACGCTTGCGGCCGAGCTGATCGATGACATGCGACAGGCGCGGCGATCGCGGGGGCGCGACATCGGGCCAGCGCGCCGCTGCACCCGCCGGCCGTGCCTTGGCCCATCCCGCCTCGCCGGCGAGCAGGAATGCGAGTGAAGCCGCGCCCGCCATGAAATGCCTCCGCCCTTTGTTCAGCCCGTCCATGCGACCTCTCCCGTTCGACCCAACGCGCCCAGCTTATGGAAGCGACGATGGCTTACTGCACCGATCAGGCCGCCCAATCCAGCGATCGGGCAAATCGGCCGGGCGCCCGAGCGCGCTAAAGCGCATCCGGGCATTCTCCGCTGGCCCAATCCGGCGCGAATCTGGCCCGACCCTCGCCGACACGCCAGCGGAACATGTTAGCCTGAACTTCGGAGTTTCATACCAATCAGGGAGGCGAAAATGGGCTTTGCATCGGTAAGGCGGGGCGTGGCGTACGGACTTTCGGTGCTCGCGCTCGGGCAGGCGTCGGGGGCGATGGCGCAGGCCGCGCCTGTGGGCGACACCGACGACAGCGAGATCGTCGTCACCGCGGCGAAGCGCGAGCAGTCGGTGCGCGACGTCAGCGGGTCGGTGTCGGCGGTCAGCGAAGCGACGCTGCAGAAACTGAACGCACAGAGCCTCTCCGATTACATCACCCGCGTTCCCGGCGTCGTCTTCAACGATTACCAGCCGGGCGTTTCCGAAGTCGTCATCCGCGGCGTCGCGTCATCGACCTATCATGAGGCGAACCAGGCGACGACGGGCTATTATCTCAACGAAATCCCGCTGATCGAGCCCGGCTTCCCGCTCGTCATCCCCGATGTCGACAGCTTCGACGTCAGCCGTGTCGAAGTGTTGCGCGGACCGCAGGGCACGCTGTTCGGTTCGTCGTCGCTCGGCGGCGCGATCAACTATGTCGTCAACGAAGCCGACCCAAGCGGTTTCGACGCGGGATTCGAAGGCAGCGTTTCGACCACGAAGCGCGCGGGCGAGGCGAGCTATGCGGTGAAGGGCATGGTCAATGTGCCGATCGCGACCGACAAGCTCGCGGTTCGTCTCGTCGCGCTCCAGCGTGTCGACGCCGGGTATCTCAACAACACGCTGCTCGGCGAAAAGGGCAGCAACGATCTGCGCGTCCGCGGCCTGCGCGGTTCGATCGTCTTCACCCCGACCGAAACGACGCGCATCTCGCTGCTCAGCATGTATCAGGAATATGATCTCGACGATCAGACCTATGTGCTCTTCGGTCCGCCGAAAACCTTCGATCGCGCGACCAACGTCGCCGAATATCAGGATACGCAGTTCATGATGCACAGCCTGCGATTGGAGCAGGATCTGGGCTTCGCGACGCTCACCGCGGTCGGCAGCTATACCGAGAAGAAGGCCGATCTGGCGTTCGACAATTCGATCTTCGGCGGCAATGATCCGCGCACCGACACCCCCGAACTCGCGAGCAGCGTCGGCAAGTCGAAGACCGAATATGGCGAGTTGCGGCTCGCGTCGCCCGACGGCGGTCGCTTCCGCTGGCTGCTCGGGGTCAATTATACACGGCTGCGGTCGAACAACACCGACGGCACCTTCATCGCGGGGATCGCCGATTATATCGACGCCAATCCCGGCGAATTCGACGGCCAGCCGGGCAGCGAACTCGCCCCCGGCGACCTTGCGACGCGGACGATCAGCAGCAACCGCGTGACCGAGAAAGCGGTCTTTGGCGAAGCGTCGTTCGACATCGTCGATGCGCTGACCCTGACGGTCGGCGGCCGCCTGTTCGAATATCGCACCCGCCCGCGGCTGCAATATCTGCCGAACGCCAATCTGGTCGACCCGTTCGACTTCGCCCCGGCGGCGAGCAAGGATTCGGACTTCATCCCGAAAGTCTCGCTGACCTACAAGCCGTCGAACGACTTCATGATCTATGCGCTCTATTCGGAAGGTTTCCGCATTGGTGGGGTCAATGTCTATTCGGCCGCGGTTCCGGGGCTGCCGCTGACCTTCGAAAGCGATACGACGAAGAATTATGAAGTCGGCACGCGCTTCGACCTCATCGACCGGACGCTCAGCGTCGATGTCACCGCCTATCACATCGACTGGGGCAACATCCAGGCGCGGCTGTTCACGCCCGACCCGGACTATGACGCCTATACGGTGAATGGCGGCGGCGCGGATATCGACGGCGTTGAAATCAGCCTCAACCTGCGCCCGACGCGCAACCTGACTTTGACCTCGAACGTCTCGTACAATGATGCGCGGCTGTCGACCTTGCTGCCCGACAGCTTTGCGCCCGGCGGCGGCTATGCCAAGGGAACGCGCCTGCCGGGCGCATCCGAATGGACGCTGTCGAACTCGCTCGATCTCAGCTTCCCCGACATGAATCTGAAGCCGCGCTTCGGCATCGCGCACCGCTATCTGTCGAGCGCGCCGGTCGACTTCGCCGGGACGCTGGAGAAGGGCGACTTCCACCTCGTCGACCTCAACGCGTCGATTACCGTTGCCGATCGGGTCGAGTTGGGCCTGTTCGCGAAGAATCTGTTCAACCAGTACGGCATCCTCAACGCGCCGTTCGCTTTTGCGGGATCGGTTGCGCGGCCGCGCACGATCGGTGCGAGCGTGCGCTTCAGCCTGAATTGAGATTGGGAAAAGCGCCGTCCCGCCCGATCGGCGGGGCGGCGTTTTTTTGCTTCCTAAAAACCCGAAAGAAACGCCGCGACGTTCAGGCCGAGGTCGCCGACGGCGTAGCCGCCTTCCATCACGATCAGCGTTGGAACGCCCAGCGCAGCGATCCGCCCGGCCATGATCGCGTAATCATCGCGTTCGAGCGCGAAGCTCGAGATCGGGTCGCTGCTGTGCGTGTCGGCGCCGAACGAGACGATCAGGAAACGTGCGCCCCAGGCCGAAATCGCATCGAGCGCCCGGTCGAGCGCCGGAACATAGGCGGTGCCATCAGTGCCGCGCGGTAGCGGCAGGTTGAGCGTGCTGCCCGCGCCTTCGCCTTCGCCTGTCTCGTCGGCATGGCCCCAGTAGAAGGGATAGTCGGTGCGCGGATCGGCGTGGATCGAGGCGAAGAAGACGGCCGGATCGTCGTAGAAGATATCCTGCGTGCCGTTGCCGTGATGATAGTCGATGTCGAGGATCGCGACGGGCCCCAGCCCGCGTGCCTGCGCCGCGCGCGCTGCGATCGCGGCGTTGTTGAGATAGCAATAGCCGCCCATATAGTCGCGCCCGGCGTGATGGCCCGGCGGGCGGCACAGCGCGAAGCTATGCGCGTCGCCGCTCGCCGCCAGATGATCCACCGCGGTGAGCGCGCCCTGCGCCGACCAATAGGCCGATTGCCAGGTGCCTGCGGCGACCGGGGTTCCGGCGTCATAGCTGTACGCGCCGAGTTCGGCATCGATGCGGCCGAAGCCGAGCGGCCGCCGGCGCCGGATCGGAAAGGTATAGCCGATCGCGTCGCCGCTGCGCCCCGCGTCGAGCCAGGCGGCGTGCGCGCGTTCGAGGAAGGCGAGATAGCCGGCGTCATGGACGGCAAGCAGCGGCGCCATGCCGAAATCGCGCACCGGCTGCCAGTCGGCGAATTGCGAAACGATCGCGCGCGGGCGGTCGACATTCTCGGCATAGGGAACCCAGTCGCCGTTGTGCAGTTCGCGCAAGGGGGCGTGGAGGGTCTGCCGCTCGTCGAAGAAAAGCTTCATGGCCGCGCCTGTCCCTTCGTCCACTGCCCCTCCATCCATTCGGCGAGCACGCGGTCGGGATGACCCGCGACGATCTCGGCAAAGCCTGCCGCGCTTTCATCCTGACCAAGCTTGAAGCGATGCTCGCTCGACCGGACATGCGCGCGAAAGCCGATGACATGGGTCAGCAATTGCTCATAACGCGGGCCGACCCGGTCGGTCGACCAGTTGCCGCCTTCCATCTTTGCCGCCAGCCGCTCGATCGCGTCGCGCGTTTCGTCGGCGACGAATTCGACGTCGACCTGGAACCGAAGCACGGCGAAGTTCCAGGTCGGCGCCCAGTCGGGCTTGGAAATCAGCCCCGGCGATACATAGCCCTCGGGACCGTTGAACAGGATCAGGCCGCGCGGGTCGGCGCGAAAATCGGCGACAATCGGGTTGCGCCGCGGGCAGTGGCCGAACAGCGCGACAATTTCCCCGGCTTCGTTCGTCTCACCGATTAGCGGCAGCGGGCTGGCGTTGAAATCGCGCGAGACCAGCCACGCGAGCGGATAGTCGGCGACCAGCCGGGCGATGTCGGCGGCGCTGCGGGGCTGGTAGGGATCGCTCATCCGATCGTCTCTTGTATCCACGCCGCCTGCTCGTCGAGCGCGCGGCCCGCGAGCGGCGAAATCGACATGGCTTCGAGGAAGCTGTGGGTCGCGCCGCGATAGGTCACGCTGTGTGCCGGCACCCCCGCATCGGCGAGGCGCGCCGCAAAAGCGTGATTGCAGTCGGCCAATATGTCGCATTCGGCGACCGCGAGGAATGCGGGCGGCAGGCCCGTCAGGTCGGCGCGCAGCGGCACGACGAGCGGATCGTCGAGCTGGCCCGGGCCATCGACATAATTGTGCCAGAAATCGTCCATCTCGGCCACCTCGAGCGAATATCCGTCGCCGAACCGGTCATAGCTCGGCAAATGCTCGGGGGCAAAGGCGCCATAGTTGAGGATCATCGCCGCAGGCATCGGACGCCCGCGCGCGCGCTGGAGCAGGCAGGTCGCGACCGACAGGTTGGCGCCCGCCGAATCGCCGCCGACCACGACGCGGCCGGGGTCGAGGTTCAGCGCATCGGCCTTGTCGGCGATCCAACCCAGCGCCGCGGCGCATTCTTCGAGCGCGACGGGGAATTTGGCTTCGGGCGACAGGCTGTAGTCGATGCCGATCACCGCGATTCCCGCGCGCGCCGCATATTCGCGCATCAGCCGGTCGTGGGTGTCGATGCTGAACAGCATCCAGCCGCCGCCGTGGATATAGAGCATGACCGGCAGCTTTTCGTCGGCGACCGGGCGATGGAGGCGCAAGCGGATGCCATCCATGTCCAGATCGCTGCTGACGGCCATTTTCGGGCCACCTTCGCGCCATGGCCGGCGCACACGTTCGGCGACCGCGCGGCGCGCCGGAAGCCCGGCATCGGCCGGGGCCGCATGCGTCAGATAGGCGGCGTTGATCGCGTCGACGAAGCGCCGGACATCGGGGTCGACCACCACGTCCCGCTCGGCGCTCAAGCCCTTCGGCATATGGCATTCCTTCCCAAAAACTCTTTCCTTGCTGATAGCTTTTGCGCGGCTTTGCCTATCGCCCGATCGGGCCAATCACCGCCGCGGACAGGCCATTGCGGTGGCGGCGGGCTGGTCAGGCCGGGTTTTGGCCTGTAACATGGCATCAGCTGACTTCTGTGGGGAATGGGCCATGAAGCATAGCATTGATATTCTTTCGACCGCCCGGCCGGTGATCGCATTGCAGGACGAATATCCTGCGGGCTTTATCGATCCGATGCACAGCCATGACCATGTCCAGATCCTCTACGCCTCGGCAGGGGTGATGTCGGTGCGCACCCCCGCGACCAGCTTCGTCATCCCGCCGCAGCGCGCGGTGTGGCTGCCCGCCGGAATGAAGCACGAGGTCGCGTGCCGCGGTCCGGTGTCGCTGCGCACCTTGTACCTGCCGGTCGGACGCGGCGAGGAGCGGCGCGAATGCCGCGTCTTCGAAGTGTCTCATCTGGTCAAATCGCTGATCCTCGAAGTCGTCGATTTCCCGCTGCTTTATGACATCGACGGCCGCGAAGGGCGCATCATCGAACTGCTGCTGGCCGAGATCGCGCTGATGCCCAACGCGCCTTACCAGGTGTCGATGCCCAGCGATCCGCGCCTGCTGCGCGTCTGTAATGCGATCCTCGCCGAACCGTCGGATCCGCGCGATATCGACGAGTGGGCCGATCTGGCGGCGATGGGACGGCGCACCTTTACCCGCACCTTCAAGAACGAGACCGGCATGGGCCTTGCGGTCTGGCGGCAGCAGGTCCGGTTGATGGAGGCGCTGTCGCTGCTCGCCGCGGGCGCGTCGATCACCCAGGTGACCTATGAGGTCGGCTACGACAGCCCGAGCGGCTTCGCCGCGATGTTCCGCCGCGCCTTCGGCGTCCCGCCGAGCCAATATCTGAAGCACTGAGCCGATCGGCCGGGATGCCCCGCCTCCACGGTTGAGACGTAGGAGAGAAGGAGGCGAGGCGAGCGCGCTTAACCACGCGGCGGGTTGCGGGTTGATGAACGAAAATCGTTTTTTACCAAGCCGCTATCGTCGTAGAGTGGAGATAGACGCGCAAGCTGTGAAGATGCACCCCCCAATGATTCTGATAAGTGAAACGGAAATGCCAGATAGCATCGGTCACTCGGTCTTGGTCTAGATGCCAAAGAACGTCGCTTAGGTCACGGGCGATGTCCGCCAGGTCATCTATGGCGTCCGCCAATCCGGGCCTTGCCTCCATATCCTCGTCGGGCGCGATATGCGTGTAATAGCCCAAGGTCGGATATGACGCGCCGGCTCGCTGGTAGATCGCGTGGTAGTCGGTCGAAGCGGCGTCCGCTTCGTCATCGACGACTTCGACATCTTCGCTCCGCTGATATTCAGCGACGAGGCGGTCGAGCGCCAGCGTCAGTGCCTTCAGCTCGCACCGTTCGGTCTTCGGTTTGCCGTCGAGCAGGTCGAGGTAATTATCGATTGCGGCGCGTATGGTATCGGGGTTTGAGCTGGTCATATTTTCAGCCCGCCCAGACCTGTGCATAGAGCATCGCCATCTCGTCGGCGTCGGGAACGCGCGGGTTGTTCGCGGGCGAGCCCGACGCGGCGGCCTGCGCACACATCGTCGGGACCAGCGCATCCCAGCGTGCGGGGTCGATGCCCCATGCCGCGGGGCCCGGCACCTCGAGTTCGCGATTCAAGGCCGCGAGTTCGTCCAGCAGCCGCGCGACCGCCGACTGGTCGCCCTCGCCCTCGTCGGCGACCCCCATTGCGCGGGCGCATGTCGCGTAGCGGCGGAGCGCGGCGGGCGCCGACCAGGCGGTGACTGCGGGCAGCAGCATCGCGTTCGACAGCCCGTGCGGTACATGGAAATGCGCGCCGATCGGGCGGCTCATCCCGTGGACGAGCGCCACCGAACTGTTCGAAAAGGCGATCCCCGCCTGCGTCGCGCCGAGCATCATCGCCGCGCGCGCGGCCGCATCGTCCGGATCGCTGCACACGCGGCGCAGGTTCGGCGCGATCGCGCGCATCGCGAGCAGGGCCATGCCGTCGCTGAACGGGTTCGCGCGCTTCGATACATAGGCCTCGATCGCATGGGTCAGCGAATCGATCCCGGTGTCGGCGGTGAGGCGGGCGGGCTTGGTGAAGGTCAGTTCAAAATCGACGAGCGCCGCGACGGGAAGATAGGCGAGGCCGGGGCACAGCATCTTCTCGTCGGTCGCCTCTTCGGTGATGATCGTGAAGCGCGTCGCCTCCGACCCCGTGCCCGCGGTGGTCGGGATCGCGATCACCGGCAGCCCGGGTTCATCCTGGACATGCGGCGCCTTGTAATCGGCCATCGCGCCGCCGTGCTTGCCGAGGAGCGCGATCGCCTTGGCGCTGTCGAGCGGGCTGCCGCCGCCGAAGCCGACGACGCAGTCGTGGTCGGCTTCGCGCAGGAAGGCGACCCCGGCTTCGATCGACGACGCCGTCGGGTCGGGGACGGTATCGGCGAAGATGCGGCTCGCGATTCCCGCCGCCGCCAGCGCATCGTGCAATTCGGCGACGCGGCCGCTGCCGACCAGCCAGGCGTCGGTGACGACCAGCGGGCGCGACAGGCCCAGCGACACCAGCACTTCGGACAACTGCTTCGACGCGCCGCCGCCGATGCGCAGGATGCGGGGCAGGGCGATGCTTGCGATACTCAACTCATCATCTCCTCGGGCAGCAGGGCTTCGCGCTGCGACCTTAGCCGACGTGCCGCGGTTGCAAAGCGCCGCGATGCGCCTGGCAGCGAGGCCCGAAATGCCCGCCACCCGCGGTTGACGTTAGGGAAACCCTAACCATTGTTGGGGGATAATGCTTAGCAATCGAGCGGATGCTGTGGGGACATCCTTCATAAATATGGGCCGCACGCCGCCAAGGATTCCACTCGCCCGCTGACCTCGGGTGCTGCAAGCGAGGATAAGGAAATGGGAGCTTTTCCCAGCGCGATGGATGATCCGTCGAACGAAATTGAAGGCGAATCCGATCGCCGTGCCGCCGATCGTTTCTGTACCGTCTGCCGAATCGCCAAGATCGAACGCGAAGGCGATGCCGGCCTGTGGCGCGTGCGCAATATTTCCGACCGCGGCATGATGCTGTCGGCCGACGTCCCGGTCGAGAAGGGCGAACGGCTGGAAATTGCGCTGTCGGAGAATGTCGTGCTGACCGGGCACGTCGTCTGGGCCGAAAAGGGCCGATGCGGCGTCGAGTTCGACGAGCAGGTCGACGGGGTCGGCCTGCTGAAGCAGCTCGCCGCCGAACAGCGCGACGGCGGTTATCGCGCGCCGCGCCTGCCGGTACGGGTCAAGGCGACCGCGGCGACCGACGACGGCAAGGTGCCGATCGTGCTGGTCGACGTGTCGCAATCGGGTGCGGGCTTCATCCACGATGGCCGCTTCGAGGCGGGCATGGTGCTGAAGCTGATCCTCGACGGCGGCATCAAGCGCCAGGCAGTCGTGCGCTGGTCGCGAGGCGGCCGCGGCGGGCTGTGGCTCACCGAGCCGCTCGAGCGCACCGACCTCGAGAGCATCCGCCGCCTCGAAGGCTGAGCTTCCCGATCAGTCCGGCAGCCAAAGTAGCGGCTGGCGGACGGGGAAATTGCGCACGACCTCGCCGATCGCCGGGTCGGGGTCGAGCCGCTGCCAGAGCGCCAGCCAGTCGTCGCGGCGAAGCGCGAGCCCGCCGAACAACAGGCTTGGCTGACGCACCGGAAAGCCGTCCCAATATTCGATATCGGGGGCGTGTGGCCACGCGCGCTTGTCGGCGATGAACGGCGCCATCCAGCCGATCGCCCCGTCGATCGAGCGATGGTCGGGGGTTTGCCACGCGATGAGCTCGCCCGATCCGTCGGCGAGCAGCCACGCGCTGGCGGCCAGCGCGTCGAGGTTGAACAGCGAATAGGCGTAGGGCTTGGTGCGCGCGAGTTCGAGCGGCTGCGACCCGTCGGGCGCGATCTGGGTCGGAATGATGACCGTCTTGAGCCGGGCGCGCGCGTCTTCCAGCACATCGCCGCGGCCGAGCAGCGTGGCGAAGGCGGCGGCCTGCAGCAGCCAGCAGGTGCCGTGATTATTCTGCTGATCGCGCTCTTCGATGCCGAACGGTGACTGCGTCAGCCAGTCGAGATAGACCGCAAACCAGCCCTCGACGCCCTTGCGGATCGCCGCATAGCCGGGGGCATCGCGACGCGCGAACAGCGTCGCGGCGCGCGCGACCTCGACGATCTGCAGCGTGTCGATCACCCCGATCGCGCGGCCGCTGTTGACGCCGATGATCGCTTGCGCATGGTCGAGGTTAGGATTCATTCGCGTTTTCGGATCGACGAACCATGCGTGGAGGTGGCGCATCGCAGCATCGGCAAAGCGCGCGTCGGCGGTGAGGTTCCACAGCGCCGCGAGCGCGGGGACGGTACGCCCGAACGCGATCAGCGCGTCGCGGTGGCCGTCGAACTTGTCGGGGTTCGAGCGGCCGTCGCGGCGAATATAGGCGCCGCCGGGATTCGCCGGATCGGGCCACCAATAATCGCCCTCCGAATAATAATCCTGCGGTCCCGCCGGGCTGCGCGGTGCGGGGATGGCGGTGATCGTGCGCGGCGCCGCGGCGAGCAGCGCGGCGCTTTGCGGCAGCAGGCGGCGCCGCTCGATCGCGCGAATGTCCGGCGACTGCGGCGATCTTGCCCATGCCACCGGTGCCGCCAGCAAGGCGGCGATCAGCAGGGTGCGGCGCGCGTAGCGCGTCACAGCCGGACGCGGACGCCGAAGAAATATTGGGTGCCGCTGCGCGACACCTCGGCGATGCTGTCGTACCCGCCCTTATACATGATGTCGTTGGTGCCGGTGACGTTCAGTGCCTGCAGCTTCAACTGGACATTCTTGGTGAGGTCGTACTGCGCCGACAGGTTGAGGTAGGTGCCGCCGCGGATCTCGCGGTTGGTGCCGCCATTGGGTTTGTAATAGCCCGAGCGGTAGCGGAGGTTGGCGCGCAGCGAGAGGCCCCATTTCTCGAACCACACCGATCCGCTCGCGGTCCATTTCGACAGCCCGATCAGGTTGGCAGGATCGACATAATCGGCGATCGGCGAGGTGTCGGGATATTCGAAATTGGCGAAGGCGCGGTTGACCGATCCCTGGATACCCAGCCCGTCGAGCGGGTCGGGAAGCCAGGTGAAGGCGTGGCTCGCGGTCGCCTCGACACCATAGAGATGCCGCGTTTCGTCGTCGTTCGAGGGGGCGACGGGGGAGATGGTGATCGTTTCGGTGGCCGGGGCGCCGCCGTCGCGGATCGTCGTGACGGTGATGTCGGTCGGGATCGCCTCCTCGGCGCTGATCACCGTGCCCTTCGCCCATTTATAATAGCTTGCGATCGAGACGAGCGTGTCCTGCGAGGCATAAAGTTCGAGGCTGGCGTCGAGGTTCCACGCGCGCAGCGGCTTGAGGTTCGGGTTGCCGGTCGTCGCGTCGAAGATGATGTTGCCCGTCCCCGTGCCTTCGGACGGGTTGAGGTTGATACCGGCACCGAAGCTTTCGATCCCCGAGCGCGCGATCGCCCGATAGGCGGCGAGGCGCAGCTTGACCTGTTGCGACAGGTCGAAGGCGATGTTCGCGCTCGGCAGGAAATAATTATAGCTGCCCCTGGCGGTGTTCGACACGAGGTCGCCGTTCGGATCGACATCGACGCTATAGGTGTCGCCGCCGCTTTCGATGGTCAGGATATAGGGCTGGCGGAAACCCTTTGAGGTGATGTCGGTCTTGACCCAGCGCAGCCCGACATTGCCGCTGACCGGCACGCTGCCCATTTCGGTTTCGAAATTGGCCATCGCATAGGCGGCATAGATGCGCTCGCGCACGTCGATATCGCTGGGGTCGCGGCCGTCGGTCGGGGTCGGCAGCGCGTCGTCGCTGCCGGTGAAGGTGCGGAACAGGCAATCGTTGTCGAAGGTCGCCCAGCGGGTGATGTTGGTTCCCATGCCCCGCATATAGGAGGTGGTGGTGAAGGGCACGCGGCACTGCTGATTCGCCTGCGCGATCAACTCGGCCGGGCTCACCCCGTCGATCGCGGCGAGGGTATTGAGGTCGTTGTTGCGCGCATTGTCGTTGGTGCGGTGGTGGTCGGAGATGCGGCCGCCGAACTTCACGCTGGTAAGGAAACCGTCGAGTTCGCGTTCGATGTCGAGCTTCGCCGCGAGGATCCTTCGCGATCGGTGACGAAGCGGCGCCGCGCATAGACCGAATTAGGGGCGGTGGTCAGGAACAGGTCGGGATCGGTGATGTCGAAATCGTCGAATTCGACCACCGGTACGACGTCGTTGTCGAGGTAGCTCAGCGTATAGCCGACGCGGCGGTTCGACCGCATGCGCGTCGCCTTCTGCGTCTCGGTGCGGTGGCTGTTCGAATAGGAAGCGTCGAATGCGACATTCCAGCGATCGGGCGACCAGATGATGCTGAGGCCGCCGCCCAGATATTCCTCGTTGCGCTGGCGCGTCTCAAGCTGGTTCTCAAGGTTCGAATTGCCGCGGTAGCTCATCAGTGGGCCCGCCGAAGTGCCGTTCGCGCCGTCGCCGACGACGAGCGGCTGGACGCCGCGCAGCCCTTCGGTGATCCCGAACACGTTGCGCTCCGGTTGCCGCCGATGCCGCCTTTCACGCCGCGATCGCGCACGCGACGGGCAATCCCTATTTCCTCCGCTTCACGCAATTTCTGGGCGTGCGGCTGGTCCCGTCGCGGCGGCTCTATCTGCAGGGCGACGATCCGGTCCGGCACCAGCGCTATGCGCACACGATCAACCGCGACCATGAAGCGATCGTCGTCGCGATCGAGGCGGGCGATCCGGTCGCCGCGCGCCGCGCCGCGCGCCGCCATATCGAAAAATCCATCGCCCGTTATCGGGCGCTGCAGGTTGGCGGCGCCCAGGGGGCCGAATTGGATTGATCGCCTTGTCGGCCGCGCGGTGCCCGCGCTCGCATGCAATCGACCCGGTTTTTTGTGCCGATGTAACGTTACCGCGGGGGTAACCAATGGGTGAATCACCTATCCACCCAACTTGATTTCGACTCGTGATGCTCTATTCGAGGGCGCGTGCAAGGTGACCCCGACAATTATATCAGTCTCCTTTCGGTCGCCCAGATCGAGACCTTACGGCATGTTTTCGAGCACAAAAATTCCAAGGAAATCGCGCGGATGATGGGGGTTTCGCCCCATACGGTCGATGAACGCGTGCGACGCTCCCTTAAAAAGCTGAATGTTTCCAATAGGATAGAGGCTGCGCGTATCCTGGCCCGTAACGGTGTCTTCGATCATGTTACTCCTTATCAGCCTTTGACATATCAACTGATCGACCTAGGCGGCCCTCCGCCCGCCGACGATGACGATCCGGGGCGCAGTGCGGCAGGGCGGGTTTTCGATATCGGTTCGCCATTTCCTACCGTGTCCCAGCCGTCCAACCGGCATGGGTTGATGGAAAGGATAATCTGGCCGATCCTGATCGCCGTCGCGACCATTTTGGCTTTTTCCGCTCTCTATTCGATCCTTGTCGGGCTGGGTCGTGTTTTGACCTGAATGTTCGAAACCGAATGCTGCGGGGGGGAACCGGTGGCATTCTCCTTTTAAGGGACCACCACATGCTGAACGAAAGAGTTTCTGCAGCGAAGAAGATTGCGACCGAGCTGCACCGGGCCGAAGATGCCATCGACGAAGCGATGATCCGGATCGCCCAGCTTGCGGCGACATTGCCGACCGCGCGCCGTGAAACCAACATGTCGGCGATCGTCGGCCAGGAAGCGATGTCGAAAGTCGCGCACGCGCTTGCGGCGGCGGGCGATGTTCGCCAGCTGCTCACCGACGCGCATCTCGCGCTGACCGTGACGCAAAAGGAAGTCGGTCTGGGGACGCGCATGTTCGGCGCCGGGGTCAAACCGCCCGCCGCGGCGCTGGCCGACGAAGGCAGCAACGACCGGGCGATTGCCGAGGTTGCGGCGCGCTCGTTCGCCAAGGCTTCGTAGCCCGGCGGGAAAGGTCGACGAGCCACATGTTGTGGACCGTGGCGTTATATTATGGCGTGTTGCTCGTCACCGTCGCCGTCGCGCTGCTGCGCGGCGGCCGGCTGGAACGGTGGGCCGCTTACACCGCGCTGATCGCCTCGGTCTCCACAACGGTATTGGCACCCAATCCGGAATGGACCGACATTGAAATCAATATCTTCTTCGTAGACATCGCCACCTTGGCGAGTTTCTGGTTTATCTCTCTGAAAACGCAGCGTTTCTGGCCATATTGGATCACCGGCTGGCAGCTGATCGCGATTTTCGGACATATCCAGAAAATGATGTTTTCGGAGATATTGGAGCGCCCTTACGCGCTGCTTTCGATGTATATTTCCTACCCGATCCTCTTCGTAATTCTTTACGCATCGGGTTCGGCGCGACGGAGGGGTGATGCTGGTGCGTAACATTAAGGATGCCCGGGGGGGCACATCAGATGCAGCAATTTTCGAACCAAGAGATTGCCGAGCTTAAGACGCGTATCGATCAAATCCACGACCTGCTGGCGACCCGCGGAAGCGATGAACCGGCAGCGGCGGGGCAGGCCGCTTCGGTTGCGGCAAACGATGCGCCGAAGGCGATCCTGGTCCATCAGGTGGCGTTCAACATCCAGATGCGCCGTCTGCGCAAAAGCCATTTCGGCAGCGCCCAGCTGTCGGGTCCGACCTGGGACATGATGCTCGACCTGATGCTGGCCGATTCGAACGGCCGCGAACTCAGTGCGAGCGACCTTGCGGCCGGCGCCGGGGCCGCGTTGTCGTCAGGGCTGCGCATGATCGCCGCGCTCGAGGAATTGGGGCTCGTCCGGCGCTTCATCGACGAACGCGATCGCCGCCGCACGCTCGTCCGGCTGACCGAGAATGGCGCCGAACGCATGGCGAGCTATTTCGAAAAGATCGGCAATGCCTGGCCGAACAGCCAGATCGCCGCCTGATCGCTCACTCGGTCATTTCGCGCACCATCGCGTTGACCTTTGCCATCGCGTCGCGCTTGATCTGGCAGATGCGCGCCGCGCTGACGTCGAGGGTCAGGCCGATTTCCTGCAGGTTGAGCTCTTCGAAGAAATAGAGCTGGAGCACCATCTGCTCGCGTTCGGACAGACGGTCGATGCACTGGCGCAGCGCGTCCAGCATATCGTCTTCCTCGTGCAGCGTGTCGGCGCCCGGCCGCTCGTCGGCGATCAGGAAGCTCCCGCTTTCGGTCAGCTCGTCGAGCGAGATCGATCGGCCCTGCATCGCGCTGCGTTCGAGCGCAAAATATTCCTCCGCGGACATTTCGAACGCTGCCGCCATTTCGGTGGTCGTGGGCGCGCGCATCAGATGCTGTTCGAGCGTCGCGCGAACGGCCTTCAGCCGCTTGTTCGCGGCCATCGCCGATCGTCCGACATCGGCCTCGCGGCGCAACTGGTCGATCATCGCGCCGCGGATGCGGGTCGAGGCGTAGGTGGCAAAGGCGAAGCCGCGCTCCTCATAATGCCGGCTCGCCTCAATGAGTGCGATCAGCCCTGTCTGGATGAGGTCGTCGAGTTCGCTCGTCCGCGACACGCGCGAAAACACCTGCCAGGCGATCTTGCGCACCAGCGGCGCATATTCGTCGACGAGCGTTTCGACGCTGCCCGAATAGCCGTGCGGGCGTAGCGCCCTGCCGGCGACACCGGCCAATTGTTCGGCTCCGGCGGCTCCGGCGAACTGCTCGGCGGACTCAATTCTCATGATATTCGTCCTTCGTCTGGTCTTCGTGCGCGCTGCCGAGGCGCGGGATTTCCGCGCCGATGGTGGCGACGATTTCGGTCTGCTTGCTCGCCGGGATTTCGAGGTAGGAAATGACCGCGACGTCGGGGAAGGTCGCGCGCACCAGCCGCGACAGCGCCGAACGGCAGAGCGGCGAGGCAACGAGCGCGAAGCTGCGCGTCGACAGCAGCAGCGGTTCGACCGCCTGGCCGATCTGCTCGACGATCTTCATCGCCATGCCATGTTCGAACGGCCATTCGGCGCCGGGGTTGGCGCGAACCGCCTGGTTGAGGAGGATCTCGATCTCGGGGCTGAAGGTGACGACGGGCAGCGGCATGCGGCTCGGCACGATCGTCTGGACGATCAGCGCGCCGATGCGCTGGCGCACCGCCTCGATGAGGTCGATTTCGTTCAGTTGCTGCGCCGACAGGGCGACCAGCGCCTCGGCGATCTTGCGGAAATCGCGCAGCGGGACGCGCTCGATCAGCAGTGATTTGCACAGGCTCGCGACGCGCGGCAGCGTATAGCCTTGCGGGCTGAGATTCTGCGCAAGCTGCGGATAATGGAGCTTGAGATTGTCGATCAGCGCCTGCGCATCGTCGATGCCGAACAGTTCGGATGCCGACGCGATGACGCTGTTGTTGAGGTGGGTCGCGACGACGGTGGCGGGATCGACCACGGTATAGCCTGCCGCGATCGCGTCATTCTGGGTCGCCTTGGGAATCCAGAGCGCATCGAGCCCGAAGGTCGGGTCCTTGCACGGCCGCCCGGTGACCTTGGCGACAAGGTCGCCCGAATCGAGCGCAAGCATTTCGTTGGGAAACACCTCGTCCTCGCCGACGATCACCCCGGCGACCGAGATGCGGTAGACGTTGCCGGGCAGCGACAGGTCGTCGCTGACCTTGACCGGCGGGACGACGAAGCCGAGTTCCTTCGACAATTGGCGGCGGATGCCGGTGATTCGCGTCATCAGCGGCGCGCCCTTGCGGTCGTCGACGAGCGCGACGAGCGCATAGCCGATTTCAAGCTGGCACGCGCTCGACGCGCTGACGTCGGCCCAGTCGATATAGTGCGGGTCGGCGGCGGGCGCGGCGGGTTCGGGCGCAGCGGCGAGGTCGGCGGCGGCGCGGCGCAATTGCCAGCCGATCGCGCCGGCGAGCGCGGCGGCGGGAAGGATCAGCATCTGCGGCATCGCGGGGACGAGGCCGAGGATGAAGAGGATGCCGCTGACCGCCATCCAGATCGTCGGCGACGCGAATTGGCTGCCGATCTGGCCGCTGAGGTCGAGCGGCGAATTGACCCGGGTGACGATCGCGGCGGCGGCGATCGAGAGCAGCAGCGCCGGAATCTGTGCGACGAGCGCGTCGCCGATCGCCAGCGTGACATAGGTGCTGCCGGCTTCGGAAAAGCTCAGCCCGTGGCTGAAGATGCCGAGGATCAGTCCGCCGACGATGTTGACGAACAGGATCAGCAGGCCGGCGACCGCGTCGCCCTTCACGAATTTCGAGGCCCCGTCCATCGATCCGTAGAAATCGGCCTCGGTCGCGACCTCCTGACGCCGCGCCTTGGCTTCGTCGGGGGTGAGCAGGCCGGCGTTCAAATCGGCGTCGATCGCCATCTGCTTGCCGGGCAGCGCGTCGAGGGTGAAGCGCGCCGACACTTCGGACACGCGTCCCGCGCCCTTGGTGATGACGACGAGGTTGATGATCATCAGCACGACGAACACGAAAATGCCGACGACATAGTCGCCGCCGATCAGCACCTGGCCGAACGCCTCGATCACATGCCCTGCCGACGCCGTGCCTTCGTGCCCGTGGACGAGCACGACACGCGTCGATGCGACGTTGAGCGCGAGACGGAATAGCGTCGCGAGCAACAGCACGGTCGGAAAGGCCGAGAAATCGAGCGGTTTCGACGCTTGCAGCGCGACCATCAGGATTAGCAGGCTGATCATGATATTGGCGACGAAGCTCAAGTCGAGGATCAGCGGCGAAACCGGGATCACCATCAGCGCGACGAGGATCAGCATCCCCGCCGGCAGCGCGGCAGCGCCCGCCATATGGCCGGCCCGGCGCAGGCTGAAGCCCGGCGTCATGCCGCGCCTCCCAGCGAGGCGAGCCGCTGATAGGCCTGGGCGGCAAAGCCCATCGACAGTTTCTTGGGCATCGGTTGAATATCCATCATCGCGAGCGGCGGCCGGCCGGCGGCCTCGCCGCTCGAACTGGCCATCTGCATGCGCCAGCCGCGATTGAGGCCGGGGCTGGCGGGCCTCATTGCGGGTGCCTCGCCGTCTTCGAGCTTGGCGCGGAAGCGTTCGCGGATTTCGCCGAGGCTGCGCATGCTGCCGTCGGCGGCGTAGAAGACCGACCGGTTCGCGGCGGCGGCCTCGGGCATCATCGTCGCGCCCGCTTGGTCGG
>Ga0307412_10000717_pt1 | contig 19141 bp, 22 predicted proteins | sample DK1Cmetagenome_3_FD_203823 | JGI IMG/M metagenome (GOLD analysis project Ga0307412, IMG submission 203823) | Maize rhizosphere microbial communities from greenhouse at UC Davis, California, United States - DK15-C-1 | ecosystem: Host-associated > Plants > Roots > Rhizosphere > Soil | place: USA...
GGCCAGGCACCGTCGCTCTACGCGCTGTCGCTGCTGATCGTGTTCCTCTGCCTCGCCGCGCTCTACGAAAGCTGGTCGGTGCCGATCTCGGTCATCCTCGTCGTGCCGCTCGGCGTGGTCGGCGCGGTGCTCGCGGCGACGCTCACGGGCCTCAACAACGACATCTACCTGCAGGTCGGCCTGATCACCACGATCGGCGTGTCGGCGAAGAACGCGATCCTGATCGTGGAGTTCGCCGAGGAACGGATGCGCGAGGGCATGAGCGCCTTCGACGCCGCCGTCGAAGCGGCCAAGCTCCGTCTGCGTCCGATCCTGATGACCAGCCTCGCCTTCATCTTCGGCGTGCTGCCGCTGGCGCTCTCCACCGGCGCGGGCGCCGGCGGCCAGAACGCCATCGGCCGATCGGTGGTCGGCGGCATGCTCTCCGCCACGGTGCTCGCCATCTTCCTGGTGCCGATGTTCTTCGTGGTGGTGCGCAGCCTGTTCGATCGCCGCCGCAACAAGGGCGAGACGCCCCCCGCAACCACCCATGACGGCGGCGCTTCGGCGCCCCAGGGAGCCTGACGGCCGTGACCAATCGCTTCCCCCTGCTCCTCGCCCTCGCCGCGAGCACCGCGCTCGCAGGCTGTAACCTCGCCCCCAAGTACAGCCGGCCCGAGCCGGCCGTACCGGCGGCGCTGCCCCAGGGCGGCGTCTACCCGGCGGCGGCAACCGACGCGCCGGATATCAGCAAGGTCGGCTGGCGCGACTTCTTCGTCGACGATCGCCTGCGCAAGGTGATCCAGCTCGGCCTCGACAACAATCAGGACCTGCGCCTCGCCGCCGCCAATGTGCTGCAGGCCCGGGCGCAGTATCGCGGCCAGCGCGCCAACCTGCTGCCGACGGTCAGCGCCAGCGGATCGGGTACCTACACCAACACCGCCTCGTTCGCCGCCAGCGCCGGTGGCGCGGCGGGCAGCAGCGTCTCCGACATTCAGTATTTCAACGTGAATGGCGGGATCACCTCGTTCGAGATCGATCTGTTCGGCCGGCTGCGCAACCTCAGCCGGGCGGCGCAGGAACAGTATTTCGCCAGCAGCGAAGCGCAACGCGCCAGCCGCGTCTCGCTGATCGGCGAGATCGCCAGCGCCTGGCTGACGCTGGCATCGGATCGCGAACAGCTCGCCATCGCCCAGCGGACGCTCAAGGCCTATGCCGACTCGCTCGAGCTGACCCGTGCCCAGTTCCGCATCGGCACCGCCTCGGAGCTCGAATCGCGCCAGGCCGAGACCAGCTACGAATCGGCGCGCAACGACGTCGCCACCGCGCAGACGCAGATCGCGCAGGACATCAACGCGCTTCAGCTGCTCACCGGCGCCACCGTGCCGGCCGAACTGCTGCCGGAGGCGCTGGGCGACAGCAAGGCGACGATCGACGCGCTGCCGGGCAATCTGCCGTCCGAGGTGCTGCTGCGCCGTCCGGACGTACTGCAGGCCGAGCATCAGCTGATCGCGCAGAACGCCAATATCGGTGCCGCCCGCGCAGCCTTCTTCCCCAGCCTTTCGCTAACCGCGACCGGCGGCTCGATCGCCTCGACGATCGGCAAGCTGTTCGGATCAGGCACGGATACCTATTCGGTCTCGCCTTCGGCCTCGGTGAACATCTTCGATTTCGGGAAGAACAAGTCCAATCTCGATTACTACAAGGCGGCACGCGAGGGCGCCGTCGCCAGCTACCAGAAGGCGATCCAGACCGCCTTCCGCGAAGTCTCCGACGCGCTGGCCCAGCGCGGCACGATCGACGAGCAGGTGCGCGCGCAGACCGCCCGCGCCCAGGCCGCCGAGGTCGCCGCCCGGCTGTCCGACGCGCGCTACCGGGCGGGGGTGGATTCCTTCCTGACCTCGCTCGACTCGCAGCGCAGCGCCTATGCCGCCGAGCAGCAGCTCGTCACCACCCGGCTCACCCGCGCGAGCAATTTGGTTACCCTGTATAGAACCTTAGGCGGCGGGCTCGACTAGCGCTTGCCAGCGGCGAAAATCGGCATACTCTCTGGATCCAATAGAGAAGGAGAGGTGTCGTGTCGCTGAACGAATCCCAGCCGGTACAAGCCGAGTCGATGCCCCCGTTGCCCGTGCAGGCCGGGGATGAAAGCATGATCATTCTCGAGAGCCTGCTCTGCGTGATGCGGGAGAAGAACATGCTGTCGCGCCAGGATCTCGAATTGCTGTGCCAGAAGGTCGATCGCCGCGCCGCCGGCATCAGCAAGAACCCGCTGCCCTGCTGCCCGGACAAGGCGGCGAATGCGAGCAGCTATATCCAGCGCCTGTCCGCCTATCTGGGCCAGCGCTACGGCGGCAAGCATCTGCGCCGGGTGAGCTGAACCGGCACGCCACGCCCCCCAGCGTCATCCCGGCGAAAGCCGGGATCCATTGGGGGCGCCGTTGCGGCTCTTGCCGCGCCCTAGTGGTGTCTGGATCCCGGCTTCCGCCGGGATGACAAAAGGCCTGGTCGTACGTCTGCCGCAACGCGTCCTAGTACCATGCCGCGCCAACCCACATTTGACACACCTTCCCACATTTTGAGAATTCAAAGCAAATCCTGCTTTGGCAAGCGCGGCAAATGCCGCTATCGCGCAAGTGTCTTTCCTTCCCAATCGAGGACGCTTGCATGAAGTTGCTTCGCTACGGCCCGCGCGGTGCCGAAAAGCCCGGTCTGCTCGACGCCGACGGCCATATCCGTGACCTGACCGGGCTGGTGCCCGACCTCACCGTCGACGTGATCGAGCGCATCCGCGCGGTCGATCCCACCACGCTGCCGCTGGTCGAAGGCAATCCGCGCCTCGGCGTGCCGGTCGCCGGCATCGGCAAGTTCCTCGCGATCGGCCTCAACTATGCCGATCACGCCCGCGAAGCAGGGCTCGAACCCCCGGCCGAGCCGATCTTCTTCACCAAGGCGATCTCGTGCCTCACCGGCCCGAACGATCCGGTGATGATCCCCAAGGGCTCGCAGAAGAGCGACTGGGAAGTCGAACTGGGCGTCATCATCGGCAAGACCTGCCGCTATGTCGACCAGGCCGATGCCCTCGATCATGTCGCTGGCTATGTCCTCGCCAACGACGTGTCGGAGCGCGCCTTCCAGAAGGAGCTCGGCAGCCAGTGGGACAAGGGCAAGGGCTGCGACACGTTCGGCCCGGTCGGCCCGTGGCTGGTCACGCCGGACGAGGTTGCCGATTGCCAGGCGCTCGACATGTATCTCGACCTCAACGGCAAGCGCATGCAGACCGGCAACACGTCGACGATGATCTTCCCGGTCGCGGAATGCATCGCCTATATGAGCCGCTTCATCACGCTGCATCCGGGCGACCTGCTGATCACCGGCACGCCCCCGGGCGTCGGCGAGGGCCAGAAGCCCGACAAGATCTTCCTCAAGCCCGGCGACGTGATGGAGCTGGGGATCACCGGCCTCGGCAGCCAGCGCCAGGACGTGATCGCGTTCGATCTGGCCGCACTGGAAGGCTGAAACCCTTCCCCTTCGTCTAATCCCCCTCCCGCCTGCGGGCGGGGCTAGGGGAGGGTGAGAGAGGGTAGCGAGCGAGATGCGGGTGGGGAGGCCCGGCGGCGCATCCTCAAGATGTCAGCCCTTGCCTCCCGCACTCACCCTCCCCCGTCCCCTCCCGCAAGCGGGAGGGGGGCGCAGGAGCCGAAAGCTCAGGCCTGGATCGCCTCCACCCCCAGTACCTCGATCGCCTCGGCCTTGCCGCCGAAATCGACCCGCTCGCCTTCTTCCGCCCCCAGCAGCGCGTGGGCGAGCGGCGCCTGGAACGCCAGCCGGTCGGCGCTCGGATCGGCCTCGTCATGGCCGACGATCTCGATCACCCGCTCGCGGCCGTTCAGCTTGATCCGCACCCGCGCGCCGATCCCCGCCACGCCCTCCTCGAGCGGCGGCGCGATCTGCGCGGTGGCGGCGCGGGTGTTCCAGTAGCGCAGTTCGCGCTTCAGCACGTCCTTGGCTTCCGCGTCGCCCTCGGCCTCGATCGCAGCCTCCAGCGCAGCGACCTTGTTCGCGATCAGCGCCGGCCCCCGCGCCGTGACAAGGTTCGGCCCCGCCGGCAGCGGCAGCTCGAACTTGGGTTCCTTATGTTCCTCGTCGCTCTCGCGGCGGAAGGCGACACTCATTTCTGGGGCAAATCCTCGAGCGTGGATGATACCTTCCAAAGATCGATCGCGCCTTCGGTTGCATGCGCATCGATTTCGGCGAGCTCCTCGGCCGTGAAGCTGAGATTCTTCACCGCATCCAGCGAATCGTCGAGCTGCTGCACCGTCCGCGCACCGACCAGCGCCGAGGTGACGCGGGGATCGCGCAGCACCCAGGCGATCGCCATCTGCGCCAGCGTCTGCCCGCGCTTCTCCGCGATCGCATTCAGCGCCCGGATCCGCGCGATGTTCTCGTCCGACAGCAGTGCCGTGTTCAGCGATCCGCCCTTGGCCGCGCGCGCATCCTCGGGCACGCCGTCGAGGTACTTGCGCGTCAGCATCCCCTGCGCCAGCGGCGAAAACGCGATGCAGCCGGTGCCGAGATCGCCCAGCGTGTCGAGCAGGCTCTCTTCCACCCAGCGATTGAGCATCGAATAGCTCGGCTGGTGGATCAGCAGCGGCACCTTATAGTCCGCGAGGATCGCCGCCGCCTTGCGGGTAAGCTCGGGCGAATAGCTCGAGATGCCGACATACAGCGCCTTGCCCTGGCGATGGATCTGGGCGAGCGCGCCCATCGTCTCCTCCAGCGGCGTCTTCGGGTCGACGCGGTGCGAGTAGAAGATGTCGACATAGTCGAGCCCCATCCGCTTGAGGCTCTGGTCACACGAGGCGATCAGATACTTCTTGCTGCCGCCGACATCGCCGTACGGCCCCGGCCACATGTCCCAGCCCGCCTTGGTCGAAACGATCAGCTCGTCGCGGTGGCTGGCGAAATCGGTCGCCATCACCCGCCCGAAATTCTCCTCGGCCGAGCCATAGGGCGGGCCGTAATTGTTCGCGAGATCGAAGTGGGTCACGCCGCGGTCGAACGCCCGGCGCAGCATCGCGCGGGCATTTTCGAACACGTCGGTGCCACCGAAATTCTGCCACAGCCCCAGGCTGATCGCCGGCAGGTCGAGCCCGCTCACCCCGCAGCGGCGATAGGGCATGCGGCCGTCATAGCGGGTCGGGTCGGCGTGCCAGGGCTGGGGATAGGCCATCATACTCTCCATCGGATCGGTGTTCGGAACGCGCCTATACGCAGTCGGTGTCCGCACCGGAACACCCCGAACCCCTAGCAACCACAAGCCGCCCTCAAGGACAGCTATCTTGTCCCGACCGTTGCTGCCGGGTAACGCGGTCGGCCATGCAGTATAACAGCACTCGCGGCGCCGCGCCCACGCTGGGCTTTCGGGACGTCACCCTTACCGGGCTCGCCAGCGACGGCGGCCTCTATATCCCGGCCGAATGGCCCAGCTTCTCGGCCGAGGACATCGCCGCGATGCGCGGCCTCTCCTATGTCGAGACGGCGGTGCGCGTCATGCTGCCCTTCGTCACGCCGGATCTGAGCGAGGACGAGCTGCGTGCACTCTGCACGCAAGCCTATGGCCGCTTCTCGCACGCCGCGGTGACCCCGCTGGTCCAGATCGACCAGCAGCACTGGCTGCTCGAGCTGTTCCACGGCCCCACCCTCGCCTTCAAGGACGTCGCGCTCCAGCTGCTCGGCCTGTTGTTCGAGAAGTTCCTGGCCGGCACCAACCAGCACCTCACCATCGTCGGCGCGACCTCGGGCGACACCGGCAGCGCCGCGATCGACGCGGTCGCTGGGCGCATCGGAGTCGACATCTTCATGCTGCACCCCAAGGGCCGCGTGTCTGACGTGCAGCGCCGCCAGATGACCACGGTGCTCGCCCCCAATGTCCACAACATCGCGATCGACGGCAGCTTCGATGATGCCCAGGCGCTGGTGAAGGCGATGTTCAACGATCCCGGCTTCTCCGGTCGTTTCCAGCTGAGCGCGGTCAATTCGATCAACTGGGCCCGCCTGATGGCGCAGGTGGTCTATTATTTCTACGCCGCCGTCCGCCTCGGCGCGCCCGAGCGGCCGGTCGCCTTCGCGGTGCCCACCGGCAATTTCGGCGACGTCTTCGCCGGCTATGTCGCCGCGCGCATGGGGCTGCCCGTGGCCAAGCTGGTGGTGGCGACCAACGTCAACGACATCCTCCACCGCGCGCTCTCGGCCGGCGACTATTCGGCGGGCACCGTCACCCCCACCGCCGCACCCTCGATGGACATCCAGGTCAGCTCGAACTTCGAGCGGCTGCTCGCCGATCTCGCCGGCGCCCCCATCGCCGAGCAGATGCGCGGCTTCGAATCGAGCCGCGCGATGCAGCTCACCAATATGCAACGCGAAGGTGCATCGAAGCTGTTCACCAGCGATGCGATCGATGCCGACGGCATGAACGAGGCGATGCGCTGGGCCTGTGCCGAGGCCGGCCAGGTGATCGATCCGCACACCGCGATCGGCCTCGCCGCCGCCCAGCGCGCCGGGCTGCCGGCGGACGTGCCGGTGGTGACCCTCGCCACCGCCCACCCCGCCAAGTTCCGCGACGCGGTCGAGCGCGCCACCGGCATGCGCCCGCAGGTGCCGAACCGCGTCGGCGACCTGTTCGAGCGCCAGGAACGCTACGACACCCTCCCCGCCGAATTCGGCGCGATCACCGGCTATATCGCCGAGCGGGCGCGCGCGAAGGCATGAAGCTCGTCACGCTCACCGGCGAGCCCTGGGCCGACTATGGGCTGATCGATTCCGGGCACGGCCGCAAGCTGGAGCGCTACGGCGCGTACCGCTTCATCCGCCCCGAGCCGCAGGCGATGTGGGCCCCGGCCTCGGCCGACTGGGACGCGCATGCCGAGTTCGTCCCCGGCTCCGACGAGGACGGCGGCGGCCGCTGGGACTATCTAAAGCCCACCCCGCGCGAGGGCTGGCCGCTGGCGTGGCGCGAGGTGCGCTTCACCGCCCAGACCACGCCCTTCCGCCATCTCGGCTTCTTCCCGGACATGGCGCCGGTATGGGACTGGATGCGCGGCCGCATCGCCGGGATGGACGCGCCCGAGTGCATGAACCTGTTCGGCTATACCGGCGTCGGCTCGCTGGCGCTGGCGGCGGCGGGCGCCAAGGTGACGCATGTCGACGCCTCGAAAAAGTCGGTGATGGAAGGCAAGGCCAATGCCGAGCTTTCGGGCATGACCGACAAGCCGATCCGCTGGATGATCGACGACGCGATGAAGTTCACCGCGCGCGAGGTGCGTCGGGGGCGCCGCTATGACGGCATCATCCTCGATCCGCCGAAATGGGGCCGCGGTCCCAATGGCGAAGTGTGGAAGCTCGAAGAAGGCCTGCCCGCGCTGATCGACGACGTGTCGAAGCTGCTCGACGCGGACTCGCGCTTCCTGTTTCTCACCGTCTACGCGGTGCGCATGTCGGCACTGGCGATCGGCGAACTGGTCCGCCAGGCGATGGCGGACAAGGGCGGCACGGTCGAGGCGGGCGAGCTGACGGTGCGCGAAGAAGCGCGCGGGCTGGAACTGCCTACGGCGATTTTTGCGCGGTGGAGCCGGTAGGCACCCTTATCCTGCGTCGGCCAGATTGCCGATAAGGGCACGGCGGTCCCGGAGACGCGGGTCCGCCATCGCCGCCAGAAAGCCGGCATGTTCCGGATGCTCGGGCAGGAAGACCGCCAGGACGATGACCGCCGCCTGCACCATCGCCGGGTCCTGCTTGGCATAGACCTGCAGGGCGATCCGGGCCTGCTCCGGAAGCTTGGGCACGGCGGCCAGGAACTGCGGGAACGCTTCCCAGAGTTCCGGGCGATCCATGTCCTCCAGCAGATCGTTCGCGATCACCGAGAAGATTTCGGCGGCTTTCGCCGTGTCTGGATCGGCATGGGAGCCGATGTCGGTGATCGCGCTCATACTGTCCCCGCGTGGATTCGATGCTCATGCGTCGGGGACGACATCCGAACCCTGCGCGCACGTCCCGCTCGATGGCCTACTGCCAGCTTCACGACGTATGCGACTGGAATCCGAATGATATCGCGTCCGACGACCTACACTATTTATAGGCGTAGCCGGCAAGGAAGGCGCCGCCCTGCCCTCCTTCCCGCTTTCGCCGGACGACGACGTACGCCAAGGCTTGTTGAGGGCGACTCGTCTCCCTGCAATCGTCATCCCGGCGAAAGCCGGGATCCATTGGGGGCTCCCTAGCGGCTCTTGCTGATACCTAGAGGCGACTGGATCCCAGCCCTCGCCGGGATGACGAAGGGAGCGAAGGGTGAGGCCAGCGCAACGCGCACCGGTATCATGTGGAAAGCGTGGTCACGCCCTCCGTCGGGGTCTTGTACCCGATCGGATCATCGGCGAACCGGAACGGCCGCAGTGGGTGGCCGAGCGTTTTCACCAGCGCTTCTTCGATCCGCCGCCGGCTCTCCGCCGCGATCGCCTTGCGCCCGGGAAAGTCGCGTGGATCGAACGGTTCCAGGAAATGCACCCGCAGCCGGAAGCGCTTGCTCCGCGCCAGCACGCGCTTGGCGTTGTTCAGCCCGCGCTCCTGGCCGATCCAGGCGATGTCCTCGCTCGCCGCGCCGTAATCGAGCACCACCGGCTGCACCATCACGCCCGGCGGCGGCGGCTCCAGCACGCGCAGCATCGGCGTCTTGAACGGCAGCAGCGACTTCCCGTCGGTGGTGGTGCCTTCCGGGAAGATGGTGACCGCCCAGGTCTCGGCCAGCGCGTCGCGCAGCTGGTTGATCTGCTCGGCCACGCCCATCCGGTTTTCGCGCTTCACATAGACGGTGCGGTTGAGCCCCGCGAGCCAGCCCACCAGCGGCGACGCGCCGATCTCCGCCTTGGCGACGAAGGCGGTGCCGCTCGCGCCGCCCAGTGCCAGAATGTCGATCCAGCTGAGATGGTTGGAAACATAGAACACGTCGCGCTTCATCGGCGTGCCGACGCGCTTCACCTTGGCGCCGGCGATTCGCGCCGCACTCGCCAGGAACAGCCGCGGCCAGGGCGATGGCAGCCGCACCAACCGGAACAGATAATGCAGCGGCACATGGATCAGCAGCGCCAGCACCAGCCGCGCCACGCGGAACCAGACGCGCGCCAGCTCTGCCAAGGTCAGCCGCGTCGGCAGCCCCTGGGTCGCTTCCTCCCGGCGGCGCCGGGCGCGCTCAGTTCTTGCGGTCGAGCGCAACCCCGTACAGTTCCATGCGGTGGTCGACCAGGCGGAAGCCCAGCCGCTCGGCGATCTGCTTCTGCAGCAGTTCCAGCTCGGGATCGACGAACTCGATCACCTTGCCGCTTTCGACGTCGATCAGGTGATCGTGATGCGCCTCGGGCGCCGGCTCGTAGCGGGCGCGGCCATCGCCGAAATCGTGGCGATCGAGGATCCCCGCCTCTTCGAACAGCCGCACGGTGCGGTAAACCGTGGCGATCGAGATGCCCGGATCAATCGCGGCGGCACGCTCATAGACCTTTTCCACATCGGGATGGTCATCCGCGTCGGAGAGAACGCGCGCGATCACCTTGCGCTGTTCGGTGATACGCAGCCCCTTTTCGTGGCAGAGCGCTTCGAGATCAATCTTGCGAACCATGACACCGCTGTAGCGCCATTGGCGTCAGGGGAAAAGGGCAAGCCTTTGCGTCACGCTGATCGAACAAATGCGAAAACGCCGGCCGCGGACGGGGGTCCGGGCCGGCGCTTCGAATCTGGTCCTGGGGACGGACGATCAGCGAACCGTCTTGCGGCGCTTGGTGCCCAGACCGATCTTCTTCGCCAGGCTGCGGCGCTGCTCGGCATAGTTCGGGGCAACCATCGGGTAATCGGCCGGTAGGTTCCACTTGGCGCGATACTGTTCCGGGGTCATCTGATAATGGGTCATCAGGTGACGCTTCAGCATCTTCAGCTTCTTACCGTCTTCGAGGCAGACGATATAGTCGGGCTTCACCGAAGCGCGCACCGAAACGGCCGGCTCCTGCTTCACTTCCGGCTCGGGCTGCACGGTGCCGAGGCCGGTGAGCGCGCCATGCACGTTCTGGATGAGCTGCGGAAGGTCCGACACTGCGACGCTGTTGTTGCTGACATGCGCTGCAACAATATCAGCCGTCAGCGCAATGAGGGTTTCCTGAATTTCAGATGAAGCTTCCATGATATTCCTTTCGACCCGTTCACGGCGACTATTCTTCGTGTCGCCTGCATCGCCCTATCGTTCGAAGCACAGAGATTGGCAAGAGATCAAGTCGCAACTTTTATAATTTTTGCGGCAGGGAACGTGCCAAAGTGAGAGCATCGAAGCTCTGGCCGCTAGTACCGCGATAATAGCCGCGACGTTCACCAACCTTTTCGAACCCCTCGCGGCGATAGAGCCGGATTGCTCCATTGCCCGCGCGGACTTCGAGATGCAGCTTGGCCGCACCGCGATTGCGCGACTCCGCGATCACCGCACGCAACAACGCGCTGCCGATGCCGTGGCCGCGCGCGGCGGGACTGGTCGCCAGCAGCAGCAGTTCGGCTTCGTCGAGCATCGCCCGCGCCATCGCGAAGCCGCAGTCGCGCCCGCCGATGCTGGCAACGAGCAGCCACACGCCGGAAAGTGCCATCATTCCCATGCATTGCGGCTGGGTCCAGGCCTCGCCAAAGGCGGGATCGAACGCGGCCTGCATGATGCGATTGACCGAGGGGAGATCCTGCACCCCGCCTTCGCGCAGCTCGATCGGCTGGGGCGCGGCGCTCATGCCAGGCCCCGCTCGGCCAGCGTCTTGGCGTCGGCGCCACGGCCGTAGACCGGGCGCGGCGGCAATGTGGTGAAATCGGCGGGCAGCAGCAGGGCGTCGGCGGCGCGGGGCAGCGCCTCGCGCAGATCGAGTCCCTCCGCAAGCGCCGCGAGGTGGCGCACGCCGCTGCCGATCGCGACGCGGCCGTCGAGCGCGGCAAGCGCCGCCTCCGGACGCAGCGAAGCGAGCGGCGCGGTCTCCACCAGAGCGGGACCGGCAAAATGCTGGACGAACACTTCGCCATGCCCGCCTTCGAGCACGACGGAGAGGCGATCGAGATCCGGATCGGCGGCGAAGGCCGCAGCGGCGAGCAGCGCGAGCGAGGAATAGCCGTGCACCGGCACGCCCCAGCCGATCGCCAGCCCGCGCGCGGCGGCGAGCCCCACGCGCACGCCGGTGAAGCTGCCGGGGCCGACATCGACGAGGATCGCGTCGGCACGGCCGCCGCCGGGCAGTTCGCCGATCATCGGGATCAGCCGCTCGGCATGGCCGCGGCCGACCACCTCATGGGCCTCGGCCAGCACCGAGCGGTTCGCCACCAGCGCCACCGAACAGGCGGCAGTGGCGGTTTCGAGTACGAGAAGTCGCGGGGCGTCAGCCATTGCCCCGCGCTAGCCAAAGAAACGGGGGCAGGTCAAATCACCGTGTTGAACTTGTCGAACGCCGGCCGCGGCAGACGGGCATAGACGCTCGAAGGATCGCCGACGCCCAGGGTCGAGATGAAGTTCGATTTCACGCCCGGCTGGTCGCCGAAGAATGCCGCATCCACCTTGGCATTGTCGAAGCCGGACATCGGCCCGGTATCGAAGCCCAGCGCACGGGCGGCGATTATGAAATAGGCGCCCTGCAGCGTCGAGTTGCGGAAGGCGTGCGGCTGGCGCGATTCCTCGGTCGGGAACCAGTTCTTCGCCTCGGGGGCGTGGGGGAAGAACTCCGGCAGATACTCGGTGAAGTTCACGTCATAGCCGATGATCACGTTGGCGGGCGCCTTGCGGATCTTCTCGGCATTGTTGCCGCTGGCGAGGCTGGCCAGCTTGTCCTTCGCGTCCTGGCTCAGCACCCACACGAACCGCGCCGACTGCTGGTTCATCGACGTCGGACCCATCTTCAGCAGGTCGTAGATCGCCTCGATATCGGCCTGGGTCACCGGGGTATCGGTATAGCCGTTGAAGGTCCGCGCGGTGCGGAAGATCGTATCGAGGGCGACGTCGTTCAGCGGCTGACCCATGGGCTCCGTCCTTTCGTGCTTGGGGATGAAATTGGACGCGCGCGTTAGATCGCGCGCACCTCGGTAACTTCGGGAACGTAATATTTGAGCAGCTGCTCGATGCCGTTCTTCAGCGTCGCGGTGGACGAGGGGCAGCCCGAACAGGCGCCCTGCATCTGCAGGAACACCTTGCCCTGGTCGAACCCGCGATAGACGATGTCGCCGCCGTCATTGGCGACCGCCGGACGGATCCGCGTCTCGATCAGCTCGCGGATCTGCGCGACCACATCCGCATCTTCGGGATTGTCGCCGAAATCGGCGCTTTCCGGCGGCACGCTGAAGCCGGCGGCGCTGCCTTGCGCGAACAGCGGCATGTTGGCCGAGAAATGATCGAGCAGGATGCCGAGCACGTCGGGCTTGAGCCCGATCCACTCGACGCCGGGCGCGGCGGTGACCGAGATGAAGTCGCGGCCGAAGAACACGCCGGTCACGTCGCCCAGGCCGAACAGCGCGTCGGCGAGCGGCGAGGCCTCGGCCTCTTCGGGGCTGGCGAAATCGCGCGTGCCCGCGTCCATCACGGTCCTGCCCGGCAGGAACTTGAGCGTGGCGGGGTTCGGCGTGGCTTCGGTCTCGATCAACATGCAGCCCACATGGGCGCGTCGTTGCGCTGGATCAAGCCGGCGTAAGGGAAACACAAGGTTGCCGCAGCAAACCCCCTCCCCGAGTATAGCGTCATCGTGTAGGCCCGCCCGCGATGTTTAGCCGTCCGTTGCTCGCCTCGCTGATCCTCGGCATCCTGTCCGCTACCGGTTTCGCACCGCTCGAATGGTGGCCGGTTACGCTGCTCTGTTTCGCCGGGCTGTTCGCGCTGGTCTATCCGGCACCGAGCCTGCGCGCGGCGCTGCTGCGCGGCTGGCTGTTCGGCCTCGGCCATTTCACGCTGGGCGACAACTGGATCCAGCACGCCTTCGATTTCCAGGACAAGATGCCGCCGGTGCTCGGCTATGTCGCCGTGGCGCTGGTGGCGGTGTACCTCGCCATCTACCCGGCACTGGCGATGGGCGCGGCCTGGCTGTTCGCGCGGCGGATGAAGGCGAAGTCCAGCTGGGTCGAGCCCGATCTCGGCTATGTCTTCGCCGCCACCGCCGCCTGGATCGCCACCGAATGGCTGCGCGGCACGCTGTTCACCGGCTATCCGTGGAACCCGCTCGGCGTGCTCTGGGTGCCGGTGCCGGGCGTGCGCAACCTCGCGACGCTGATCGGCACCTATGCGCTGTCCGGCGTCACCCTCGCCATCGCCGGCAGCCTGTATCTCGCCTTCCAGCGCCAATACCGCCCGCTGCTCGTGGCCGCCGCAGCGCTGCTCGCGCTCAACCTCGCCTGGTCCGATCGCTGCGATCGCATGCCGTGCATCAGCACCGCCAGCGGCACCGAGGTGGTGATCGTCCAGCCGAACATCGGCCAGGACGCGGTCAACCGCCCCGATTATGCCGAGTTCCTGCTCAACCGGATGATCGCGCTCAGCGGCAGGCCCGGCGCGCTGCCGCGGCTCGTCGTCTGGCCCGAGGGCATGGTCGATTACTTCGTCGAGGACGGCTATCCGGTGCAATGGTACCGGCAGGACCCGCGCCTCGTCCGCGCCCGCATCGCCGCGGTGCTCGGCCCCTGGGACCGCGCGCTGATCGGCGGCAACGCCCTCCAGTTCGGCCGCGACGACCAGCTGAAGGGCGCCGGCAATTCGGTCTGGTCACTCGGCCCCGACGGCATGCTCGGCGGCCGCTACGACAAGGCGCATCTAGTGCCCTATGGCGAATATCTGCCGATGCGCCCGCTGCTCGAGCCCCTGGGCCTCGCCCGGCTGGTGATGGGCGATGTCGACTTCCTCCCCGGCCCCGGCCCGCGCGCGATTGCGGTGCCCGGCTTCGGCAGCGCCGGCATCCAGATCTGCTACGAGATCATCTTCTCCGGCCAGATCGTCGATCGCGCCCACCGCCCCGACTTCCTGTTCAATCCTTCGAACGATGCCTGGTTCGGCAGCTGGGGCCCGCCGCAGCACCTCGCCCAGGCCCGCCTCCGCGCGATCGAGGAGGGCCTGCCGATCCTGCGTTCCACCCCCACCGGCATCTCCGCGCTGATCGACGGCCATGGCCGCCTGCTCGGCACGGTGCCGCTGGGCCAGGCCGGCGCGATCCGCCTGCCGATGCCGCAGCCGCTGCCGCCGACGCTGTTCGCGAAGCTCGGCAACTGGATGGCGCTGCTGGTCGCCGCGCTTACGGGGTTGTTCGCGATTGCCAATCGGCGATGGGCTCGTTAGGGAGTTGATATAAGGAAAGCTTTATATGGGCATGGCAACGGCCCGGCGATCCTTCCCAACCTGAGGAATTTTCATGCGTTCCAACTACCTCTTCACGTCCGAATCCGTCTCCGAAGGCCATCCGGACAAGGTCGCCGACCAGATTTCCGACTCGATCGTCGACCTGTTCCTGTCGAAGGATCCCGAAGCGCGCATCGCCTGCGAGACGCTGACCACCACCCAGCTCGTGGTCCTCGCCGGCGAAATCCGCTGCAAGGGCGTCTACGAAGACGGCGCCTGGGCACCCGGTGCGCAGGAAGAAATCGAGAAGACCGTCCGTGAGACGGTGAAGCGCATCGGCTATGAGCAGTCGGGCTTCCACTGGCAGACCTTCCGCTTCGAGAACAACCTGCACGCCCAGTCCGCGCACATCGCGCAGGGCGTCGATGCCTCGGGCAACAAGGACGAAGGCGCCGGCGACCAGGGCATCATGTTCGGTTTCGCCTGCGACGAGACCCCGGACCTGATGCCGGCGACGCTGTACTACAGCCACAAGATCCTCGAGCGCATGGCCGCCGACCGCCATTCGGGCGCAGCACCGTTCCTCGAGCCGGACGCCAAGAGCCAGGTCACGCTGCGCTTCGACAACGGCAAGCCGGTCGCCGCGACCGCGATCGTCGTCTCGACCCAGCACGCCCCGGGCTATGACCAGGGCGAGAAGGAAGCCGAGCTCCACGCCTATGTGAAGAAGGTCGTTGCCGACATTCTTCCCGCAGAGCTGCTGTCGGACGCGACCGAATATCACATCAACCCGACCGGCTCGTTCGAAATCGGCGGCCCGGACGGCGACGCCGGCCTGACCGGCCGCAAGATCATCGTCGACACGTACGGCGGCGCTTCGCCGCACGGCGGCGGCGCGTTCAGCGGCAAGGATCCGACCAAGGTCGATCGTTCGGCAGCGTACATCACCCGCTATCTCGCCAAGAACATCGTCGCTGCCGGCCTCGCCGCGCGCTGCACGATCCAGCTGGCGTATGCGATCGGCGTGTCGAAGCCGCTGTCGCTCTATGTCGACACCCACGGCACCGGCACGGTGGGCGACGACAAGATCGAGCAGGCGATCCAGGGCATCGAGAAGCTGGGCGGCCTCACCCCGCGCGGCATCCGCACCCATCTGAGCCTCAACAAGCCGATCTACCAGCCGACCGCTGCGTACGGCCATTTCGGCCGCAAGCCCGAGGGGGATTTCTTCCCCTGGGAGCGCACCGATCTGGTCGAGGACCTGAAGGCCGCGCTCGCCGCCTGATCGTTCCGATCACGGACAAGGAAATGGCCCCGCCGGCACCTGCCGCGCGGGGCTTTTTCGTGCCCCCCGCACCCCGCGTTTCGCGCGCCGTCTATAAGTCGAGATGGGGCCCGTCATGGTTAACACGGGCAGTGGAGGGAGTAGAATGGTTCTCGACTCTGAGGACTGGCAGGCGGCACCGGCACCGGGCCTGCATCTTGCGTTTCGTCCGGTGCACGACGTCATCACCGGCCGCGTCTTCGCCTATGAGGCGCTGCTGCGCGGTCCCGATGGCGAGGAAGGCGACGAGATCCTCGACCAGATCCCGCCCGATCGCCATGCCGAACTCGATCGCCGCGTCGCCGCCGGCGCGGTGTACCGGGCGATGGACGCCGGCCTGGGCAGGTCGACCGCGCGTCTGCTGATCCCGATCCACGCCGCCGGTGCCGCGCCCGCGCTCGCCGCGCTCGCCGCCGCCAGCGAAGCGGGTCGCCGGACCGGGCTGGTCCCCGAGCGCCTGATCTTCGGCATCCACGGCTTCACCGATGTGCCCGGCCAGCATCTCGCCGATCTGGTGGAGGGGCATCGCCGCGCCGGTGCCCTCACCGCGTTCCTCGGCCTCGGCCATGATCCGATCGGCTTCAGCCCCTGCGTCCGCTATCGTCCGGCGATGGTGCGGCTCGATTCCGATCTGGTGAACGGCATCGAGACCAGCTGGTCGCGTCGGCTGATGCTGGAGGAACTGGCACCCCGCCTGCGCGAGCACGGCATCCGCGTGATCGCCGACGGCGTCGAGCGCGAGGGCGTGCTGCAGCGGCTGCGCAGCTTCGGCATCTTCCACGTCCAGGGCGCGCTGGTCGCGCCGCCGATGCCGGGCATGCTGCCGCCGACTCGCATCGTCCACCCGGCAGCCGCCGCCTGAATCGACGACGCATCGCGGCGGACCCATCCTACCAAACCCTGATCGTTACAGCTTGCGATCACCCCGGGATTACTCCGAGCGTCACCATCAACGCTCGGGTAATCACTTGGGTCTATTCCAGGCATAGGGGGATCCAGATTGGAGATGCCCCGTGCTCGACCAGATCGTCCCCGTCCCCCGCCAGGAACCGCTTCCCCGGGACTGGTTCGCGATGGCGTTCCAGCCGGTCGTCAACACCGAAACCCTGATCGTCACCGCCTATGAGGCGACCTTCCACGGTCCCGCAGGGGAAAGCCCCGCGGCATTCGTCGAGACGCTGCCCGATACGGCCCGCGCCACCTTCGATCTTCGCTGCCGCGTCGCCGCGATCGAACAGGCGATGGAACTGGGCATCGCAGAACGCCACACGCGCCTCGCGATCAAGGTGATGCCGGCCTATATCACCGATCCTGCCGCCGATGCCGAGCGCATGCAACGCATCGTCCGCCGCCTCGGCTTCCCGGCGCGCGAACTGGTGTTCGAATTCAGCGACCGTGATCATCTCGAAAGCGACAAGATGGTCGCGTTGGTCAACGCATATCGCAAGCTCGGCTTCCTGATCGCCTTCGACGATTTCGGCGCCGGCGACATGGGGCTCGACCTCGTCTCGGTGTTCACCCCGGATACGCTCAAGCTCGCGCCCGAGCTGGTGCACAGCCTGTGCAGCAGCTGGGCCAAGCGCATCGTCGTCGAGCGCGTCGTCGAGATCGCGCGCAAGGGCCGCATCCGCCTGATCGCCGAAGGCGTGTCGACGCGGGCCGAGCATGATCGGCTGCGGTCGCTCGGCGTGTCACTGATGCAAGGCGACCTGATCGCGCTGCCGCAGGTGGGGGCGTTGCCCGCACCGGCGCTGCGACTCAGCGCCGCGGCGTAGCGCCGGCCGGGAGTGTCGACACAGGTTGCAGTGCAACCTTCGTAGATTCCCCATTCGGACGATTCCGCTGCGGCGACGCACGGAATGGGCGGGTCGAGCTGCTTTGGGTACCTCCGTCCCAGGTTCAGAAGAATCGGGTAGAGGAGCACGTACCATGGCCAACACGATGGACCTTCGGATCGACCTGCAGCCGATCGCGGCGCAGGGCAGCACCGATCCCTTCGCCTGGCATGCCGCGATCCGCGCCCGTCGCCACGCCTTCCACACCGTCGACGCGATCCTGCCGCGCGAGGACCGCACCCAGTTGGAGGCAACCCGGCTCGATCGTGCCTTCGCCGCCGCCGCCGAAGCCGGGCTGGCCGCCACCGGCGCGCTGCTGGTGGTGCCGGTTCAGGTCCGTGCCGGAACCCCCGATCGCCTGCTCGCCCATCTGTTCCGCGCCGCGCTGCGCCACCGTTTCCCGCTCGACCATGTCGTCGTCGAGATCAGCGCCGACGAATCGACCGATCGCGACGCCGCCGCCGCGCTGATCCATGGCTGCACCGATCGCGGGCTGATGGTCGGCCTCGGCAATTTCGCCGCCGGCCCGTTGGCACTGGGGCTGCTCGCCCATTGCTCGCCGCGCCTGATCCGCCTCGCGCCGTCGCTCGCCCACCGCCTCGATATCGCCCCCGCCCGCGCCCGCCTCGTCGAGGGCGTCCTGCGCCTCGCCCGCGGCATGGGCGCGACGGTCGTCGCACCCGCGCCGACCGAGGAAGCCGAGCAGCGCGCCGCGATCGCCGCCGGCCTGCGCCACTTCCAGGGCGAGCTCCGCATCGAGCAGCGCGTCCGCCGCTACACCCGCCCGATGCGCCGCTGGGGCGCCCCCTGCGCCGGCATGCGCATCGCCGCCTGACACCGGGATTTGCCAGCGCGCGGCGGCGCGACTATGCGCTGCGCCCCATGGCAGATCCCACTACGCTCCGTCGTCTCTACGGCCGCCGCCAGGGCCACAAGCTGCGCCAGGGCCAGTCCGCGCTCGTCGAGGACTTGCTGCCCCGCGTCAGCGTGCCCGAGAGCGGCCCGCTCGATGCCCAGACCCTGTTCGGCGACGATCGCCCTCTCGAAGTCGAGATCGGCTTCGGCGGCGGCGAGCATCTCGCCGGCCAGGCGGCGATGCGCCCCGATCACGGCTTTATCGGCTGCGAGCCGTTCCTCAACGGCGTGGTCGGCGCGCTCAACCATATCCGCGACGGCGCGCTGGAGAATGTCCGCATCCAGATGGGCGACGCGCTCGAGGTGATCGAGCGGCTGCCCGATGCCAGCCTGTCGCGCGCCTATCTGCTCCACCCCGATCCCTGGCCCAAGGCGCGCCACGCCAAGCGCCGCATGGTCAATCACGGCCCGCTCGACCTGATCGCCGCCAAGCTCAAGCCGGGCAGCGAATTCCGGCTGGGTACCGATGATCCCACCTATTGCCGCTGGGCGATGATGGTGATGGGCCAGCGCAAGGATTTCGTCTGGCAGGCGCAGACCGCGCAGGACTTCCTCACCCGCCCCGCCGACTGGCCCGAGACGCGCTACGAACGCAAGGCGCGCCGCCAGGGGCATGAGGTCTGGTATTTCCGCTATGTCCGGGTCTGAGCCGCAACACCGAATCGAAAGCGTCGAGACGGCCTACCAGGGCTGGGGTCGGCTGCTGCTGGCCACACTCCG
>Ga0307412_10000718_pt1 | contig 19138 bp, 17 predicted proteins | sample DK1Cmetagenome_3_FD_203823 | JGI IMG/M metagenome (GOLD analysis project Ga0307412, IMG submission 203823) | Maize rhizosphere microbial communities from greenhouse at UC Davis, California, United States - DK15-C-1 | ecosystem: Host-associated > Plants > Roots > Rhizosphere > Soil | place: USA...
AGCCCGGGTTGCCGTCGCCCCACCAATAGCGAGTGGTGCTGCCGGCGCGCAGCGCGTATTCGAATTCCGCCTCGCTCGGCAGGCGGTACTTCTTGCCCGTGCGCTGCGAAAGCCAGTCGGCGTACGCCTTGGCGTCGTTCCACGATACGTTGATCACGGGCAACCGTTCCTGTCCCGGCTTGCCTGCGTAGTCGTCCTGCCAGGTGACCGAGGTCTCGTCGCGAAGGCCACCGCTCTGCTCGTCGTACACGCTGCCGCCGCCCATCGACTGCGACTGCGGCACGTAACCGGACGAGCGCACGAAATCGCGGAACTGGCCGATGGTGACGCTGCTGCGCGCCATGGCGAAACCCTTGTCGACCTGCACCTCGTGCACAGGCGCCTCGTCGGCATCGTGCCCCGCCTCGCCGTCCGGCGACCCCATGAGGAACTTGCCGGTGGGAACCACGACCATCGCCGGCGCCTGCCCCGTGGAATCGATGAAGCGGTCGGCGAAGACCTGGCCGGGCTTGTAGCTGGAATACAGCTTCGCGTTGGTCACCCGTTCGTTGAAGTCGTCGATCCCGGCCAGGTCGGGGCTCACCTGTTGCGCCTTGGCCGCCAGCTGCTGGGCGAGGTCGATATTGCCGGCATCGAGGGCCGAACGCGCCTGCGCGAGCATCGCCGTGGCGCTCTGCCGGCGCATGCCTTCGATGCGGCCACGCGTGTCCTGCAGCGCCTGCGATTCCGGCGCGATGGTGGCGGCCTCCGCCAGCGCCGCGTCGGCGGCGGCGAAATCGTTCTGCGCGACGGCCGCGAGCGCCTTGTCCAGCACGCTGCGCTGCACGGTGGTGATGCCCTGCTCGGCCACGGCGTTCTCCGGGTCGAGTTCGAGCACGTCGCGATAGGTGTCCAGCGCGCTGTCGCCGCGCGGCTGGCTGGCCTTGCCTTCCTGCAGCTGCGCGGCGGCCTTGCCGAGCAGTGGGCGGACCTTGTCGAGTACGGCCAGTTTCTGTTGCAACGGCGCGGCATCCTTGGCGCTGGACGGAAGCGACTTGAGCGCCGCCAGCGACTCGCGCGCGGCGTCGGCGTCGCCCAGGGCGATGTCCTGCTCGATCTCCGCGGCAAGGCGCGCACGTACCTCGTTCATGCCCTCCAGGGCGCGCTGGCTGTCCGCCTTTTCCTTGAGGGCGCTCGTGAAGAGCGCGGCGGCGCTGTCCTTGCCGCCCACCAGCCGATCGACCGCCAACGCCTTGTCGGCTCGATCGAGCAAGGCCGTGAGTTCCGGCGAATCCGGCGTCTTCTGCGCGGGCAACTCGATCTCGTTGGTCTTCTCGCGGCGGCGTGCGGCGATCACCGAGGCAGGAGCGAGCATGATCGGTGGCCCCGCGTCGATCTCGGACACCACCGCCGGCGGCGCGGCTTGCGGACGCTGGTCGAAGCCCATCACGGTGGGCTGCCCGCGCAGCGGCGAGCGCGAGGTGTTCTGCGTGGGCTGGACGTGCAGGGCCTGCGGAAAGAAATGGTAGAACAGCGCGAACGCGAGCACGGCGACGCCCAACGCGCCGCCAATGGCGCGCTGTCGGCGGACGGTCTCGTTATTCGGCATGGTGGGCGGTTCCGTGCAGGCCTGCTATCGTGCGCTGCCACCTTAGGGAATCGCGCGCGGCAGGGCAACACGAACGTCGGCGCGCTCCCGAGTTCAACAAGGACGCCTGCATGACATCGAGCGAACTCGCTCCCGACGCCCCCTGGATCGACCGCCGCGAGGCGCTGGATGCCTGGATCGCCCCCATCGGCCCCACCGCCGTCGTCGGGCTGGACACCGAATTCATGCGGCGCAATACCTTCTACCCCCAACTGGCACTGCTCCAGCTCGCCCACGAGGGGCGCTACGCGTTGATCGACCCGCTCGCCGTGCCCCTGGCCGACGCGCTGGCACCGACCTTCGCCGCGCAACCCGTGGTCACCGTGATGCACAGCGCGGGCGAAGACCTGGAAGCGATGTCGCCCTTCCTGCCGGACGGCCCGCATACGTTGTTCGACACGCAGATCGCGGCCGCCTTCGTCGGCATGGGCCTGGGCATCAGCTACCGCGCGCTGGTGGCCGAGCTGGTCGGCGCCGAACTCGACAAGGGCGAAACGCGCAGCGACTGGCTGCAGCGTCCACTCACCGAATCGCAAAAGCTCTACGCCACCCTGGATGTCGTGCACCTGCATCCGGTGCACGCCATCCTGGCCGACCGCCTTGCCGAGCGCGGCCGCGCCGGCTGGCACGCCGAGGATTGCGCGCGCATGAAGCGCCGCGCCAGCCACCGTGAAGGCGATCCGCAACCGCAGCGTGGTTTCAAGGCCGCCAGCGAATGGCCGGCGGAGAAACAAGCCCTGCTCCGCCGCGTGCTGCGCTGGCGCGAAACCACGGCGCGCGAACTGGACAAGCCACGCTCGTGGCTCCTGGAAGACGTCCAGGCGCTGGACCTCGCCGGCAATATCCCCGCCACGCAAGCCAGCCTTGACGATCGCACCCGCGGCACGCGTGCCCTGCGTTCCGCGCAGCGGCAGGAACTGTTCGAACTGTTGCAGCGCCCGGTGGAGGCTGACGAAGTCGCGGCCACGGCCCCGGTCGTCGGCCATCCGATGGGCGAAGCCAAGCGGGCCATCAACGAGATGCGCAGCGCCATCGATACGCTCGCCACCCAACTCGACCTCCCGCCCGGCCTGCTCTGCGCGCGTCGCTCGATGGAGGAATTCGTGATGACCGGCGCGTGGCCCGAAGCCCTGGAAGGCTGGCGCCGCGAGGTTCTTTTCGAGCGCTTGTCGGCGCTTCTGCCGTAAAGAACCCCTCTTGGCGACCGCCGGAAGCCCTGCTAATATCCCACGCTCGTGTGGGGCGGTAGCTCAGCTGGGAGAGCGTCGCGTTCGCAATGCGAAGGTCGGGAGTTCGATCCTCCTCCGCTCCACCAAATCAGCATTTGCAAAAGGCCGGGATGCGAACCTCGGCCTTTTTGCATTCTGATCGAAGCCCATGGGAAGTTCACCGATGACGATCTCGAGTAACGGTCTGTGCATCGGGTTCCGCGACTGCTCGTTCCTGGGATCGGAGGTGGCCGAGGCACTGATTCATCGGCATTTACCGATCAATGGCTTGCTCGGGGTTGTGTGCTATACCGATAATATGAGGCGGGCCATCGAGCGGCAGCTTCAGGCGCGAAACCTCGACCTGCCGGTCCATACCCGCACCGGGTGGTATTTCTGATGATCACGTTCACGCACGGCAATCTGCTGGAAGCCCGCGCCGAGGCGCTGGTCAACACCGTCAACACCGTGGGTGTGATGGGCAAGGGCATCGCGCTGATGTTCAAGGAACGTTTTGCTGAAAACTTCCGCCGCTACGCCGCCGCCTGCAAGGTTAAGGAAGTGCGCACCGGCAAGATGTTTATTACCGACGTCCATGAACTGGACGGCCCGCGCTGGATCGTCAACTTTCCGACCAAACAGCACTGGCGTGGCGATTCGAAGATCGAATGGATCATCGAAGGGCTGCTAGACCTGCGTCGGTTCCTGATCGAGAACAAGGTCAAGTCCATAGCCATCCCTCCGCTGGGCGCGGGCGCCGGCGGGCTGGATTGGGCCGAGGTGCGGCCGAAGATCGAGGAAGCCTTGAAGGGCCTCGATACCGAGATCATCGTCTTCGAGCCAACGCAGAAGTACCAGAACGTGACCAAGCGCACGAGCGTCGAGAAACTCACTCCTGCCCGCGCCCTCATCGCCGAGCTGGTGCGCCGCTACTGGGTGCTGGGCATGGAATGCAGCTTGCTGGAAATCCAGAAGCTGGCGTGGTTCCTTGAGCGCAACATCGAGCGCGGGGGACTGACGCCGCTGGATTTGCGCTTCGCCCCGAACAAGTACGGTCCCTACGCCGACCGTCTTCGCCACCTGCTGGAAGGGCTGGACGGCAGCTACCTTCACTGCGACAAGCGCATTAGCGATGCCGACCCCTTAGACGTGATCTGGTTCGACGACGAACGCAAGGCCTTCGTCCAGACCTACCTCAAGAGTGAGGCGAAGGAATATGCCCTGGCGTTGGAAGCCACGGCGGCCTTGATCGACGGCTTCGAATCACCCTTCGGTATGGAATTGCTAGCCACGGTGGACTGGCTTCTGGCGAAGGAAGGCGTGGCCCCGACGGTGCCCGCCATGCGCGAGGGCCTGCGCCACTGGCGTGGCGGCCCCGACGCAGCGGAACGCAAGCTCAGACTATTCGACGACCGGGCCTTGGGCATCGCGTTAGAACGGCTGGCTCCGATGGCGGCGACGACCTGACCCCAAGGCTTTTTGAGTTCTGATCGAAGCCCGATTCCTCCAGTGGTGACCGAATATGGCCGAGCCCCTCACGATCAGGTACGTCACCGACCAGGACTTCGCCGCCTGGAAGCCCCTGTGGGACGGCTACAACGCGTTCTATGGCCGGGAGGGGGCAACGGCATTGCCGGAGGCCATCACGCTGGCGACCTGGGCGCGTTTCCTCGACACCGCCGAACCCATGCACGCCCTGGTCGCCGAGCGCTCGGGCCAGTTGCTCGGCCTGGCGCACTTCCTGTTCCATCGCACCACCACCAGCACCAGCGACAACTGCTATATGCAGGACCTGTACACGACGGAGTCCTCGCGCGGCGCGGGCATCGGCCGCGCCTTGATCGAGCGTGTGTATGCGGAGGCGAAGAAGGTGGGTGCGGGACGCGTTTACTGGCAGACCCACGAGACCAACACGCACGCCATGCTGCTCTACGACAAGGTGGCGGAGAAGTCCGGCTTCATCGTGTACCGTAAATTGCTTTGAAGGCGCTGCGATCGCCGCTCACGAGGAAAGCGCCGCTTCGAGAATGGGCTTCGCCCATTCCGGCGTGCGTCGCAACGCGTCGATGTCGGTGGGGCTGACCAACCGTCCGCCAGCGATCTCGGCGACGAACAGCGGATCGGGAATCGCTTCGCCGCGCGCGACGTCGACGCTGTTGTCGTATACCTGCAAACAGGCGACCGCAGGCAGCAGCGCGATGAGATTCTCCAGCGCCGCGACATAGCGTTCGCGGATCTTCGCTTCCGGAATGTCGTGCCCGCCAGCGGCGACGCGCGCCGCGACACGAGCGATATGCCGCTCGGGCGACGACAGCCCGCAAAACCACATGAGTACATCGTGCGTCCGAGCGGCACCGGCGATTTTCGCGGGAACCGTGTTCCCGCCCAGCGTGGTCTCGAAAGCGTAAGTCGTGCCACGTACCATCGCATCGTCGAAACGGCGCATGCCTTCGTCCCATGCGGCGGCATTCGCTTCGACCTGCGCGCATCCGGTGTCGGCGACCAGTTCGCGCGCGAAGGTGTCCGGGTTGAACCAGTCGAGCCCGGCCTGTCGCAGGCGGTAACCGCCGATGGAACTCTTGCCCGCGCCATTCACTCCCGCCAACACGTAGAGGACGGGGCGTTCCTTCAATGCGTGTCCCCGGCCTTGACCTTGCCACCCAGCGTCGTCGGACCGCGCATGAGGGAACGCAGGCGATCGCCGGCATCGTCGGCCTGTAGCGAGGCGAGGCGTTCATCGAAGCGGTGGCGAAGCGCGTCGAGCGCGGACTCGTGCCGCGATCCCGCGTCGTTGAGCGCGCGCATGATGACGCCGTATTCCTCCGCGGAAAGGATCACCGCCTCGGGCTCGCTGTGGTTCGTCACCACCACCTTGCCCGTGCGGCCGATCGCCCGCATCACGCCGCGCCAGCCGAGCTTCTTCACGTCGGAAGCGGCGGTATGCGGAAGGTCTTCGATGGCGTCGAGCTTGAGGGTCAGGGCCATGGCGGCACTCCGGAGGGGCTCAGGGTCCAATATACCCTAATTTCCCCTTTTGGGACGCCTACACCGACCCCAGACAAGACTGACGACATGCTGAGAGCCCCCTCACGAAGGAGCGCGCCCCATGACCCCGCTGGATAAACCGCTCAAACGCGAGCTCGAGGTCGATGGCCAGGCCTATACCCTCACCATCGACCCCGACGGCCTGAAACTGGTAGCCAAGGGCAAGCGAAACGGCGTCTCGCTTGCCTGGAAGGACGTGCTGAGCGGCGACGCCGGCCTGGCGGCCGCCTTGCAGGCCTCGGTCAACCCCTGACGAGGATCAGAACCGGTAGGCGTAGCCGACCCGGAGCATCGTCGAGTTCGACCGGTCGACGATGGGACTGTCGCGGATCTCGCTTCCGTAGCGTGTGCCGCTCACGTCCAGGAACAAGGCATGGCGCTGGGCGAAGGGATATTCGGCACGAACGCCGGCCGAGAAGTTCACCGTCGCATCCGCCTCGTAGGCGGGACGACCAGGACGCGCCTCGGATGAGCGGACGCCGAAATACCAGGTGGCATAGGTGCGGTCGACCCATCCGGCGGCGACATACGGCGTGATCCGCAGCGGCCCGGCATGGAACGGCGCGGCCAGGGTCAGGTTGGCCTTCTTTCCCTTGGCGCTGCCAAGGCCCGCCAACCAGTCGAGCGACATCTCCACCGGACCGGGCCGCCAGACCACGGCGGCACCCGCCCGGAACCCGCCCTTGCGGTCGGCCATGCCGCGCAGGAACGAGGAGTCACTGGCGTCGTAGCCGTCGCCGAAGTCGTAACGCGCACGCAGGCGGAACGAAAACGCACCGACCGGAGCGAACTTGAAGTCGGCACCGGTGCCGAGGATGTTGAGCCGCTGGCTTTCATAGCGAATGAAAGGGAACGCCACGGTATCGTTGTCCATGCCCTTGTACGGCCGGCGCACCACGCCAAAACCCGCACCGAGCGCCCAGGAAGAACTGGCGTCCTCGGCAGCCAGGGCAACGGCCGGCACGGCAAGCAAGCCACCCACCGCCACGGAGAAGAAGCGACGCGTCATCGTCCGCGCCTCCCCGCTTCGATGGATCGCAGCAGGCGCACGAGTTCACCGGCCTTGCCCGACGCGATGGCCCGTTCCGCGGTCAGGCCGCGAAGTTCGTGGATGGGATCGTGGTGGAACCAGTCATCGCGGAGCGCCGGATCGGGCTCGAGGCGCGAGGCGATCGCGACCGCCTCGATGGAAGGATCGCGTGGACGGCCGCGCAGGCGGGAACGAACGAGGACGGGCAGACGCATCGTGGCACCTGATGGGGAGAGGTGCTGCAAGCGTGCCCATCGAGGTTTGCTTCGATTTGTCTGTTTTCCTGCGCCGGCGACACATTGTTTCGGCCGTGAAATAAATGACTTGGCGCGCGCCAGCGGCTATAACGGCGGTGTTTTCGCAACGAGACAGACGGGCTTGAGACGCATCCTGGTAGTGGACGACGACGAGGAAATCGGTGCCCTCCTCCGGCGCTTCCTCGAACGCAATGGCTTCGAGGTGGACGTGGCCTCGTCCGGCGTGGCGATGGACGAACGGCTGGCGCGCGGCACGTACGACCTGATGACACTGGACCTCATGCTCCCCGGTGAGGACGGCCTGTCGCTATGCCGGCGCGTGCGCGCGAAGTCGTCGCTGCCGATCATCATGGTGACCGCCACCAGCGCCACCTCCGAACGCATCGTCGGCCTGGAAGTCGGTGCGGACGATTACCTGGCGAAGCCGTTCGATCCGCGTGAATTGCTGGCGCGCGTGCGGGCCATCCTGCGTCGCGCGGATGCCGCGTTACCGGGGCCGGTAACCGGTACGCGCGTGGCCGTGCGCTTCGCCGGCTGGCAACTCGACGTCGCACGTCGCGAGCTTCGCGCGGGCGACGGCACCCTCGTCCCGTTGTCCGGCGGTGAATTCGATCTCTTGCTGGCCTTCGTCGAGCATCCGCAGCGCGTGCTCACGCGCGAGCAACTGATCGACCTCGCGCGCGGCAATCGCCACGAGGCGTTCGACCGCAGCATCGACGTGCAGGTGAGCCGCCTGCGCCGCAAACTCGGCTACGACACGGCGGCACCGGAATTGATCCGCACCATCCGGAACGCCGGCTACATGTTCGCCGTGCCGGTGGAGAGCACATGAGCGCATTCAACTGGCGCCTGAACACGCTCGCCGGCTGGCTGATGGTGAACATCGTCTTCGCCATCCTCATGGTGACGCTGCTCAATGTCGCCGTCATCGCCTTCGCCAGCGTATGGGCTCGTCCCGATCTCGTCCGGAGCGGGCTCTTGAAGCAGATGGACATCATGATGAAGGCCGTGGCCGCCACTCCCGCGGCCGACCGGCCACGCATGGCCGCCGCGATCTCGGATCACGAGGAGTACGGCGTACACTGGTACGCAACGCGCGACCAGGTGCCGATGCCGCCCACGGACAAGGATGCGGCGTCCTTCAAGGAGCCGCTGGTGGAGATACTCGGGCAGCGGAGGATCGAGCCCTTCGACCCGTACGACGACGATCCCGAGGGTCGCTCCGGACAGACCCACTACATGCTCGCCGTGCAAATGGACGACGGCAGCTGGGTGACTTTCGACACCGCCACGCGCATCTGGGGCGTCCACCCTTACACACGCTACCTGGTGATCGGCCTGTTCGTGATGTTCTCCAGCATGGTCGTGGCCGCCGTCGCCAGCCGTCACCTCTCCCGGCCGATGCGCCGGCTCGCCGCGGCCGCCGAACGTTTCGGTGCCGACGTGAAGGCGCCGCCGATACGTCCCGAGGGTCCGCAGGAACTGCGCGTGGCCATGCGCGCCTTCAACGAGATGCAGGGGCGTATCCAACGCTTCGTCCGCGACCGCACGGACATGCTGGCGGCGATTTCCCACGATCTGCGGGCGCCGCTCACGCGTATCCGCCTGCGCGGCGAATACATCGACGAGGCCGAGCAACAGCGCAAGTTGTTCGCCGACGTGGACGAGATGCGCTCCATGATCGACGCCGCCCTCGCCTTCTTCCGTGGCGACGGCGAGGAAGAAGCCCCCACCCGTTTCGACCTCGCCGGGCTGGTCCAGACCGTGATCGACGACGGCCGCGACGAAGGCGGCGAGGTGACCTACGCCGGTCCCGTCCGGTTGATCTACGAAGGCCGCCCGATCGCGCTGAAGCGGGCCATCGCGAACCTGCTGGGGAACGCCATGCGCTATGGCGGCCAGACCCGCGTCGAACTCGACACGGACGTCGAACACGTGCGGCTGCGCATCCTCGACAACGGGCCGGGCATTCCCGAATCGCTGCAGGAAACCGTGTTCCGTCCCTTCTTCCGCGGCGAGAGCTCGCGGAACCGGAACACCGGCGGCGTCGGCCTCGGCCTGCCCACCGCGCGCAGCATCGTGCGCGGCCACGGCGGCGATGTCGTATTGGGCAATACGGCGCACGGGCTGGCCGCGACCCTGCTCTTGCCCATCGAATCCGCCCGGACCTGAGCCCGCCGCAAGCGCACACGCCACGTCGACAGGCGATGATGGAATTTGCGTTGCGGCTATGCCTTTCGGTCTAGCCGCGATGGCCGGCATGGCTTTTCGCGGCGTTGGCTATCCTCGGCACGGTGCTTGCAGCGAAACTACCGTTCTTCATTTTTATCCCGTGCCGGTAATGACCATCCGGAACGGCCGTTAGGGATCATGTTTACAGGATGGGACGGAATTCGATGACAGCTCCGCGCAACATGCGTGTGGCGAGGGGACGGTTGTGCCTGGCATTGCTGCTGGCACTGCACGGACCGTTGGCCGTGGCCGCCGACAGGCCCGCGGAGCGCGATGCGCTGATGGCCAGGCTGCACCAGGAGCGCGATGCGGGCCACCGCGTGGACGCCCTCGCCCTATGCCAGGCGATCCTCGACCGCTGGTCGGCCGATAATGAGGCGCAGGCGCTCAACGTCACATTATTGACGGAATTGGGCGCAACGACGCGCGCCAAGGAACTGGCGGAAAGCCTTCGACCGGTTCCGGATGCCACCTCGAGGCACCGTCGCGACGCCGACCACGTCGCCCAGGAGATCCGCTGGGCCGACGGCGAACCCGCCGACCCCACCCATCCCTATGCGGAAGCCGATCGCGCGGTGGCCGACGCACGCCGCCTGGCGGACGATCCTCTGTTGCCCGCCGGCTTGCGCCAGCGCGCGGAACTCGACCTGCTCGTCGCCCTGGATCGCGCCGGCCGCGCAGACGAGGCCGTCTCTCGCTACGACACCCTGCGCAAGCAAGGCGTCGAGCTACCGCCGTACGTGCAACGTGCCGTGGCCGACGCCCTGCTGGTGAAGCGCCGGCCGGCCGAAGCCGCCGCGCTCTACGAGGCGAGCATCGTGAAAGACCCCGGCCCCTACGGCGCCAACGAAAGCGAACCTCGAATCGGCCTGATGTACGCCTACCTCGAGGAGGGCGAGACGGCGAAGGCGTTCACGACGATCGACGAACTGGCCGCGAAGGAGCCGGCGTGGGAGCGCGTGCCCGGCATTCGCCTGCCGATCCAGAACGCGCGCAAGGTCGATGCCGACCTCAACGCCGCGACCTTGCGCGAGTACGTGAACATGCCGGCGGAAGCATATGCCCGGCTGGAACCGCTCAGCCGCGAGGCGCCGGCCAATTCGCAGATACGCCGCGAGCTGGGCATGGTGGAACTCGCCCGCGGCTGGCCGCGCCGCGCACAGGACGACTTCAACATCGCCGCGACGCTCGATCGCCGCGACGTCGGTGCGTATATCGGCGAAGCCGATGCCAGCCGCGTGCTGAACGACTACGAGGGCGTGGACGAGAACCTCACCCTCGCCCAGACCCTGGCCGATCGCAACGGCCGCGTCGAGCGCGCGCTTCGTTCGTGGGATCGCGAACGCGGATGGCAATTCGACCTCGCGACCGAGCAAGGCAAGGGCTCCAGCCCCGATTTCGGCGATCGCGACGGCACCACCCAGGCGACGATCGCCAGCCCGCTCATCGACGACCACTGGCGCGTGATCGCGCTCGGCCGGTATTCGACGGCGGACCTGCCCGAGGGCGACGTGCGGCGCAGCCGCGTGGGCTTCGGCATCCGTGGCTACGCCCGCGGCCTCGAAGCGTACGTGCAGGCGCTGCCCGCGACCGACAGCTACGTGAACAAGACGGCGATCGAAGCCGGCTTCGACTGGTCGCTGAGCGACCACTGGTCATGGGCCGCCGATTTCAGCACCGCCGGCGAAGACACGCCGTTGCGTGCGCAGTACTACGGCATCTCGGCGAAGACGCTGGACACCGCCGTGACCTGGCGTGCCAGCGAACTCACCCAGGCCCGGCTCGGCCTGTCGCGCGACGATTTCAGCGACGGCAACAAGCGCACCGGCTGGCTCGCCGCGCTGACGCAGCGCCTGCATACGGCGCCGAACCTCACCCTCGACGGTGGCCTGGAACTCGGCGGCTCGATGAACACGCGGACCGACCGCCCCTACTTCAATCCGCGCCGCGACCACAGCTATGCGGTCACCGGCCGGCTGGAAAACCTGCTCGGCCAGTTCTACGAGCGGAGCGTGACCCAGCGCATCGACGTGGCCGTGGGTCAATACGCCGAACAAGGCTTCGCCACCGACTGGATGGCTACCGTACGTTACGGCCAGACGATCCAGACCGGCCCCGGCGTGCATTTCGGCTGGGGCATCGGCTGGCACAACCAACCTTACGACGGCCGCCGCGAACACCGCGTCGTCCTCGATCTGACGATGCACTGGGGAGAATGAGAACGATGCGCCCGCTGTTGATCCTGCTTGCCCTGTTGGGGCTCGCGCTTCCTGCGTTCGCGCAGCCGGCCGCATCCGTGCAGCCGCGCCTCATCGTGCTCGCCTACCATGATGTCCGCGACGACGTCGGCCTGACCGCCGATCGCGATCCCGACGCCACCAGCACCGATCATCTCGTCGCCCACTTCGACTGGCTCAAGGCCAACGGCTACCACGTCGTCAGCCTCGACCAGGTCGTGCAAGCCAGCCACGGCGGTGCTCCACTGCCCGCCCACGCCGTCCTGCTGACCTTCGACGACGGACTGGAAAGTTTCTACACGCGTGTCTACCCGTTGTTGCGGGCCTACGACTACCCCGCGGTGCAGGCACTGGTGGGCTCCTGGATGGACATGGCACCGGGGCAGCGCATGCCTTACAACGGCGCCGACTGCGACCGCTCGTGCTTCCTGACCTGGGAGCAGGTCGCGGAAATGCACGCCTCCCGCCTGGTCGAGTTCGCTTCGCACTCCTGGCAGATGCACCAGGGCCTGAACGCGAATCCGCAAGGCAACCTGCTGCCAACGGCGGCGGCGCTGACCTACGACACGGCGAAACAGCGTTACGAAACCGCCGGCGAATATGCGGACCGTATCCGCGCCGACCTTTCACACAGCGCGGACGAGATCGAGAAGCACATCGGCGTGCGGCCGCGCGCGATCGCGTGGCCGTATGGCGCGTATACCCAGGTAGGCCGTGACATCGCCGGCGAACTGGGCATGACGGTGACCTTCAGCCTCGGCGACAACCTGCCCAACCTGGTTCCGGGACGCACGATCCCGCGCCTGCTGGTCAGTGGCAACGTCACCGCCAACCGCCTCGGCTGGCTGATGCGCCACCAGACGCGGGTCGACCCGATGCGGGCCGTGCAGGTCGATCTCGACTACGTATACGATCCCGATCCCGCCCAGCAGGATCGCAACCTGTCCCGCCTGCTCGACCGGATCAAGCGCATGCATCCGAGCGTGGTGTGGTTGCAGGCCTATGCGGACCCCGACGGCGATGGCGTGGCCGATGCCGTGTATTTTCCGAACCGCCACCTGCCGGTGCGCGCCGACCTCTTCTCGCGCGTGTCGTGGCAGTTGCGTACCCGCGCCGACGTTCGCGTGTATGCATGGATGCCGGTGCTGGCCTTCCGTTTTCCGAACGGCAAGGACCTGCCTTCGCTGGCGGGCGAGCCGAAGCCCGGCGGCGACCACTACCGCCTGGCGCCATACGACGCCCGGGTGCGTGGCCTGATCGGCGACGTCTATGAAGACCTGGCGATGCACGCCGACGAAGCCGGCGTGCTGTTCTCCGACGACGCCTACCTGCGCGATACCGACAACCTCGGCCCGTGGGCCGGGAACACGCCTGCGCAGAACACGCAGGCGTTGATCGACTTCACGCTGGAGCTGGCCCAGCGGATGAAACGCTGGCGCCCGCAGTTGCTCACCGCGCGCAACATCTACGCGCGGCCCATCCTGCAGCCGAAAGCCGAGGCCTGGTTCGCGCAGGCGCTGCCTGCCTTCAACAGCGCCTACGACATGACCGCGATCATGGCCATGCCCCAGCTCGACCGGCAGACCGACCGGCTGGGCTGGTACCGCAAGCTGGCCGCGCAGGTGAACGCCACACCGGGGGCCATGGAACGCACGCTGTTCGAGTTCGCCACGCGAGACTGGCGAACGCAGCAGCCGATCGCCGACCGTGACCTCGCCGCCCGCATGCGCGCCGTGCAGGCCGCGGGTGCGCGCCACATCGGCTACTACCCGGACGACTTCGTCCACGACCATCCCGCCCTGGAAGCGATACGCCCGTATATCTCGGCGGCCGATTATCCTTACCGGGAGCCCGCGCGATGAACAGCGGCATCCTGCACGCGCTACTCGAGTTCGCCTTCTATTACCCCCTGGTGATGTCACTCATCTGGATGAGCGGCGGCATCATCTATTTCCTGCGCTGGGAGCGCCGCGAGCCGGCGCGCGTGCAGCCGCACATGCTGCCCGGGTATCCAATGGTGACCCTCGTGGTGCCTTGCCACAACGAGGGTGAACAGGTACGCGAGACCATCGCGCACCTCGCCTCGCAGCAATACCCGAACTTCGAGATCATCGCGATCAACGACGGTTCCACCGACGACACCGGCGCGCAGCTCGACCAGCTGATGGAGCAATACCCCGCGCTGCGCGTGATCCACATGTCGAGCAACCAGGGCAAGGCCATGGGCCTGCGCGCCGCGGCGCTCGCCGCGCGATCCGACTTCCTCGTCTGTGTCGACGGCGACGCCCTGCTCGACGACTACGCCACCCATTGGATGATGATGCACATGCTCGAAAGCCCGCGCGTCGCCGCGGTCACGGGCAACCCGCGCATCCGGAACCGTTCCACCTTGCTGGGCAAGCTGCAGGTCGGCGAATTTTCCTCGATCATCGGCCTGATCAAGCGTGCGCAGCGCGTGTACGGGCGCATCTTCACGGTGTCCGGCGTGATCGCCTGTTTCCGCAAGAGCGCGCTGCACGACGTGGGTTACTGGAACACCGACATGGTCACCGAGGACATCGACGTGAGCTGGCGGTTGCAGATGCGCCATTGGGAAATCCGCTACGAACCGAACGCGCTGTGCTGGATACTGATGCCGGAGACCCTGCGCGGTTTGTGGAAGCAGCGCCTGCGCTGGGCCCAGGGTGGGTCCGAGGTGCTGCTGCGATACACCGGACGTTTGTTCAAGTGGCGCCAGCGGCGCATGTGGCCGGTGGCCTTCGAATACGTGATGAGCCTGCTCTGGTCATACACCATGGCCGTCATCATCGTGCTCTGGGTGCTCGGCTGCTTTATCGAACTGCCACCGTCGCTGTACATCGATACGCTGTTGCCACAGTGGCACGGTGTCGTGCTCGGTGCGATCTGCCTGCTGCAGTTCCTCATCAGCTTGCTGGTCGACCGCCGCTACGAAACGCGCATCGGCCGCAACTACTACTGGATGATCTGGTACCCGCTGGTGTACTGGCTGCTCAACACGGCGACCTCGATCGTCGCGATGCCCAAGGCCTTGCTGAAGCGCAAGGGCACGCGCGCGGTCTGGGTCAGCCCTGACAGGGGACTGCGATGAAAGCCGAAGCCATCCTGATCCAGCGCCCGGAACGCCAATCGACGGCGCAGAAGGCGGTATTCACCACCGTTACCATCTTCGCCTGGCTGTTCTGGGTCTTCCTGTGGCTGCCCTTGCTCACCCTGGGCGCGTGGGCGTTCGGCGTGCGCAGCGCCTGGTTGCAGCTGCACGTGCTCGGCCCGATCGGCGACGGCGGCGATATCAACGTCATCCTCATCGTGGCCATCGCCTGCGCGGTCGTGTTCACCAGCTGGTCGGGCTACAACCACGCCCGTTTCGCGGGGAAGCAGAAACGGCGCGGCAACAAGCCCGTGGGCGTCGCTGAGACCGCCTCGGCGATCGGGGCTTCGGTGGACGATGCGGTGAAGATGCAGGGGCACCGGCGTTCGGTGGTGAGCGTGTCCGATGGCGGCTATATGAAGGTGGACGAGGTTCGGTAAGGGGGTGAGGCCCCTTCCAAGGTGGGAAGCGGCCTGGGCCGCGATGCCCTACGAAGCCGCCACCAGGGAAAACACCCCGAACGCCGGCGCCGCCGACACCCATTCCTTTTCGATCCGCCACCCGCCCGCTTCCGCCAGCCGCGCGAACGACGCCGGCGTGAACTTGTGCGAATTCTCCGTGTGGATCGACTCACCGGCGGCGAAGGCGAACGACTGCCCCGCCACCGTCACCCGCTGGGCCTCGCGGCTCACCAGGTGCATCTCGATGCGTTCGAGTTCCGCGTTCCATACCGCGCGATGTTCGAATGCCGCGGGATCGAAATCGCCGCCCAGTTCACGGTCGATGCGCACGAGCACGTTGCGATTGAACGCGGCGGTCACGCCGGCGGCATCGTCGTAGGCGGCGAGCAATACGTCCACGTCCTTGATCTGGTCCGCCCCTACGATGAAGCGCGCACCCGGCCCAAGTCGTTCCCGCACCGAACGCAGCAAGGCGATGGCCTCCGCGGGCGTGAAATTGCCGATGGTGGAACCAGGGAAGAACGCCACGACGGGACGTCCCGCCAAGGCCTTCGGAACCTCGATCGCATGGGTGAAATCACCCACCACCGGATGCACCGCGAGCGACGGATAAGCCTCACGCAAACGTGTCACCGCGCCATCGAGCGCGGCGGCGCTGATGTCCACCGGAACATAGGCGGAAATCCACGGCGCCGCGTCGAGCAGCATCCGCGTCTTGTCGCTAGCACCGCTGCCAAGTTCGAGCAGCACGGCGCCTTGCGGTATACCCGCGGCGAGCGCGGGCGCGATCTCCCGAAGCAAGGCCGTCTCCGTGCGCGTCGGGTAATACTCCGGCGTGACGCAGATCGCCTCGAACAACTCGGACCCCGCCCCGTCGTAGAAATACTTCGGCGAGAAGGTCTTCGGTGACGAGGACAGCCCGGCCAGCGTGTCGCGCAGGAAAGTCAGGCGGTCGCCATCCGGCGTGAACGCGGGATCGCGCGCGAGGCGCACGCCGCTGAACATCCAGCGCTGCCCAGGCCGGTAGAAATTGCGGTACGAGACCCGCGCGTGTCCGGATGGCGTGACGCTGGCGCCACCACGCAAGACCATCTGGCCGATCATGAATTTCCCGTTGTACTCGCCGACCGCATCGTCCGCCGCGCGAAACCCCGGGTACGGTGAATATGAACTGGCCGTCCATTGCCAGGCCACATCGTCGACCTGCTCCAGGTCGTCGCGTGTACGCATGGCATGCTCCCACTCCGCTTCCGTCGGCAGCCGGGCGCCGGCCCAGCGCGCGAAAGCCTCCGCTTCGTAGTAACTGACGTGGGTCACCGGCGCGTCGGGATCGACCGGACGCCAACCGCCGGGCGTCATGTGCGACCAGGCCTCGCCGTCGTGTTGCCAGTAGAGCGGCGATTCCCACCCTTCCTCCTGGCGCTGCGCCCATCCGTCGGAAAGCCACAGGTCGGCGCGGCGATAGCCACCGAGCGCCATGAAGGCCAGCCACTGCCCGTTGGTGACCAGGCGGTCGGCGATCTCGAACGGCTCCAGCCAGACCGTGTGCCGGGGACTTTCATTGTCGAACGCAAAGGGTTCGTCGACGGCACCGATGCGCACCGGCCCACCGCCCACCGGACGGAAGCGGCCTGTCGGACCGGGGGCCGGTGCTGACCAGGCCGGATCGAAGGCGGGCTTCAGCGGCGACTGTGCGAACAGGTGCTGCACATCCATCACCAGCAGTTCCTGGTGCTGTTCCTCATGGGCGAAGCCGAGCCTCAGCAGCGCTTCCAGCTCGGACCCCACCGCGCCAGCGAGGAAGGCGCGCATGTGCGTGTCCACGTGATGGCGATAGGCGATCACGCGATCGGTCGGCGGCCGGGTCAGCAAGCCGCGCAACGGCCGTGGATGACGCGGGCCGATGGCTTCGTAGTAGGAATTGAAGAGATACCCGAATTCGGCATCGAATACTTCGTAGCCGGGCACGTTCGGGCCGAGCAGGAAGGTCTCGAAGAACCATGTCGTGTGCGCCAGGTGCCACTTGGCGGGGCTCGCATCGGGCATCGACTGGACGACCATGTCCTCGGGGCCGAGCGCCGCGACGAGCGCCTCGGTACGCGCCCGCACGGCGTCGTAACGCTCCGAGAGCGAAAGGCCGGGCTGACATCGGACGGCGGTGGCGCTCGTGCCGGCGCGGCGGGAGGCGGCGCCGGGCGCCCAGGAGGTGTCGACGAAAGCTTGCATGGATGGGCTCCGTGGCAGGGCGGTCAGCCGGGCGTGTGCTCGATGCGCACGCGGTCGGGATAGAAGGCGAGGTGACCGCGGATCGACGACACCGCCTCGTGGGGCTCCTCGTAGGTCCAGATCGCGTTGATCGCCCTTTCCTCGTTGCCCGGAAGGCTGTAATACGAGGCTTCACCCTTATAAGGGCAATGCGTATGGTGCTCGGTCCGGCGCAACGAGGCCATGTCGGCATCGGCACGGGGGATGTAGAACACGGCCGGGTAGCTGGCCTCCTTGAGCACGAGCGCGTCGCGGGTATCGGCGACGACCCGGTCGCCGTCACGCACCACCACCCTGCCACCCGCTGGCTCGATCGTGATGGGATGGTCGGGGCCGGGGATCTTCACGGGATGCGGGGACATGGCACGCTCCTTCGATGACGAAATCAGGCTGACATCCTGCGACCCCTGTGCAGGGAATCCAAGACGACGATCCGGAACAGGTGAGATTACCGATAGGCAAAGATTGGCGTCTTGGACCGGAAAACCGCCGCCCCGGTCCGTCAGTACCTTCACATCTTGGCCCGCCCCAGGCTTAACATCCGTTCATGGACCTCAACTTCCCGCCGTCCCCGCCGATATGACTATTGCGTTGCAGGCAGGGGGAGGCACGCCATGAAAGCAGTCATCGTCGCGGCGGCCATCGTCCTGGCTCACGTGATCGCACTGGCGAACATGCCTTCCGGGGGCATGGAGGTTTCCTACATATGTTTCTTCACCGTCGCGGCGCTGGCGCTGGGTAGCGTGGTGATGGCCTGGCGGCGCTCGGGGCCGCCGCGTGACCGTCGCTGGTGGTTGCTGTTCGCCAGCCTCGTCCTGTGGACCGTGGGCATGTCGCTGTCCGCCCGGCAGAACTACGTGCTGGAAAACTCCAACCCGGCGCCCGGCGACAGCATGTTCTTCTACATCCTCTACGTGCTGCCCGTGCTGGTGGCCGTCTCGTCGGCGCCCGTGCCGGCGCGCAGGAAATGGGCCGTCACGATCGACCTGACCCTGGCGGCGCTGCTCGGGGTGCTGTTCTACGTGCGCACGTTCTCCATCGTGTCGGTGCAGGGCGCGATGGCGACGCAACAGGCGATCGACATCGCCTACATGCTCGATTTCGAGAACGCCTGCCTCGCGCTGGCGGCGTCGTTGCGTTACCTGGCGACCGACCGCGCCGACGACCATTTCTTCTTTCGCGGCGTGACGGCGTTCTTCGTCACCTATGCGCTTTCCGGTTATTTCTACAATCACTACGTGGCGCTGGGTGGACATCCGGAATTCGGCACGTCGCCCTGGGACGCGTTGCTCGACCTGCCCTTCCTCGCCCTCTTCGTCACGGCGACGATGCGCCAGCCAAGGCGGCACTGGCATCCACCGGTCTACCTCGTGCGTTTCGTGCAGAGCGCGAGCCCGACCTTCCTGGCCATGAGCGTGCTGGGCTTCGGGCTCATGGTGATCCCGGGTTACCCCACGCTGGGCATCGTGGGTGCCATCGCCGCCGTGATCGGCATCGGCCTGCGCGGCACCCTGGCCCAGGTCGGCCTGGTGGAGGAGGAATACCGGCTGTCGCGCAGCCGCGACGAGTTGCAGGGCCTGGTCTTCGTCGACAGCCTCACCGGCCTGGCCAACCGGCGCGCGCTGGACGACCGCCTGGCCGCCGAGTTCGCGCGGGCGCGCCGCCAA